>Ga0302322_100003365_pt1 | contig 13720 bp, 17 predicted proteins | sample Fen_T0_2_FD_203757 | JGI IMG/M metagenome (GOLD analysis project Ga0302322, IMG submission 203757) | Peat permafrost microbial communities from Stordalen Mire near Abisko, Sweden - Fen_T0_2 | ecosystem: Environmental > Terrestrial > Soil > Wetlands > Permafrost | place: Sweden: Abisko...
AATCCGCCATGCTAAGGTCAGGCTATGATATTTTCGCCGGGACCATCACCGTGACTTATATGGCCTCAACGACATGAACCTGCGCCAGCTCGAGATCCTGCGCGCCGTCATTCGCCACCGCACCACGGTTGCCGCCGCTGACGAGCTGGCGCTGTCGCAGCCGGCAATAAGCAATGCACTAAAGTCGATGGAAGCCCAGGTCGGCTTCACGCTGTTCGAGCGCATCAACAACCGGTTGTTTCCAACCGCAGACGCGATGTCGCTCTACGAGGACAGCGAAGCCATCTTCGCGCTGCACGCGAAGCTTGAGAACCGGGTCCGGGATCTGCGCGAACGGCGCTCCGGTCATCTCGCATTGGTGGCGACGCCACCGCTCGGCTACAGCATCATTCCGCCGACCTTGTCGGGTTTTCTTCGTCGCCGGCCGCAGACGCGGGTCTTTTTCGACGTCCGCCGCTACGAGGGTATCATCGAGGGCGTGCTGGGCAACGTGGCGGAACTCGGCTTCGCCCTCGGCCTGTCGAATCACCCGGGCATCGCCCATGAGCTGGTGCACACCGGGGAGATGGTCTGCGTGATGCCGCCAGGCCATCCGTTGGCGGACCAACCAAGCATTGCAGCCAGCGACCTGATCGGCTTTCCGCTGATCGGGCTGGAACGCGGCACCCGGCTCGGCGAGGCCGTGCGCAACAGTTTTGCGCAAGCTGGCGTACCATTCCAGCCGACCGTTGAAGTCCGCTACTGCAACACCGCCTGCGTGCTGGCTTCGACCGGGGTCGGCGTCGCGGTGGTCGATCCGTTCTCGCCGCAGCAGGGCGGTGTCGATCTCGCGGTGCGTCCGTTCACACCGCGCACACCGGTCGGCGCCTATATGCTGTGGTCGGAAGCCAGGCCATTGTCGAATCTCGCCAAGACGTTCCGCACTGAGGTACGCAACGCCGCGCGCCATCTCGGCGACGGTGCAGAGTTGCCAAGCGCAACATCGCCGATCGAAGCGGGAGTGACCCCGCTCGAGTCGAAGTGAGCCCGACAGCGGTTCAGGCTTGCGCCAGATCGACTTCCCGGGCCTGTTTGGTCGCCGCGTCATAGACCTTGATCTGCAGCATCGGAAACCGGCGCTTTAGATCTCGCGCGCCGTTCTCGGCGCCTTCCTTGGTCATGAACTCGGTCTTGACTTGGCCATCGACGACGACGGCATAGCCGCTTTGCGGCAATTCTTGAACTGGCTTAGGCATTCGGGCTGGTGTCAACATCAGGGTTGATTGGCGCGCGTGGCGCATGGGACGACCCTCGTTTACGGTGAGTCTGGCAAACCGGGCAAGCGGAGATGAGTTTCAGCACATGCTCGTGAAACGCGACACGCGCTTGCACGCGAAAGACACTTACTGCAACCCGAACGGCATGTTCCCCCAGGTTCCGGGTGTGGCAAGCTTCGTCTCGCCGGAACAATCATGAGCCTGGTACGATGTCGCAGTCGTCGGTCGGGTAGGATCGAGGCGCGGACCAGGCTTCGAATGATGCCGAGGTCTCCTCGATCCCCTATCATTCCGTACGGCGGGTTTTCCCCGATACGGCTGGAGGACAGGCATTTCAGATGGTGCCTTCCCGACAAACCCAACGCTTAAGTCTGCTCCCGACATACGCGCTGTATCAGCCGGTTTGCATTCAATTCAGCTTGGGCTGACGACGATTTCATGGAATCGTTCGTTCTTGATCGACCGACCAGTAATGGGAATCGTTCGATGTCGGGAGGTGTCTCGCCGCCTCGATCGTCGTGATCACTGACAGCGCTCGCTTTGGTTTCAGGTTTCCAACACCCAAACCCATCAAGGAGAAACGCCATGAAAGTCCTGATCGTCCTGACCTCGCATGACCAGCTCGGCAACACGGGCAAGAAGACGGGCTTCTGGCTCGAAGAGCTTGCCGCTCCGTTCTACGCGTTCAAGGAGGCCGGCGCCGAGATGACGCTCGCTTCGCCCAAGGGCGGCCAGCCGCCGCTCGATCCCAAGAGCGACGAGCCGTCTTTCCAGACCGAGCTGACGCGGCGCTTCAAGGCTGACGAAGCCGCCACCGCGCAGCTCGCCAATACGGTGCGCCTCGACAGCGTGAAGCAGGCCGACTTCGACACGGTGTTCTACCCCGGCGGCCACGGCCCGATGTGGGACCTCGCCGAAGACCCGAATTCCATCGAGCTGATCGAGTCCTTCATCGCCGCCGGCAAGACGATCGCGCTGGTATGCCATGCGCCGGGCGCCCTTCATCGCGTGAAGAAGCCCGACGGCACGCCGTTCGTAGCCGGCCGCAACGTCACCGGCTTCACCAATGGCGAAGAAGAAGGCGTCGGTCTGACGAAGGTCGTCCCCTTCCTCGTCGAGGACGAGCTTCTCAGTCTCGGCGCGACCTTCTCCAAGGTCAAGGACTGGGGTGTTCACACGGTGACCGACGGCCAGTTGATCACCGGCCAGAACCCTGCATCGTCAGGCCCGACAGCCATCGTTCTGATCAACGCGCTGCGCAAGCCGGGCAAGTGAGGTCGGCGGATGCATGGAATCGCCGTCCGGCGCTTCCCGCTGCCACGTCGTCGCCCCGTCCTTTCCCTCATCTGAGAAGAGGTCCCCACATCATGACAAAGAAACACACCGCGCAGTGCGCATGCGGCTCCATCACATTCGCGTTCGACACCGATCCCGACTTCATCGCCTTGTGCCACTGTCTCGACTGCAAGAAGTCGACAGGGGGCGAGGCGGCGGTCTTCTTCGGCGTTCCCGAAACCGACTTCACGCTGACCAGCGGCAAGCCGAAATCGTTCCGCTACATTGCGCAATCCGGAAAAGGCCTGGACCGCAACTACTGCCCGGATTGCGGGGCACGCGTGTTCACAACCAATCTGGAAAGCTTCCCCGGTCTGGTCTTCGTGACGCTCGGCAGTCTCGACGATCCCAGGGGCTTCGCACCGAAGCTGGAAATGTTCACGATGCGAAGGCTGCCCTGGGCGAAACCGCTCGACATCCCGCAGTTCGAGAACATGCCGAGCTGATCCTGCCCCGGTGGAAGCGGAGACCAGCACCGTACTGCTGAACGCGGGAGACCGTCTCGTCGTCAATGGATTGGCTGTGTATCAGTTTGCGCGACGAGGGTGATCGGCACCACTCTTTCGGTGCCGTCATCACCCGCGAAAGGGGATGATCCAGAACTCCGAGGCGCTCGTGGTCGACCGAGATGCCGCGGAGTACTGGATGCCCGCATGCGCGGGCATGACGATCTCTTGGTAACGGTACTGAATATCGTCGCAGCATTTCCGCCATGCGCAAATTGCCCGTCGTGTTACTTTGTCGCAGCCATCGACGCTTGCGTCGTCGGGCAAATCGCAACGATCATCTCGCCCGTCCCGCCTCCATATGAGGGGCGTATCGCGATCGTCACGGAACGTGGGAAGCGGGATGCGATGGACGTGAGAGGCTCGCAGTGTGCGCTTGTCGCATGCCGACGAACGAGCTTTTCACGTACGGCGAAGTCGTGTGGTCCTGATACCCCGACGCTGGTATCACGCGCTGATGCGCAAGCATCATGCGCAATGGTGGCCAAAAAGCCCGGCGCACCAGGGAGAGCACGAAGCAGCTGTTAAAACCATTGCGCAGGGAGGGCCGAGATGTCTCGGCCGAACCTGTGGTTCTGCCGCGTGCTTATTTTCTGCACGCGGGCCATGGGGGCGGTGAGCTCCCGGCCTTCCCTGCGCCCTCTCGTCTTTCAGAGGGTCAAGCTCATGCATCCCTCGGGCGCCAGGCGCCGCGAGACAGCGAAAGCTTGTCATTTGAAACCTCGACATTTGAATCCTCGCCGTTTGAGGCCGCCAAAGCCTTGTGTTCCATGCACGATTTGCCGACAATGACAGCGGAACATTCTTCTCCGGACGTCAGCAAATCGGGAGGTGCCGCATGGGTAACGACAACAGGTTCGCCGAGTTGCTCGGCCAGGCCGCGATCAGCGTGTGGGGCGACATGCCGCGCGATACTCAGGAGGCCCTGTTCGAAACCGCCATACGGGATCGGGCCGAGCTGCGCCACGATCTCGCGCGGCTGCTGCACGAGCGTCATCCTCGGACGCAGCATCCGCCCAGGCCTGCGTGAGTGATACACTGGCGGCTCGCTGTCCCTTAATCTCGCCGCCAAGTGCCGACGCGCAGTCCGCAAGCAGTTCTCGCCCTTGATCGCATAGGTCTTTCGCGCACCCTCGATCGGGCCGACAAGGAAGGTCCTGGTTTACCATATTGAGCGAGCGGAGCAGCTTGGTGTACGCGCAGGCCGGTGCAGCGATAGGGGAGCCACAGGCCAGGACGTCGGCAATCGGCGCATAAAGCGGCACCATAGGCATGAAATTGCACACAGCGCGTTCAAATGGGTTTGCCGTCGAGCGCGACATCGTCCGGGCCGCATGGCTGTTGCCATCGCGGGTCGCTAGGCGACCCCACGCGAAGCTGGTAACGGTGGCGCCATCAATTGGCATCACAATTCAGGGACCAGAGATGGACAACCGTAGCGATATCTGGCGTGGCGTTGACGAGATCAAGGGACGTTTCGTCGAACTGAGCGACCGGGTCTGGGCGATGCCCGAGGTCTGCTACACCGAGGCGCGCTCCGCCGCCGAGCATCTCGCCGAGTTGCAGCACCAGGGTTTCCGCATCACCGAGAACGTCGCAGGGATTCCCACCGCGCTGATCGGCGAATGGGGCGCAGGCGGTCCGGTGATCGCCTTTCTCGGCGAGTACGACGCCCTGCCCGGCCTCAGCCAGGAAGCCGGCATCGCCGAACCGCGCCCGATCGAGACCGGCGGCCACGGCCATGGCTGCGGCCACAACCTGCTCGGCTCGGCCGCGCTGCTCGCCGCCACCGCGGTGAAGGACTGGCTGGCTGCGAACAAGGTGCCGGGACGCGTGCGCTATTATGGCTGCCCGGCCGAAGAAGGCGGCGCGGCAAAGGCCTTCATGGTGCGCTCGGGCGCGTTCGAAGACGCCGATATCGCGATCACTTGGCATCCGTCGAGCTTCTGGGAAGTGGCGGTGACGCCGTCGCTCGCCAACACCCGCGCCGATTTCATCTTCACCGGCCGCACCTCGCATGCGGCGGCCTCGCCGCATCTCGGCCGCAGCGCACTCGACGCGGTCGAACTGATGAATGTCGGCGTCAACTACATGCGCGAGCACATGCCGAGCGACGCGCGCGTGCATTACGCATTGCTCGACACCGGCGGCATTGCGCCCAACGTGGTGCAGGCCCATGCCCGCGTACGCTATTCGATCCGCGCCCGCGACCTGCCCGGCATGAACGAGCTGGTCGGGCGCGTCGGCAAGATCGCGCAGGGTGCGGCGATGATGACCGAGACCAAGGTCGAGATGAAGATCATCTCCGCGGTCTCCAACGTTCTGTCCAACACGCCGCTGGAGCAGGCGCTGTACCAGGTCATGGAAGAGCTCGGACCGCCGCATTTCGACGAGATCGACAACAAGTTCGCAAGCCAGATCCAGGCCACCTTGACCGACACGGACATCGCCTCGGTCTACTACACGATCGGCATGGACCCGTCGGACCGGCCGCTGGCCGACTTCCTGGTGCCGTTCGATACCAAGCGCAACCCGCAGGTCGGCTCGACCGATGTGGGCGATGTCAGCTGGGTGGTGCCCACGGTGCAGGTGCATGCCCCGACGGTCGCGATCGGAACACCGTTCCATACCTGGCAGGTGGTGGCGCAAGGCAAGAGCCCGCACGCCCACAAGGCGATGGTGCAGGCCGCGAAAGCGATGGCGGGTCTCGGCATCAAGGCGTTGAACGAGCCCGCACTGATCGCGGCCGCCAAGGCCGACCTGACCAGGCGCACCACGCGCACGCCCTATGTCAGTCCGCTGCCGGACGACGTGGCGCCGCCGCTGACGATGTCGGTGGCGTAATCGCGAGGACATGACGTGGCGAAGACAGTGAAGACGAAGCCTTTGGCCAGGAAGGCCAAAGGCGCGGTGAAGAAGGTGATCGCCAAGAAGGTGATCGCCAAGAGCGCGGTTTCCAAAACAAAGAAAGCAACGACACGTCAGCCCGAAAAGCCTCGTTTGCCGAAGGGGCCCGTCTGGCAATGGTCGGCGGTTGACACTGCCGCCGCGATCCGCTCCCGCGCGATATCGTCGGTCGAGGTGACCGAGGCGCACATTGCCCGCATGCAACAGGTCAATCCGAAGCTCAATGCCGTCGTCGTCGACCTCTCGGACGACGCCTTGAAGGCGGCCAAGGCCGCCGACAAGGCGCTCACGAAAAAGGGCGAACTCGGCCTGCTGCATGGTGTGCCGATCACGATCAAGGAGAACGTCGACTACGAGGGGCGGCCAAACCCGAACGGCGTCCCGTCGCAGATGAATATCATCGCGCCGTCGGACGCGCCGGTCGTGCGCAACCTCAAGCGGGCCGGCGCGATCGTGCTCGGGCTCACCAATACGCCGGAATTCTCGTTCCGCGGCTTCACCGACAACCCGCTGCACGGGCTGACCTTGAATCCCTGGGATCCGGAGATCACCTGCGGCGGCTCATCGGGCGGCGCGGGTTCGGCGGTGGCGGCCGGCATCGGCACCATCGCGCATGGCAACGACATCGGCGGCTCGCTGCGCTGGCCGGCGCATTGCAACGGCATCGCCACCATCAAGCCGACGCAGGGCCGCATCCCCGCCTTCAACGAGAGCGCGACCGCCGAGCGGCCGATGCTGGCGCACCTGATGTCCTCGCAAGGCCCATTGGCGCGCAGCATCGCCGATGTCAGGCTCGGGCTCGAGGTCATGAGCCAGCGCGATCCCCGCGATCCCTGGTGGGTGCCGGCGCCGCTGGCCGGACCAAAGCCGAAGGGTCCGATCAAGGTGGCGCTGGCCAAGCTGCCCGACGACATGGACGTCGATCCGTCGGTGCCCGCGGCGCTGCGGCAGGCCGCCGACCATCTCGAGCGCGCAGGCTATCGCGTCGACGAGGTCGAGGTGCCCGACATCTCGGGCGTCTGGCAGACCTGGTGCGACATCATCACCAACGAGACCGTGATGCTGCAGGAAGCCAAGATGCTTGCGGTCACCTCGGAGGACTTCCACAAGGCGTGGGGCGGCATGAAGGCGAAAGCCAACACGCTGGATCTCCTGGCCTGGATGAATGCGACCGCCAAGCGCTCGACCCACATCCGGGCGTGGCAGATGTTCTTCGAGGACTACCCGGTCGTGCTGGCGCCGACCTCAGTGAAGCCGACGCCGGGCCCGCGCGAGGATACGATCAGCGCCGAGCGCGTGCGCGAGATCTTCTGGAACGACATCCGCTTCATCTCGGCCATCAACGTGCTCGGCCTGCCCGGCGCCGTGGTGCCGGTCGCATTGCACGACGGCAAGCCGATCGGCGTACAACTGATTGCCGGGCGCTACCGCGAGGACCTCGCGCTCGACGCGGCGGCTGCGATCGAAAAACGCGCCGGCATGCTGGTGCGGCAGTTGTGGGACCGGATGGAGGAGATCTGAACGGCGTGCCAGACCTGGGCGGTCGATTGGGCTGCGCGGGGCGTTGTCCGAGACCATTCCATCAACGTTATATTTGCTTCATCATAGCGGCGGCGCATTGTCGGAACTCCGACAATGAGAGCCCGGCGATTTGCAGGCCCTTGGTTCCGGCGGTTGACGGAGCACGTGCCCAAGCCTAGTTTCATGTATACAGGCCGATACAGCATCGGGATTTGGTTTTTGCTGCGGCGGAACGGGAATTGCAATCGACCTCAGTTGACCGGCGGAAACGCCGGGATCGCGCCTCATCGAACCGAGGCCGCCGAAGTGGATGAACGAGGATAAACATGATGAAACAGAGCCGCCTGCTGGTCGCCGCCCTGTGGGCTGCCGCCAGCCTGATCGCCAGTGCGGACGCATTTGCCGGCAGCGCCAACATCGCGGTTGCCGCCAACTTCACCGAACCCGCCAAGGAAATCGCAGCTCTGTTCAAGGCCAAGACCGGCCATGAGGCGGTGCTGAGCTTCGGCGCCTCCGGCCAGTTTTACACCCAGATCAAGGAAAACGCGCCATTCGCGATCCTGCTCTCGGCCGATGATGAACGGCCGAAGAAGCTCGCCGATGAGGGGCTCGGCGTACCCGACAGCCGCTTCACCTATGCGATCGGCAAACTGGTGCTGTGGAGCAAGGACGCCACCACCGTGAAGGGCGAGGAGACGCTGAAGGCCAACGCGTTCAACAAGATCTCGATCGCCAACCCGACCGCCGCGCCCTATGGCGCCGCAGCCATCGAGACGCTGAAGGCGCTCAAGCTCTATGAGACGCTGCAGCCCAAGATCGTGATGGGCAGCACCATCTCGCAGGCTTTCCAGTTCGTCGACACCGGCAACGCCGAAATCGGCTTCGTTGCGCTGTCGCAGCTGATGCCGAATGCTGGCGGCTCGCGCTGGCTGGTGCCGCAGAACCTCTACAGTGAAATTCGCCAGGACGCGGTCCTGTTGAAATCGGCTGCCGGCAACGAGGCTGCTACCGCCTTCCTGACCTTCCTGAAGGGACCCGAGGCACGCGCGGTGATCGAGAAATTCGGCTACGCGCTCGCACCGAAGCCCGCGACCTGAGAGGCGGAGTGCTCTGATGCGGATCGGCGCTGCGACACGGTTGATCCCAACTTCCCCTGGAGGGGTAGGGCTATCGCATATGAGGAAAGCGGCTTGCCCAGCTATCTTGTCGTGGCCATCCTTCGAGACGACCGCCTTCGGCGGTCTCCTCAGGATGAGGTCCTTGTTCGCTGCGAAATCCTTAATTCCTCATGGTGAGGAGCGTCGCCCTTGCGACGCGTCTCGAACCATGAGGCCACGGAGTTCGTGTCGGGAAGTTTCATATGCGATTGCCCTGCCTGGAGGGGGAGCGTGGGAGTCATCCGGGTGCTTCGCGCCATGAACCTCTCCAGCGACATCTGGCAACCGATCCGGCTGACGCTCCAGCTCGCTTCACTGACGACCATCATCCTGATGCTCGTGGGCACGCCGATCGCCTGGTGGCTGGCGCGGTCGAAGCGCTGGTGGAAGGAAGCCGTCGCCGCATTCGTGGCGATTCCGCTGGTGCTGCCGCCGACCGTGCTCGGCTTCTATCTCCTGGTGGCGCTGGGGCCGAGCGGCCCCGGCGGCTTCCTCGCAGCACTGTGGGGCGCCCGCACCTTGGCCTTCACCTTTCCCGGGCTGGTGATCGGCTCGGTGCTGTTCTCGATGCCGTTCGTGGTGCAGCCGATCCGCAATGCCTTCGAGGCCATGGGCGACCGGCCGATGGAAGCGGCGGCGACCTTGCGCGCCTCGCCCCGGCGCGCGTTCTGGACCGTCGCAGTGCCGCTCGCTAGCCCCGGCTTCCTGACTGGTTCGATCCTGGGCTTTGCCCACACGGTCGGCGAATTCGGCGTCGTGCTGATGATCGGTGGCAATATCCCCGGCCGGACCCAGGTGCTGTCGGTCGCGATCTACGACTATGTCGAGACCTCGCAATGGACCGAAGCCTCGGTGCTCGCGCTCGGCATGGTGGTGTTTTCATTTTGCGTGATCCTGACCATGATGCTGATCGAGAAGAAGGTGGCCCGGTTCGCCTCATGACCAGCAACACCGTCAGCGTCAGCTTTCACGGCTGGCTCGGACGCTTCGAGCTGAATGCGCAATTCGAGGTGCCGGCACGCGGCGTCACCGCGCTGTTCGGCCCGTCCGGCTGCGGCAAGACCGCTGTCATGCGCTGCATCGCCGGACTGAACCGTCTCAACGGCGGCTTCTGCGCGGTCGCCGGCGATGTCTGGCAGGATGAGAAGCATTTCCGCCCTGTCCATCAGCGCCCGATCGGCTACGTGTTCCAGGAAGCCAGCCTGTTTCCGCACCTCTCGGTCCGCAGCAATCTGATGTACGGCCATCCGTCAAAGACGGCGCCAGGCGCGATCGCGTTCGAGGAGGTGGTGGCGCTGCTCGGAATCGACAAGCTGCTCGAGCGTTCGCCGCGCAACCTGTCCGGCGGCGAGCGGCAGCGGGTGGCGATCGGCCGCGCCTTGCTGACTCAGCCGAAGCTGCTCTTGATGGACGAGCCGCTGTCCGCACTGGACCAGATGACCAAAGACGAGATCCTGCCCTATCTGGAACGGCTGCACGGCGCGCTCGAACTGCCCATTCTCTATATCAGCCACGACATGGCTGAAGTTCAACGGCTCGCCGATCAGCTCGTACTGATGCGCGATGGCCGCGTGCTCGCCGCCGGCTCTCTCGTCGACCTGCAGGCCGATCTGTCGCTGCCGCTTGCGCTGTCGCGCGATGCCGCCGTCAGTCTCGATGCCATGGTTGTTGCGCAGGACGCAACCGACGGGCTCGCGACGCTCGAAGTTGTCGGCGGCCGCTTTTTCGTACCGGCCGAGCCATTGCAGCCCGGCGAGAGCCGTCGCCTGCGCGTGCTCGCCGACGACGTCAGCCTCGCGCGCGAACAGCCGAGCCGCAGCACAATCGTCAATGTGCTGCCGGCGCGCATCCTGAGCATTCGCAGCCAGGCGGATCACCGGGTCACCGCCCTGCTCGGCCTTGGTCAGGATGGTGCAGGCGCTCGCCTCTTGTCGCGAGTCACCGAACGCTCCTGGAACGAGCTCGATCTGAAGCCGGGTCTCGACGTCTACGCCCAGGTCAAGGGCGTGGCGCTGGTCCGACGCGAGGAGCCATCCGCATGAGGCAGGCCACCTTATTGTATCGACATCAATACAGCATCAGCCTGTTATATACGCGACAATATAGTATCCGATGTTATATCCACGACAATATAGCAAAGCGCATCACCGATTTTCGTGCAAAACGTTTTCATCAACTGGTTAAACCGCTTAACGTCAGCCGACGCGACTGGCGCGCCCCTTGCTAAGACCTCTTCACAACATGAGGTCATCAGCATGAGAGCCGCCGCCATAACCTGGCATCCGAACGCCCGCAGGCCGCTTGCCTTGGTGCTCGGCACCAACGAGATCGCCTCTACAACTGCAGCCAAGCTCACCGCGGCGCGGTTCGCCGTCGTGATGAGCAACGATGCGTTTCCGCCCGTGATCCGCCGCGGCATGGCGTTTCACGATACGCTGTTCGGCGAGTTTCGCGAGGTCGCCGGCGTCGTCGGGACACGCGCCGACGCGATCGCCGACGTCATTCGGATTCATCGCGAACCGGACCAGGTTGCGGTGACGGAGATGCATCTCACCGATATCATCGCCTTTCGCTACCCCGCGGTCATCGTCGACGCCCGCATGCAGAAGCATCGGATGACACCGGATCTGCGCGGCGTCGCCGGCATAGCGGTCGGTATTGGACCGCGCTTCGAAGTCGGCCTCAACTGCGACGTCGCGATCGAGACCCATCCATGCGAGACCGGAACGATCGTATCGCGGGGGACGACGAAACTCGCCGACGGCCAGGCCCGCGATCTCGGCGGCGCCGGCCGCGAGCGCTTCGTCTACGCCGATCGCGAGAGCATCTGGCACACGCCGGTCGACATCGGCACCCGGGTCTACAAGGGCTTGCAGCTCGGATCGCTCGGCGGCACGCCCGTGTTCGCTCCGATGGACGGCACGTTGCGAGGCATCGTTCGCGACGGCTTGCGCGTGCCGGCTGACGTCAAGCTGCTGGAGATCGATCCGCGCGGACGCCACGCCTGCTGGACCGGCATGGACGAGCGCGGCCGCGCCATCGGCAGCAGTGTCGTCGCCGCCGTCCAGCACATCATGGAAACCGGTCGGAAGGCGGGACGGGTCTTCGCCAACGTGTGAAGAGGAGTGTGCATCATGAGCATTACTGACATCGGAACGCGCCAGATCGTGGCGCTGCAGGGCGCCACCTCGCTTGTCATCCAGGGTCTGTTGCGAGACTTCGCCACGCAACTCGCCGCATCGGGTCTGCGCGTCGTTGGCGTGGTCGAGACCGCTGCCGATAGCGCCAATCCCTGCAAGTCGATGGCGCTGCGCAGCCTCGACGATGGCCGCATGTTTTCGATCTCGCAGGATCTCGGGCCCGGCTCGCAGGCCTGCAGCCTGCATCCGGAGGGCCTGGCGCTGGCCTGCGCCGCCGTCCAGGATTCGATTGCCCGTGGTGCCGACGTCGTGATCCTCAGCAAGTTCGGCAAGCAGGAGGCCATCGGCCGCGGCCTCAGCGACGCCTTCGGCGCCGCCATCGCGGCCGGCCTTCCGATCCTGACCGCGGTGTCACCGGCAATGATCGCCGATTGGCGTAACTTTGCCGGAGACTATGCCGAATGCGTCCAGGCCGAGGTGGCACAGCAGCTATCCTGGGTCGAGAGCTGGGCGCGCCGGATGGTGACATCAGTACATGCCCATGACATGATGCGACAGGTTGAGACTTGGATCGGAACGGCATGAAGGTTGACGCGGCGCAGATCGCACTGACGTTCAGTTTTAGCAATGGCGGCCGCCTGACACCGGAAGACCTGCTGCTGATCGAAACCATTCGCAAGGAGCGCTCGATTCTCGGCGCAGCGCGGACAACCGGCATCTCCTACCGCAAATGCTGGCTGATGGTGGATGCGCTGAACCGGACCTTCGAGACGCCGGTGTTCGAGACCCATCCGGGACGGCGCGGCGGCGGTGCCGAAATCACGGCCTTTGGCGAGCGGCTGATCGCACTCTACCGCTCGATGGAGCGGCGGACCCGCACCGCCACGTCCGCCGCGCTCGGCGAACTCAACGACGCTATTGATCCGGATTATCAGAAGCGGGCCAGCGGCGCGGCCGAGGCAGCTCCGAAGGCAAGACCGAACCGGGTCCGATCGCGACGCTCTTGATCATCGCCCAGGCGGCAAGCCCCGTCTCCAGCGCCAGGCGCTCGACCGATTCCAGCGTCACCAGCGCATGCAGCCTTGTCGTCCCGAGATCGAAGGTCACCCGCACATAGGGGGGGTCCAGCGGCAGAATCTCCTCGATCCGCCCCGGCAGCCGGTTGGTGATCGAGACGTCCATCGGGCGCGACAACGCGATGGACACGTCGCGCGCCTCGATGATGACCGATACGCCGGCATCGACCGGCGCGTCGACCATCGGCACCCGCAACTCGCCATCGGCGAAAAACAGTGTCGACAATCCGTATTGCGAGTCATGCCGCAGCACGCGCGCCGGCACCGTGGTGCTCAGGACGACCGGTTTCGGCGCGGTCTGCGAGGACTGGCTGGTCATCTGTTTACCATCGGCGGGACCGCAATTTCAGTGCAGGAGCGGAATTCGGCATCATGCCGCGCAGTTTGCCGCATCGCGCGCCTGTACGCAATTCGACAGCCGACCGCATCATCGTGCTGTCGCCGCGGCCGGCCAGCATCTTCGCCGGCATCGCAAATCGTCCCTGCGAAGAAGAAGCCCTGATCTTCGAGACCGCAGCGCGCCTGCTGCGGGCACCCTGTGTGGCGCATGCGCTGCGGAGGTGCTCGCAATCAAGCGTCGCGCCCGGCCCCCTGTCGCAACACGCGATCGCCCGGCTCACGTGCACGATCTGAGACGCATTCGCAGAGCCACCCAGTTTAGTCGTACAGCACGCGGACCCGGATCGTGCCGTCCACGGCCTTGAGTTCGGCCAGCAGTTCCTCGCCTTCGCCGCCGACCACGTCGGTCTCCAGCACGACATAGCCGACCTCCGGATCGGTCTGCAGATATTGCGCGAGGATATTGATATTGTGGCGGGAGAC
>Ga0302322_100003368_pt1 | contig 13717 bp, 14 predicted proteins | sample Fen_T0_2_FD_203757 | JGI IMG/M metagenome (GOLD analysis project Ga0302322, IMG submission 203757) | Peat permafrost microbial communities from Stordalen Mire near Abisko, Sweden - Fen_T0_2 | ecosystem: Environmental > Terrestrial > Soil > Wetlands > Permafrost | place: Sweden: Abisko...
ATTCATGCAACCAGTACTCGAAGATTCCGTGCTTGCGAAACGCGCTGCGGAAGGCACCCTCACGATCAAAGATGCCCTGCTCTATTCCGCGGTGTGCGGCACCGGCTTGGATACAATTCCGTTGCCAGGTAATACAACTGTTGAACAGCTTGTGCCTTTACTACTTGACCTTTCCGCATTGGCATTACGCCTCGATAAGCCACTAACCGCACGTTTGATGCCAGTCCCTGGCAAAAAAGCCGGCGACGAAACAAATTTTAGTTTTGGCTTCTTTGCCAACAGCAAAGTGATGAGGTTGGATTCGGAAGCGTTATCAGGTTCGTTGGCAGGCATGGAAAGTTTTGAACTCAAGAAAAAAAAGCCCCCAAAATAAATGCAACTAAATCAAAATTTCTCCGTATTAAGAAGTGACTGTCATCTTGAAGGTGACAGTCACGTTGATAAACAAGAGGAGCTACAGTGACTAAATTCTTACTTCGTTTGGCGATCAATGCGATCGCATTGTATCTGGCAACACGGATCGTGCCGGGCATTGAATTACGCGGCAGCCTGGCTTCGATCATCTGGCTGGCGTTGATCTTTGGCTTGGTCAATGCATTATTCCGCCCGCTACTGAAATTCCTAACCTGTGGATTGATCGTACTAACGCTTGGTTTGTTCACACTCGTCATCAATACATTTCTCTTCTGGCTAACCAGCGTCATCGGTCAATCGTTCGGGATCGGTTTGATCATCAGCGCCCCGATCTGGTGGAATGCCTTCCTCGGCGCTTTGATCGTCAGTGTTATCAGTGTTGTGATGACATTGATTCTAAAAGATGAACTGAAGGGTAATCATTGAACGCCTAATAAATAAGGCACAGCAAAAACGGCAGACGAATTCGTCTGCCGTTTTTGCTTATTCTGTTTATGAATTAAGTTTTTATTCAAGCGCTGGCAAGCGCCAGTCACCCAGAACCGTTATTTCAAATTCTTGATCAACTGCATGAACTCGGTCCACTCTTCTTCAAAGAAGTGGACTGTGACATTGTTCAGCTCGATATGATAGGTGGTTTCGCCATCGGGTTCTTCCGCCTTCCAGGCGAGGAAATTATCGGTCTCGGCGATGGTTTCAGTTTGGGGTCCGTTGCTATTGTTGTTCATTGTTTATTCTCCTTGTGTATTAGTTTGTTTTTGTTGATTAACTGTTTGATACGTGCGATCAAATCCATACCTAAAGGTGGAGGCGGCGCAGTCTCTGGTTCGGGCCATGGGTTCATATCAAGCATCTTGCGGGTGGTGTATCTACCTAACAAAGTAAAAGTTGCGAGGATGGGCGCGGCAATGACCACACCAAGGATGCCTAATAAGCTTGCGGCGACGAGTGCAGTGACCAAGACTGCCGCGGGATGGACCTTCAATGTGCGCGCCATAATACGCGGTGCAACAAAATTATCGATGATCTGATCAATGATCACAGTCATGCCAACAACGATCGCAGCATAGATCCAATGTTTTAAACCAAAGGGATTATCTTCGATCAATGTGACCAACCCCATCACAGTCCATGTGAGTGAGGCGCCAATATAAGGCAGGAATTTGGCAAGCGCCGCCATGAGGGCAAGACCAAGCGCATACTTGACGCCAAGGAGCGGCAATAGGATAGCATAGATGCCGAGGGCAAGTACAAAGATAAGGATTTGCCCGCGCAGGAACGCATTCCAAATACGGCTTAGTTCTTTGCTAAGGCGATCAAAGTCTTCTTTGTAACCAGGTAATTCCAATTTGAAAAGGTCTCTACGTAAACCACTGCTTTCGATCATAATGAAATAAGAAACCATCAATACGAAAAACGTCCAGCCAAAAATTTCAGCGGCGCCACCTGCTACAGTTCCAACCAAATCACCGGTACGCGCCAGAAGCGGTTGAATCCACGAAAGCAATTGCTGGCTGAGCACGTTCAAGTCAAGTGTTTGCATATCCAACTTGAAGGGTCCAAAGGTAAAGACCTGTTTTGAAAGTTGAGCTACATAGGTTGGCAGGTTGGTGAAAATATCCTGCACTGAACCGATCAAACTTTGGATTTGACCTATCAGCCCCACACCGCCCCAAGTGAGTAAACCGATCAGGCTGAGCAGGATGATCAGGTAAAGAATATTGACAGAAGCCTGCCACGAAAGCCGCAAAACCCGTGAAATGGCGGTATTGACCGGGTGCAGTAAATAAACCAATACAAAAATCATCAAAAGTGGTGGAATGAGATTGGAAAAACGATATAAGAAAAATGCTGTAATACCAATGACAATCAACCCGATCAATAATTTAGTGGTTGAACCCCAACTGGGTGATGGTACAGATGTTTGATTCATGGGCAGTGCTCCAAAACGTTAATTCAATAAAAACAAAAGATATTCATATTCTAGCCAAGAGCGAGAGGTTTGGCAACTTAAAATACAACGTTCCCGCAAATTGGTCATTCACGGGAACGTTCTGTTATTGAAAATAAATGAGGCTTACGGACAGGCACTTCCCAACATTTGTGCAATAAGACTGAACGGGAAGGTACACCAACGTGCGCCAGTTTTATCAGCATCCACATAGACAAAGACTAAAATACAACAACACAACATCAAAAGAATAACTACACCAATAATGATCGGGGTAAGGTTCATTTTCTTGGCAGGCACAACGGGCGCTGGGCTCGCAGGAATGCTACCAGCATATTCAACTGCTGGCGGCGGAGGCGTGGCTGGACGTGGAACCGATGGCACAGCCGCCGCTGAAACACGCGGCGAAACCATGGTCGCGCCAGCATCCACAGAGGTGACTTCAAAGACCAACATGATCTGCTCACCAAACTGCACAACTTCACCGGCTTTCAACACGCGTGGACCTGCTAATCGTTGACCGTTGACAAACGTCCCATTGGTAGAGCCGAGATCCTCCAGCACATACTTGCCACCCTGAAACGTGAGGCGAGCGTGACGACGTGAAATTTCCGCATCGTTGATCACGATCTCGTTCGTAGCATCACGTCCAACCGTAAGCTGATCGCCTTCCAAAGTGAAGGACGCACCCGGTGTTGGACCCGATCTCATAATAAGTTGGAATTGAGAAACCATAACTGCTCCTGTCACTAAACATATTGAGCAAAGTGTAAAGGTATCAGTCAAAAAAGTCAACCGCGCTTAAGGCATTGCCATGCTATGACCCAGTCTTGACAAAACAAAAAAAGCCACTATACTAAGTGTAAAATGAACACTAACTCAACCATCTACGAACAACCCGGCATTACTGTTGACCTGGTCATTTTCACCGTCAACGACGATACACTCAAAGTCCTGCTGGCAAAGCGTGCCGAAGCACCGTATCTTAATTACTGGTCGCTACCCGGCGGCTTTCTATTCGCAGGTGAATCCCTGGAAGACGCCGCATTCCGCGTCCTCAAAGAAAAGACCGGCGTCAAAGACGTCTACCTTGAACAACTCTACACCTTTGGCAAACCCAACCGCGATCCACGTACACGCGTCATCACGGTTGCCTACTTCGCTCTCATCCCCTGGGAAAATCTTGAACAGCCAACTTCAAAAAAAATCGCCGACCTCACCTGGGTGAATGTAGATCAAGCACCACGCCTCGCTTTTGATCACAAAGAAATTCTACAAAGCGCTGTTCAGCGTTTGCGTTCAAAAGCCAGTTACAGCAACATCGTATACGGTCTTATGCCTGAACACTTTCGTTTATCTGAATTACAAAAAATGTACGAGATCATTATTGACGATAAACTTGACAAAAGAAATTTCAGAAAAAGAATGCTTGCCACAGGTCTGCTTCAAGAGACCGGCAAAAAACATTTGCATGGCGCGCATCGCCCCGCCATGTTGTATCAATTTAAAAAAATGGAAATCACCTTTTTGAACTAAGGAGTCAAAATGACCTCATCCACTTTACCAATCCCTGATTTTTTTGACGCAAACAAAGTCGGCTCCGTCTGGCGGATTCCCTATGAAGAACACGCAGTGCAAGCGCGGGACTGGGCGCGTCTTCATAAGCTGGAGGCTACTTCCGTTTCGACAGCCCGTACCTGGCTGATGTTGATCGATGTGCAAAACACTTTCTGCATCCCTGAATTCGAACTCTACGTCGGTGGCAGAAACGGACGCGGCGCCGTCGACGATAACACGCGCCTGACTGAGTTCATCTATCGCAACCTTGCAGAAATTACCCACATCACCGCCACCATGGATACGCACAAAGCCATGCAAATCTTCCACGCTATCTTCTTTGTAGATCAAGATGGCAACCATCCTGCGCCGTATACTGATATTCACCTTGCCGAACTTCGTGCTAACAAATGGATATTCAACCCCGCCCTCACCCCACAATTCGGCATCGCCCCCGAATACGGACAGCAAATGCTGTTGCATTATGCTGAAGCATTGGAACAAAAAGGGAAATACGCGTTGACAGTCTGGCCCTATCACGCCATGCTCGGCGGCATCGGTCATGCACTAGTCTCTGCGGTTGAAGAAGCGTTGTTCTTCCATTCCATTGCTCTCAACACGCAATATGATATTGAGATCAAGGGCGATAAGCCTTTCACTGAAAACTATTCTGTTATCGGTCCCGAAGTATTGACAGGTCCCATGGGCGAGACGTTGGGCACACACAATGCCAAATTCATCGAACAACTTCAACAGTTTGATAAACTCATCATTGCCGGTCAAGCCAAATCCCATTGCGTTGCATGGACAGTCCAGGATTTATTGAACGACATCAACACCGTTGATCCCGCACTCGCAAAGAAAATCTATCTACTTGACGATTGCTCGTCACCCGTGGTTGTTCCTGGCGTGGTTGATCATACCGATGCGGCGAATGCGGCATATACAAAGTTCGCAGAAGCAGGAATGAATATTATTCAATCAACCCAATCAATCTCTACACTTTAATCGTATTAATAGTTAATCAAAAAATCTAAATTTATAAATCGAGAGCCTCATGTCAATCTTTGATAAAACCCGTCTTACCAATGAAACCTTCAAACTAGATATCGAACGCATGCGCCGCGGCTGGTACTCAGATAAATATTTCGAGAATATTGGTCGTATGCTCACCGCACTGTCGGCTGAAAAATATACCTATTCAGGCAAACATCACAACCTGCCGCTAGATGTTTCACCCGAAAATATCGCCGTGGGCGATATCGAAGTGGAGATGCAATGGTTCACACGACGACTCGGCAACACAATTGTCGTAGGTGTGGATAAGACCCTCGAAATGCTGAGGCATTGCACCGGCTATTGGGAAGGTGATAAATTTATTGATACATCCGATCAATTGGAAGTCTGGGCGATCCATGATGGAGCGATGGTCAAATCGGATGGCAACCCATTAAACTCCGACGCCGTCATCAAAGCGCGCGGACGTTATCGCGATTTTGCCTTGCTTGAAACTCCATCTCTCGGCGTGTTGACTCGTTCGAGTCGTGTGGCAACGAATGTTTACGAAACGCTCATGGCGGCGCGCGGCAAACCGGTGTTGTTTTTTCCGGCGCGTTTTGATCTGCACGAAGTTCAAGCCGCGGACGGCTATTCTTACAACCTAGCCATCGAACGTTTCAATATGGACTTCTCGCATCAGATCGGATCATTCGTCTCGACCGACGCGCAAGGTGACTGGTGGGGCGGCGCAGGCGGTGGGACGGTTGCTCATGCCGCGATTGCCTCTTTTCTCGGCGACACTGCTGAGGCCATGATGCAGTTCTCGCGCGTCCTGCCAGCACACGTCCCGCGCATTGCGCTTGTAGATTTCAATAATGATTCTGTGCGTGATACGCGGCGCACGATGGAAACGATGTTCATGAAATATCATGAGTTATGTGATTTAAACAATGAAGCCGAAGCCGCGAAATATATTTTGTACGGGGTCCGCCTCGATACAAGCGGAAATTTGCGCGATGTTTCCGTCGAACCATTGGGCGACCCGGCGCTTGACCTCGGTGTGAATCCTCGCCTCGTGTTCAACGTCCGTCAGGGCTTGGATTCAGCTTGGGAAAGCTGGAACATCCCCGAGATTTGGAAAGACGCGGCACGTGAATATTGTCGCAACGTGAAGATCGTCGTCTCCGGTGGATTCAATCCTGATAAGATCAACAAGTTTGAAAAACTGGGCGTCCCCGTGGATATTTATGCAGTGGGCTCATCGCTCTTCAGCAACAACGGCGCATCCGTCACCGATTTCACCGCCGATGTGGTGCGCGTGAAAGTCCACGGCGAATGGATCGATATGGCAAAGGTTGGTCGCCAACCGTTGGCAAATCCGGATTTGGAGCGGGTGTGGTAAATCAGACGTGATGTTTATTAAATCATTATTTCAAATTTACTGTAGAACACAATGAATCTCTCAAACATCCTTACAATCTCAATTTTCTTAGTGTTTCTTGGCGCTGTCGTGCTAGATTGGGCTTATGATCGATATCGTTTACGAGATGAAATCGAATCGAAAGGCGGGCAGGTCGCAAAATACAATGGAAGTTATTTGGACCTGATGGTGATTGGGATATTTCGAATCGATTCTATCGTGTGACCTATGTCGACTCTCAAGGAAAGCAAGTTGAGCGTTATTGTAAAACAAGTTATAAAGGTGGCACATATTGGCGCGATTGATCGCTATTATGAATAAGTACTTTAATTTTCTTTTTTAAATTTTCATTCTTTCCACCTTGAACGGTGTTCCCTCAACCAAAGTTTCATCAAACTCCCGCGCCGCAAGATGACCCGCGAACACCGCCTGTGCAATAATATTCGGCGCTTCGGCATCGCCGATAATTCGTAACGAGTTTATTTTCCCTTCATCAAGCGCGGGCTTGAGAGATTGGTAGAGCGAATCATTCGGGGTTCTATCGCTTACCAATACAATCCCGTCACGTGGCAATTCAATTTCATTTCCCGAAACCGTGTTAGACAATCCCACTGAATCTTTTTTAATTTCACTCAACACCGTCTGCGGATACAACTTCACGCCCAGCTTCATCAACTTGGATTGAATGCGTTCCTGTTCCAATGTGAACTGTGTCCAATACGAGATCAGTGGTGCTGGTGTGACGAGTGAAACGCTATAGCCTTGTTCGGCGAGCAACTCCGCCAGCACTCCGCCCATGTAGTAGTGGTCATCGTCATAGATGACTATATTTTGGAGTCCAGCAGCTTGCTGCTGAGAATTCGGGAGCAAGCTCCCTGATTCCATAATATCATCCGGCGTGAACACATTCCCCGAATCAAATCCAGCAATCGGCTTCCACAAAGTTCTTCCCACGCCATCGCGCCGCCACGTTGCACCTGTTGCGATAATAATATTTTGCGCACCCGATTCAAGAATCTCCTCCGCCGTCATCGGGCTGGATGGATACAACCCAACATTCTTCATTTTCTTGAGTTGCGTCAAACGCCAATCAACAACGCGTCGCCATTCGTTCAACCCCGGTAACGCTGATTCACGAATCACGCGCCCGCCTAATTCTTTGCGTGCGTCAAGCAGAGTCACTTCATACCCACGTTGACCCAACGCCCGTGCCGCCTCCAACCCGGCCGGTCCCGCGCCGACGATCATCACTTCCTTATCGCTCTTCTTTGACGCGATCTTTTCAGGATGCCAGCCTCGTTTCCATTCTTCGCCCATGGTCGGATTTTGTGTACAGCGGATCGGCACAAAGCGCGTATCACCGGTCACACAGATATTGCAACCAATACATTCACGGATATCTTCAACGCGCCCCTCTTTGATCTTGGTTGGCAAGAACGGATCAGCAATGGATGGACGCGCCGCGCCGATCATATCCATCACGCCGCGTTGGATCGCAGAGACCATCGAATCAGGCGAGGTATAGCGCCCCACACCGACGACCGGTTTCGTCGTCAGTCTCTTCACGAACGAAATGTATTTTTCCTGATGCCCCTCTTTGCCAAACCGCGACGTGACCGAATCGTTGCTCCAGCCGCTCACGTTCACGTCCCACAAGTCTGGCAGCTCCGCAAGCATTGCAACCACATCATAGCCTTCGCCTTGATGGGTGAGTCCATCTTCACCGAGCAATTCGTCCACGGCAAAGCGCACAGCCACCGCACATGTATCGCCAACTGCATCTTTGGTATCTTCGATCATCTCGCGGAAGAAGCGTACACGATTTTCAAGTGAACCGCCGTATTCATCCGTGCGGTCGTTATAGCGTTTCAAAATAAATTGGATCGCCGCGGTCATGCCGTGACCCGCATAACAATAAATAATATCGAAGCCCGCACGCTGTGCCCGCAATGCCGCCTCGCGATGCCACTTGCGCACGTTGCGAATATCTTCCTTATCCATGCGGCGGGTCTGCACCGGGTCATAGCCCGAGCCGCCCACCACACCCATCGAACGCGGCGCGAGCGAAGGCACACGCGAATATAAATTCGGCGCATCAATGCCGTTATAAGAAAGCTCCACACCCGCCAGCGCACCATGCGCATGCACGGCATCGGTCATCAACTTCAACGTGGGGATATCACCATCGTCCCAAATGCGCCCCTCAAAATAGGGCGAGAGGTCGCTCGTGTGATGGATCTCCGTTTCCTCGGTGCACACCACGCCCCAGCCGCCCTCCGCTTTCATGCCGCGCATCGCCGCCATTCCCTGCGGCATGCGATGCCCAAAGCCGTTACAATGCGGCACTTGATAAAAACGGTTCGGAGCAGTCACAGGACCGATCCGAACCGTTTCAAATAAAATGTCATATGGATTATTCATGGGGATTCTCCATGGATGTGACAGTCACTATTAAAGTGACTGTTACCTTAATAGTTCTGGGATGACTTCCAACATCTCGCTTCTTACTGACCGAAAAACTGCCAGCTGTTCTTCGTCCGTTCCCTCTGCCTTAGCCGGATCCACAAAACTGTGATGGATGCGTTTCCCCGCTTTCCCGGGCCACACGGGACATTCCTCTGCTGCTGAATCACAAACCGTCACAACGATATCAAAATCCTTGGTATGCAATTCATCAATTTGTTTGGATATGCCGGTATGAGTGATCCCAAGCTCCGCTAATACTTGAAGCGCTTTGGGATGTACATACCCCGCTGGCTTGGTCCCGGCTGAATAAGCGCGCCACTCATCAGCATACCGTGCATTGACAATGGCTTCCGCCATTTGTGAACGACATGAGTTGCCTGTACAGAGGAAGAGAATAGTTTTCATAGATTATTCTGGAGTCGGACAGCTTGCTGTCCGATTATGTTGCCTGAAAGTCGAGTAGCAAGCTCCTCGACTCAGAGTCGATGCCTACCCAAATCTCCCCGTAATGTAATCCTCAGTGCGTTTTTGTTTGGGAGCAGTGAAAAGTGACTTGCCTTCACCATATTCGATCAATTCGCCCTGTAAGAAGAAGGCGGCGTAATCAGCCGTGCGCCCCGCTTGTTGTACGGAATGCGGCACCAGGATGATCGTATATTCCTTTTTGAGTTCCTGCAACGCGGCTTCGACTTTGCCAGTGGAGATCGGGTCGAGTCCCGAGGTCGGTTCATCGAGCAAAATCACTTCAGGTTGAAGCGCCAACACACGCGCAAGGCAGATGCGTTGTTGTTGTCCACCCGAGAGGGCGATGGCGGGATCATTGAGTCGGTCTTTGACTTCATCCCATATGGCTGCCAGCTTCAAGCTGCGTTCGACCGCATCATCCAATTTGGAGCGACGCTTTTCGCCTGCAAGTTCTAATCCATATGTAAGATTTTCGCGGATGCTCATCGGCAAGACAACCGGGCGGGCAAAGACCATGCCTACCTTGCGGCGCAAGGCGATCACATCCGTTTTTGGGTCAAGGATATTTTCACCATCCAACAGAATACGTCCCTTGGAGGTCTTGACCTCGGTGAGGTCATTGAGACGATTTAAACAACGCAATAAAGTTGACTTGCCGCCGCCTGCCGGACCGAACAAGACAGTCACCGCATTTTGGCGAATATTCAAACTCACATTGCGTAACGACTCGACACCGTCCGCATATTGCAGCGAAAGATTTTCGATAATAATTTTATCTACCATTGTCTTTTCGCCCTCGCGCGTGAACGGATAACCGTTGCAATAAGATTCATTGTAAGCACAAAGGCGAGCAACACGAGCGCTGTGCCATATTGAATCTTGATCGGCATTTCCGGAACTTGTGTCGAAATGACAAAAAGATGATAAGGCAACGCCATGGTCGCATCGAAAGGTGAATTGGGAAGGCGCGGCAGAAAGAACGCTGCGCCGGTGAACAAGATCGGAGCTGTTTCACCAGCCGCACGTTCAAGCCCCAGAATCACGCCTGTGAGAATACCAGGCAAAGCCTCTTTCAATACGATGCGGCGAATAGTCTGCCAGCGCGTGGCACCTAACGAAATGCTTACCGTGCGAAACCCTTGCGGGACTGAACGTAACGACTCTTCCGCGGTGCTGATGATGACAGGTAAAGTCATAATAGAAAGTGTCAGTGACGCCGCAATAATGGATGTGCCAAATTTTAAAAAGAGCACGAACAAACCAAGCCCAAATAATCCGTATACAACCGATGGAATACCCGCGAGGTTGATGATGGCAATACGGATCGTGCGCGTGAGCGGCGTATCAGATGCATATTCTGCAAGATAGATCGCAGCGGCGATTCCCAATGGAACCGAGAAGATCGCTGTACCGATCGTAAGATACAACGTACCAACAATAGCAGGCAGAATTCCACCAGCCCGCATTCCATCGTGCGGGAAGCCGGTGAGAAATTCTGTAGAGATTGCGGGGAGACCTTGTGCAAGGATATAAATAACCACGGCAATGATCGGTGTGACTGTGGCAACAGCCATCAGGGTGATGCCTGTAAATCCAAGACGTTGCATGAAATGACGATTGATCGATAGTTTCATTACGACAAGATCCTCTCAGCGCGTTTCTTTGCTCGAAACACAACCGAAGATGCGGCAATATTTACACCCAATGAAATCAGGAATAAAACCATGCCAATAAAGAACAACACATGATAATGGGTACTTCCATTTGCCACTTCACCCATTTCAGCGGCGATGGTAGCTGTCATCGTACGAACGGGAGAAAAAATGCTGCCAAGTTTTATAGCAAGCACGGGTGCATTACCCGTCACCATCATGACTGTCATTGTTTCACCGATGGCGCGTCCCACACCAAGCATGATGGCAGTGAGCACACCAGATTTTGCGGCAGGCAATGTGACGCGCCAGATCGTTTGCCAGCGCGTTGCTCCCAATGCCCAGGCACCTTCGCGATAAGCACGCGGCACGGCATCCAACGCATCCTCGGCAACCGACACAACGGTGGGTACAGCAATCCCGCCCAACAGCAAAGATCCGGCTAGGGCTGTCAGACCCGTCGGCAGGTCCAGAAAGACGCGCAAGAATGGAGAGAGCAGGAGAATTCCCAGAAATCCCAAAACCACGGATGGAAGTCCGCCGAGCAATTCCACCAAAGGTTTAAGAATTTCGCGCATCCAACGTGGAGCAATTTCTGAAATATAAACTGCGGTGCCGATCCCAAAAGGGACAGCAACCAGCGTCGCGCCAATGGTCACAATGAGCGAACCCGTGAGAAGTGGCAGGAGTCCAAAATGATTTTCAATGGGATACCATCGAACAGCAAATAGATCGGATAGTTTTACTTCCCAAAGTGCAGGCAGACCTTCGCGCAGTAAAAAGAAAAAGATCAACGCAACGAAAAGAATGGCTGAATAGCCTGATGCTTGGATGAGACGCGTAATGATAAATTCACGCCAGGTTAAAGATTTTTCCATATGCTTCTCTCTAATCTCCCCTAAGGAGCTGAATTGGGATTGAGTGCCGGCACAAACCCAAGCTCGGCAACGATCTGTTGTGCTTCAGGGGCAACGATCCAATCCAAATAATCCTTCACGGCGCCGGTGGGCTGACCATTGGTATACATATAAAGATCGCGTGCAATGGCATAAGTTTTATCGTTCACGGTCGCAATGGAAGGCAACACATACGCGCTACCGGGTTCCTTGGCAATGGCGATCATTTTTAAATCTTTGGGCACATAACCCAGTCCATCATAACCAATTGCATTGGGGTTCTGCCGTATCTCAGCAATAATGCCCTCAGAAGATGGCAGTAAAAGCGTGTCCATTGAAAAAAGAGTTTTATCGGTCTTGCTTCCCAACCTCAATACAGTTTCCAAAAAATAAACGTGTGTGCCTGAATTGGTCTCACGCGAAAGCCGCACTATGGGACGGTCATCACCGCCAAGCTCTTTCCAATTATTGATCTTGCCGCTATAAACATCCGAGATCTGCTGCAGGGTCAATTCGTTGACCGGGTTTTCAGGATTCACAATGACAGCGATCGCATCGCGCGCAATAACATGCTCAACTGGGTCAACGCCATTAGCTTTCGCCTGATCAAGTTCCTCGGTTTTGATCTTGCGCGAGGCATTCGCAATATCCACCGTCTTATTGATCAACGATGCGAGTCCAGTTCCCGATCCGCCGCCCGTTACCGATATGCGGATATCTGGATGTTCGCTTTGATACTTCTCCGCCCACGCCAAGGCAAGATTTACGATCGTGTCTGAGCCTTTGTTTTCGATGTACGCTGCCTGAGAATTAGATGCGGTCTCCGCTGATGAAGTGGGACCGCATGAGGTGATAAAGAAAGAAGCAAGCAGGAAAATAATGAGGATATGTTTCATTAAGACGAATTATAGTCGGAGGCAGGCAGAGAAACAAGTAAACCGATAACCAACTCTTCGATAGGTCTAAAAGCTGCGCTTCAAACTCACCCAAAGCTGATCCGGTTTCAATGGATTTTTTCCAACTCCAAAATTTCAGTCTTCAACCTTTCAGCCCTTAGCCTTTCTGATAAAATCAACCCATGACGAATAACTCTTCCGCCTTCTCTGTCCAAAATTTGGATTTTTTCTACAGCACTTCAAAAGCGTTATCAAACATCAACATTGAGATCGAACCACGCAAAGTGACCGCGCTGATTGGGCCCTCGGGTTGTGGCAAATCCACTTTTCTGCGTTGCTTGAATCGCATGAACGATACCATCACAGGCACGCGTGTTGAAGGAAAGATTCTTTTAAACGGTCAGGATATCTACGACACAGATATGGACGTGGTAAATCTGCGTCAACGTGTGGGCATGGTTTTTCAGAAGCCAAATCCATTCCCCCAATCGATTTACGATAATGTGGCATTTGGTCCACGCGTGATGGGGATGAAAGTTGATCTGGATGAATTAGTGAAAAACTCTTTACGCGCCGCGTCATTATGGGATGAAGTCAAGGATGAGCTTAAGATGGATGCGCTAAGTCTGTCACTGGGTCAACAACAACGCTTATGCATCGCCCGCGTCGTTGCCGTGCAACCTGAAGTCATCCTTATGGATGAGTCCACTTCAGCGCTCGACCCCATTGCTACTTTGCGCGTCGAAGAATTGATCGCTGAATTAAAAAAAGATTACACGATCGTTATTGTGACGCACAATATGCAACAAGCCGCACGTGTTTCTGATCACACCGGTTTATTCTGGCTGGGTGAACTAGTGGAATTTTCAAACACGAATGATATGTTCACAAGACCGAAACAGGAATTGACTGAAGCATACATCACCGGAAGAATGGGATAAGAAGTATCGATCAACTAACTGTCATTTGAAAATAAAATAAAAAAATCCGCTGACTAGTCA
>Ga0302322_100003369_pt1 | contig 13717 bp, 13 predicted proteins | sample Fen_T0_2_FD_203757 | JGI IMG/M metagenome (GOLD analysis project Ga0302322, IMG submission 203757) | Peat permafrost microbial communities from Stordalen Mire near Abisko, Sweden - Fen_T0_2 | ecosystem: Environmental > Terrestrial > Soil > Wetlands > Permafrost | place: Sweden: Abisko...
ACTGGCTTTGGGATTACGAGAGCGAAACGGGGGCCCATGCATTGGGCCTGCTGCCGCAGCAGATCGTCGAGTTAAAGGTGCTCGGCGCGGAGTTCGATCCGGCCCAATTCCGAGTTGATAGTTTGCCGGCGCCAGTGGCGCCAGTGGCCGGGTCGCGGCCAGCGAACGTGGGGCCATTGAAGGGAGCGGGCATTCCGATTTTGTAAGACCACGCCTTGAAATTGCGAGCCGTAACCCGCGGTTGCGTCGCTTCGCCCGACGAAGTACTACCGGTGCGGATTCGGGGCAGACGGGAGTTCGAGCCCGTCGGCGCAACGGGCGACCGGGGCCGCAATCGGTCACGGCAGCATGCGAAAAAAGATCCACCAACTTATTACTGGCCTGCGCTGGCGACTGCTGTTGCTGGCCTTGCTAGCGTGCGCTCCATTGGTGGGATTGACGGCGCATCATGCGTCGGAAGACCGGCGGCGACTCGTGAAGGAATGGACGCAACGTTCCCAACAGATGATGGCGCTGGCCACGCGGGAGGAGAGTCAGGTGATCGGTCAGACGCGCCAACTGCTGCTCGCCTTGGCGGAGTCCGCTCCGATCCGTTCGGGCGATCGGCGCGACTGCAAGAAGTTGCTCGACGAACTGTTCGGCAGCTATCCGCGTTATGCCAATTTGGGCGTGGTCAAGACCAACGGAATCGTTCTGGCGAGCGCCCGGCCGCTGGCGGAACCGGCCAACCAGACGAACCGTCAGTATTTTCGCGACGCCCTCAAATCGCGGGCCTTCGCGATTGCCAATTTTCAGGACGAACCGGCGGCGGGTAAGCCCACGGTCAATTTCGGGTATCCGGTTTTTGATTCGGCCGACCAGGTCCAGGCGGTGGTCTTTGCCGCACTGGATTTGGACTGGGTCAGCCGGTTTGAGTCCGCGCTCCCGGGCCAATTGCCCACCGGCGCCACGTGGACCGAGATTGATCGCAACGGGAAAATTCTGGTCCGTTATCCTGCGCCGGAAAAATGGATCGGCCAGCCTTTCCCGGAGAAATTACTGCTAAAAACCGCGTTCGCCAGGAATCACGGCGTCGTGGAGGCGCTCTCGGTGGACGGGATTCCCGGTTATCATGCGTTCGCCACCCGTCACAGCCGGCTCGTCGCGGACGACGTGGTCACCATTCTCGGCAGCATCCCCAAGCAGGTGCTCTTTGCCGAAGCGGATCGGCGATTGTCAGCGAACCTGACCGGGTTGGGGATTGCCACCGGCGTGGCCTGCCTGCTCGGCTGGTTCGGCAGCTATGTGCTCGTCCTCCGCCCCGTCCGCACGCTGGTGAAATCGAGCGCGCGCCTGGCCACGGGGGAGTTCAGCACTCGCACGGGCCTAGCGCCTCGGGGCGATGAACTGGGTCAACTGACCCGCACCTTCGATGAAATGGCCCAGGCCTTGGAACAGCGCGAAAGCCAACGGCTCGCCGCCAACCACGCCCTGCTGTCTTCCGAACGGCGTTACCGCCGGCTGTTTGAAGCCGCCCAGGATGGAATTTTAATCCTGAACGCGGACACCGGTCAGATTGAGGATGTGAACCCGTTTCTGACGGATATGCTGGGCTACACGCGCGAACAGTTGCTGGGCAACAAGCTCTGGGAGATTGAACCGTTCAAAGCCGCGCACGCGGCCCAGATGGAGTTGCGGGCGCTGCCGCGGGAAGGTTGTGTCCGTTACGATGACTTACCGTTGGAAACCCGCACGGGCAAAGCCCTCAGCGTGGAGTTTGTGAGTAACGTTTACCAGGTCAACGGTGGCAAAGTCATTCAATGCAATATTCGCAATATCACCGAGCGCAAGCGGGCCGAGGCCAAGCGCAAGGAATTTAGCCGCAAACTGCAGGTGCTGTCTCGCCGGCTGGTGGAAGCGCAGGAGACCGAACGCCGAAACATCGCGCGCGAACTCCATGACGAAATCGGGCAGGCCTTGACCGTCATGCAATTAAACTTGCAGGCAATGTTGCAGTCGCCCGGCGCCGACGGCCTGACCCCGCGCTTAAACGCGAGCTTGCAGGTGGTCGACCGCGTGCTGGAGCAAGTGCAGGACATCTCGCTGAACTTGCGGCCGTCGGTCCTCGACGATTTGGGATTGGTGGCAGCGCTGCGGTGGTACACCGAGCGGCAGGCGGCCTTGGGCAATTTGAACATCGAGTTCCACGCCGATCCGTTGGCGCAGCGCTTGGATCCGGTGATTGAAACCGAATGCTTTCGCGTGGCGCAGGAAGCCCTGACGAATGTGTTGCGCCACGCCCAGGCGAAGACGGTCAACGTGGAGTTGCGCCTCGAAGCCGGGCAGCTCCACCTACGAGTGCGCGATGATGGAATCGGTTTCGACGTGGCCGCCGACCGGGAAAAAGCCGTGCGCGGCGAGAGCCTGGGTTTGTTGAGCATGGAGGAGCGGGCCGCCCTGGCGGGGGGAGGCTTGGAATACACTTCCATCGTGCGGCAGGGCACCGAAGTCCACGCCTGGTTCCCGTTGAAGTGGCTGGCGCCAACGCCCGAAGGAGAGGTGGTATGAACAAGCCACGCGGAGACGAGGCCGGAAAACGGCCGAGTGACGAGCGGCCCGACGACGAACCCAAGGCGGCGGTTGCCGGGCGATCAGGCGGCAAACCGGGCAAAGCCATTCGCGTCATCCTGGCGGATGACCACACGCTGGTGCGGGCGGGCATCCGCGCTTTGCTGGAAAAGCTGCCCGCGGTGGAAGTGGTGGCCGAAGCCGACGATGGCCGCGAAGTGCTCGAGCAGGTCCGGACGCACCGGCCCGACGTGGTGCTGATGGATATCACGATGCCTGGTCTGAACGGCCTGGAGGCCGCGGACCGGATAAAAAAGGAGTTTCCGGATGTGCGGGTCATCATTCTTTCCATGCACAACAACGAAGAATACTACTGGCGGGCGCTAAAAGCCGGCGCCGCCGGCTACCTGCTCAAGAAGGCGGCCACGGCCGAACTCGAAACCGCCTTGCATCGGGTGGCTCAGGGGGAAATTTATCTCAGCCAGGAAATCTCCCAGCGACTCGTCAAGCAGTTTCCCTTGGGCGGAATCGCCGACGGGAAAAGCCCGCTCGAACAGTTGACGGGCCGACAGCGCGAGATTCTGCAACTCATCGCCGAAGGCCAGAATACCAAAGGCATCGCCGAAATCCTGAAGGTCAGCCCCAAAACGGTGGAGTATCATCGCATGAAGTTAATGACGAGCTTGAACGTGCATGACATCCCCGGCCTGGTGCGCTTTGCGCTGCGGGTGGGATTGATTCCCAAGGAAAGCTGACATGCGCTCCCCGACCGCCCTTCCTTTGCCGCGATGCCGTGCGCTGCCCGGCAGCAGGGATAACCAGCGGCGGGGTGGATGATGGATCGCTTTTCCGACCCAGCAAATCATGAATGCAATGTTGCCTGATCTCAGACGAGGTCTGAAAATAAATGACGACGGTCACCGCGGGTACATCGTTGGCTTGTTGAAGAAACTGGGAGTGCCCCGGCAGATGCTGTACGTCCGCCGGCCCCATGAAAACGGGTCGTTTTGGCGGCGGAAAATCAATCACCTGCAGGTGTTGGAACAGGCGCGCCGGCTGTACCGAAAGCAGATTGTTTGCGTCCACCCGGACATACGCGGCGGCAGCCTCGAGCGCACGGTCCAACTCAACGCGGCGTGGGCCAAGATTCAACGACGCTTCAAAAAGCACGGCCACGAATTGCGGTGAGGGCTTGCTTGAAAGAGGGGGAACCCGCCTGAATGATGGCACTGCGGGCGGTTGTGGCGGTGGTGGTGCGCGCGCGCGCTGCTGGGCCGGCCGACCCTGCGGCCGTTGCTGGCGGGCTGGATGCCGCTTCAGCTTTTGCAGGAACTGGCGACGGAAGTCACCCAGCGGCGTTTAGCCAAGCCCAGCCTGAATCCGCGAAATTCCCCGTGCAATCAAACTTTCAGGCGGTGGCTTTCGCAACAACCTCTTTTGCTCGCATCCACCCGCCTCGGACGTATCGATCTGAAAGGCATTCAGCTTTCCTCAACTTACGACAATTTACTCTGGACGATCGCGCAACAGCTGGCGCAGCAGGATCCGAAGGCGGCCCTGGTGGATGTCCAGAATCTGCCGCCTGGCCAGGCGAAAACCAGGAGCTGCAAAACATCATTGCCCAGATTTCTGTACAGGATCCCAACCGGGCCGCGGCAATTGCCTTGCATCTGCCCACCGGCCATTTGCGCAACAGCGCCATCACCCCAGCTGGTGAGCGGTTGGGCGCAGGCGGACAGGGAGGAGGCCGCGGATTGAGTGCACGAGCTGCCCGAAGGTGCCGTCATGCGCGAGGCGTTGCGGAATCTTGCCGACAGCCTTGCGGTAAGCGATCCGAAAGCGGCGGCCGATTTTGCCCTCACGCTCCTGACGCACGACCGCCGCGACAATCTGCTCGCCCAAGTGGCCTTCTCGTGGGTCCAGTCGGACTTGAGCGCTGTGGTCGAGGGGGCGTAGCAGTTGCCGGAAAGTAAACTGCACCAGCAGGCGGTTCAAAGCCGCATTAACAATTGGACGCAAAGCGACCCGGAGAGCGCCGGTAAATATTTGTCCGGTCAGACGGAAGGCAAGTCCCGCGAGGCAGCGATCCAGAACTATGTAAAAAACCCTTTTGAACCAGTCGCTCGAATTGACCGCGCCGTTTGTGAGTGCGTTTAAAGACGACGCCCAGCGCTTCACCTCCGCCCAGATTCTCGCGCCGGTTTTTTCCCGCCGCGACCCGATGGCCGCGGAGCAGTGGATCCACGGCCTGAACTTGCCCGCGGAACAGAAGCGCCAGTTACTTAAGCTCCAGCCCGAGCGGCGAGCCACCCTCGCGCATCCGCCAACCCGGTACCGCCTGTAGCCCCCACCGGCACGCCGTCATCATGGGGCCGCCCCGAACGTATTGATCGCATGGAGCAGCCGGCGCTCGATGGCCTTCTGCCGTTCGGGCGAAAGAATTTTTCCGCCATCCACTTCGCTGATGTAGAAACTGTCAATCGCGGCCCCTTTTTCGGTGCAGATACGCGCGGTGGAGATGTCCAGTTCCAGATCCGTGAGGGTGCGGGCGATGGTGTACAGCAACCCGATCCGATCTTCGGTCTCAATCTGGACGAACGTTCGCGTGTCGGAGGCGGCATTGTCGAAAACAATCCGGGTGGGGATGCGTTCGCCGATGTACGCCTGGTAGAGCGGATGGGAAATCTTCTGGCGCGCAATCCGCGCCGTCAAATGAACCGTGTCGTCCGCCAGGACCTCGGTGAGCACCCGCTCGAAGAGTTCGCGCTGCTCGACGGTGGCCAGTTTGCCGGTCCAGGCGTCGGTGACAAAGAACTCGTCGAGCGCCAGGCCATCGCTGCGCGTGAAAATTTGCGCGCTGAGGATGTTCAGCCCCACGGCACTCAACGCGCCCGCCGTCTTGCTGAAGAGCCCGGGGCGATCCCAGGTGCAGACGCGCACCACGCTGTAACCGCGGTCCGGTTCGTTGTGCAGGTTCGCCACCGGCGCCAGTGGCTGCTGGTCCTCGACAACTTGCAGCCGCATGAACCGATGCGCCAGGATGACGTCGTCGTGAATTTCGCGGGGCGAGTGAATTTGAAAATACCGCGCCGGCAGGGACGCGAAATGCGCCGTCAGTTCCTCGTCCGGGATGGCGGACGGCAGCAGTTTACGGACACCCTCCAGTTTCAATTCACGCTGTTTCTCCTCCGCGCGGACAAATTCCGTGCCCCCGGTCAGCAGGAGCGCGGCGCGCTGGTGCAGTTGCCAGAGCAGCAAATCCTTGAAACTGTTCCACAGTTTGTCGCTGGTGGCCTGCGCGTCGACAAAGGTGAGCAAGGTCAACAGGTCGAGCGCTTCCGGCGATTCGATCTGCCGGGCGAAATTGCGAATCACGGAGGAATCGTCGAGATCATGGCGCTGCGAGATGATGGCCATGAGCAGATGATGCTCGATGATCCGGGTGAGCGTGGCGAGGGCCAGGTCATCGATATGCAGCCGCCGCCCGACGCGCAGCGCGAGCTTGGCCCCCAGTTCGGAATGTTTGCCGTGGCCGTCGGGTTTGCCGGTGTCGTGGAGCAACAACGCGAGGTAAAGCACGGCGGGGCGCTCAATTTCCTGGAAGAGGGCCGCGTAATTTTGGTACGGCGCGGCCTTGGCCTCCCAGATGCGATCCAGTTGTTCGAGGCAGACCAGCGTGTGTTCGTCCGCGGCGTATTGGTGATAGAACTCGTGTTGCACGAGACACGTCAGCTTGCCGAATTCCGGGAGGTACTTGCCCAGGAGGTCCGCCTCGTGCATCGCCCGCAGGATCGGCGCGACGTTCCCCCGCTGGTTGAGAATGGTGAGGAAAGTCTCGGCCACGCGCTCGTCGCGAAGGAATTCACGGTCCACGAGCGCCAGTTGCTGCCGGATCAGTTGCGCGAGGTCGGAATGCAAGCGCAGGCCCCGTTGCTGGGCGTGGAGAAAAACGCGCATCAGCCGGCGCGGCTGATCTCGAAATACACGATTTGAAGTCGCGTGAATTTCACCGTTGATAAACTTGAAACCGTCGACGGGTTCGGCCACCGCTTCCCGGGCGCGCGGCAGCAACCGTCGCAGCGACAGGCGGGCGGGCGGGGTCTTGATGAACGCCATGCGCTGCTCGAGGGTGCGGGTGATGATCAGCACGTTGCGCGCGTGGGTGTAAACCGCGCGCATGAATTTCTCGATGCGCTGGCTCGGGGAGCGGTCCGGGTAACCGAGCGCGGAAGCCACGGCGGGCTGGAGATTTTTGGTCAGCGCATCCGAGGGCCGGGGGATTTGGTAATGCAGTTCCGTGCGGACCCGCAGGAGAAAATCGTAGGCCGCTTCCAACTGCTTGCGCTCCCGGGGCATGACCAACTCGTGCTTTTGCAGTTCGGCGAGCGACCGGGTCCGGTATTTGAAGAATGCCATCCACAGCAGGTTTTGGAAATCGCGCAGGCCCCCGCAGCCATTCTTGAGGTTTGGCTCCTGCATGCTGGCCGAGTTGCCGAACTTGGCGCGGCGCGTGGCCTGGTCGTCGAGCCGCGCGGCAATGTATTTGTCCTCGTAACCCGTCACACATTTGGCCAGGACGGTTTTCTGAAACCGGGCGAATAATTTTTCATCCCCGATGATTAACCGGGCCTCGATCAAGGACGTACGGGTCTCGATTCGGCGGGCGTCGTCCTTGTCGTTGGCGGCGGTGATGCACTCGGCGATCGAGCGGACGGCGTGGCCGGGCTTCAAACCGAGATCAAACAGGGTGAGCCAGACGCCATTCAGGATTTTTTCCAAAACCGGCAACGGCTTGGCGTGACCCGCCACCTGACCTTCGTGTAGGAATAGCAGGTCGATGTCGCTGTGCGGATTCAGTTCACGACGTCCGTAACCGCCCAGCGCGACCAACGCGATGGGGGGAAACTCCTTGCGCGCCTGGTCGGAGAGCGTATTCACGGCGGCGACCCATAAGGCGCGGATGACACAATCAATGCTAGCCGACCGCGCCTGGCAGACTTCCAGTCCCCCGCCCCCATTCTGGTGCGCGAGTTTGACGCGGTGCATGGCATGTTTTAGAAAAGCGCGAAAGCGCGGCAGCTCCTGGGCGACGAGCCGGCCCGGCGGCAGGGGCAAGCGGTCCGCGGCTTCGGCTTCAATTTTTTTCAGCAACTCCTGCACAGGCGGAGAGGTTGCGGGCAAAGCACTCGAGAATCAAGCGCCCGCCGGGAGCGTAACCGGGGCTGGCAACTCCGCTCGCGTTCAGGCGCGGCCGCATTCCATGAGCGCGACGGGGCGGCCGACGAATGACCGGGAGCAAGATCGGGCGGCGGGCACAACCTTGTTCCCCGTGCGGTGTTGACATAATCTCAAGCGGTCATGCCCGTCAACCTCGACCCCGACGCCACCCTGATGCTGCGCGCCAAGCAGGGTGATGGCGGCGCTTTTACCGAGTTGGTCGAGAAATACAAACAGCCCATCATGAACCTCGCCTTCCGTACGCTCCGGGACCTGACCGAAGCGGAAGACCTGGCGCAAGCGGTTTTTGTCCAAGTCTGGAAGGCTGCTCCGCGTTACGAAGCCACGGCGAAGTTTTCCACCTGGCTCTTCACCATCGCGCGCAATTTGTGCCTGAATGAAATCCGCCGCCGCACGCGGCATCCGGCCGGCTCCCTCGATCAAACTCGCGAGGACGCAGAGGACCAACCGCTGTATCAGGTCGAGGACAAACGCGTTGCACCCGCCAGCGAGGAACTGCTGCGTGGCGAACTGGTGGAAAAGGTGGAGGCCGCGTTGGCCGGGCTGCCCGAGAACCAGCGCACCGCGCTGCTGCTGTGCCGCCAGGAAGAGCTCAGCTACGAGGAAATCGCCGCCGTCCTGGGCTGTTCGCTGTCGGCGACGAAATCCCTGATCCACCGCGCGCGCGAAACCCTCAAACTCAAGCTCAAACCCTATCTCCAAACGGGCTTCTGGGAGGAAAAAAAATGACCGCAACTTTGCCGCGCCCACGGTTTTCAAACGAATGGTCTAGATATGAACCCTGATCCCGTTTATGAACGCTTGCGTGAACTGAGCTGGCGGCGTCCGCTCACCGCCGCCGAACAGGCCCAACTCCAGACCTGGCTCCGGGCGCATCCCGAAGCGCAGCCGGAAGTCGAGGTCGAGCTGGCATTGGCGCAAGCCCTGGGGAGTTTACCGGCGGCGCCGGTGCCGTCCAATTTCACCGCGCGGGTGTGGCAGGCCATTGAGCGCGCCGACGGTCCCCCGGCCCGGGCGACGGGATGGCGACCGGTGGGGTGGTGGCGGGGCTTGTTTCCGCGGGTAGCCGTGGCAACGGTGGTGATCGGCGCGGGACTGTTGGTTTACCAGCACTACGAGGCGGGGCAGCAAGTCGCATTGATGAAAAGTTTCCTGGCAGTCACGGAGTCAACCTCGCTGGCGGATCCGAAAGTAATCGAAGATTTTGAAGTGATCTGCCAATTGCGTCCTCCCATCCTGGCCGATAAAGAATTGCTCGAATTGATGGAATGAATGGGGCGTCGCGAAACACAATCCGGCACGCGATCGGCGGGGCGGCCGTGTGGCTGATGTTGAATTCGGTCTCCGCTTGCGCGGATACCAACCGCGTGAGCCTCACACCCCCCTTGCCGCCGCTGAGCTCGCCGGTGGATTCCTTTCGCGTCCTGCTCGCGTTGCCAACGCTCGAGCGCAAACAATATCTTACTAATCGTACCGCGGACGTGCAAATACGGCTCGGGGAAAAAATCCGCGAGTACCAGGCGTTGACTCCGGCGGAGCGTGAATTGCGGCTCACGATCACGGAATTGAGCTGGTATCTGCTGCCGTTGATGAGCGCGCCGGCGACCAACCGCGCCGCGCAATTGGCGCGGATCCCGCCGGGTCCGCGGGAGTTGGTCGCGACCCGCCTGCAGCAATGGGATCAGCTCGCACCGCCGGTGCAGCAGCAGTTGCTTACCAATCAGCAGGCCGCCAGCTACTTTGCGAGTGGCGAAGCGGGGACGATTTCGCCCGCTTCCCGCGCCGACGAAATGCGGCGCGAGTTGCAGGGCCGCTTTGCCCAATTATTGGAGCTGACCGCCGGCGAAAAAGAGAAGGTGCTGCGCACACTCTCCGAGGCCGAACGCCGCCAGATGGAGAAAACCTTGAATGCTTATGGGAAACTTTCGCCGGGACAACGCCAGCAGTGCCTGACGTCTTTCTCCAAGTTCGCTGCGATGAGTCTGGCCGAACGCCAGGAGTTTTTGAAAAACGCCGCACGCTGGTCGCAAATGTCGCCCGCCGAACGGCAAACCTGGCGGGAAGTGGTCAGCACGGCACCGACTAAGCCACCGCTGCCGATGCGGCGGGTGCCGACACCGCCATTGCCCCAGTCGCCGAATCGTTCGGCGCCGCCCGTGGCGACGAATGGCGGGTAAAGTGGAACGCAGCTTTGGGCTCGAGGGCGTCGCGGCGGCCTCGGCGCCGGTCGAACGGGCGCACGGGCGCAGCGGGCGGATGGATATCAGACAGGCACGACGGCGAGCCAGCAGTTCCCGCCAAATTTCGCTTTGAATTTTTCCGCCACGGCTTCCGCCGCCGCCGGATTCCGGAACAGCGCAAACGTCGTGGAGCCGCTGCCGGACATGAGGGTGGCCGACGCCCCCTCCGCCCGGAGAAATTCCTGATATAGTTTCAGCACGGGATATTTCTCGAGCGCGGGCGCTTCGAGGGAGTTGTAGAACTCCCGACTCGCTTGGGGGAGATCGCCCGACTGCAGCAGCTGGATTAATTTCCGCGCGCGTCCGGGAGTGCCATTTTGCGCGAGGGGAAAGCGGGCCAGATTTTGATAGGCCCACGGGGTCGAAATACCAAAGCCTGGGTGAATCAGAAAAAAACTCGCGCCGCGCAGGGCGAGGAAAGGCGACAGCGACTCGATGATTTCGCCCCGCCCGGTGGCCAGCGCGGGTTGGTCCTGCAAAAAGAAATTCACATCTGACCCCAGCCCAGCGGCCAGTTCGGCCAGTCTCGCCACTGGGAGGGGCTGGCCAAACAATTCGTTCAAGCCGCGCAAAGTCGCAGCGGCGTTGCTGCTTCCGCCACCCAAACCGGCGGCGAGGGGAATCTGCTTTTGCAAGTGAATGCGGAGGCCCGAGGTGATGGCCGCCGCGTTCCGAAAGGCGGTGGCAGCGCGGTGAACGAGGTTGCCCGCATCCGTGGGTAGACCGGGGTCGCTACAGGTGAGTTGAATTTCCGATGCCGCGCGGGCAAGCGTGAGCCGATCGCAAAGGTTGACCGGGTGAAAAACGGTTTCGAGGGCGTGAAAGCCGTCGGACCGGCGCCCGAGAATATTCAGCAATAGGTTAACTTTGCAGGGCGAATTTATTTCGAGCGTCATCATCGGGCCGACCGTGTCACCAGGTAATTTACGAATTAGGCCAAAAGAAAACGCGCCAATGACCGTTGGCGCGTTCGGGAAAAACGGAAGCGGTTTGCGGCTTTGGCAAACCCGCGGCAGCGATCACGGGGGATCGAACACGCGAAAACGGTTGCCGGGAATGAAGGGCGCGATGTCGCCGCCGCTAAAGCCGATCGAGGTGTCGGTCGCAAAAATCGAGCTATCGGGCAGCCCGGGCTTGTAGCTGTCGGGATAGCCCGGCTTGGGCGTGAGGTAGTTCGTGCAGACGGGTCCGAAGTCGCCATCCTTATGATTCGGAAAGGGCGCGGTGACAATTTCATAGAATCCAACCCCGAAGCGGGCAAAGGTTTTACCCAAACCGCCTACAAACCCGGTCGCGGTGCTGGGGTAGCCCGAACTGTAGACCGTCGATTGCTCGATGCTCCGCTGCATGTCGGCGAGGCGGATTGGTTCGTAAAGGTTGCTTAAGCCCCGCCCGAGTTTTTGCTCAGGGCCCGCGCAACCGGAAACCAGTACGGCGACCAACAGGGTCGCGCCCAGGAGAGAAATGTTTTTTCGCATAGGTTGTGTAATTGCTGGAACTAAAATTAACGGCTGGAGGAAAGATGTAAAGCGCGATTTCGACTCATTGTCGCTCGTATTCACCTTTCCCCAAACGCTTGAGGACGGTGAAACCGGCTTTCTTGGCGTCCGTGACCGAGAGCGGCTTGAGCTTCATTGGCGAACTGAACGCGGAAAAGACTTTTCGCACCGGCTTTTTGCAGGCGGGGCAGTGGGTGAGCGGTTTGGCGGAGAGCGGACGATTCAAAGTGAATGTCCCCCCGCACACCGCACAGGTGCCGTCGCATAATTCGTACTCGTAGATAGGCATGACTCCGGCCGTCAGATAATCCGCGACCCAAGGTCCAAGTTCTCGGGCGCGATGTCAATTTGCGTTTCCATTCCCATCGCGCCCAATTAATCTGACGCCATGGCGCTCGTGCGAATCCTCGTTGATGGCTACAGCCTGCTTCACCAATGGCCGGAGCTGGCGCGGGGCAAACCTCGCCATTCCGCCGCTGCCCGGGCCGAGCTGGTTCACTTCCTGACGCGCTACCAGGACGCCATCGGCACCCCCATCACCATTTTTTTTGACGGCAGCGGGGCGCCGCCCAGCGTGCCCTCACCGGAGTCATCGGACCAGGTGGAAGTGCTGTTCTCGAAGGCGGGCCGGACCGCGGACGACCTGATCGAACGGGCCACGCACCGCTTTCAAGCCTATGGCGAGGTGCTTGTGGTCACCGACGACCAAGCCGAACGCGATACCGTGATGGGCTTCGGGGGCCTAGCCGCGTCGTGTTCAGGTTTCATTTCCACTGTTCACGGCGTGCTGGCCGATTTCGCAAACGAATTAAAACAATACAATCGCACCGAGAACCACCGCTTTAAGCAAAACCGATGACCAATTCCCCTGGGAAACCGCGCCGCGCCGCGCGCCGACTCGCCGCGCCGTTTTGGCTGGTTTGGCTGACCTGTTCCCTCGCCGCTCAGACCGTGGCCCCGACCACCCGCGCCCCGAACCAGCGGGTGGCCGAGAGGTTTCTGCTCATCGTGGACACGTCCGCCGCCATGCAAAAGCGCGCGGCAAATACTGAGCGCGTGGTCGGCAAACTCTTCACGGAGGGCCTGGGCGAGCAGCTGCATCGCGGCGACACGATCGGCGTCTGGACGTACACCGACGACCTCCATACCGGCCAGTTCCCGCTGCAGCTCTGGACGCCCCAATCGCGGGAGGCCGTCGCCAAAGTCATCGTCGATTTTCTCAAACAACGAAAATATGAAAAAAAATCCCAGCTGACGCGAGTGCTGGTGCAGCTGACGAACGTCGTGGCCGGGTCGGACAAGATCACCGTGCTTTTGATCTCCGACGGCGCGGACGCGATCTCCGGCACACCCTATGATGCCGCGATCGCCGAGGCCTACCGCGTCAACGGCGCCGACCAGCGCAAAAAGCAGATGCCATTGCTCACCGTCTTGCGGGCGGTGCAGGGCGAATTCGTCGGCTTCACCGTGAATACGCCGCCGTGGCCGGTCGAGTTCCCCAAGTTCCCCGCCGAGCCGACGCCGATGGCCAAAAGGCCGCAGCAGCCCGAAGCGAAATCGACGACGACGACCGCAATCAAGCCGACGCCCCGGGCGGACCCGCCCATTGCGTTGCCGTTGATCGTAACGGCCAGCAATTCATTACCGGTCACAAATGTCCTGCCGGTGGCGAGCCCGGCTGAGCCGAAAATAACTCCGCCCGCGCTGCCGCCGATCTCACCGCCGACACCACTACCGACCTCAGCCCTTGAAATCAGCAATCCCCCCGCGGTCATGCCCTCGTCGGTAAAGGCAGTCAACACCGAGCCGTCCGTCCCCGAAGGGTCCGTCGGCACCAAAGCCGAAAGCAACCCTTCCCCCCAAACCCGGATAGTGGTCGCGGCGCTCGTATGCTTCGGCATCGGCGGCGGAGTTTTTTTCTGGCGCCGATCCCACGCGAAGCCGCGGATCAGCCTGATCACGCGCTCGATTGATCGCGACCCCAAATAACCCAAATATGTTATGAACCGGCGACAATTCGTCAGCACCCTTGCCACGGTCGCCCTCACGGGCCTCAGCCAATCCGCCTGGCCTGCGGCGGGACTCGCCGCCCAGCCCACCGCCCGGCGGCTGCCACGCTGGCGCGGATTCAATCTGACGGAGAAATGTGTGGCCCGGAAAAACGGTAGCCCCGCATATGTCGAAAGCGATTTT
>Ga0302322_100003370_pt1 | contig 13717 bp, 11 predicted proteins | sample Fen_T0_2_FD_203757 | JGI IMG/M metagenome (GOLD analysis project Ga0302322, IMG submission 203757) | Peat permafrost microbial communities from Stordalen Mire near Abisko, Sweden - Fen_T0_2 | ecosystem: Environmental > Terrestrial > Soil > Wetlands > Permafrost | place: Sweden: Abisko...
GGCTACAGATTTACCCAGACCGCGGGCTCGATCAGCCCGCTCCTTCGCCCCCTCAACGCAGCACGCTGCGAAGGAGCCGATCATCGCCGTCGTTGGGCGCGGGCTTCAGGCCGAGTGCGGCGCAGAGCAGATTGTAGAGATGGATGTTCTCCACGTCGGGGATCTCGACCCCGTGCCGGAAGGCCGGGCCGTTCGCGATGAAGAGCGCCCCCATGTTGGGCAGGGCGGGGTCCCAGCCATGGTTGCCCCTGTTGTAGCTGGGCGCGAAGTTCGGCCAGCCCACCTTGCTCTCGATCATCCAGTGGTCATCCGCGATCAACACCACGGGCGGAATGCGCGGATTGGCCCGATAATGAAATTGCTCCGGCACCTCGTCGCGCAAATACACCTGCAGTTGCGGCGGAGCCTTCGCCCGGATGCCCGCGGCGAGATCCGCCGCCGTGCCGGACAGCGGGCGCACACCGCCATTCGGTCCGGTCGATTCCACCTGCACCTTCGAAACATCCATCAGGTCCTCGAGAAAGATAACCCGGTCGGTGCCGGTTTCGGACAGGCCGTGGTCGGAGACCACGACGAGATTGGCGGTGTCGCGCAACCCGAGCCGGGCCAGGCCGGCGAGCAGCCGGGCCACGGCGTCGTCCGCCTCCTTGACCGCGGCGGCGGTCTCGGGGGACTCGGGGCCGTATTTATGCCCGATGTTGTCGACCACCTCGAGATAGAGCGCGCAGAACCGCGGGCGTTGCGCCGCGGGCCGGGCCAGCCATTCCAGCAAGCCATCCACCCGCTGGCTGGAGCTGGCATTCTTTTCGAAGTGCCGGAACAGGGACGGCCGCGTGCCGTGAATCTCCGCCTCGCTGCCGGGCCAGAAGTAACAGGCGCTGCGGAGGCCCTGCTTCTCGGCGGTGATCCACACCGGCTCGCCCTCCTGCCACCAGCGTGGGTCGCCGTTGTCCGCCGGCAGGTTCTTGTTGAACGCCGCGTTGAGCGCCGGATCGAAAAAGGTGTTGGAGACGATGCCGTGGTGCTCGGGCCGCAGGCCCGTGACGAGCGTGAAGTGATTCGGAAAGGTCTTGGACGGAAAACAGGGCGTCATCCGGGTGGCGTGGACCCCGCCGGCGGCCAGGGTGCGCAGCGTGGGCGCGGCGTATTTCTGCAGGTAGTCCCAGCGGAACGCGTCGATGGAGACCAAGATCAGCGGGCCGTCCCCCGCCGGCGCTGGGCCGGCCGTCGTGCAGGACGAAGCCCGCAGGCAAAACACAACCGCGGCGATGGAGGAGACCAATCGAATCATCGAGAGCGCGAAAGTAGGGTTTGTGTGCGGCACGGCAATTCGCATTATTCCGGGGATGGCCGACGCCGAACGACTCACCCTGCTCGAAGAGCGCTATGCGCACCTGCAGCGGCATGTCGCGCAGCAGGACAAGGCCATGCTCGGGCTCGGCGAGGAGCTGGCGAAAGTGCGGCAGGAACTCCGGGTGTTGCGCGCGCAGGTCACGGGCGGCGCACCGGACTCCGGCGAAGCCGCGGACGAACGCCCGCCGCACTACTGAGCTAGAACAGCGCGGTGATCTCGACGTGCTTGCCGGGCTCGAGGAAGATCTCGCCGGAAAGCGCGGCGGTTTCGTCGTTCTTGTAGAGCTTGCAGGCCACCGGGCTGGTGGCGTCGTGCGTCGCCCAGCCCCACTTGCCAATCGAGACGAACTGCATGGGCACGCCCTTGTCCCAGCTGAGGCCCGGGCCGTCGCCGCGGATGAAAAGCTTGTTGCCGATGCCGATGTAGGCGGTGGCCAGCAGCCGGGTGGCGCCGTCGGAGGAGACCGCCGCTTCGACCGGCTCTGGGCGGGTGGCCTCCGCGGGCGCCGGCGCCTCGGCCGGCGTGTCGGGCACGGACGATTCGCCGGAAATCCCGGCAGGCGAGTCACCCGGCATCGGTTCGGACATCGCGGCGAGTGTTTCTTCGGGCTTGGGCTTGCGCGGGGCGCGGGGCTTTTTCGGTTTCGGCTCCTCGACGACCGCGGCTGGGGCCGGCGTGGGTGATTCAACGACCGAGACGGATTCAACCACGGGGACAGGCTCGACGACAGGCTCGGGCGCCTTTTCCACCACCGGTGCGGCCGGCTTGGGTGCGGGGGCGGCATTCTCGAGTGCGGCCAGCTTGGCATCGAGTGTCTCGAGTGCGGCGGTCAGCTTGGCTTCAAACTTGGTGGCGGTGTCGCCGGCGACGCCCTGGATCTTGGCCAGGGCGGTTTCCGCGGCAGACAGCTGCTTGCGCGTGGCGGCTTCGAGCGCGGTCCATTCGGCCGTGGCCGCGGCGATCTTGTCGGCCACGGCCTTGAGCTTGTCACTGTTGGTGGAGCGGAGCTCGGCGAGTTCCTGCTCGAGCGCCTCGCGGTCGCTCTCTTCCTTCTCCGCGAGCGCCTCGTTGAACTCGGCGAGCTTCTCCTGCATGCGGTAGGGCAGGTTTTCGGCGGCGTGGGCGGTCTTGTGGACGGCTTCCTCGACGGCCTTGATCTGGGCGGCGGCGCGGGCGAGGCTCTCGCCCGCGGCGTGCAGCCGCTGCACCTGATCGCTGACGCGCGCGCGTTCCTGCTGCACATATTCGGCGGAGTCGGCGGCGTAATCGATCAGGAAGGGAACCAACCCAACCACGGCGGCGGCGGCGACAAGCAGCACCGCCGTGATGAAGGGCAGCGGCGCGTAGGGATTCTTGGCGAAGTAGGCGATGAGGAAGGCCGTCAGCAGAAGGCCGGCATCAATCGCGAGGAAGGTCCACTTGGGGAGACGGGGGGCGGGTTCGAGATTCATAGGCGGGGCGCGCGCAGGCATGTTTTCGCCCGGGGCCGGGGGTTTCTCAAGGCTAAACCCGCCGCGGGCGGCGCACAGATGGGCCTTGAGCCGCGGAGAAGCGGAGCCATGCTGCGGCCAACCCACCGATGAACTTCTCCCACTTCGTGCGGATTGATCGGGATGGCCGCAGCTCCGGGCGGCACTACGTGGTCCACACGCGCGACCCGATGTTCACGCTGGAACTGACGCCCGACGGCGCGGCGCCCGACCGGGTCGGCCGCGGCATCATCAAGCGCCTCTGCGTGCCGAATTCGTGGGCCGGTGACTACGGGCAATATGGCAAGATGCTCACGGCGGCCCAGGAGTTTTTCGCGCAGTCGGGTGCCGGGGCTGACTTCCGCAGGTAGGGCGAGTCGTCCCGGCGAGCCGCGGCTCATCCGGAGAATTCGCCCTACCCTATTAATCCGTCACATCATCAGCCGGCGCCACGACATGCCGAGCAGCGAAACAAGCATGCCGACGCGGATGGAGCCCTCGAAAGTGAGGATGACCAACACCCATTTGAGACCGCAGGTGCTGCGGAGGGCATAACCCAGACCGGTGACGATGAGCAGCACGATGCCCTGGGCGCGCCCGACGGGATGGAGCAGCAGCGTGACCATCCAAGGCAGGTAGAGGATGAGCCCGAGGCTCCACACGGCAGCCACGCGCTCGGACATCGGCAGCTCGCGCGGGTCGGCGTTAACCCGGATCTGCTTGATGCCCATGTAGCGCTCACCCATCACCAACTGCCAGAGTTCAAAGACCAGAAAGACCGGGGCGAGCAGGGCGAAGGGATTCATGACGCGGTCAATTTCAGGCCCGGGCGGGGCGGTGGCCAGATATATTCACGGCCGGTCACTTGCCGCCATACCAGACGCCGCGGCGCCAGTTGTGGCGGCGCAGGCGCCCGAGCAGGTCGGGGGGAAGATCCGGCAGGTCGCTCACGCGGCAGTTGGCGTCGGCCTGCGCGACGTTGCGGATGCCCGGGATGACGGTCGTGACCGCCGAGTGCGCGAGCACGAACTTGAGCGCGGCCTGGGCGAGCGCATAGGGGGTGCCCGACAAATCCTTCCGGATCTCCTCGGTATGCGCGATGGCGCGGCCAAGCCGGTCGCCCTCGAAATATTTCGCGCGAAAATCATCCGCGGCGAATTTCGTGTCCGCGGTGAACTTGCCCGTGAGCACCCCCTCGTCGAAGGCGACGCGGACGATGACGCCGACGCCGCACTCCCGCGCCACATCGAGCAACTCGGCGGCGGGTTCCTGTTCGAACAGGTTGTAGATGACCTGCACGGCGTCGACCCAGCCGCCGCGCATGAGGTCGATCACGCTGTTCTGGTCCTGCTCGGGCGTGGAGATGCCGATGAGTCCGATCTGCCCCTCGCGCTGGAGCTGGCGCAGCACTTTGAATGGCGTGGGATTCCGGTTCCACGCGCGAGTCCAGGTGTGGAGCTGCAGCAGGTCGAGCTTGGCCGTGCCGAGGTTGGCCAGCCGCGTGGCGAGGTTGGCGCGCAGATATTTTTCGGAATAGCGCTCGTCGGCTTTGCACCAGGGTGACGGCGGCCAGATGCCGGCTGCGGGCGGGGTCTTGGTGGCGACGAAGACGGTTGTCTTTTTGCCCGCCGCCAAGCGCTCGCGCAGCGCCTGGCCGATGAGGCGTTCGCTGCGACCGTCGCCATAGCCGGCGGCGGTATCGATGAAGTTGACTCCGAGGTCGAGGGCCCGGTGCAGCGCGGCGAGGGAGTCGGTGTCAGCCTGTGCGCCCCAAGAGCCACCGATGGCCCAGGCGCCGAAACCGATTTCCGAGCAGTTGAAGCCATGCCTGCCGAATGAGCGATATTTCATGGGAGTTGCCCCAAGGTGATCAGTCGCCTTTGCCCGCGCAAGTGCAGGAAAGGCGATGGCCTGTCGGGAAAATCAAGTGACCGATAGCCAAAAATAAGGCGGAGCTTTCCTGTCCGAAAGGTGGTGGATCTGGGGAAAACCGGGGCATCGCCACCTGAATTCAGGTGGTCCGGCCACCTGCAAAACCGAATTGGAACCGTCGATCCAAGGTGGTCGCGTCCCGGGGGTCATGCAGGCATCAGGCGCTCGTGGGGCCGGGCGCTGAAATTCCGGGTGATGACCACCCCGGGTGGAAACGGTTTGTTGAACCGGTCGATGAGACGTTTCCGCCAATGCGTCGGCGTGAAATTGTGAAAAGCCCGGTATTCGCGGCAGAAGTGGCTGGAGTTGGTGTAGCCGCAATGGCGGGCGACGTCCTCGAGCGTGAGCGCGGTGCGGCTCATCAATTCCTGCGCCTTGTCGAGCCGGATGCGCTGAAAGGCGGTCTTCGGACTGGTGCGGCGGACCTGCCAGAACAGCCGGCGCAGGTGGCTGGTGGAAACATGGACCATGTCAGCCACCTCCTTGACCGAGGGACTGCGGACGAGGTTAGCCGCATACCAGCTCAGGGCGCTTTCGACCTTGAAATTGGCCAACTCGGGCAGGGCGGGCAGCAAGGCGGAGTCGTTGCCGGCGAGGGCCAGCAGGGCGAGATCCATCAACCGGCGTTCAAAATGCAGCGGGCTCAACAACTGCGGATTCAGGTAGTGTGGCTCGACCTCCGCGGCGATGGTCGCGAGCCGCACGATTTCGGCGTCGGACAACGCCCGCGAAATCCAGCCCCTTTCCCGCACGATCTCATCCAGCGGATACGGCACGCTGCCAAAATGCATCGAGATTCGATGGTATTTATTCCGGCGGTCGTCGACCCAGGCATGGCTGCATTCGGGGGCAAAGACCCACAGGGTTTTCTCCTGCAAGGCCGGCTTTTCGTCATCCCGGAACGCCGGGGCGCAACGCCCCTTGATCACGGCATAGAATTCCCAGTTCGTGCGCGTGTTGCAGCGCATCGGGTTTTTCCAGAGGATCGGGCCTTGGGCGAAATAACGCAGCATCTGGACGCGGGGTAGGGTGCGCGCAACGTAGCCGCCCTCGGCAACGGGCCAACCGCCCGAAAATCGGTCAGTAAGATTGAAAGCCGTTTTCATCAACCCGCGCTGGCAAAAACAAAGGCCGGCACCCTGCGGTGCCGGCCGGAAATGAGGCGCCGTGGCCTCAATTTGCCGCCAATCAGAACTTGTAAACGAACGAGGCCTTCAGATTGCGCGGATCGCCCACAATGGCCGACGTGCGGCTGCCCGCAGCCAGGATGTAATCCTTGTCCAGCAGGTTGCCGATCATGAGCCGGGCCGTCCACTTGGGCTGGCGGTAGGTGAACCCGAGGTTAACGACCGTGCGGGCGGCGATCAGGAACGAGGGTTGCTGCGGCACCAGCCCCACGCCCCCAGCGATCGGCAGGGAGGTTGTGAGCGCGTTCACGTTTTCACCCGCGACATCGCTCTTGTAATCCGCGCCCAGACTGATGCCGAATCCCTTGAGGGCACCCTCCGTGAAGCGGTAGTCGATGTAGAAGGCGCCGGCTCGGTCGGGCACGGCGCGCACCCGCACGTTGGTGATCGGCTGACGTTCCTTGAACGAGGTGTAGTTGCCCAGGATTGTCAGGTTGTTGTCGAGCGAATACGTGCCTTCGACTTCCCAGCCCTTGGCATTAAGATCGAGGTAGATCGGGTTTTGCAGCAGGTTTGCCGCCGCTTGGTTGCCCTGGGCCACGAGGGTGTAATATTCGCTGTTGGGCACGCCGTAGTTCTGCTGGGAGATCTTGAAATACGCGAACGAGCCGGTGAGCCGGCCGTCCAGCGCCGAGGTCTTCACGCCGAACTCATCCTGGCTGCCCGAGGTTGGCCGGAATTTCTGGACCGTCGTAGCCGTGGCGTGGTTGGCATCTGGGCCAAAGGTGGTGGTCTTTTCCAGGTAGGTGCCGGCGCCCAGTTCGTTGTTCGGGATCGCCCCGCCCGTCGTGTTGCGGCTGGCAAACAGGGAGACCTGCTTGATCGGCTTTACCACAATGCCCAGCGACTTCGCGTTCGTGGTCAGGCTGTAGGAGGGCGCCGCGTTGAGGATGGTGGCATTGAGGCTGGTGTTGGTGCTGTCGGTGCGCTCCAGGACCCCATAGAAACGGGAGATGCCGGCGGAGAGCTGCAGCCGATCGTTCAAGACCTTCAACGTCTCGAAGACAAAGGCCTGCATCGTGGTCGTCTTTGCCGTGACGTCGCCGCCGCTCTGCACGCTGGTCGGGGACAGAAGGCTGAAGTCCGCCGGCTTGATGTCCGGGAACACGTAGGCCGGATAGGTGATCGCGGCCAGGTTGTTGTTGGCGACGTCCCCGCGGGGGCCGGCGGCCCAGCTGACAAAGCGAACCTTGGAGAAATCCGCGGTGAGGCCGCCCAGGGTGGTCGACTTGTAACCGGACCCTTCGAACACGGCGGCGTAGTCGTTCTTAAGGTGGGCTTCCTCGTATTCCAGATCCACCTTGCCGTTGTTGCGGGTGTAGACCCAGGTCGCGGGATCGGTGATCGGCACCACCGCGCTGACCGGCGTGACGGTGCCGTCGGCATTGGTCGTGGTGGTCCAGTTGACGCCGGGCTCATACAGGCCCGTCGAGGGATTGCGGCTGCCGCCACCGGTCCGGCCCGCGGCGGTGCCCGTGGACAGGCCGGCGCCCGTGCCGCCCGGGTCGATGCGGCGCACATGGTCGGCCATGACATAGAGACGGGAGGTCACGTGGTCGCCCAAGGTCGAACGCAGTTCGGCGCTCAAACGCTCGGTGGAGCGGTGGCGGCTGTCGTCGTCGTTGCCGAACGACCAATCACGCGGCAGGCCGCGTGCGATCACGGCCGTCTGGGTGCTGCCGATGCTCGGGTCGATCGGGAGGCCGGCCAGGTTGGTTTCACGATTCTGCAGGAAGTCGGCCTTGAGCACCAGCTTCGTGGTCGGGGAAAGGTCGACCGAGAAGGACGGCGAGAACTCATAGCCGATGCGGAATTGATTCTTGATGTAGAGATGGTCGTTCCGCCAATACCCGGCGACGAGGCGGAATGCCATGTGGTTTTTCTCATTGAGCACCCGGTTGACGTCGATGCCGAGGTCGTTGCCGTTGTATTGTGCGAGATTGAGCGTGACCGTGGTTGCGTCGCGGCCCATCGGCTCCTTCGTGATGGGATTCATCACGCCGCCGGGACTGCCGCCGGGCACGAGGATGGCGTTCGGGCCCTTGATGACCTCGATGCGGTCGATGTTGTATTGGGGGATGGACATGCTGTAGCCCGAGCCGCCCGAGATGCTGGAGCCGTCGATGAACTCCTGCGAAACCTGGAAACCGCGGATCATGTAGCGGTCGCCGCCGAACGGCAGCGTCGATTCCACGATGGGCGTCACGTATTTGGCGGCATCGAGCATTTTGAAGCTCATCGTGTCCTCGATGAACTGGCTGGGGATGACGGAAACGGTCTGCGGGATGTCCTGGATCGACATCGCGACGCGCGAAGCCGAGAGCGCCTGCTGTGACTGGTAGGGATTGGCGGGTTTTTCCGTGATGGTGAAGGTCGCCAGCGTGACCACTTCTTTGTCCGTGGGGACAGCCGGGGCCGTCTGGGCCCGGGCGGCCTGTGTGCCGAAGGCCAGGCAGGCACACGTAATCAAGGCATGATATCGATTCATATTCTTGCGGGGTGGAGGTTGAGGTAGCAGCGACGGTTGTCCCGCCACAGCCCGTAGTCCTACCCGGCGAGTGCCCGGCCCGTAAAGTTTCCGGGCCGCTCAAAAACTTGCACAAAACGCTCCTCGTCCCGCAGCACGCGCAGCCAGCCGGCTTCGGTTCAGCTCGGCCAGGGAGAGCCCGGCGGGCCGAAGCGGGTGCCGGCGGGAAGGTGCAGGCCGAAGTCCCGGGCTAGCACTTCCAGCAGTTCTTCCGGTGTGGCGATCTCGCGTTTCTCCATCTGGCCGTCGCCGTGGCGGAGGGTGAATTCGCGGTTGAGGATGTTGCGCCGGGTGCCGTCCATCCCGGCGCGTGCGACCATCAGGTTCTGCCGGAATTTCGAATTTGGATTTGTGCTGGTCCACCAGTTGGCGAGTTCGCGGTCGATGGCGGGCATTTCCTCGCCGGTGAATTCGCAGACGTCATGCCAATCGGCATCGAGGCGCACCTGATGAAAACAGCGGCCATCCTCGCGCACGATACGGCGGGGTTCGTGCGGCGTCGGCTGTTCACCCTCGTGATGGAGCCGGATGGCCGACGTGAGTGACAGACCGCCGATGCCGACGTCGGTCAGCCAGGTCTCGCCGTCAAGTTCGACCCGCACGAACAGGTGCGTGCGCGGCGGCGTGAAATCCCGCGGCCTTTGCCAGCGCACCCGTGCGCTCAGCGGCGAGGCGCGGAAGCCGAGCGCTAGCAGCGCCAGCAGCATCAGGTGGTTTTGCTCGAAACAGTAACCGCCGCGTTTTTCGCCGACGAGCTTCCGCTCGATGGCAGCGGGCTCGATGTTGATGCCGCGACCGAGCAGCACGTCGAGATTTTCAAACGGGATCGACGCGGCGTGATGGGCGGTGACCGCATGCAGCACGTCCAGCGTTGGCGTGCGCGGGCCGGTGTAGCCGGTCCGCGCAAAGTAGGCGGAGAGATCCAACTGGAACGGCGGCGGGCTCAACGGACGGACGCGACCCACTCGTCTATCACCTGTTCCAGCACGGCGAGCGGCATGTTGCCGGCGCGAAGCACGGTGTTGTGGAATTCCTTCAGCGAAAACTTCGCACCGAGCGCCGCTTGCGCCTTGGCGCGCAGCTCGAGGATCTTCAACATGCCGATCTTGTAGGCGCAGGCCTGACCGGGGTTGACGACGTAACGCTCCACCTCGGAGGCCTTGATGCCGTAGTCGATGGCCTGCTGGCGCGTCCACTTCATGGCGTGCAGGCCGGTGTCGACCACGAGGCGGCGGGCGCGAAAGAGCTCGTCGTCGAGCTGGCCGAGCCGCCCGACGGTGTCGCCCTCATACCAACCGGACTCGGCGGCGAGGTTCTCGGCATAGAGCGCCCAGCCCTCGGAGTGTGCGGTGGCTCCGCCGAAGACCCGGTCCTGCCGGAAGCGGGGGAGGCTCGTCATCTCCTGCTGCAGCGCGATCTGGAAATGATGGCCTGGGATGGCTTCGTGATAGACCAGCGTGCGCATGCCGGTCATCTCGAACGGACCCGGCAGCGGCGCCCAGAATGTGCCAGGGCGCGAGCCGTCGCGGGCCGGGGCGTTGTAGTGGGCGGCGGCGGTCTTCTCCGTGAAGGCCGGCTCGCGTTTCACGACACAAGGAGCCTTGGGGCGGACGTCGAAGAGCAGGTCGGCGCGTTTCACGGCGTCGGCCAGGATGTCCTCGTAGCGCTTGAGCAAGGCTGGGCGCGGGTCGGGCTCGGCCGGCGGCTGCAGGTCGGCCTCGAGTTTCGCCATGCGCTCCTTGATCGAGCCGTCCTGGTAGTTGAGCTGTTTGAGCAGACCGTCCATCACGGCCTCGATGCGGGCCACTTCCTGCAGGCCGATTTCATGCACCTGCTGCGGCGTGAGGTCGGTGGTGGTGTTACGGCGGAGGGCGTTGGCGTAGGCGGCATCACCGCCGGGCAGCCAGCACAGCCCGGCGTGGTCGTTGGTCAGCGGCAACTGCGCCTGCAGCAGCGCCCGCGCGCGCTGGAACGCCGGGATGATGGCTATCGCGACGGTCTTCTCCGCGGCCGCGACAAAGGCGGCGCGCTCCGCGGTCGTGACGTCCTTCAGTTTCGCGGTGCGCTCATCGAGCGAGGCGACGAGAATGTTCTTCGCCGGCTCGGCGGCGAGGAAACGGTCGAACTGACCCACGGCCGACTTGGTGATGAAGTCCGGCATCAGGAATCCGCGCGCGGCGGCCTCCTTCGCCTGTGTGACGCCCTCGTCCATCTGCCCGGCGGCGAGGTCGAGGCGCGCGAGGTAGTTCTCGACGTCGCGCTTGTTGCGGATGGGGTGGGTCTGGCTGAGAAAGTTGACGAGCCGCACGTGCAGGCCGCCAAACTGGTTGAACACAAAATTGTAGTCGTTGAACGGCTCGGCGCTGACGATCTCCTTGAGCTGCCACTCCAGGATCGTGGCGGAGACGCGCTCCTGGGCGTCCAGCCGCGTGCGATCAAACTTCGCCAGATCGGCGAGGCCGCGCCGCGCCATCGCGACCCGGGCGGCGCGGGCCTCCTTGGTGAAGGGCGTGAGCTTCCGGTCGAGCGCGTCCTGCTCCGCGCCGGTGAAATACTGGGTGATGGTCGCGGCGGTGGGATTGGCGCGCATCCACTCGGCGGAGAAGACATCGGCCCACTGGCCGAAAGACGGTTGGGTCGTGATGAGATCCTGTGATGTTCCGGGAGCCAGGCCGCTCTGGCGTGCGACCGGCTGGGCGACTGCGGCGACGACCAAGCCCAGGAGGGGAGGCAGAAAGCAGTAAAATTTCATGGCGCGACACTGCCGCACCGCCGGACAAAGTCCAGTTCAGGCCGGAGGCCTCAGCGGCAAGCCGCGCGAATGATCCCGAGCATTTGACGGTTGGTGGCGGAGTCCTTGACGGCGATGCGAATGGCGCGCGGCCCGAGGCGGGCGCCCATCCGGGCCGCGTCGCGCAGGAACAGTCCGTGTTCGCGGCTACGCGCCACCACCGTCGCGGCATCGGGTCCGGCGGCCGGCAGCTGGCAGAGCAGGAAATTCGCAATGCCGGGGAGCACCGACCAACCGAACCCGCGCAAGCCCGCGGCCAATTCTTCACGCAAGCCCGCCGTCTCCCGATACAACGCGGCATAGTAAGCCGGATCCTGCAGGGCGCGCACGGCGGCCAACTGCGCGGGCAGGCCGATCACCCACGGCGGAGTGATGGCGCGCAAGGCCTCGAGCTGGTGCGGCCCGGCGCACAGGTAGGCGGCGCGCGCCCCGCTGAGCGCATAGGCCTTCGACATGGACTTGCAGATAACGACGTTTTCCGAGGCCGCGGCGAATTTTTCGAGCGATTGGCCGTCGCCGGCATATTCGACGTAGGTCTCGTCCACCCAGACGCGGGTGTGGATCGGAGCGGAGCGCAACACCGCCTCGAATTTCCCACGCGGCACATGCCGGCCGGTCGGGCTGTTGGGATTGACGAGTGCAACCAGGTCATAGCCCTCGGTGATGGCGGCCGCGAGCCGGTCGAGGTCGGCTTCAAAGTAGTCCGCCGGATCCAAGGGGAAACGGTCTACGGTGCAGCCGATCACCCTTTCGAGCACATGGGCATATTCGCCGTAGGTCGGGTCCAGGATCAGCACGCGCGAATCGGCCGTGAGCCAGTGGCGGAAGGCGCGGAATATCAGGTCGGACGAGCCGGCGCCGGGCAGGATGCTCTCCGGCGCCACGCCGCGGGCCGCGGCGATCACTGCGATCAATCCCGCGCAATCCGTCGGCGGCGAGGTCCGCAACAGCCACGGCAGGTGCGCCTGCAACGCCGCGACGACCCCGGGGGCGGGGGAAAACCACGCGTCAAGCACGTCGGCGTTGATGATATCGTGCCGGCGCTCGAGCCGGTCGAACTTGTCCCCGATGGCCGCGAAGAATTCGCCGCCGTGGAAACAGGCGGCCGGCGGGCGGAAGGGGAACGGGAGCCGCCAGGCGGTGCGCGCCTCCAGCCGGTCCAGCACGGCGGCGAACTCCACGGTCTTTTGCCGCATGCGGGGGATGGTCCCCAGGACCAGGTCGTAGGTCACGGCGCCGGATTGGGTGGAGAGGCCGGCCGGCTCCAGTCCGACGCGCTGGTAGAGATCCATGATCTCCCGCCGGCCGATGCCGACGATGCGGGTGCCGCCGTGCGCCTCGACCCAACGATACGCGGCATACATCAGCAGCGTGGCCAGCTCGCGGCCGCGATGCGGCTGGAGCACCGTCAGCAACCGCACCTCGTAAAGCCGGTCGTCGAAGGCAAAGGGCAGGGCGGCGCGCGTGAAATACTTGTCCACCGAGAACGAGGGCGCACGGGGCGGCGTGATGCTGACGAAGCCGGCGATCACGCCGCCGCAACGGGCGGTCAGGTAATGGTTGACTGCGTCGAGCTGGTCGCGAAGCGCGCCGGTGGGGTTGACGGCGTGCTGCCCGAGTTCGCGGGCGTAGATCTCATGGCGCAGCCGGAAAATTTCCTCGCGATCCTCGGCGTCGGCCAGCCCCAGCGCGAAGGCCGCGTCGGGGTGGGGGAAGTGATCGACCTGGGCCGCGCGGCGTTGCTGGGCCTCGAGCGGAATGGTTCGGTTCATGGCTTGTCCTCCACGTTTGCGATTAGTTTCTCCAGTTCCCGGTGGTTGGTCTTGCCGGTGCCGAGCTTGGGGATGCTCGTGACCACTTTGATTTCCCGCGGGGCGCAGAGGTTGCTCAGGCCCTTGGCGCGGACGGCGGCGCGGACCTCCGCGAGTTGCAGCCGCGATTCGTTGGTCACCGCGATGAGCCTCTCGCCCTTGTCCTCGTCGGGCCGGGCGATCACGGCCACGGTGCAGCGCAGCCCGAATTGCGGGAAGGCGCCGGCGAGCGCGTCTTCAACGGCCGTGAGGCTGACCATCTCGCCGCTGACCTTGGCAAAGCGCTTCATCCGGCCGCGGATGTGCAGGTAACCGTCGGCGTCCACCGCCACGATGTCGCCGGTGTCATACCAGCCGCCGAGGGTCTGGAACTGTGCGTTGGGCTCGGCGTTGAGGTAACCCTGCATGACATTCGGCCCGCGGACAAAAAGCCGGCCGCCCTCCTCAACCCCCTCGACCGTCTCCAGTTTGTGTTCGAGGCCGGGCACCAGCCGGCCGGCGGAACCGAGGCAGGGCTCCATGCGGGTGTTTAGGCTGATCATCGGGCTGCATTCGGTTGCGCCGTAACCCTCGAGGATACGCACGCCGAACTTGCGCGCCCAGGTGTCGAGCGTGGCTGACTGCACCTTCTCCGCGCCGGCGATGA
>Ga0302322_100003372_pt1 | contig 13715 bp, 11 predicted proteins | sample Fen_T0_2_FD_203757 | JGI IMG/M metagenome (GOLD analysis project Ga0302322, IMG submission 203757) | Peat permafrost microbial communities from Stordalen Mire near Abisko, Sweden - Fen_T0_2 | ecosystem: Environmental > Terrestrial > Soil > Wetlands > Permafrost | place: Sweden: Abisko...
ATGTCCGGAATATTGAGACAGGCTGATTAATCAGGTATGAAACAATATTTTCCTGATTTATTTCATCGGCAGTGTTCATATATCCCAGGTCATTTAATTCCAGTCCGGGAGAGAGCCAGGTAGCTCCTGTTGAATATCGCCATAAGCCTTTGGAACCTTTTCCTATTAAGAACTTACCTCCATAGCCACTCAGATGTGTTGCAGATGTATCGTAATTCAGATAGTAAGCTCCGGGTCGCTGAAAGTAACGGGCGGAGGATTCCTGGAGCATGCTTATTGAGCTTGTACTACCATTTATGAAACTTCCGATTAACCTTGCTTCAGTATAAAATTCTTTATCTTTCCAATGATGCAGTAGGTCGAGACCTCCGGTGTACGCATCACTGCCCAGTGATTCAAGATTTTTATCATCAATTACACGATTTGTCGATGTCAGAATACCTCCTATAACGGTGTTCCCGGCATTATATCCTTTCTGGATCCGGGCGACAGTATAGCTTGTGAGGGGCTCAACTTTAACGGTACTTTTATTCCCGGCCGTGTTACTGATACTTGCAAATTCGTTTGCAGTAACACTCTGAATTATTCCTATTGAAAGTCCTTTTGAAGTTGTTCCGCTTAGTTTGACTGCACTGAGAATAGATGTCTTATTTGGGGACTTCACAAAAAGGTTCTCATTTGGAGAAACAGGCCTCGATGGTGAATGTCCGATCCTTCTTGAGTAAAACAGGCTCTGGTTATCAAATTTATAATCGAAAATAGTTAATCCTTCAAGGAAAAAAGGTCTTTTCTCCTCGTAAAAGGTTTCAAAAGCTGTTAAATTCATAACAGAAGGGTCAGATTCAACCTGTCCAAAATCAGGATTAACAGTAAGATCGACAGTGAAGTTGGTCGAGATTCCGATCTTTGCATCAAGACCCACATTCCCTCCCCAGGCTCTTCCTTTTTCAGTGAATGGATTCCCCGGTTCTTTTTTCATTGTTTTAAGATCGCCCAGAGCATACGGTAATATTTCAAGACGTCGTGATTTTTTTAACCCTTTAATTCCTCGTAATTCTCCGAAATTATATAGCATGCCGGGGCCTGTCTTACTTTGTATCTCCCAATCACTTTCCTCCTGAAACCTCGATACCCATCGCCACACATGCATTCCCCAAACCTGCTCATCCTTGCCGCTATACCTCAGTTGGCTCAGTGGGATTTCATATTCAGCTACCCAGGCAGAATCTTCTAAACCGGTTTTTCCCTTCCATACAGGATTCCAGTTGAAATCCCAGTTTGCAGGATTGAATAGTACCAGATCAATCTTCTGACCCCATGCTGTCATAGAAAATTCAAAGCCTGTACGGTAATCACGATAACTGTCAAAGTTAACACCTATAATATCACCGACCAGTTCATCACGGGCACCGGCTAACCTTAGGATTTTGCCTGGTTCACCATCATATGCACGAAATGCTACGTAAAGATTTTTATCATCATACTGGATATTCAGCTCTGTTGGGTAGGTTGGTTTTGCGCCTTCCTTAGGAATCCATTGAGTGAAGTTTCCTGTCCATGTTCCGTTTTTCCAGCAATCGTCATTGAGCTTTCCGTCTATTACCGGCCTGGCAGTCATAAGCCTGGTTGTTGTATAGACAGGTTGCTTAGGTGAATTTTGGGTTGCAACAGTATCTTTCCGTGACACTGAAACCTGTGCTGAAAGGTTTGAAAGTGAGGGAAATGCTATAAAAATGAAAAAAACAATAACTGAATTTAAAAGTATAATTGATCGCTTCATTTCCAAAGGTAATGGTAGGTTAATTAAGAAATTTTGTCCAAATTTATAAGAATTACTTTAAATTGAATATGTTTTAAAAAATTAATCTTCCTATATTCGGCTTGAATTGAATTACCATGGTTTTTAGAAAAATAATCCCATTTAACCAATGAAAAAGATTTTATTATTACTCATTTTTCTTTGTTCAATCAGTTCATTGTCAATAGGACAAGCACAGCCCGAGCAGCAAAAAGATATATTAATTTCAACGGGGACATCAAACGTTGATCTGGTTTATAAGGTAAACGGAAGGGATGGAAGGCTTTATCAATCATATATTGGTGCTAAACTGGGAAATTTATCAAGCCTGAATCAACTCAGGGATGCCGGGCATCTGGCCTATGCAACTTTCGGTACTGATAATCTTTTTGAACCTGCAATCAGAATGACTCATAACGATGGTAACCCATCCCTCGAACTGAAATATGTGAGTAACAGTGTTGAAAAACCAACTTCCAATGTTACTATAACACATATACTTTTGAAAGATCCTGAATATCCTGTAGAAGTTACTCTCAATATAAAATCATTTTCTGCAGAAGATGTTATTGAGCAATGGGTTGAGATTGTTCAGAAGGAAGTAAAACCTCTTACAATATATAATTATGCTTCCTCAATGCTGCATTTTGATGCCAGTAAATACTGGCTCACACAGTTTCATGGCGATTGGGCCGAAGAAATGAAAATGCAGGAGAACGAACTTACCAGTGGTATAAAAATTTTAGATACAAAGCTGGGTACCCGGGCCCACATGTATCAGACACCGGTATTCTTTCTTTCCCTTAATGAAAAGTCGGACGAAAATAATGGCGAATTGATTGCCGGAACGCTTGGCTGGTCAGGTAATTTTCAGTTTCTTTTCGAAGTAGATGAAAAGAATTCACTTCGGATTATATCGGGAATTAATCCATTTGCTTCGGAATATACACTTCAACCCGGGAAAGTTTTTAAAACACCCTCATTTATATTTACTTACTCGAACCAGGGAAAAGGGCTCGCAAGCCGCAATCTGCATCATTGGGCTACCAACTACGGTATAATGGATGGTAACGGACCCCGTATGCTGCTGCTGAATAACTGGGAAACTACCTATTTCAAATTTGATGAACCAAAGCTTAATGGCTTGCTTGATGACACCAAAAAAATGGGCCTCGACGTGTTTCTTCTTGATGACGGCTGGTTTGCAAATAAATATCCCAGGAATGATGATAAAGCCGGGCTTGGCGACTGGCAGGAGAATAAAACAAAATTGCCTGACGGACTTGGTTACCTGGTAAAAGAAGCAGATAAAAGAGGTGTGAAATTCGGAATCTGGATAGAGCCTGAAATGGTTAATCCCAAAAGTGAATTGTATGAGACCCACCCCGACTGGATATTGAAACTTCCTAACAGGCCCGAACACTATTATCGTAATCAGCTGGTACTCGATCTGACTAATCCAAAGGTTCAGGAGTTTGTTTATAATACTGTGGATGGGATGCTTACAAAAAATCCGGGGATTGCTTTTATTAAGTGGGACTGTAACAGGATGATGACGAATGCCTACTCAGCCTACCTGAAGGATAAACAATCGCAGCTTTATATTGATTATGTGAACAACCTCTATAGCATACTTGACAGGCTGCGCCAGAAATACCCCCACCTTCCAATCATGCTTTGCTCTGGAGGAGGAGGAAGGGTCGATTACGGTGCTCTCCGCTACTTCACAGATTTCTGGGCGAGCGATGATACAGATCCTCTCGAGAGGATTTATATTCAATGGGGTTACTCATATTTCTTCCCTTCAATTTCTGTCTGTAATCATATAACCTCATGGGGAAAACAGTCTCTCAAATTCAAGACCGAAGTAGCGATGATGGGGAAAATGGGTTATGATATTCCGGTTAATGAACTTACTGAAAAAGAATTAAAATTCAGTCAGGATGCAATTGCTAATTATAAAAGGCTCAGCGACATTATCTGGCATGGAGATCTTTACAGGCTGGCTTCACCTTACGAAGGAAACAGAGCCGTTCTAATGTATGTCAACAGTGCAAAAAACAAAGCTGTTCTTTTCGCATACACACTAAATGCCCGATACGGAGAATCATTTAACCGAATCAGATTACAGGGACTTGATCCCTTAAAGACATATAAGATCCAGGAAATTAATGTTTCAACTGAAGGAAAACGTTCAGGAGGATCTGAAAATGGCAAAACCTATACCGGTGATTACCTGATGAAGATTGGTTTAAATGCTGGTTCTGCGACCCCGTTGACAAGTAATGTATTTGAGATAACTGAATAATTTTCTCTGAGATATTACCTAATCATCTGAGAACCTTACTGATTTTGAGCAGAAGATCACTTTTGACGATAGGCTTGATTACATATCCATCGAAACTGGCTGCAGTTGCTTTTTCAAGATCTTCCTGAAGAGCAAATGCAGTTACTGCAATAACAGGAATCTCAGGATTAATATTTTTAATTTTCCGGGTCGCCTCATATCCGTTCATAACCGACATTTTCAAATCCATCAGCACAACATCAAACTCAGAGTTTCTTCCAAAGATTTCGACAGCCTCAGAACCGTTCTTTGCCCAAAGCATTTCAAAATTTGAATCTCCCAATAACTCTTTTATATACAGATAATTAATCTCGTCGTCTTCAACAATCAAGGTTTTTACTCTTTTATTTATTTGCTTCAATGTTGTATCCTGTTCAGGAGCCCTGCCCTCGGTTAAAAAGTCTACAGGCACAGAAAAAGTGAAAACCGATCCCTTACCCGGACTGGATTCAAACCAAATCTTCCCTCTCAGAAATTCAGTATTACCTTTGCAAATAGATAAGCCCAGACCTGAACCTCCATAAGTTCTGGTAAGCCCGACTTCTGCCTGACGGAAACGGTCAAAAACCATCCCGGTGTCAGATTCCTTTATCCCGATACCTGTATCGCTGACAGAAATTACCAGATTATCGTTTAATCGGGCTACTTTAACTGAAACACTTCCTTGTAAAGTGAATTTTATTGCATTACTGACAAGGTTGGTAAGAACCTGATGTATTTTGTTCTGGTCAGATTTTATTAATATACTACCTATTTCGTTATTAAATGTTAAGGACAGCCCTTTTTCGACCGCAGATCTGGAAAAGACCCTATCAATATTTGTAAGCATCTCATCTGCCCTGAATTTTGAAACATTCATGGAAATTGTTCCTGATTCTATCATTGAAATGTCAATCAGGTCATTAACAAGTGTTGCTAACTGCTGAGTGCAGGATTTTACTATTTCAATATATTCCTCCTTCTTTTTCGAATCACTATCAGTCTGCTGAAGCAGTCCAAGAAAGCCCACAATTCCATTCATCGGGGTCCTGATTTCATGCGAAATATTCTGAAGGAATGCAGTTTTAAGTCTGTCACTTTCTTCAGCTTTATCCTTCGCAATCATTAGTTCAAGATTCTTCTCTCTGAGTATTATTTCTTTTTTTGAAAGTTCTTCCTCCGCCTTAATTCTTTCATTTAATTCCTTGTTGACCCGGTCTAAAGAATGACGGTAGCTTCTTGCAAAAAGAATAATTGCAGTGGTAACGAGTATAAAAATAACAGTATAATCCCTGCTGTAATTTAGCGGCTCATCTCCCTTGGGAATAATTACTCCATATACTTGTAATATGCCAAAAATCCAGATTGAAAGAATACTCAAAACGGTTATAAAGAATGAAAACCTGATTCCTGTAATAAGTGTGGCTATAAAAATAATTAAAATATATGCTACAATTGCAGTATCCGTAACTCCGTCTGCATACCAGGCCATTGCAGTCATCGCAGTCCAGGCAATAAGGATGAATAATATACCTGACAGAAGAACCTTGCCTTTCTTTACAAAATAGAAAAGGACAATAAAAATTACCGCCAGACCAAAATTGATATAATCGGAAGGAATAATAACGCCATCTCCAATTATTTTTATAATAACGTATAAAGGAAGCAGAATTATCGAAACCAACAGGAAGAAACTCAGATATGATGCAATAAGTCTTTTCCCTTCCTCATCATATTTGATAGGCGGCGATACTAAATCAGAAAAATATTCTGAAAAGAAACTCATTTGGAAGAGGCTGGATTTCTAAGTTTTACATAAAATTTCTCTGGACAAAAATAAGCTATTTATTTATTAGTCAAAATTAATTACTCCCTCTCTGTAATTAAACCATTAAATTACAGGAGTATACAGCTATACAATATCTGGTTCCAGAGTTGGAAGAATACCCTCCGCTTCATCTGATAGGATACCCAGCCTTACATAAACTGGTCTTACAACTTTTTTCAGCTCCGGAAGCTTTCTTAAGAAAAACAGGGCTCCGATAATAGTAGCTGCACCTCCTGTAAAAATTGTCCAGGGTGTGCCAATTACTTTTGCCAGCCATCCGGCAATCAGGCTTCCAAAGGGAGCCGTACCCATTATAGCCATAGAATAAAAGCCCATTACCCTTCCGCGCTTATCATCTTCAGTTATTGTCTGAATTATGATATTGCTTGCTGCTGCCTGCATCATCATCCCAAGTCCTATAAAAACCATAAGAACAAGAGAAAGAGAAAAAACTCTGGAAAATGATAATAAGATCAGTCCGGTTCCGAAAAGGAGTGCAGAAGCGGGAACGAGTCTGTCGAGTTTAAGAACTGTCTTTCGCGATGCAAGATAGAGAGCTCCCGACAATGCTCCGAAACCTGCTGCACCCATTAGGAAACCAAAGGTGTGGGATCCCCCATGCAGGATCTCCTTTGCAAATACAGGCATCAGTACCGAGTAAGACATTCCCATGAGACTTGAAATACCCAACAGAATAATAAGATGTTTGATAGGCTGAAAACCAAAGGTATATATCCACCCGTCTTTGAGTTCTTTAAGTATGCGGGTACTCTTTTCTTTTACTGATTTGACTTTTAGCTTCATCATCAGTAAGGAAATAATTACAAACACATAGCTGACTGCATTAAGAAGGAAACAGAACCCTTCACTGGTAGTTGCAAGCATAATCCCTGCTATTGATGGCCCGATAAGCCGGGCTCCGTTAAACATCAATGAATTAAGTGCAATGGCATTACCTAGGTCCTGCTTCTTTTCAACCATATCTATTACAAATGAGTGACGGGCAGGGACATCAAAGGCATTGACACAACCAAGACCTATACTAAGTAATACAATTTGCCATACCTGAATCGTGCCAGACAGACAAAGCCATGTAAGGATTATTGCCTGAATCATTGAGAGAACCTGAGTAAAGAGCAGAACCCGGTATTTGTTCCACCTGTCAGTAAGTACTCCTGCAAATGGAGAAAGTAAAAAAGTTGGAATCTGTCCGGCAAATCCGACTGCTCCCAGAAGAAATACCGAACCTGTTAGATGGTAAACAAGCCAGGGCATTGCAATACGCTGCATCCATGTCCCGATCAGCGATATGCTTTGTCCGCTGAAAAACAGCCTGTAATTCCTGTACTGAAGTGAACGGAATATTACTTTGGATCTGCTAGTTTTATTTGAGAGAAGAGTCACTGGTTATGTTTGAAATTCAATAAATCTGCCACTAAAAGTAGTATCTTTTATATTAAACTTATCTATGCTGCTATTTTTTAATTAACCACGGGTTACACGGATGTACACGGAAAAAACACGGATGAATAATTCCGTGGAAACCTGTGCAGTCAATGATTAAAAAAGATTATCTTTAGTGATTGTCTCGCTAACAATAATAAACATGGAATTACTTTACAAGGACTTAACAGGAAGAATAGTTGATTGTGCTATTTTGGTTCATAAATCACTAGGTCCCGGCCTATTGGAATCTGCGTATGAAGAATGTCTGCAATATGAATTAAATGCATGTGGACTAAGAACATTTAAACAAGTTCCTATGCCGTTGATTTATAAGGAAAAGAAGTTGGATATCGGTTATAGGATCGATTTATTGGTAGAGGATAAAGTTGTCATTGAAGTTAAATCAGTTGATGTTTTGAATCCGGTTCATCAGGCTCAGATAATGACTTATCTTAAATTATCGGGGTGTAGAGTCGGTCTGCTAATTAACTTTAACGTTCAATTTCTGAAGGAGGGGATGAGGCGTGTTATCCTATAATAATTAACCACGGATTTCACGGAGGACACGGATAAGGCACGGATTAATAATTCCGTGTTAATCCGTGTAATCCGTGGTTATTTTGTATTAATCCGTGTTAATCCGTGTTATCCGTGGTTAAAATTCCTTAATTCTTAATAGGCGCTACATCCAATACAATGAATGAACCTGGCTTCATAGCTCTCCTTGGACGAGGATTATCGGCAGTTGCTGCAGGAGCAGGATTAAATTCTGCACCGGGAAGATAGATATGATGCGTTTTGGTATCAACAGCAAGAGTTCTTGAACCTTGTTGAGTCGGAACATTTTCCAAAACCTTGAAACTGTCCTTATTTATTTCCTGAACAACGGTCATTGTACCTTCACCATTTGAACTGTAAGCTCTTTTCATGCCCGGATCGAACTTAACTCCATCGCAGCCATCACCAATTGGCAGAGTTGTAACTATATGACCATCAATTGCATCAACAACAACCATCAATTTATTGCTGCATACTGCAAACAGACGATGGGTTTCATTATCAAGAGCAAGTCCGCTGGCTTCTTCTCCGGGAGCTATCGGCCATGATTTCTCCACTTTCAAAGTTTTAACATCAATGACAGAAATGAGGCTCTTGTCTTCAATATTCACATATATTTTCCCTTTGCCGTCAGTTGCGGGGAACTCTGGTTTTCCTTCAAGAGCGATAGTTCCTACAACGGCATTGGTGGTTGCATCTATTACTGTTGAATTTGCGGAACCTCCGTTAAACGTAAATACTTTCTTTGAGAATTGGTCATACATAATTGCATCGGGATTTTTTCCGGTTGTTGGCACATCTGCAAGTACTGCGAGAGTTTTAAAATCAATTACCTTTACTGAAGCATTCCGTCCGACACTTATAAATGCTTTATTCAGTTCCGGTGCCAGAGCTATCCCATGCACCCCGGGGGTTTCATTTATCGTACCAAGAAGCGTAGCCGTTTTAAGATCCACAACCAGAACAACTGTTGAATGAGACAGGAATAATCTTGATCCGGCCTCATCTACTGAAAGATAATCCCATCCGCCCTCTCCCGGCAAATGTATTTTATTAACAATACTATACTCCGATGGTGTATTTTGTCCACGAAGGTTTAATCCTGTGAAAAGGATTAAAAGAAAACTTAATAGTGCCAGTGATCTTTTCATTTTACTAAAATTATAAGGTTAAAAAATTGAAATCTTATACGTTAAGACAATATGATTAACAAAATTATTCCCCTAAAGTTAAATAACATGTAAAATAACCAGGATAGCAATAGTTAAGATTGTAAGAGATGAAACTCCAACCGGAAACCAGACCGGGGCTATCCATGGTTTAGGAATAAGGAACAGAACATCTATGGTCGTTAGAGTTGGCGGCCACTTGATTAAAACATAAAGGGACAAATAATAGAACAGATCCCAGAAGGCAAATGTCCAAAGAAAAAACACTCCCTTTTCCAACAATGTTGTTCCGGCGAGTAAAGCAATGATTACAAGCATAACAATAGTTGCTGCTTCCCTTGTCATTTCAATATTAATATACCTTTGAGGAAATTTTCCAATAGATACCTGGTTCGAATCTGAATCAAGAAGTCCAAGGACTTTCCTAAGGTATACAACAACCACACCTTCAAGATGTGCCATTGCAATTCCAAAAATTGCCAGTAAAAAGAGTTTTATTATCATATCAAAAAAAATTATATCAGATTATTTGTATTTCGACACAAATGAATTCACCTCATCACAAAACAATTTTTTGTCTTGTAATATAATATTATGTCCGCTATAATTTGAAATAACAAACCTCTTATCAGTTGAACTGATCCGTTTATAAAAGTCTTCGCCCAAAGCCAGAGGACAGGTGAAATCATATTTCCCCCATAAAACAAGTACCGGAACATTAACCTTATAAAGCAGGGATGAAAACTGTGCTTTTGCCAGTTCATTGTTAAAATTTGAATCTTCTGAGTACAAAAGGTTTATAAGCAATGCGGAAAGAGGAAGTTTATCAGGAATTGCATACTTCAATACCAATGAAACAGTATTTACCTTCTTAATACTATCAATGTAGTTTTCTGCCTCGCTTGAATATTTTTCCAACTGCTGAGATTCTTCGAGACTAAAATTACCGGTATGGGAATTACAATAAGAAATGACAGGTTCCCATTTTTCAACATTTTTCTTTTGTGAAACCTGTCTTAAACCCGTACTAAGCAACATCTGTCGGGTAAGTGTATCATTCAATGGATAATTATGACTTCCATCAACATCTATCAATCCTTTTACCATCTTTTGACAATCGGGTCTGGTTATGAAGTCAGCAGCAATGAGCCCACCAAAGCTGTGCCCAAGCAAAAATAAATTCATATCCTGACCATATCTGAACTTAAGTACACCAATAACTTTTTTCAGATCTTCAACCATTTGGTCAAGATTTAGATTTCCACCATTACTATTTCCCTGGGAAGCCCCTGCATTTCTCTGATCCCAGTAAACCATAGTATACTTGTCTCCCAGATTCTTGTTTATATAATTTGTGTCGTAGAAATAGGAACTAACACCAGGTCCGCCATGAATAAATAAAATAAAGGTCTTACTGGCTGTATTCCCATTAACCAGTACCCTCATTGAAGCACCTGCGTTATCGACATAAAATACTTCGGAAACGTTATCAGTGAAAGAAATTTTTTCTTTCTGACATCCCGTTATCAGGATTACAAAAAATAAGAAAATTGTTTTTCTCATTTCAGTTTTTATTAAACCTCCATGGCAAATATCTGATCCCCAGTTCCAGAACAGGCCTGAAATAAATTGAACTATTATATGGAAACAATGAAATGAGATTCATCTTTGCCATGGCCAAAAACGGTATTTTCTTTTTCTCATAAAGGTCAATTCCAAAACCTCCACCGATAGTAATCATGGCATAGCTGTAACCTGCCAGTTTCACAACGGAAATATCACCTGAATTGTTCACCCTGTAAGTTGTTCCTCCCAGAAAGGTCCTGCTATACCCGGGACCAAAAGAAAACTCGGAAATAATTCCATTCTTATTTGCCCTTCTCATTTCCCACTCTGCGGTGAGATAAACATTGTCGTGAAAATCAGTGTGGTGATACCAGTTTAAATTCGCTGAAATAAGCCGATCTTTAATGACCTGTTTGCGTGTTGCATTTCTGACAGGGAATTCAATACCTGCACTTACACCCGGATAAATCAGAGAGCTCAGATATGAAACCTTTAGGTCATAGCGATTTATGGCTAGTTTTGTAATTGAGTCCTCCTGCCCATGACACAAAGAAAAATTGAAAATGATTAATATGAAGAATCCTTTTTTCAACATATACCCAGGAACCCTGTGTGAAGAAATTCCGCAAATTTACTGATTTTTTGTGTTACTTTGTGTTGAACTTATTGTCAGTTAGCCGGAAAAGAAAAAAGGCTTGTAAATTATGATTAAAACATTACTTCTGGTTGGTACGGGCGGATTTTTTGGAAGTATTTCCAGATTTCTTGCTTCACGGTTTATGCAAAACTACTTTCCATCGGCCTTCCCTTTCGGAACCTTTTTCGTAAACATCTCAGGATGTTTTCTTTTAGGTCTAATATACGGTTTTTCTGCAAGGAGTTCATTGCTTACATCAAACTGGAAATTGTTTCTGGCTGTTGGTTTTTGCGGAGGGTTTACCACATTCTCCACCTTTGCAAATGAAAACCTTGCATTGCTCAGAGATGGGGAATTCTTTCATTTCATTTTGTATACTTCCCTTAGTGTTTTTCTGGGAATAGCAGCAACTTTCATTGGAGTTTTAATAACCAAAATATCATAGTATCATGAAAGCCGGGGATAAAGTCAAACGGTTACGGATCTATATCAGTTCAACTGATAAATTCGAACACAAACCATTGTACGAAGTGATTGTATATGCTGCAAGAAGTTATGGGATAACCGGGGCTTCTGTCTTTAAGGGGATCATGGGTTACGGGGCAAGCAGCGAGGTTTATAGTGACAAACTTTGGGAAATCTCTGAAAAACTTCCTCTTGTTGTTGAAATAATTGATGAATCATCTAAAATCGATTCTTTTATTGAATCTATGAAACCATATATAGATCAAAGCGGTAAAGGACATATCATCACTGTAGATGAAACTACTGTAGTGATGCACAAAAGCGGTAAAAGGAAATAGATTTGAAAATCAGCTTAACATTCTGATAGCCTGGTATCCAAAATATAAACCAAAAAAGCCAAGTACAACTCCCAGACTTTTAATAAATAATGAGATTACTTTAACGTTTATATGGTGTCTGAAACGGACCAGGAGGAAAGCCATAAGAAAGAACCACAACATGCTGCCAAGTGAAAGAAATAATGCATAAAATAAGCTTATTACCAGATGAAAAGACGCAGGATATATTGTCTGATCAGGTTGGTGATCTCTGTTTTTGCCAATCTGCATATTCTCAAATTTCTTAATCGATAACATATTTGGATTATCTGCGTTTACACCACCAATACTGCTGATTTCCTTTAAGTTTTCATCCATTTTACCAGCCAGACCGCCTGTGTGAAAACCCATTGATGCTACCAAAGAAATTACTAAAAAGGAAGAAGTTAGTACACCGATAAATAATGTCGGATTAAGGAAATTAATCATAAATCCTGTGTAAAATGCTCCCTTTTCGCGTTTTTCAATCTTTTCAGCTATATGGCTTTTATCTTCAAGATGTTCAATATCAATTTTTGTCTTTATTATCTTATATCCCAGATAGAAAAAAAATATTGCACCAATTAAGAAAATATATGGAATTACAGGTTTATATAAAGAATAAAGTTTGGTTAACCCATATACTGCAACAAAAACATAACTAAAATCGGCAATAGAAGCACCTAAACTAACAAGGTTGCAGTAACGCAATTTTCCTTTAAGAGCACTTGAGGTAATCAGAATACTTATAGGGCCTGCGATAGGCATCGAAACAATAAACCCGGCTATTAAGCCTGCAATAGATATGGTTAAGATACTTTCAAACATGAATATTATAATTCTTGTTACAGATGATTCAAGACCTATATTTCTTCAGATTATTTGTCGTCTTTTGTATCTGTTTAAACACAAAAATACTCATTCAAATCAATCACCAATCTGTTTATAGTACTTTTTCTTTAACCATAATGCCACATTTACCAGTGCGATCATTACCGGGACTTCTACTAATGGCCCAATCACAGCAGTAAATGCCTCCCCTGAATTTATTCCGAATATCGCGATTGCAACAGCGATTGCAAGTTCAAAATTATTACTTGCTGCGGTGAAAGACAATGTTACAGTTTGTTCATAAGTCGCTCCTGCCCTCCTGCTCATGAAGAAGGAAAACAAAAACATTATCAGGAAATATATTATCAGCGGAATCGCAATCAAAACAACATCAAGAGGTAACTTTACAATGTATTCCCCTTTCAATGAAAACATTACCAATATAGTGAATAAGAGTGCAATAAGTGTTACCGGACTAATTTTAGGAATAAATTTTGTATGGTACCATTCCTTGCTTTTAACTCTTATTAAAATGAAACGGGTAAGGAACCCTGCAATAAAAGGTATTCCCAGATAAATGAATACGCTCCTCGCTATTTGTCCGATGGTTATTTTCTCAACTACCGAATTTGTTGGCACTCCGAAATATCCTGGCAAAACTGCAATAAAAACCCAGGCATATACTGAGAAAAGTAAAACCTGGAAGATGGAATTGAATGCCACAAGTCCGGCACA
>Ga0302322_100003373_pt1 | contig 13715 bp, 13 predicted proteins | sample Fen_T0_2_FD_203757 | JGI IMG/M metagenome (GOLD analysis project Ga0302322, IMG submission 203757) | Peat permafrost microbial communities from Stordalen Mire near Abisko, Sweden - Fen_T0_2 | ecosystem: Environmental > Terrestrial > Soil > Wetlands > Permafrost | place: Sweden: Abisko...
GAATAGCTCGGTAACTTCTACCGCGAAGCCGGGGAACTTCTACCGCGAAGGGCGAAGGGCGCGAAGGGCCACGAAGAACTGATTGGGGGTAACTGCGATGTCGTTGCAGTTCCCCCCAAGTCTTGCCTTCGCGCCCCTTCGCGCCCTTCGCCCTTCGCGGTATCAGTTGTAGTTCAGACCTTATGATACGAAATACGCGCCGCTTCCAGCCGGTCGGGTGCCATGTATACCTCGAAGTCCGCAAAGAACCCCAGCGCCTCGGCCTGCAGCGTGCGCAGGATCATCAGCGCGGTGCGGCGGATCTCCGCCTCGGCGCCCTCGCTCGAGCGCAGCTCGAGCATCGTGCGCCAGGCGCGGGCGTTGGCGGTGACCACGATCTTGGTCTCGGTGGAATTCGGCAGCACGCCGCGCGCCGCTTCGCGCGCCATCTTGCGGCGGTGCACCTTGTCGGTCACCCAGCTGTAGCGCTCCATCAGCTGCGCGACGAGCGCCACGTACGTGGCCTGCGCCCCCTCGACCTGCGCCTTCCACTGCGCGGTGAGCGCCTCGTCGCCGATGATCGCCGGCGGCACCACGAACGCCGCGTCGCTCTCGTCCACGTAGCGCTGCGACAGCTGCGAGTACGCAAAGCCCGCGCGGTGGCGCACCAGCTCGTGCGTCAGCGACCGGCTGACGCCCTCGAGCAGCAGCGAGTACGTGGCGTGCTCGAGCACCGAGCCGTGCCCCTGCTTCTTGATGTTCTCCAGGTACTCGCGCGTGGCGCGCTGCGCCGGGTTCTTCTGGCTCATGTAGCAGAGCCGGCCGGCGAACTCCGCCAGCCGTTCGCCGTCGGTGCTCTCCCCCATCCACTGCACGGGAAGGTGCGCCGGCTCCGTGAAGGCGGGGCGGGCGAGGACGGTGACCTTGGGCTCGGTATAGAAGTGCGGCATGGAGGGCGTGGTGAGGGTTCCGCGGAATTTATGCGGAGCGCCGCCCGCGCGTGAGTGCCGCGCGCCACGTGATGCCGGCGCGCGACTCACCCGTACTGCTTGGTCAGGACCGACACCACGGCGCACACGTCGCCGGTGCGCCACTGCGGCGGGGCCCGCAGCACGTCGGGATACGTCTCGATGGCCAGCACGTCACTCGGCGGGATCATGTCGCTCAGGTCGCGCAGGGTCATGCGCCACCGGTTGCCGTCCACGTACAAGCCGATCTTCGTGCACCCCGAACCGCCAGAGGCGCGCCCCACAACTTCGTCGGTATTCCCCCTGGAATAGGAAAACCCCCGCGCCGCCCGAAAGACGTCCGTCACGCGATGCGCGCTGCGAAGCCAGGTGTTGCCGGGCAGGAAGACGGTGCCGAAGCCGACGCGCCTGCGCTCCAGCAGCTCGTCCAGCGCCTGCAGTGACTTGCCGGGCTTCCCGATCACGCTGACGGCCGCCAGCGGCTGCGCCTTGTCACCCATGGCGAACGTCTGCGACACGCGCAAGCCGTCGGTAACATCCACGATCGCCGACGTCGGCTCGAGACCCATCGACCGCACTTCCACCGCCCACGTACCGCGCGGGAGGTCCGTCACCACGAACTCGCCCTGGTGAACCGGCACTTCCCGGCCAAGCGCGGGGATCACCGCCTGCCCCGAAGCAAGGGCCTTTCCATTCTCGTGCACGACATGTCCGCTCAGCGTCGCCGGTCCGTGCACCACCGACGAATCCGCGAGGCGGAAATCCCGGCGCAACACGCCGTTGGTCGGCACCGTCACCTTGCCCTTGAACGCGCGCGAACCCTGCGCCGACACCCGAATGCCGACGGGCACATCGCCCGGCACGCCGCAGGCGCGATACGTCCCGTCGGCGTCGGTCCTCGCCATCGAGTGCTTCTGCACGGTGCGCATGTTGCCCGGCTGCAACGCGACTTCGGTCCACTCCACCACGACGAAGGCGCCAGCAATCGCCTCGTCATGCTGAGCGTCCCGCACGAAGCCGGCGAGCATGCCGTCGCCGGGCAGTTCCGTGGAGTCCGTGCAGAACAGCGCGTGCAGCGAAGCGCCGGACGGCACGGCAAGATCCACCGTCACCAGCGAGTCGGCCAGCAACTCGAGACTGCGAAGGGGCGCGTCGAGCCGCAGCGCCCGCATGGTCTCGTGGTCGATGCCGATCACGAACTTGCCGGCGGGCAGCCCGGTGATGCGATAGCGGCCTGCCCCGTCGGTCGTCGCCGTGAATACGCGCCCGGCTGCATCAGCCGATGCCACCTGCACCGTCGCGCGGGCGAGCGGCGCATTTGCCACGGAGTCGTACACGACGCCCAGCACCGTATGCGCGGCCGGCCGTGCGGGCTCCTGCGCCCCCAGCGCCATGCCCAGCACAACACCAAGTCCCAACAGGGTCGATCGTGTCATTGCCCGCCCCTCTCCGGGGATGCGCGCCCTTCGCGCTTCGTCTCCACGCGCCTTTCAAGCATCGTACCAGCCGGTGCTCGCGCGCCAGTGGTGATTGGGCGCCGTGTCGCGCGCGCTCTAGCTCTTCGACAACAAGTCGAGCCGATACGCGGCCCACGCCCGGTCGCGCACCACCGTGTCCAGCGCCGAGCGCGCCGCCGCCGTCAGCGGAGGGAGCGTGGGGTCGTACTTCACCGACGCCAGCGGATCATCGCCCACGCGACCCACCTTCACCCCAGGGTTCAGGATGCCGATGGGATCGAACGCCAGCTTCACCCGGGCAAACAGGGCCATTGCGCGCGCGTCCCAGACCCGATGCATCAGCGGCGTGCGCAGCCGTCCGTCGCCGTGCTCCGCGGCGAGCGTGCCGCCGAGCAGCGCCACCAGCCCCGTGACATCCTCGAGCAGTCCGTGGGCCCGCGCCTTCCAGTCCTTGTCGCGGACGTCAATCAGCGCGTTCACGTGCGCGTGCGCGTCGCCGGCGTGCCCGAAGATCACGCCGCGAATCCGGTGCCGCTCGAGCGCGGCGCGAACGCCGCGGACGTAGTCGGGGAATCGCGCGGGCGGTACCGCGCCGTCCTCGATGAACTGCATCGACGACAGGTTCGGGTCGAGCTTATTCAGGATCGGGCTCGCCGCGTGCCGGATGTGCCAGAGGCGTTCCGCCTCGGCCGGCGTGCCCGCCGCGATCACGTGCGTCGCCCCCGCCGCGCGGCAGGCATCGCCAAGCCGCAGGGCGAGCGTGTCGGTATCGGCCGGTGTGTCGCCCTCCGCCTCCATCAACAGCACCGCTTCGGCGCTCGGCGGAATCGACAGCATGGCGGCCTCGGCGCGCACCACGTCCAGGAACGTGCGGTCGAGCAATTCCACGGCACTGGCGCCGAGTTCGGCGGCTCGACCGGCGGCCTGCACCGCATCCTCGAGCGACGCGAACGCCGCGAGCAATGCCGCGTCGGAGCCCGGCACCGGCGCGAGCGCCAGCTCCACGCCCACGAAGATCGCCAGCGAGCCCTCGCTGCCGACCAGCAGGTCCACCAGGTCGCCGCTCTGCGCGTACGCCGCCAGGCCGTAGCCGCTCGATTCCTTGCGCACGCCGGTGTGCACCATCGAGCGGCCGCGTTCCAGCGCATCGCGCGACACCTCGGCGTGGAACGTGCGCAGCACCTCGAGCTTCGGCCGGGGCTCGCCGCGGCGTATCCAGGCGCGCGAGCCGTCGGCAAACACGCAGTCGAGGCCGCGTACCCAGGCGCGGGTCGCCCCCAGCTTCACCGTCCGCGTGCCGGCCGCGTTGGACGCGCACATGCCGCCGATGGTGCAGAACGCGCCCGACGAGGGATCCACGGGAAAGCGCAGGCCGTGCGCCCGCGCGGCCGCATCGATGGCGTCGCGCAGCGCGCCGGGGCCGCACCACACGGTTGCCGCGGCGGGATCCACGGCGCCGATGGCGTCGAGCCGCGACAGGTCCAGCGCCACGCCGCGCCCGATCGCGCCGTTCGCCATGGAACTCGCCGAGCCGCGCGGCACGAGGGGCACGTGATGCGTGGCGGCCCACTGCACGAGCGTCACGACGTCGTCGGCGTCCGCCGGCACGGCCACCGCGTCGGGGAGGATGCGCGCGATGCCGGCGCTCTCGCTGTAGACGCCGCGCGCATCGTCGTCCGTGCGAAAGACGCCGCGGAAGTCCGGCGGTGCCGCCAGCGTGCCGTCTGCGGTCAGTGGTGCGCTCATGCGGCTACGCTCCCTCGCCGGCGAGCGGCGTGAACGGGTGGTCGCGCACCGACGCCACCAGCCGCCGGAGCAGTGCGTTGCTGAGCAGCGCGCCGAGTCCGGCGACCATCAGCGACTTCACCTCGCGCCGCGAGATCTTCACGTGGCCGCCCGGGCGCAGCATGGCGTCGGTGCGGGTGAGCTCGCGCAGCGTCGCGTAGGCGTAGAGCAGGGGCAGCACGCAGAACGCGCGGATGGCCAGCGCGCGGCGCGGGAGCAGCAGCAGGTACTCGAAGGCGGTGTCGAGGTCCGTCCACGCCAGCGCGATGAACTCGCCCACGGCGGCGCGATTCTCCGTCACGCGGGCCGGGTCGAGCAGGGCGGCCTGCGAGCTGCCGTGCGCCACGAGCGTGTTCTCCGGCAGGTAGATGGCGTTCTCGTGCTCGGCGTCCGCGGCGATGTCCTTGAGGATGTTCACCGTCTGCAGCGCCTCGCCGAACGTCTTGCACCGCGCCCACAGCAGGTCGTAGCGCGCCGCCGACAGCGCCGGCCCGTGCTCGCGCCACAGCTCGGTGAGCATGCACCCCACCGTGCCGGCCACGTAGTAGCAGTACTCGCGGTACTCCTCGACGGTCTGGATGCGCAGCCCGCGCGGATGCCGCAGCACGAACGATGCCATGCCGCGCCCCATCTCGCGCACCCAGTGCGCCACGCGGTCGCGCGAGCGCGGCGGCAGCGAGCGAAAGTGCACGCAGACGAGGTCGGTGTGGCGCAGCAGCTGCACGTGTTCGGCGTTTCCCTGGATGTCGGCGACGCGCGCCGGAAAGGCATCGGCTACCGCCGCGTCGTCGAGGCAGCGCAGGAATTCGCCGAGCAGCTCGGCCTTGCGCTCGGGCGACGCATGCCCGTCATCCTCGATGGTGTCGGCGATGCGGCACAGCAGGTACGCGCACAGCACCGACCGCCCCAGCTCGCCGGGCAGCATGCGCACCGAGATCGCGAAGGTGCGCGAGACCAGGGGAAGCGCCGAGCGCGCAAAGCGTTCGGCGTCGCGGCGGCGTGCGGGCGAGTCGGTGGCGGACATCGGGGGAAATGTACCGTCGCGCTACGCTGGCATCCAATCGGGGCAACTTCTACTGCCACCGCGAACCTGCTACCGCGAAGGGCGAAGGGCGCGAAGGGGCGCGAAGAAGGCTAGGGGATCGCTCGAGCCGAGTTCACGAACCGGCGGATGCCCGCCTTCAATGTGGGCTGGCCGAAGTTCAGGAGCAGTCCGAGGCGATAGCCGCCGAGTCGCAGATAGGTGAGCAACTGCGCCGAGTGTACGGCTGAAAGCTGCTCGAGTGCCTTGATCTCGATCACGAGAAGCCCACCGACCAGAAAGTCCATGCGATAGTGCGTCGAGAGCAGTCGATCGCGGTAGAGCACGGGAACAGGCCATTCCCTCTCAAAGGGAACGTGACAGTGCTCCAACTCGACCGCGAGCGCCTCCTGATACGCAGACTCCAGCAGCCCGGGTCCCAAACTGCGATGCACCGAAATGGCGGCCGCAAGCACGCGCGAGGACCAGAGGTCCCCCTCCAGAAGTCCTACGCGCCCCTTCGCGCTCTTCGCCCTTCGCGGTAGCAGTTCGCGGTTCATGCCGCCAAGCTGAATCAGACGCAGCCCGGCGGAATCACCAATTGCATGCGGCCCGCGTCGCACTACTTCGGCGGCAGCAGGCTCCGGGCAATCCCGTCGATCAGTTGCTGCGTGGGCGACGACTTGTCGGGATACTCCAGCTTGTCCAGCAGGCGCTCCAGCGACACCGACGCCTGCCGGCGCATGGCGCGCCACGAACTGCGCGCCAATCGCCAGCCAATCCAACCGAGAACCAGGGGCGGAATGATGGCGAGCCACGGGAAGACCGTCAGGATGAGCAGCGGTGCGCTGCCGAGCAGGCCGAGCGCTACCAGCACGATTGGGGTGGACAGCCGCTTGCTGCGGGCCGATCGCAGGTCCGCCGCGAGCGCCACGTGCGTGCGCGTCCCGTCCACCGCGCCCACGCTCACCACCACCTCGCCCGCCCGCGACAGGTAGTAGCCCTTGCCCCCAAAGTCCACGCTGCGCGCAAGCTGGTCCATGAGCCCCTGCCGCGGCTCCAGCACCAGCCGGTCCGGGAAGCGGCGCATCACGCCCAGCGTCTCGTCGCGCGTCAGCAGCGCCTCCATCCGGCCCAGCAGTTCCGCCGGGCTTCCGCGCAGCACCCGCGCCGTGGAGACCGTCGGGTCGCCGAGCAGTTGATCGCTCTCCCGTTGCGCCGCGGCCAGCGGAGCGCGGGCGCGCTCCTCGGCGATCGCCTGCCGCACCGCCTCGGGCGCAATGCCCACCTCGCGCGCGATGTCCAGCACGCGCGATTCGCTCAGCTCGTCGGCCTCGCTACCGGCATCGCTTCCCGTGTCGCTGCGCACGTGCAGCTCCATGGCGCGCGCCAGCACGCGCTCCAACGCCGCGCGGTCGAGCACGCGTCCCTCGGGAACCAGTCCACCGGGATTCGTCATGGGACTCAGATGCCTCCAAAGGCGGCGTCGATCTGCCGGCGGATCGTCCCCGCCAGGTCGGCGTTCAGCGGAAATGCGCGTTCCAGCGCCGCCACCGGGTCGCCCGCGTACGACACGCGCGCCACCCGCAGGTAGAACTTGGCATATCCGGCGGCCCACTGCGGCTGCGCCTTCTGCAGCAGCATCAGGCCGCCGCGCACCAACCCGATGGCCGACAGCCGCTCGCCCTCGCCGGCGCGCTTCTGCGCCGGCGACAGGTTGTCGTCGATGGTCGGGTTCACCACCGCGCCCACCAGTTCGTGCGCGAGCGCATACATCGCCTCGGGCGCCGCCGCCGCGCTGTCGGGAAAGCCCACGGCGATGATGTTCTGGCGCGCGCCGAACGACATCGTCCGCCCCTCGCCCTCCAGCGGCAGCGACAGCAGCACCTCGCCGGAGTTCTGCCTGGTGCCGCCGAGGAAACGGTCAATGGAGGGCCGCAGCACCTTTTGCCACAGCGAATCGGTCGCGGCCAGCGCGCCCGAGCGGCGGCGCTGCTCCTCCACCCAGAAGTCGTGGTGGAACTTGCTGCGCTCGCTCTTGAGCGAGTTCATCAGGCGGCGCGCCCACTCCTGCTCGTCCGGCGTCTGGAAGTACTGCGCCAGGTACGCGACCGTCTGCGCCGATTGCTTGTTCCCCACGCGCCGCGGGTCGCCCTTGGCCGCGATGAACGCGTCGAACGCCCGGTCCATCTCGGCGTCGCTCTGGAAGGCGAGCGCCGCAAACTGCGCCCCCGGCAGCGAGCGGCTCTTGAGCAGCGCGGCGCGCAGCGCGTCGGCGTTGGCGTCGAAGTCGGTGACGATACCGCGCCGGTTCTTCTCCACCGTCACCGGGTCGCGGTAGTTGCGCCGGAACAGCGGCACCTGCGACGAATCATCCGACAGCAGCGCAAAGGCATGCAGCCACAGGTCCACGTGCTCGCGCGTCTTCAGCGGCCAGGCCTCGGCGCGCGCCGGCAGGGTGTCGCGTCGCGTCGTGAGTTGCGCGCCGGCGGGAGCCGCCAGCAGCGCGACAAGCAGTGCAAGGGACAGTCGGTTGATCTTCATCTCGGAAGCTCGGGAAGTCAGGAGGCGCAGTCGCGCCCCCTGTACCCCACTACGCGTGATTCGATGGCCCGGTTGCGCCGCCGCGAAGTTCGTTGTCTACGCCGAGGCCGCGCGCCCGCACGTCACGCAGAACTTCCAGCCGCTCTCCACCTCGGCGCTGCAACCGGGGCAGCGATGCACCTTCAGGTTCTGGCCGCAGTGCGGGCAGAACGTGACGTCGCGGCCCTCGGGCAGCGCCTGCCCGCAGAACCGGCAGCCGGGGCGCGGCGTCCGGTGCGGCGTCTCCACCATCGGATCAGGAATGCTGGATCCGCGCGCCTGGAACGACGGGCGCGACCTCCCCTCCGGCACCGCCGCCAAGGCCTCGCCGAGCTCGGCCAAGGTGGGCGGCAACTGCTGCTGCAGCGCCTCAAGCGCGGGGGCCGCTGGCTTCGATTCAGCCGGTCGCGGGGCCTCGCGCGCCAGCGAACCGACCACATGCCCCTGCGTGTCGCGCAGCACCGTCGCGGCGCCCGCCGGCTGCGCCTCCGCTGCCTCCGGCACCGCGGGCAACGGCGACGCCTCGAGCACCTTGCGCATGGCATGCTGCGCCAGCGTCACCTTGGCGGTGCCGTACGCCTGCAGCGTCTTGAGGTCGGGATTGCCCGAGTCGAGCTCGCGCCGGATGTCGTCCTGCATCACGTCATCGGTGAACAGGAAGCCGCGCTCGCCCGACAGCAGCCGCAGCACCAGCACCTCGTAGTCCTCCGCCGAGTCGACGCCGACCTCGGCGCGCGTGGCCCGGTAGGGCACGAACGTGCGCAGGATGTCGGCCACTTCGAAGGAGCGCGACAAGTGTTCCGGGCGGGTCTCCCGGATGCGCAGCACCAACGCGCGGAACAGTCGTTCGAGTTCGTCAGCCACCATCACCTCTCTGCCATCGGCCGCTCGGCGGCACGCGCGTGCCGCGAGTCCGAGGCGTCAGTCCACTCGGGGCAAAGATGCGTTGGGCGTGAACCGGGCGCCATCGGGAAACGGGTCCGGTTCGCCCACTTTCTTCCCCCTGGCGCGCTGCTCGTCCATCCAGGCGTCGAACTCCGACTCCACCAGCCCGCCGCTCGACGTCTGGTCCGCCGCGGCGCGCGTGGCGAGGTAATTGACGTATTCGTTCTGCGCATGCCCGTTGTGCCCGCGCACCCAGCGCCAGGCAATGGCGTGGCCCTCGCACGACTCGAGGGCCTCGTGCCAGAGCTCGAGGTTCTCGATGGCCCCCGTCTTTCGCTTCCAGCCGTTGCGCGCCCAGCCGAACACCCAGTTCGTCATGCCGTCCACGATGTACCGCGAATCCGTGGTGAACAGCACGTTGAAGCGCCCGCCCTTCGCGCCGAGCGCGCCGAGCGCCTCCGACACGGAGAGCAGCGCCATCTGGTTATTGGTCGTCGACCGGTCGCTGATCCACAGGTCGCGCCGCACCAGCGCGCCGCCGCGCTTCTGGTACTCGATCAGCACGCCCGCTCCGCCGGGATTGTCTCCCGCCTTCCCGTTGCCCAGGCACGACTCGTCGGCGTACACCGCCACCAGGTCCACGCTCATTTCACGACCTCAATGGACTCCGCTTCGTCGAGCCACAGCGACAGGTGCGCGCCGGTGCTCGGGTGCCGGGCCTCGATGCACTCACGGCGGTGCCGCAGCACCAGCTTCTCCGGGATCACCAGGAACTCGGTGCCGCGGCGAAAGACCGAGATGCGGCGGCCGTCGGTGATGGCGCGCTCGAGGGCGTCGTACTGCTTGACGGTGAGGTGCACTCAGCGACCCGCACACCAGCTGAGCGCGCACTGCGCCAGCACCGCAGTGACGCGCCGCAGCTCGGCCACCGGCACGTATTCCGTGGCGCTGTGCGCCAGGCGGATGTCGCCGGGGCCGTAGCAGATGGCCGGGATGCCGGCCGCCGACAGCAGCGCCGCGTCCGTCCAGTACGACAGTCCCTCGATGGGCGCGGCCGCGCCCTCCACCGCCTCGACGGCCTCCGCGAGCGTGCGCACGATCGGCGCGTCCACCGCCACGTCGTTGGCCGCCTGGACGAAGGTGACCTGCACGTCGGCCCGGAACCGTGCGTCGCGCGACGCCACGCGCGTGCACGCCGTGCGCAGCTCCTCCGCGAAGCTCTCGCCCGTGTCGCCCGGCAGCGTGCGGCGCTCGAACGCGATCGTGCAGGCGTCGGCATAGGTGGAGAGCCCGATGCCGCCGCTGAGGCGCGCGGCGTGGAAGGAACCGCGCCCGAGCAGTGGATGCGTCCGCGTGGGCAAGACGTCCCGCTGGAACGTCTCCAGCTCGGCGAGCAGCAGCCCCGCCATGGTGTTGGCGTCGACGCCCACGTCATAGCGCGACCCGTGCGCGGCCACGCCGTGCACGGTGACCTCGGCCCACGCAAAGCCGCGGTGCGCGGGGCCGATGGCCATCCGCGTCGGCTCCGTGACGATGGCCGCATCGGCATGCACGCCGTGGCGCAGCAGGGATGCCGTGCCCGCCGACTGGTACTCTTCGTCGGTGACGGCGGCGATGACGATCTCGCCCGCGAGCCCCGCGTCCACCGCGTGCACGGCCGCGGCGCACATCGCGGCGACGCCGCCCTTCATGTCGCAGCTGCCGCGCCCGTAGAGCATGCCGTCGCGGATGGCCGGGTCGAACGGCGCGTGCGCCATGCCGTCCACGCCGACCGTGTCGAGATGCCCGTTGAACATCAGCGTGCGACCGCCGGCACGTCCGATGCGCGCCACGACGTTGGGCCGCCCCGGCACGCTGTCGGCCAGCGACACGCGGAAGCCCCAGGCGTCGAGCACGGCGCCGAGCGCACGCGCGCAGTCGCCCTCGCCCGCCGACCCCGGCGCGAGCGATGGATTGCGTGAGTCGACGGCAACGAGCGCCTGGGTGAGCGAGACGACGTCACCGCGCGAAGGCAGGGGCTGGGGCACGGGTCAGGGCAGGGAGAAAGGAAAAGCGCGCACTTTGCAAAGTGCGCGCTCGACCACCGGCTTGGAAGCCGGAGAGCACTACTTCTTCGGCGTCGGCTTCTTGGCAGGTGCCTTCTTTGCCGGGGCCTTCTTGGCCGGCGCCGCCTTCTTGGCCGGCGCGGCCTTCTTGGCCGGCGCCGCCTTCTTGGCCACCGGCTTGGCGGCCGGCTTGTGCATCGGCTTGGCCGCCGGCTTTGCCACCGGCTTGGCCGCCGGCTTCACCGCGGGCTTCACCGCGGGCTTGTGCACGACGGCCGCGGGCTTGTGCGCCGGCTCCGGCGCCTTGACCACGGGCTTCGCGCCCTTGTGCTTCTTGTTGTAGGCTTCCTCGACGCCGTGGAGAAGCTTGTCGGCTTCATCCTGCGTCATCTGGCCGCGACGGACCATGAACTGCACCACGTCACGCGCACTCTCGATGGCAAAGCCGGTCAGCCCGGCTGCGGCGTTGATGACATCCTTCATCGCCGCCGCCATCTTGCTACCAGCTTCCATGGAAATTTCGGCCGCCTTGGCCGCCATCTCTGCGACGGCGTCACGCACATCCTGGCCTCGGTGGCCGGGATGGCGACGGGGAAGCGTCGTGCCGCTTCCCTCGGGCTTCGCCGCGGGCTTGTCGGTCATGCTTGGTGCTCCTTGCTCGAGCTGCCGGTCAGACCCGCCGGCGTTCGGCCCCAGCGCATCAAGCGATGGCGCCGTGGGGGTCGGGAGCTCCGCACCACTAGAAGAGGGCGGACTCCCGTCGATCGGGGCCAAGTATATGATTTTCTGAGGGATAATCAAGGTGAACAGAGATTCCGCTTGAGGGTTCCGCTTTTCGCGGTTTTGCGCTTTCGCGCACTATTTCTAGAAGCAATATAACGACAGTATCGAGCTAGTATCGTGTCACTACCACTATTTGGTATCAAAATCGTCGATTTGAGCCGAGTCCTGGCCGGCCCGCTTTGTACGATGATACTCGGCGATTTGGGCGCGGACGTGCTCAAGATCGAGCGCCCCGGGGTCGGGGACGACACGCGAGGCTGGGGTCCGCCGTTCGATGAGAACGGGCTCAGCGCCTACTATTTGTCGGTCAATCGCAACAAGCTGTCGGTGGCTGCCGACCTCGAACTCGGCCAGGACGTGGCCTGGCTGCGGCAACTCATCGCCGGCGCCGACGTGGTGGTCGACAACTTCAGGCGCGGCACGCTCGAGCGGCGCGGCCTCGATCCCGCCGCGCTGCTGCGCGAGCATCCGCGGTTGATCTGGTGCACCATCACCGGCTTCGGCGCCGGTTCCGCCCGCCCGGGCTACGATTTCGTGGTGCAGGCCGAGTCGGGGTGGATGGCGATCACCGGCGAGGCGCACGGTGGGCCCATGAAGGTCGGCGTGGCGCTGGTGGACGTGATGGCCGGCAAGGATGCCGCCATCGCCGTGCTGGCGGCGCTGGCCGCGCGCCCAGGGGGGCGGACACCCGAAGAGCGCCACCTGCACGTGTCGCTGGCGCACAGCGCGACAGCCGCGCTGGTGAACGTCGCGCAGAACGCGCTCGTCAGCGGGCGCGAGTCCACGCGGTGGGGCAACGCGCATCCCAACCTCGTGCCGTACGAGCTGTTCGAGGCGCTCGACCGTCCCATCGTGATCGCCGTGGGCAACGACGCGCAGTTCGCGGCATGCGCCCGCGCGCTCGGACTCGCGTCGCTGGCCGAGGATCCTCGGTACGCCCTGAATGCCGGACGAATCGAGCACCGCGTGGCGGTGGTCGGTGCCATCAGGGAGCGGGTGCGCACGCAGCCGGCGGCCGCGTGGCTGCGCGCGCTCGAGCAGGCGGGGGTGCCCTGCGGCGTGGTGAAGCCCGTGCTCGAGGCGCTGCGCGAGGTGGAGGCGTCGCCGCTCACCGGCGTGGCGCCCATGGCGCCGGGCACCGTGCGCCGGCCGCCGCCGGCGCTCGACGCGCATGGCGCGCTGGTGCGCGCGCGCGGCTGGGATGCATTTCGTGATTGACGCCGGCCTCGGCGAACAGCCGCCCGCCAATCGTGTATAGCTCCTTCGCGGCACTTCGCGCCCTTCGCCCTTCGCGGTCGTAGTTCTCCTGCTCATATTGCACCACATGCGTTTCCGCGCCGCTCCCCCGCTTGCCCTTGTGCTCGCCATCGTGACCGCCGCCTGTGACTCGGGCGACGTGCGCATCACCGCGCCCGAAGGGTCCTCGTCGTTCGCGCGGTTTGTCACCATCGGCACGGGCTTCACGATGGGCGAGCAGGCGGGGGGCGTGGTGTACGAGACGCAGCTCACCGCCTGGCCGGCGCGCCTCGCGGGGCGCATGGCGGCCGGCTTCCGCGTGCCGGCCATCAAGCAGCCCGGCTGCACGCCGCCGCTGGTGGCGCCGCTCGGATTGCGCCGCACGCTCGAGGGGCCGGTCTCCGGCACGCTGACGTGCAGCGGCAAGCTGGGCGTGGACACGCTTCCCGCCAACAACCTCGCCATCAGCGGCGCCACCGCGTGGGATGCGCTGCACGTGTCGCCGCGCACCTTCGCCGGCCTCGCCGTGTCGCTCGACCAGTCGCGGTACGCGCTCGTCCTGCCGCCCACGCAGACGCAGCTGCAGGCGCTGCAGTCGTCGCGCCCGACGCTGGCGGCCGTGGAGCTCGGCGCGGCCGAGGTGATGCGCGCGGCCACCACGGGACTCGTGACGGTGGGCACCAGCTACACGCAGAAGACCGCATGGACCCTGATGCCGGCGAGCGTCTTCAAGGCGGCCTTCGATTCGCTGGCCGACAGCGTGGCGGCCACCGGCACGCGCGGCGTGTTCATTGGCGTGCCGCAGCTCGCGTCGCTTCCCGCGTGGCGCGCCGGCGACGTGCTGTGGCAGCAGCGCGCCGACCTCGCCGCCAACGGCATCACCGTGGCCGCCGACAGCGCGTCGAGCACGAACGTCGTCAACACCGTGGCGCTCATTCCCGCGCTCGCCGCACCGGCGCGCAGCACGGGCGCG
>Ga0302322_100003376_pt1 | contig 13710 bp, 13 predicted proteins | sample Fen_T0_2_FD_203757 | JGI IMG/M metagenome (GOLD analysis project Ga0302322, IMG submission 203757) | Peat permafrost microbial communities from Stordalen Mire near Abisko, Sweden - Fen_T0_2 | ecosystem: Environmental > Terrestrial > Soil > Wetlands > Permafrost | place: Sweden: Abisko...
GGCGACGAGCACGTCGTAGCCGACCTGATCGGCTACCTCACTGGGCAGAAGGCACACACCATTGGGTTCGTTGAACTGCGCCGCGTCGGAGCTGCCGTCGACCAGCCCCCGGGAACCGGAACCGATGACGCGACGCACCGTCTCGGCGTCTGCGGCGAGCTCGACGAGCCGGTGGTGCCCCGCGTCCGCCACGAGGAATCCGCCGCCGGGAAGTCGCGCGCACGTGGCCGGGAACCGAAGCACTCCGGAGGCCGGTCGAGCGGGCACGAAGGGACCTTCCCCACGATGCAGCGTCCCGAGGGCCTCGTGCCTGGCCACCAGCTCGGCGATCAGCACGTCGAGGGCGTGGCCGTGTCCCTCCCCGCTGTGCTGTGCCACCACGTAGCCCTCTGGGTCGACGACCACCAGCGTCGGCCACGCCCGTACGGCGTACTGCTGCCACGTGGTGAGCCCGGGGTCGTCGAGCACCGGATGCGCCACGTCGTAGCGCTCCACCGCAGCCGCCAGTGCGGAAGGGTCGGCCTCGTGCTCGAACTTCGGCGAGTGGACGCCGATGACGACCAGGACGTCGTCGTACTTCGCCTCCAGGGCGCGGAGCTCGTCGATGACGTGCAGACAGTTGATGCAGCAGAAGGTCCAGAAGTCGAGAAGGACCACCTTGCCGCGCAGGTCGGCCAACGAGAGTGCCTGGCCGCCGGTGTTCAGCCACTCCCGGCCGGTCAGATCAGGAGCTCGAAGACGCGCGGACACGACTTCATCCTGACAGCCGGCGACGCCCGACGCCTCCGGCGCGGACTACCGACGACGGGGGCGGGTCGCGGTCCACACGAGCGTGCCGACGATCAGGGTCAGGAGGACAGCCGTCCAGAAGCCCCACCAGTCGGGGAGGCGGACGCCATAGAACGTGGTCTCCCAGGACGAACAGCCCCCGGCCGTCGGATGCTCGTTGGTCGGGTCCAGGCACTGGCCGATCCCTTGTGTGGGCACGGTCAGGGCAAGAGCGATGACGGCGGCACCGACCGCGAGGAACCAACGCCACCCCGAACTCATACGATCGATGGTGCGCAACGGCTGTTGGCGTTGACAAGTCACGATTCCGTCACCAGTAGGTGGCGAACCGACTCATGGGAGGGTTCGATGACCGGACTCGTGATCCGACAGATCCGCGACGACGACATCGAGTCGGTGCACGACCTGGCTGAGCGGTTCTTCCAGTTCGCCCACCAGCGGTCGACGTACCTGACACCTGAGGCCTTGCGCTACCTCGTCAGCTCTCCCGGCGTCGATGCGTCGACCGACACCCTCCTGGTCGAACGCAACGGGCACCCGGTGGCCGCCGCGGTGGTCACGGCGAACCCGCCGTACAGCGAGACCGGTGCGGCTCTGGTCGTCGACCCCACCCTCGACGCGCCGGACATGCGGCCGGTGATGGAGCTGATCACCGCCGGCTTCTCAGCGGCACTTGCCCCGCGCATCGCTTCTCCTGGTGCGGCGAGCGACCCGTGGCAGCACTTCATGATGCCCCGGTCTGTTCCGGTCGCCGGGTCGGTACTGGGTGATCTCGGGTTCGAGCCGCTGCGTCAGGTGTACGAGATGGTCATCGACCTCGCCGCCACAGCCCACGACGAACCGGTGTGGCCAGCCGGCGTGCGCTGGCGTGTGCCGACGACTTCGGATGCAGACCTGACCGACGCAGCGAACGTGTTCCTCGAGGCGTTCCAGGACCATCACGGTGACGTCTTCACCGCCGAACAACTGGCCTCGGAGATGACTCGTGCCGAGGCGCGTCTCGACGTCGGCGTCCTTGCCTTCGACGACGCTGGTCCGGTCGGCCTGCTCACGGCCGAGGTCGAGACCGAGGGCGGATACGTCAGTGGGGTCGCAGTGGTGCGGCGCGCCCGTGGCCGTGGCATCGGGTCGGCCCTGCTCCGGCAGTCGTTCGTGGCCATGCGAGACGCCGAGATCGCAGTGTGCCGACTGCACGTCGAGTCGGAGAACCTGACCGGCGCCGTGCGCCTCTACGAACGCGCGGGAATGACGAGGGAGTCGGTGGCGGACCTGTGGCTGCGCCGGGTTCCCAGCAGCGCCCCCAACGCGCCCGGGGCCTGACCACCGGATCGGCCCGACGCAGCCGCTGACATACGGTGGGACCACCCGCCGACGAAGGAGGACGGGCCGTGGCCGAGCCCCCGGAGACCGCGGCGAGCACGTCGGTCGACGACGAGCCGCTCGCCGCGTTCGGCGCCGACGAGTCGCCGCAGGGCAGCCCCCTGATGCGCGCGTTGGTCGTCGGTCTCGTGGTCGTGCTGGTGGCGGGTTCGGTGGTCGTGTGGTGGCGGCAGCGCCCGCCCGACCCGTCACAGGCCGCCGCCGACGCAACGGCCGCCTGCGACGCCTTCGACGCGGCCCGTCGGTCCGGCAAGTCGATCGCCGACTTCGCGCAGGCACTCGACCGCTCTCGGCAGGCGGTGACCCTTGATTCGAAGTGGGCCAGCCTCGACAGCTCACTGTTCTCGGCCATCGACGCGCTGGTCTTCCTCAAGAAGGTGCCACCGGGTCAGACCCAGACGCTGAGCGCGCAGAACGCGTCGGTGCAGTACTTCCAGTCCAGCCAGCAACTGGCCGACCAGTGCGCCCTAGCGCGAGCGAGCAGCTGATCCCTGCTGCTGCGCCACCAGGTTGACCGACACGAGCAGGTCCTGGTCCGCGAGAACGTCGTGGGGTTTCCCCTCGGCAACGATCCGGTGCTCCTCGCTGAAGACGATGCAGCGATCGGCGATCCGGTCCAGGAGGTCGAGGTCGTGAGTCGCATGCACGATCGTCTTGCCCGCGGAGCTCAGCTCTTCGATCAGCTGGGTCAGCCATTCCTGGGTCCGGGGGTCCAGCGCAGCCGTCGGCTCGTCGAACAGGAGGACTTCGGGATTCATGACCAACACGCTTCCGATGGCCACCCGCTTCTTCTGCCCCCCCGACAGCTGGAACGGCGCCCGATCGGCCAGGTCCAGGATGTCGAGCATCACGAGCACGTCGTCGACCCGTGAGCTGACTTCGTCTCGCGTCAGACCCATCTGGAGGGGACCGAAGGCGATCTCCTCCCGGACGCTGGGGCTGAAGACTTGCGCATCACTGTTCTGGAACACGAACCCGACCCGAGAGCGGAAGCCCATGGACATCTGCTCGTCCTCGAGCCCGTCTTCGGTGATCTCGGCGCCGAATGCATGAAACGTGCCGGACTGAGGGAAGACCAGGCCGTCGAGCACCTTGAGCAGGGTCGACTTACCGCAGCCGTTCGCTCCGAGGAGCGCGAGCTTCTCACCGCGTTGCACGTACAGCGTGACGTCGTCGAGTGCGGTGAACTTCTCCAGGTACGAGTAGCCCAGGCCAACACCTCGCATGACGACCTCGGCGCTCATCACAGACTCATCGGCCGACAAACCGGTCTCCCATCAGCACGAAGGCGCACACCATGAGCACCCCCACGGAGTAGGCGTAGTCCAGGGCCACGAGGTGGAAGGTGTGCAGGGTCTTTGCGTCACCGCGGTAGCCCCTGGCGGTCATCGCTTGATGGACCTCTTCGGAGAGCGTGTGAGACTTCCCGACGAGCGCTCCCGCGGTGGCCGACACGAAGGCCCTGGCCGTCTTGTCGTGGCGCTCGGCCCCGACGCTGCGGGCACGACGTGCGTCGTACATGTCCGTCACCGAGGTGAGCAACAAGAAGATGTAGCGATACGCCATGCCGATGACGAGGATGAAGATCCGGGGAACACCAAGACTGCGCAACGCAGCGAGAAGTCGCACCCAGGGCGTGGTCAGCGTGACGAGGACGACCAACGAGATGGACAGGGCGACTCGGGTGATGATGAGGCCGGCCGCCTTCAGTCCCTGCTCGGTGATGCCCTGCTGCACGCCGTGCCACGTCCACAAGGGGAAGACGATGGTCCCTGGCGTGACGATCGACAGCGTGGCTGGTAGGACGACGATCCCGGTGAAGATCGGGATGAACAGCCAGACCCGTTTGATGAAGAAGCCGAGTGGAATGGCGGACGCTGCTGCCAGCGCGAGAGTTGCCACGTACATGGCCAGGAGCACGGGGATGTTGCGAACCAGGGCGGCGGTGATCAGGAGGACGAACAGACTGACCAGTTTCACGCGAGGGTCGATCCGCTGGAGGAAGCCGGCACGGTCCGCGGACTCATCGCTGAAGATGACCTGCCGCAGCAGCTGTGAGCTGCCCTTGATGGTCTTCTCGACGTAGCCGGTCTTCTTCCGGCGGCCGATGCATCCGCACGGACACATCGCGAGGTCGCCGTCGAGCAGCCAGGTGGGTGTCGAGGTCGTGCTCACGCGCTGGTCAGCTCCTGGTCCGTCGTTGCCGCACTACGGATCCGCCGCGCGTTCAGTCGGGACACGGTCCACGCGATCAGGAAGGTGAATGCCCCGACGACGGCCACACCGACCACTGCCGAGACGATGTACCCCAGCGTCGGGTGTGAGTCTCCGGAGTAGTCATAGCCACCGAACACGGCGTGGTGCCAGAACCCGTTCCACTTCGCCAACCCGGACGGCACGGTCTGCAGCCCAAGCCCTGAGACGTCCAGGTTCTGGGGTGCGTCTTCACCGAATGCACCACCGGGCGCCAGAAGACCGATCGGCGTCAGCAGAACCATGGCGCCGACGGCCAGTGCGGCGATCAACCCCGGACGCCAACGGCGACCGTGAGCCTCGAGGTCCTGCTCGTCAGCGGTCAGTGGAACGTCGGGGTTGTTGATCCGCAGCAACGGGATGTTGGCGCGCTGCAGGTAGGCCACGACGCCAGCCGTGAGTGCCGCCTCGGCGAAGCCGGCGACGGTCAGGTGGGCCAGCATCATCGCCGGCACGGTCTGCGCCAGGTGGTAGGGGGCGTAGAGCGGCGTGCCGTCAGCAGTGTGGAACAACGTGGGCTGGACTCCCAGCTCGATCGCCGTCGCCAGAGCGGCCGCGTTGATGCCGACGTAACCACCGATCCCGGCCGCAACGACTCGGCGCCGCGACGTCAGCGGTGCCTGGCCCGCCACCAAGCGGTAGATGGCGTATCCGACGAAAGGCAGGATGATCGCCATGTTCATCACGTTGATGCCGTAGGAGAGGACCCCACCGTCCCCGAACAGCAACGCCTGGAACAACAACGCGACACTGACCGCTATGACCGCTGCCCACGGCCCGAGTAAGACCGCGATCAGGACCCCGCCCACGGCATGCGCGGTCGTGCCGTCCGGCACCGGGATGTTGAACATCATCACCAGGAACGAGACGGCGGAGAGCACAGCCAGGGTGGGCACCGTTCGGGACTTGACCGTCTTCTTCACGCGGGTGGCAGCCACCGCCCACATCGGGACCGCCACGGCGTAGCCCACGGCGCAGGTCGCTGGGCTGAGGTAGCCATCGGGAATGTGCATGACGCCTCCGCGGGGGTCGGGACGGAACTGCAAATATGTCGCAATTGCAACTCTCAGGCAACAGCGCGGGCGCGGCGGTCAGGTGGTGAGCTCGTCGCCGAGCCGGACCACCGTGCTCATGAACTCCTCGACGTGCTCCACCCCGGTGCGGGCATTGATGAAGCACGGGCGCAGCGCGTACGCGCCGTCCACCACGGTGCTGCTGACGATGAACGGCGTCTCCCGCGCCAGACGACGCAGGATCTGCTGGTTCACCTGGTCGGGGTCGGTCAGGCCCTCGGCGAAGTACCGGAAGCAGCAGATCGAGAGCACCGCCGGGCTCAGCACCTGCAGGCGGGGCTCGGACTCGGCCCGGCGCTGCACCAACCGGGCCAAGTCGTCGTCCGCGACGATCCGCGCCCGCACGCCGGCCCGACCCAGCTCGTGCAGGATCGCCCACACCTGGGCCCCCCGCGGCGCCGCCGACAGCTCGACCCCGAGGTCGCCGTACGGCACGCCCATCGCGTCGAGACTCACCCGGACCCCGTCGGTGGACATGGCGCCTTCGAGGTAGGCCGCCGGCTCCTGGGTGAAGGCCCGGTGCAGCAGGGCGCGGTCGCGGACGAAGGTCGCGGCCACCCCCACCGGGGCGTTCAGCCACTTGTGCGGGTCGACGATCGCCGAGTCCGCCCGCTCGAGGCCGTCGTACAACGGCGTGACCCGCGGGTCGAGGATGCCGGGCAGGCCGTAGGCGCCGTCCACGTGGAACCACACCCGGAACTCGTCGGCCACCTCGGCGATCTCGCGCAAGGGGTCGACGACACCGGTGTCCGTGCTGCCGGCGATCCCGACGACGGCAATGGGCAGACAACCGTCCGCCACGTCGGCCGCGATCTGGGCCTGCAGGGCCGCGACGTCGAGCCGCAGGTCGCGGGTCACCGGGATGATCCGCATGGCCGACCGACCCAGGCCCAAGACGGCGGCCGACCGGTTGATGGTGTGGTGGACCTGCTCCGACGCGTAGATCGTGGGCCGCATCCGCTGCTCGCCGCCGCCGACGCCGTCGACGGCCGGGTCGATCCCGATCTGTTCGTAGGCCCACTGCCGAGCCGCGCCGAGAGCCACCAGGTTCGCCGTGGACCCGCCACTGGAGTACACGCCCCGGAAGTGCTCCGGGAGGCCGCACAGGTCGGCGAGCCAGGCCAGCGACTGCTCCTCGAGCAGGTTCCAGGCGGTCAACGAGCCCCGCTGCGGCGAAGCGACCATGGCGGCGGTCGCCGTCACCATGGGGGCGGTGGTCGGTCCCGACGTGATCCATCCCCAGAAGTACGGCGTCGCCATCCGCATGCCGTTGGGCACGAGGTGCTCCAGCAGGTCGTCCATCGTCGCGGCCGTGCCGGCGCCGACCTCAGGGAGTGGCCCCGACAGCGCCGATGTCCAGGCGTCGACCCGGTCGTAGGCATCGGTCCAGCCAGTGCTCAGCTGCTCGTCGAGCCGACGACCCAGTGCCCCGAGATGGGTGGCGAAGTCACCAGTCTCGGGCTGGTGCTCGGTCATGGCAGCCGCCGATCGGGCAACACCGGGAACTGCTCGCGCCAGGCACCCACGTCGCTGACGTCGACCTCGACGTCGAGCAGGTCCGGCCCGGCCCCCGCCTCGGCGAGAACGGCTCCGCGCGCGTCCACCACCAGGCTGTGGCCGCCCATCGTCTTCCCGCCCTGTGTTCCCGCCGTGTTCACCGCGATCACGACCACCTGGTTCTCGATCGCCCTGGCCTGGGCCAGCACGGTCCAGTGACCCACGCGCGGAGCCGGCCACGCGGCCGGCACGACCACGATCGACGCGCCCGCGTCGGTCAGCCGCCGGAACATCTCCGGGAAGCGGAGGTCGTAGCAGGTTGCGAGCCCGACCCGGCCGAAGGCCGTGTCGGCCACCACGATCTCGTCCCCGGCCGTCATGAGTCGCGGCTCGCCCTCGGAGAACCCGAACAGGTGGATCTTCCGGTAGGTCGCGAGCGTCGTGCCGTCGGGGCCCAAGAGCACGGAGGTGTTGCTGAGTCCGCCGTCGGGGCGGCGTTCGACCATCGAGCCCAGGTGCAGGTATGCCCCGATCTCCCGAGCCAGATCGGCGAACTCGGTGACGAGCGGGCCGTCGAGCGGCTGAGCCGTCGGCTCCCACACGTCGTAGGTGAAGCCACCGTTGGGCCACAGCTCTGGCAGGACGACCAGGTCGGCCCTGACACCGCCCCGGACGGCACTGGTCCGGACCAGGTCGGCCGTGGCCTTGACGCGGGCGTCGAACGACTGACTCATGTCCACGTCGAGTTGCAGAGCACGAACGCGCATGGCCTCAGGCTCTCACGCTGGGGAAGCAGTCCACCGGGGAAAGGCACCCGGTAGCGTCCGGTCATGCCCACGCCGTACCGCCTCATGCCCTACGACCACGACTCGGTCGCCTCCGCCTACCTCGACGCGCTGCACGGCATCCGCTCGTTGGCCGCCGACACTCCAGACGACCAGTGGGACCTGGCGACGGAGTGCCCGGGTTGGACGGTGCGCGACCAGTTCACCCACGTGATCGCGGTCGAGGAAGACCTGGCCCTGCGCCCGCTGCCCGACCACCAGCCGGACTGGGCGGCGCTGCCGCACGTCGACGACGAGATCGGCCAGTTCCTGGAGATCGGCGTGGACTTCCGGCGCGGGCGCCGAGCCGACGCGATCCGCGCCGAGCTGGCCGAAGTGATCGCGACCCGCGAACCGATGATCGCGGAGCTCCCAAGGGACGGCGAGGTGCCCGTGCGCGGAGTCGCGGGCATGTCGTCGGTGGCCGGCCGGTTCGGCCCGGTGCGCGCCTTCGACGTGTGGGCCCACGAGCAGGACGTACGACGGGCCACCGCACAGCCCGGACGCCTGACGAGCCCGGCCGCGCTGATGGCACTGGACCGGATCGCCGTGGCCCTGCCCATCGTGGTGGCGAAGTTCGCCAAGGCCGCGCCGGGCGAGTCCGTGCAGCTCGTCGTCGGCGACCCGCTCGACGTGACGATCACTGTGTCGGTCGGCGACGACGGCCGGGCTGCGGTCGTCGACGAGGTGGCGCACCCGACGGCCGTCATCCACCTGGACTTCCCGACTCTCGTCCGGCTGGCCTGCGGTCGCGCCGTGCCCGCGGACCTGTCGATCGTGGTCGACGGCGACCTCGACCTGGCGCAGCGGGTGCTGGCCGAAGCCGCCATCACGCCCTGAACCGACCGCCGCCGAACGGCGGGGGGAACCCCGACCGTGGACCTACCAGGTCAGGTCGGCCGCCGGCTCCTCGAGCAGCGCGGCGACGTCGGCCAGGAACGTCGAGCCGGTGGCGCCGTCGATGAAGCGGTGGTCGAACGACAACGCGATCGTGGCGACGGTCCGCACAGCGATCTCGCCGCGATGCACCCAGGGCCGGGGACGCCACGCGCCCACGGCGAGGATCGCCGACTCGCCGGGGTTGATCAGAGGCGTGCCGCCGTCCATTCCGAAGACTCCGACGTTGGTGATGGTGAACGTGCCCGACGTCAGGTCTGACGGCGCCACCCGCCCCTCCTTGCTCGCCGACGTCAGCGCGCTCAGGGCCGCGGCGAGCTCGGCCAAGGTCAGCCGGTCGGCGTCCTTGATGTTCGGGACCACCAGACCGCGGTCGGTGGCCGCGGCGAACCCGAGGTTCACCACCCCCCGGTGCACGATCTCGCCAGCCGGTGCGTCGAAGACGGCGTTGCACTGCGGCGTGCGCTGCAGCGCGAACAGCGCGGCGCGGGCCACCAGCAACATCGGCGTGACCCGAGTGTGGGCGAACGCCGTGGACGCACGAAGCCGGTCGAGCAGCTCGACGCTGCGGGTGACGTCGACGTCGACCCAGACCGTCACGTGCGGAATACCGAACGCGCTTCGGGTCATCGCCTCGGCCATGCGTCGGGTGACGCTGCGCACCGGTTCTCGACGCTCGCCGCGCTCGCCCGCCTGCTGATAGCCGCGGACCGCCGCCTCGGTGGTGAGCTCGATGCCGGGCATGGACCCGGGCGACGACAACGCCGCCGCGGCTTCGACGTCGCTGCGGGTGATCGAGTCGTCAGGGCCGGTTGGACGCAACGAGGACAGATCTACGCCGAGGTCGCGGGCCAGCTTGCGTACCGGCGGCTTCGCCCGCACGTGTCCGTTGCCGACGGCTGGCTGGGCGAACCTGGCCTCGGCCGCCCGACCGATCTCGAGCCCGCCGTGGCGCACCGGCTTGACCGCCTCCCCCGGGGGTCCGGCCTCGGGGCGGACGGTCCCGTGCGGCGAGGCCGCGACGAGTCGCGGACGCCGACGCGTGCTGCCCGGCATGACGCCGTAGCCGACCAGCACCGGTCCACTGCCCCCCTCCGCCGGTTCCACCGGCGATTCCGCCGGCAATTCCTCGGCCGGTCGGGGAGGTGACTCCGCGGTCGCTGGAGCCCCCGGCTGCGCCGTCATCTGGGTCCGCAGGCTGATCAGCGGGGCACCGACCGGAACCACGTCACCTTCGTCGGCGTGCAGGGCCGTCACGACGCCCGCGTAGGGCGAGGGGAGCTCCACCGCCGCTTTCGCCGTCTCCACCTCGACCAACGGCTGGTTGACGCTCACCGAGTCGCCGACGGCGACCAGCCAGCGCAGGACTTCGCCTTCGGTCAGCCCCTCGCCGACGTCGGGGAGGAGGAACTGCTTGGTGTCGCTCACGATCGCCCCTCAGTAGGCCAGAACCGCGTCGACCGCGTGCAGCACCCGGTCGAGGTCGGGAAGGAAGTGCTTCTCCACGCGCGACGGCGGGTACGGGGTGTGGAATCCCCCCACCCGCAGTATGGGCGCCTCCATCGCGTAGAAGCAGCGTTCGGTGATCCGCGCCGCGATCTCCGACCCCAGGCCGAGGAACACCGGTGCCTCGTGCACCACGACGCAGTGGCCCGTGCGCTCCACCGAGGCGGCCACCGTGTCCACGTCCAGCGGCGACAGCGAGCGCAGGTCGACCACCTCCAGGTGCCGACCCTCGGCCTCCGCGGCGGCCGCCGCCTCCAGGCACGTGCGCACCATCGGCCCGTAGGCGACGACCGTCACGTCCGAACCGGGTCGGACGACGCGTGCCTGGAACAACGGGAACGGTGCCGCGTCGACGTCGAGGAGACCCTTGTCCCAGTAGCGGCGCTTGGGCTCCAGGAAGATCACCGGGTCCTGGCAGCGCACGGCCTGCTGGATCATCCAGTAGCCGTCCACGGGGTTCGACGGCGAGACGACCCGAAGTCCCGCCGTGTGCGCGAAGTACGCCTCGGGCGACTCGCTGTGGTGCTCGACGGCACCGATGCCGCCGCCGTACGGCAGTCGTAGCGTGAGCGGCATCGGGACGGTTCCGTCGGTGCGGGCGTGCATCTTGGCCATCTGGCTGACGATCTGGTCGAAGGCCACGTAGACGAACCCGTCGAACTGCACCTCCATGACCGGGCGGTAGCCGCGAATCGCCAGGCCGATCGCCGTGCCCACGATGCTGGACTCGGCCAGCGGTGTGTCGATCACGCGGTGCTCACCGAAGTCCTTCTGCAGACCGTCGGTGACCCGGAACACCCCGCCGAGCTTGCCGATGTCCTCGCCCATCAGGAGCACCTTGGAGTCGGCCTCCATCGCGGCGCGAAGTCCCTGGTTGATCGCCTTGGCCAAGGTGATCGTGTCGGCCATGCGCTCAGCCCTCCGTCGCGAAGCCGGCCAGATACGACTCGTAGTGGCGTCGCTCCTCGTCGACCAGGGGATGCGGTTCGGCGTAGGCATGCCGGAACATCGAGGTCGGATCCGGGTCGGGCAGGGCCCGCACACCGGCCCGCAACCGCACGGCCAGCGTCTCCGCCTCGGCGTCGACGGCGGTCAGGAAGTTGGCGTCCACGAGCTGCTGCTTGTGCAGGTACGACCGCACCCGTTCGATCGGGTCGCGCAGCTTCCACGCCTGCACCTCGGCGTCGGCGCGGTACCGGGTCGGGTCGTCCGACGTGGTGTGCGCACCCATTCGGTACGTATAGGCCTCGATCAGACTCGGCCCTCCGCCTTCACGGGCCCGCTGCAGCGCGGCGCGCGTGACGGCGAGGGTGGCGAGCACGTCGTTGCCGTCGACCCGGACGCCGGGGAATCCGAAGCCTCGCGCCCGCTGGTACAGAGGGATCCGGGTCTGGCGTTCGAGCGGCTCGGAGATGGCCCACTGGTTGTTCTGGCAGAAGAAGACCACCGGCGCGTTGAAGACGCTGGCCCAGATGAAGGCTTCGTTGACGTCGCCCTGGCTGCTGGCACCGTCGCCGAAGAACACCAACGTGGCCTCGTCGGTCCCGTCGAGCAGCTGACCCATGGCGTAGCCGACCGCCTGCGGGCACTGGTCGCCGATCACGATGGTGTAGGGGCCGAACCGGTGTTCCTGCGGGTCCCAACCACCGTTCGTCGTCCCACGGAACAGGCCGAGCAGGGTCAGCGGATCGACACCGCGACACCACGCGACACCATGCTCTCGGTAGGTGGGGAAGACGAAGTCGGAGGCCGCCAACGCCCGACCGGCACCGATCTGCGCCGCTTCCTGCCCGAGCAGCGACGCCCAGAGTCCGAGCTCGCCTTGTCGTTGCAGCGCCGTGGCTTCGGCATCGACGCGGCGGACCAGCACCAGGTCGCGGTACAGGGCACGGTGGTCGCCGGGCTCCAGAGCGAGGGCGTAGTCGGGGTGCTCGACCCGCTCACCTTCGGGGGTGAGCAGCTGCACGAACCCGGGGTCGTGGCCCTCCTCGGGGCGTCCGGACACCTGCGCCTCCCTCCGGCCGCGGGATCGCCGGGCCGCTCACGATGCGATGAACGCCGCCGTCACCGGGTGCGGTGGTCGCGACGACACACCCCATGGTGGTCTGCCGGTGGCCGCCGGGGAAGTACCGCAGCCGGACGAGTCGCCTCAGTGGCCCGGCCCGTAGCCGCCGCCGCTGCTGCCGCCGCCCCAGCCACCGCCGTGGTCATGGCCAGCACCGCCGCCGCCACCACCCCAGCCACCGCCGTGGTCATGGCCAGCACCGCCGCCGCCACCACCCCAGCCGCCCCAGCCACCGCCGTGGTCATGGCCACCGCCGCTGCCACCACCCCAGCCACCGCCGTGGTCATGGCCACCGCCGCTGCCACCACCCCAGCCACCGCCGTGGTCATGGCCACCGCCGCTGCCGCCACCCCAGCCACCCCCGTGGTCATGGCCACCGCCGCTGCCGCCACCCCAGCCGCCACCGTGGTCATGACCGCCCCAGCCGCCCCGGCCACCGCCGTGCCCGTTCGGCGTGGGTGGGGGTGACGGGGTGTGGCTGGGTTCTGGCGTCGGGGTGTGGCTCGGGTCCGGCGTCGGGACATGGCTGGGCGGGTGCGACTGGCTCGGCTCCGGCGTCGGGGTGTGGCTCGGCGCCGAGGTCGGCCCGGAGGACGGTCCCCCGTCGGTTCGACCGGTGGGCAGCGCCGTCGGCCCGGTCGTGCCCTCCGGGCTCGAGGGCGAGCTGAACGCCGCGGGTGTGGAACCGCGCGTCGGGGACGAGCCGGAGGGCGAGGCGGACGTGGGCGAGCTGCCGCCGCCGGACGAGACCACGACCGGTCCGTCGCTCCAGGGTCCGGGGAGGCCCTGGCTCACCCGGCTCGGGGTCGCCGGGCCGCGCAGGGCGTGCTCAGCCACGAAGCCGAGCGTGACCACGCCACTCGTGACCGTAGCTGCGGCAAGGCTGACCACCGCAGCCGTCTTGGCCGCGGCCAGCGAGGCGGGCCAGCCAACCATGGCCGGGGCCTCCTCTCACCTCGAGCGTCCCCACCCCTGGGCGCCTGCTCCGCTGCGTAAGCGAATCACTACAAATAGTAATCGACTGGGGCCCCGATGCACCTTGAGCCCCTCCGGTGTTTTTCCGCCCGACCCGGGCCGGCGGGACGGAACCCGGCAGACTGGGGGGGTGACCGACACCGCCGACCCCAGCACCCCGACGTTGATCCGGGTGTTCCTGCTCGACGACCACGAGGTGGTCCGCCGCGGGCTCCACGAGCTGCTCACCCTCGAGGACGACCTCGACGTGGTGGGCGAGGCCAGCACCGCGGCCGAGGCGCTCGCCCGGATCCCCGCCGTCCGGCCCGACGTGGCGGTCCTCGACGTCCGGCTCCCCGACGGCAGCGGCGTCGAGGTCTGCCGCATGATCAAGGAGCGCGACGCCGATGCGCACTGCCTCATGCTCACCTCCTTCGCCGACGACGAGGCGCTCTTCGCCGCCATCATGGCG
>Ga0302322_100003377_pt1 | contig 13709 bp, 9 predicted proteins | sample Fen_T0_2_FD_203757 | JGI IMG/M metagenome (GOLD analysis project Ga0302322, IMG submission 203757) | Peat permafrost microbial communities from Stordalen Mire near Abisko, Sweden - Fen_T0_2 | ecosystem: Environmental > Terrestrial > Soil > Wetlands > Permafrost | place: Sweden: Abisko...
GGGCTCGTCGTTGGGGTACAGCACCTTGGTCAGGTTCTCGGAACCGACCTTCTGCTCCACCGCCTTGTAATAGTCGCCGCGATTGAACTGGGCGAAATCGAACGACTCCGGCGCCTCCGCCTTCCACAGCCGCAGGGTGTTGCAGGTGCCGGTGCGGTAGCCCTGGATGGGGGTGTCGTAGGGCACCCCCACCACCATGCGGCCCGGCACCCACTGCACCCGCACCCTGCCGCCGGCATCGGTCTGGCGCTCGGTGTGCCCGTCCAGCTTGACGTCAACCGCCCACTCCGGCCGGGCGATCTCCCAGGGGTTGCCATAACGCAGCCACTTGTCGGTCTTCTCCACCTGCCGGCCATCGACGATGGCCTGCTCGAAGATGCCGAACTCGTAACGGATGCCGTAGCCGAGGCTGGGTAGTTCGAGGGTGGCCAGCGAATCCAGGAAACATGCCGCCAGCCGGCCGAGGCCGCCGTTGCCCAGCCCGGGCTCCGGTTCCTCGGCTAGCAGGTCGTCGAGACGCAGGCCCAGTTCCGCCATGGCCCGCTCCACCGTGGCATAGAGGCCCAGGTTGACCAGGTTGTTGCCCAGGTGCGGTCCCATGAGGAATTCCGCCGACAGATAGCAGACCGTGCGCGCCTTCTGTTCGGTGTACACCGAGGCGGTGCCGACCCAGCGCTGCAGCAGATGGTCGCGCACCGTGAAGGCGAGGGCCAGGTAATAGTCGTGCATCGTCGCCAGGGCGGGGAACTTGCCCTGCACGTTGAACAGGTTGCGGAAGAAGGCCTGCTTGATGGTCTCCTTGTCCGGCAATCCGGTCAGGTCGGCATCGGGATTGGTCTGGGTCATGAGGAGTCCTGTCTGCCTGGGTTATTGACTAGTGCAATCCACGTGCCAACTGATGGGTGCGGCATCCGTGACGTTCATTTCCGGCCATGCGCCCGTACCAGGCCGGGTTGGCGGTCGAACCGACGCAGGCTGCCGTGCACTCCCGCGGTGCGCCGACTCCGCCACCGGCTTCATCCTGGGTCATCACTGCCCATCCCATCGTCGGCGGTTCAATGCGCCGGCCCCGATTGTTCGCGCCTGCGCGGTGTTCTGCCGGGATGGTCCGGAACTTGCAGTGATCCAATCCGATCTGAGTATATTGGGTCGTCCCGCCCGAGGAGTCCGACATGCATAAACTGATCCTGCTGCGTCACGGCGAAAGTCTCTGGAACCGCGAAAACCGGTTCACCGGCTGGACCGACGTCGACCTGTCCGGCAAGGGCTTCGAGGAGGCCCGGGCCGCCGGTCGCATGCTGCGCGATTCGGGCATCACCCTCGACCTGGCCTATACCTCGGTCCTGCGCCGGGCCATCCGCACGCTCTGGGAGGTGCAGGAGGTGATGGACTGCCTGTGGCTGCCGGTGGAAAAGGACTGGCGCCTGAACGAGCGCCATTACGGCGCGCTGCAAGGGCTCAACAAGGTCGAGATGGCCGAACACTACGGCGCCGAGCAGGTGCATCAGTGGCGGCGCGGCTACGACGTGCGGCCGCCGCCCCTGAGCGTGACCGATCCGCGCCATCCGCGCTTCGATCCGCGCTACCGCGGTCTCGGCGTCCGCGACCTGCCGGCGACGGAATCGCTCGCCGACACCCTGGTGCGGGTCCGGGAGGTCTGGGAGTCCAACATCCTGCCGCGCATGAAATCGGGCCGGAAAATCATCATCGCCGCCCACGGCAACTCGCTGCGCGCCCTGGTCAAGCACCTGGACCACATCTCCGATGCCGAGATAATGGAACTCAACATCCCCACCGGCATCCCGCTTGTTTACGAATTCAACGACGTGCTGCAGATCGTCGCGCGCTACTACCTGGCCGACGATGAGACCGTGCAGGCCGCCAGCCACGCGGTCGCCCGGCAGGCCGGTATGGTTCACGCCGCGCACTGAATCCACGCGCTGCATTTACCGGAGCCCGGATCGGTGCAATGCAGGCTTCGGAGCCATGGTGCCCCGCAAGCCGGGGGCCGATGCATGACGAGTCGTCGCGCTTCCTTCATCCGCACCGTCAGCCCACCGGTCGCCATGCCAGTGGGTAGATTCGTTTGGACCTGGCTGGTACGTTATTTTCTGCTGAGTCTCGGCAGAGCGGCCGATAGAGGGTCAGATCATTTGCGAAAGGACGAATCATGGCTGACTCTTTTCTCGAGGCCTTCAAGCTGGTTGGTTACACCTTCGCCTTGTTGCTCATTGTCGGACTGCCCCTGGTCTGGCTGAAACGGGCCACGATCATCAAAAGGGACATGTAGGCCCGACTAGATTCGTCGTTCGGTGCAATGCGGCCGTTGGCCCCATTCGACTAGGCAGGGCAGGCTTATTGCACCCTGCGCAGATCCAGCGTGTAGGGATATTCGCCCGGCATCTCCTCGACCGGCGGCAGCATCGGCCCTAGGCGCTCGTCGTCCTGCCGGAAGCGCGACAGCGTGTCGATCCACGGCGGCGGCGTGTAACTGCCGGGGCTGTGGCCCCACTGCTCGAAACGGCTGTGGCGACGCGCCTCGGCGGCGTTGGCGTTGATCGGGAACTGCTCGGGATTGCTGCCGCCCGGATGCTGGACGTGATAGGTGCAGCCGGCCACCGCGCGCTGGTTCCAGGTATCGACCAGGTCGAAGACCAGCGGCGCGTGCACGCCGATGGTCGGGTGCAGCGCCGACGGCGGCTGCCAGGCGCGGAAGCGCACGCCGGCGACGTACTCGCCATGCACGCCGGTGTTCCTCAGCGGTACGCGGCGACCGTTGCAGGCCAGCGCGTAGCGGCCGTCGGTGAGCCCGGTCAACTTGACCTGCACCCGCTCCAGCGAGGAATCGACGAAGCGTGCCGTGCCCTGGCGGGTGGCCTCCTCGCCCAGCACCGGCCAGGGTTCGATGGCGGCACGCAGTTCCAGTTCGATGTCGTTGAAGCGCAGGCTGCCATAGCGCGGGAATCGGAACTCCATGAAGGGTCCGAACCAGTCGACCTGGAACGGTAGACCGGCGGCAGCAAGTTCGTCCACCACCTCCTTCAGGTCCATCCACAGGTAATGCGGCAACATCCAGCGGTCGTGCAGCTCGGTACCCCACCGCACCAGCTTCTGCGTATACGGCTGTTCCCAGAAACGCGCCACCAGGGCACGGATCAGCAGCATCTGCGCCAGCGACATGCGAGCGTGCGGCGGCATCTCGAAGGCGCGGAATTCAAGCAGGCCGAGCCGGCCGGTGGCGCTGTCGGGCGAGTAGAGCTTGTCGATGCAGAACTCGGCGCGATGTGTGTTGCCGGTCAGGTCGGTCAGCAGGTTGCGCAGCAGCCGGTCGACCAGCCAGGGCTGCGGTGTCTCGCCCGCCGGCATCTGCGCGAAGGCAATCTCCAGTTCGTAGAGCGACTCCGGCTTGCCCTCGTCGGCGCGCGGCGCCTGGCTGGTGGGGCCAAGGAACAGGCCGGCGAAGAAATAGGACAGGCTGGGGTGGTGCTGCCAGTAGGTGATGAGGCTGCGCAACAGGTCGGGCCGGCGCAGCAGCGGGCTGTCGGCCGGCTGCGCAGCGCCGAGCGTGACGTGGTTGCCGCCGCCGGTGCCGGTGTGGCGGCCGTCGAGCATGAACTTCTCGGTCGACAGCCGGGTCAGCCGCGCCTCCTCGTACAGGATGACGGTGCGCTCGACCAGTTCGTCCCAGGTCCGGGACGGATGGATGTTGACCTCGATGACGCCGGGGTCGGGCGTCACCAGCAGCTTCTCCAGCCGCGCGTCGTTCGGCGGCGCGTAGCCTTCCACCACCACCGGCGTGCGGAGCAGGGCGGCTGTGCGTTCGACCGCGGCGATCAGGTCGAGGGCATGCTCCAGGCGCTGCATGGGCGGCAGGAAGACGTGCAGGCAACCCTTGCGCGCCTCGATGCAGACCGCCGTGTGCGGCACCGCCACGGCCACCCGCTGCCGGTCGGCGACGGGTTGCGGATGCACTTCGGGATGTACCGTCCGGACTGGCTCGACATGCGCATAGCGCATCGCCACCTCGCCATGGAAATCGGCCAGGGCCGGCTGGACCTCGAAGGGGTCGGCCTCGTTCGCCTGCTCCTGTTCGTCCTCCGCCACCCAGGGCAGGGATTGCAGCGGCAGGCGCAGGCCCATGGGCGAATCGCCGGGGGAGAGGTAGAGGCGCTCGCGGCGGAAACTCCAGGGCGCCGAATACCAGCCGTCCGCAGTCCAGTTCCAGCCCAGCGGCAGCAGGTAGCCGGTCGGCACGTCGAGACCGCGCGACAGCTTGTCTGCCAGGCCGCGGCGTTCGGCATGCGACTTGAGATCGAGGCCGGCGAGGTCCACGTTGAGCGGCGTCTCCGCCTCCGCCTGCAGATGGTGCAGGGCATCCTCGTAGGCCGGGATGAGATAGCGATCGGCCAGACCCAGGTGGCGGGTCAGGGTCGCGGCGAAACGGCGAGCGTCCTCCAGCGTGTGTCCGTAATTGCGCTGCGGTTGAGCAAGCAGGACGTCATCGCGCCACACCGGCACGCCGTCCTTGCGCCAGAACAGGCCCAGCGCCCAGCGCGGCAGCGGCTCGCCCGGATACCACTTGCCCTGCGCGGTGTGCAGCAGGGCGCCGGGTGAGAAGCGGTCCTTGAGCCGGCGTACCAGCAGCTCGGCGCGTTCGCGCTTGTGCGGCCCCAGCGCGTCGGTGTTCCATTCGGCCGCGTCCTGGTTGTCGATGGAGACGAAGGTCGGCTCGCCGCCCAGGGTCAGGCGCACGTCGCCGGCCTGCAAGCGTTCATCGACCAGCCGGCCCAGCGCCAGGATCTGCCCCCACTTCGGATCGGTATAGGGCAAGGTGACGCGCGGGTCCTCGCGGAAACGGGTGACACTGTTCTCGAACTCGAACTCGACCTCGCACTCGTCCGTGAATCCCTCGATCGGCGCCGCGCTCGACGGATGCGGCGTGCAGGCCAGCGGGATGTGACCCTCTCCGGCGAACAGGCCGGAGGTCGGATCGAGGCCGATCCAGCCGGCGCCGGGCACGTAGACCTCGGCCCAGGCGTGCAGGTCGGTGAAGTCGTGGGTGGTGCCGGAGGGACCGTCGAGCGACTTCTCGTCGGCGGTGAGCTGGACCAGATAGCCGGATACGAAGCGCGCCGCCAGGCCCAGGTGGCGCAACACCTGCACCAGCAGCCAGCCGGTGTCGCGGCAGGAGCCGAGCGCCTTGCCGAGGGTCTCCTCGCAACTCTGCACACCCGGTTCCAGACGCACGGTATAGGCGATGTGCTTTTGCAGCCGGCTGTTCACCGCGACCAGGAAATCGACCGTCCGCACCGGCTTGCGATCGATGCCGTCCAGATAGGCTTGCAGCAGCGGGCCGGCCGGTTCCGCCTCAAGATAGGGCGCGAGTTCCTGTTTCAGTGCGGGCGAATAGTCGAACGGACAGTTGTCGGCCGACTCTTCGAGGAAGAAATCGAACGGGTTGATGACAGTGAGATCGGCGATCACCTCGACGTCGATCAGCAGTTCGCGGGCCTTGTCGGGAAACACCAGGCGCGCCAGCCAGTTGCCGAACGGGTCCTGCTGCCAGTTGATGAAGTGCTGCTCCGGCCTGACCTTGAGGCTGTAGGACTGGATAGGAGTGCGGCTGTGCACCGCCGGGCGCAGGCGGATGACATGCGGGCTCAGCGAGACCGGGCGGTCGAAGCGGTAATGCGTGCGATGGCGGATGGCGACGTGGATGGACATGCGGACCTTGTTGGATGTTCTGCGTCAGGAAGACGCAAGCTTCGTGCCGGAGCGCGGTCAGACTTGAACCTTGGCCCTTGAACCTTGTACCTGATTCAGTCAGCGGCCGGGAAACTCCAGCACATCGCTGCCGCCGGTGGTCCTGCCCGCCGTGTTGAACAGTTCCAGGGCCTGCTCCTCCCACGGGAACAGCGGCAGGCTCTCGAGGGCCAGCATCAGGCCCTGGTTCCAGCGCTCGGACAGCATGCGCGCGAACGGATCGTCCTCGGTGTAGTAACAACGGCGGCCGGCATCGAGGGCATCGCGCGGGTAGATCATCATTTCGACCGGCGGGCCGACGGTGACGTTGGAGCGGACCGTGGAGTTCATCGACACCAGGGCGAGGCGTGCCGCGCGCTGCAGGTCCAGGTTGCGTTTGACGACCCGGTCGAGGATCGGCTTGCCGTACTTGATCTCGCCGATCTGCAGGAAGGGATGCTCGGGCGATTCGTGGATGTAGTTGCCCTGCGGGTAGACCAGGAACATCTCGTGCGGCTGGCCCACGATCTGACCGCCGAAGATGAAGCTGGCCTCGAAATTGGTGTTGGCGGTGTCGCGGCTGCTCTGGCCGCGCTGCACATCGGCGCTGATATAGCCGATATAGTCGGCCGCCTCCTGCATGCTGCTCACGGAACGCAGATTGGGCGAGATGCTGTTGGTGATGTCGACGTGCAGCCGTTTCACGACCGCCTGCGTGGTCGCCAGGTTGCCCGCCGACAGCAGCACGAACGAACGGTCGCCCGGCCAGGCATAGGTGTGCATCTTGGAGTAGGTGCCGACATTGTCCATGCCCGCGTTGGTACGCGAATCGGAACAGAAGACCAGGCCCTGGTCGACGTTGATGGCAACACAGTAGGTCATGGCGATCGCAGCATGGACATCGGAACACCCGGATTCTAGCCGCTGGATGCCGTCCGGCCCAACCCGGCGGCCATGGCCGACAAATCCGGGGGCTTTGGCGCATATGCGACACAGGTCGAATCGCGCCGGACCGCATGTACACGGGCACCCGGACAAGGCGCGATTCTTGCGAGAGCGTATTCGATCAACCGAGAGGATTGTCCATGTCCGCAGAATTCGCTCCCATCCTTGCCGGTCTTGCAGACGGCAGCGTCGTGCCCTACCTCGGCGCGGGCGCCCTCGCCGGGGTCGTGGACCCGGCGACCGGCCGCGCCATTCCGGCCGACTCGGACAGCCTGATCCTGGCCATGAACGACGGCAAGCCGATGGCGCCCAAACTGATGTACGAATTCCCTCGCGCCGCCATGAATGTGGAACTGAAGCGCGGCCGCTCGACGCTCGGCAAGTTCCTCGACCGCACCTATCGCGATACCGCCTGGAGCGATTCGGCCCTGCACGCCTGGCTGGCCGGACAAGACCTGCCCTACGTCGTCGACACCAACCGCGACACACAGATGCAGAAGGCCTATGCCGGCCGCCCGCACACCTTGATTGTCGGTCTGGCGCGCATCGGCGGCACCGACTACCGCTTCAAGCTGTTCCAGAGCGATGGATCTTCCTACCAGGCCATCGACCAGGGTGCGGTGAATGTGAGCCTGCCGGTGATTTTCAAGCCGCTCGGCACGCCGCTGCCGGAATCGCACTACATCGCCTCGGACGCCGACTTCGTCGATTACCTCACCGAACTGATGGGCGGCTTCGGCATCCCCGCCTTCGTCAAGCGCATGCGCCAGGGGCGCAAGTACCTGCTGCTGGGCATGCGCCTGACGCGCGACACGGAACGCATGGTGCTGTCCGATATCATCTTCGGCGGCGCCGGCGGCTGGGCGCTGATCCCGCATGCCACCGACAAGGAGAAGCGCTTCCTGGACAAGCAGGGCATCGAGCTCGTGCAGGCCGATTGCGGCGCGCTGCTGGCCGCCAGGCAGCCGGAAATGGAGACGGCCTGATGCTGGCATGGGACAAGGCCGAGCACGGCCTGGATGTGGCGGAGATGGACGCCACGCATGCGGAATTCCTCGCCCTGGTGGCGCTGCTGTCGGAATCGGACGATACCGATTTTGCCGGCCTGTTCCTGAAACTGGTCGATCACTGCCGCCTGCACTTTCTCGGCGAGGGGAGGCTGATGCGCATCTCGCGCTTCCCGGCCCTGGCCGAGCACGAGGCCGAGCATCACCGCATCTACGCCGACCTGGTGCAGATGCTCCGCGCCGTGCAACGCGGACGCCTGCTGCTGCCGCGCGCCTTCGTCAGGCGGGGATTGCCGGAGTGGTTCATGCTGCACCTCGCCAGCATGGACGCCGCCCTGGCGGCGCACCTCAAGCGTACCGGCGAGGCGCGGGTGGTCATGACAGGGGGCTTGCCGGTGCTGGGCTGAAAAAGTGTCGAAAGGCGGCATCAGAAAAGAACCGATGCTGCCTGCAGGTTCACTCTTTCTTCGGTAGCGAGAGCGCGACAAACAGGGTGCTGTCCTGGCGTTTCACCAGCAAGGGAACGGTCTGGCCGGCGGTCAGCCTGGCAGCCTGTTCCAGCAGGCGGGCGGCGTTGTCGATCTGTGACCGGCCCAGTTTCAGGAGGATGTCGCCCGCCTGGATTCCCGCAGCGGCGGCGGGCCCCGCCTCCACCTCCTCCACCAGAACGCCCGCGCGCAGTTCCAGCACCTGCCGGGTGGCGGCATCCAGGTCCGTGACCTTCAGGCCGAGCGGCGCAATCGCGACCAGCGGCGTGGTGCGCTTTCCCGCCGACCCATCGAGACCCAGCTCGCCCACCTTCGCTTTCAGATGTTCCACCTTGCCATCCCGCAGCACGGTCAGCAGATGTTCGCTGCCAGGCAGGCTGGCGCCGATGAGGGGCGGCAGGTCGGCGCTGTCCACAATGGGCGTGGCATCCATGGTCAGGATGATGTCGCCCATCTGCAGGCCGGCCTTTTCCGCCGGACCTGCCGGCCTGACCTGCGTGACCAGCGCCCCGCGCGGCGCATCGAGACCATAGGCCTGGGCCAGTTCGACCGTCATTTCCTGGGCGCTGAGGCCGAGCCAGCCGTGCGTGGCGTGACCCTGCTTGAGGATCTGCTTGGCCACCGCCACGGCCGTGTTGATGGGGATGGCGAACGAGAGGCCCATATACCCGCCGCTGCTGCTGACAATCTGGGAGTTGATGCCGACCACGCGTCCGTCGAGGTCGAACAGGGGGCCGCCGGAATTGCCCGGGTTGATGGGTACATCGGTCTGGATGAAGGGAACATAGCTGTCGTTCGGCAGGGCCCGGCCGAGGGCGCTGATGATGCCCTGGGTCGCGGTGCGCTCCAGGCCCAGGGGGGCGCCGATGGCCAGCACCCACTGCCCGACCTGCAACCGGGAGGAATCCCCCAGGGTGGCGGTGGGCAGATCCCTGGCTTCGACCTTGAGCACGGCCACATCGGTCAAGGGATCCACGCCCACCACCTGGGCGGGCAATTCGCGCTTGTCGGCAAAACGGACCGTGATCTTTTCGGCGCCGGCCACCACATGCCGATTGGTCAGGATGACGCCATTGGGAGCAACCACGAAGCCCGAGCCGAGACCCGCTTCCCGCGGCGGCTGGAGCGGCTGCACCTGGGCCTGGTCACCCGTGTCCGCCGGCGCTTCGGGCTTGGCCCGATATACGCGCACGTTGACCACCGTAGGACCCTGGCGATGCACCAGGACCGCGAAATCCGGCAGTTCCACTACATGCCGGGCGGGAGCGGTGTCAGCACCCGCAGCCGGGGACTCGGCAGCCATAGCGCCTGCTCCCCAAGCCAGGGCCAGGGTCAAACCGAACATCCGCAATTGTTTCATCGTGCGCCTTTTCCGCGCGCCAGACCGGTCAAGAGATATCGGCACGCATGTCGTTGGAGGGAATAATTTTCATCCGGCCCATCTCTGGTCGCGATACTCACGGATTGTTCCCCTTGCCGGGAAAAGCATTCGGCGTATCGGTCGACAGGGCATCCTGGCAGTGCCAGGGCAGTACATAGCCACGCGCCGGATCAGAGAGCGCCTCGACAGTCAGCACGGGCACGCCGGACTTGATGCTGCCGAAGATCGTGGCGAAGGAGACGTCCGCCGCATCACGCCCGGTACCGATGCGGACGAACGCCATCGGCATCGCCGTGCCGGAGGGGTCGAAGATGTACCAGCGTCCGTCGAGAAAGGCTTCCACGTAGGCGTGAAAATCGGTGGGTCCCAGCGCCGGGTCGGCGCCGTAATCGACACCGGATGAAAAGCGTGCCGGTATGTTCAGGGCACGGCAGATGGCAATCATCAGATGCGCGAAATCCCGGCAGACGCCGACCTGTTGCTGATACGTGTCGATGGCGGAGGTCGTGAAACTGCTGCTGCCGGAGGTGAAACGGGTACGTTCCTGCACCCATTTGCGGATGCCTTCGACCCGCGGGTAACCGTGGGGCAAGTGGCCGAAGGTCTGGTTCGCAAGCTGTTGCAGTTTGTCCGATTCGCAATAGCGGCTCGGGTATAGATAGGGCAGGACTTCGGTGGGTAAATCCGCGATCGGCGTTTCGCCGATTTTTTCCGGCTGTCCGACATGGTGGCGCAGATCGACTTCCGCCAGGTAGGCGATTTTCAGCGGACCGGGATTGGCCCTGAAACGGAGCAGCCGGTGACGAAGCTGCGGGTCGTGGTGAATGGTCGATGTCAGTGGCTGGCTGATGCCCAGCGATTCCTTCACCACCGACTGGTGAGGGGTTTGCGCGGCGTGAATGTTCAGGATGAAATCGGCTGGACGGTCGATGACTTCGTAGTCGAGCGCGATGGAAAACCGGATGTGAATCATGCGTGCCTTGAGGACTTCCCGATAAGACCGCCATCTTGACCTCATTTACAGGAAAATGTCTTCCGTCCGCCTGGACCTGCTGCCCGGCAGCATCGATCCTCCCTTTGCGGGCAACGAATTTTGCTGGCCTGCTCCAGCCGGCATTGAACTTTCTGATTCAGTGGAGCCATATGAGACCTATGCGATCGACCGACACTTCCCGTTCATGGCCGCTGCCTTTCAGGCGGAAATCCTGGGTGATCCGTTGCCTGCTTTGCCTGCTCCCCTCGATTGCCTACTCCCATGACACCACACACAGTCCCGACGCCTGTGGTGAGGCCGGCGTCTGGTTGGGGACCGGCAGCCAGGGCAGCGGTTCGATTGTGACGCCGGCCTTCATCGAGCGACTGGCCAGCCGCAAGGTGGTCCTGCTGGGCGAGCGCCACGACAGCACGGAAGATCATCGCTGGCAATTGCAGACCGTTGCCCAGCTCCTTGCCCGCCATACGGACCTGGCCATCGGCTTCGAGATGTTTCCCCGCCGCGTGCAGCCCATACTGGACCGCTGGGTGGCGGGGACGCTGTCGGAAGCGGAATTCCTCAGGCAGGTCGAGTGGGAAAGAATCTGGAACTTCGACCCCGGCGTCTACCTGCCGCTGTTCCACTTCGCGCGCATGAACCGCATCCCCATGCTGGCCCTCAACGTGGATCGCAGCCTGGTCGAACAGATCGGCAGGCTCGGCTGGGAAGGTGTGGGCACCTCGCAGAAGGAAGGCGTCAGCCGGCCGGCGCCGCCGGACCCCGCCTACCGGACGGAACTGCACGAGATCTTCGAGCACCATCCGGCGAGGGCGGCGGGAGAAGCGGCCTTTCCACGCTTCGTCGAGGCGCAGACCGTCTGGGACCGGGCGATGGCCCAGGCCATCGCCGGCTATCTGCAGCAGCATTCCGGGGCGCTGGTGGTGAGCATCATGGGCGCCGGCCATGTGCGCAACGGCTACGGCGTGCCCCACCAGCTCAAGGATCTGGGCGTGGATCAGGTGGCCAAGCTGATCACCTGGGAGATGGACAGTAGTTGCGACGCCCCATCTACCGGCACCGCCGATGCCGTCTACCTGGTCAAGCCTCCCGACGAGAATCCGCCCCGCCTTGGAGTCGCCACGGAGCAGGATGCCGCCGGCGTGCTCGTCACCGAGGTGCAGACCGGCGGCATCGCCGATCTGGCCGGCTTGCGCGTCGGGGACCTGATTCTGGAGATTGCCGGACGCCCGGCCCGGGATCCCGGCGATCTGCGCGCGGCCGTGCAACGCATGGCGCCCGGTACCTGGTTGCCGCTCAGGGTCCGGCGCGGCTACTTCGTCATGGATGTGATCGCCCGATTCCCGGCCGGATGATGGGACGACTGACCTTGCCGATGCTGGCGCTGCTCATCTGCGGCAACGCAAGGAGCGCCCTGCCCCACCTCGATCTGGACGTGAGCCTCGATCCGGCCACCCGCATGTTCGACGCCACGGCCGTCCTGACGGCCGCGCCCGATCTGGCCGCGTTCAATCTGGCGCTGGGGCTGCGCATCACCCGCATGGAAGTCGACGGACGGCCGGTCTCGCTCCCCGCGTCCGAGGCGGTGGGCAACATGAATCGCTACCGCATCGAGGTACCCGCGCATTCGCTCCAGGACCTGAGACTCAGCTACCAGGGCCGGCTGTCCGGGCTGATCGAGGCAGACCAGCGCCAGGTCCTGCTCGGCCTGCCGCCCATGGCCGATCCAGAGGGCAGCTACCTGCCGGCCGGCAGCGGCTGGTACCCGGACCCGGGCCAACTCTTCAGCTACACGCTGCGCATCCATCTGCCGCCCGGACAAAAGGGGGTGGCGCCAGGGAGGCTGCTGCGGGAAACGGATGACGGGCAGGGATACATGGCGAAATACACCTTCCCCCAGCCGTCCGAAGGTATCGAGTTGATGGCCGGTCCCTATCAAGTCAGCCAGCGCAGCGTCACGATCGCGGACGGCAAGACGATCCGTTTGCGGACCTGGTTCCACCCCGACCTGGCGGACCTGGCAGCCGACTACCTCGATGACACGGCGCGCTACATCCAACGCTACAGCCAGCTGATCGGGCCCTACCCCTATGACTCCTTCGGCATCGTCTCCAGCCCGCTGCCGACCGGTTTCGGCATGCCCGGCCTGACCTACCTGGGCAGGCAGGTGCTGCGCCTGCCCTTCATCCGCGCCACCTCGCTGGGGCACGAGATCCTGCACAACTGGTGGGGCAACGGTGTCTATCCCGACTGGGCCAGCGGGAACTGGTCGGAAGGACTCTCCACCTTCCTCGCCGATTACGCCTACAAGGAAGACGACTCCCCGCAGGCGGCGCGCCAGGCGCGCCTCGAATGGCTGCGCAATCTGGCCGCGGTGCCGGCCGGAGAAGACACTGCCCTGAAGGATTTCGTCGCCCGCCGCCACGGCATCTCCTCGATCGTCGGCTACGACAAGTCCGCCATGGTGTTCTTCATGTTGCGCGACCTGATCGGCCCCGCGGCATTCGAACAGGGACTGCGCCAGTTCTGGCAGCAGAAGCGTTTCCAGACCGCCTCCTGGGCGGACCTGGAGGCGGCCTTCGCGCAGGCCTCGCGGCAGGATCTGAGCGGCTTCTTCCGGCAGTGGGTGCAGCGGCCGGGCGCGCCCCGACTCACAATTGCCGCAGCGGCGCAGCATGACGACCGGCTCAGCGTGAAGCTGGAGCAGACTGAGGATTATGCATTGCGGGTACCGCTCCGCCTGCGTGCCGAAGCGGGCAGCAGCGAGGACCGCTGGATCGACCTGTCGGGGCATGGAACGACGGCCCGCTTCGAGGTTCAGGGCCGGGTCCGATCGGTCGAACTGGACCCGGACTACCGGCTCTGGCGCCATCTGGATCCGGCGCTGTTCCCGGCGATTCTGAGAGAAGTGCAGGTGGCGCCGCAGGCCGGTGTGGTCATGACCGATGCCGATGAGGGCCTGCGCAAGGCGGCCTGGTCGCTTGCCGGACACTTGCTGGATGCACAGCCTGTGGAGATGCAGGGTCAGGCGGCCGGCCTGCCGGGTCGCGGCCCGGTGCTGATCCTGGGCACCGGGGCGACGGTCGATGCCTGGCTCGCCAGACAGGGGCTGGCACCGCGTCCGCACGATCCCGGTCGCACCGGCAGCGCCCAGG
>Ga0302322_100003378_pt1 | contig 13706 bp, 10 predicted proteins | sample Fen_T0_2_FD_203757 | JGI IMG/M metagenome (GOLD analysis project Ga0302322, IMG submission 203757) | Peat permafrost microbial communities from Stordalen Mire near Abisko, Sweden - Fen_T0_2 | ecosystem: Environmental > Terrestrial > Soil > Wetlands > Permafrost | place: Sweden: Abisko...
TCATACCACACGTCGAGACCGGCGGCCTCGAGCGTTTCCTGCAGTCGGCGGGCCGCGGCGCGGTCCTCCGAAGCGTAGCTGATGAAGATGGTCGGCCGCGGCGGCGCTCCCTCGGCGTTGTCGGCAGGGCTGGACATGGGCGCTAGGCCAACTTCGCGCCCGGCTTGGGCAGGGTCAAGCGGTGACTCGGCGGGGCGCTCAGGCCATACAGGCTTGGAAGGCCGCGGTCAGGGCGGCGCGGTCGAGGTTCTTGCCGATGAAGACGAGCGTGTTGGTGCGCGGGTCGGCGCCCCATTCGCGGTCGAACTTCGCGTCGAACAGCATGTGCACGCCCTGGAAGACGAGTCGCTTGGTCGTGCCCTTGACGCTGAGGACGCCTTTCATGCGGTAAATGTCGCCGCCCTTCACGCGGAGGAGCTCGCTGATCCAGTCGTTCAGCCGCTTGCCGTCGAGGTCGCCGGGCGTGCTGATGCCAACGGAGGTCACGGCGTCGTTGTGCGTGTGCGCGCCGTGGAAATCCTGCTGCCAACCGGGCTTCACGGTTTCGCCCTGCACCGAAATGTGCAGTGGATCATGGCCGCAGGACTCGAACACGAGATGGAGGCCGGGCGCCTTGACCTGAAGCGGGTACTTGCCGTTGCCGTCGGTGAGCAGCAGGCGCTGGAGCGTGGCGCCGGGGAGGACGGGGTCGCCGTCCTTGAGCCGCGTCTCCCAGTCGGCGAAAACCCGCACGGCGGACTCGCGGGCGGCGGTGAGGTCGGCCGCTTCCAGCGATTCCACCGGCAGGATGACGACGTCGAGCTCGTTCGGGGTGCCATGGTGGTGATGGTGGTGATCGTGTTCGCCATGCCCGTGGTCGTGTCCCTCGTGGGCGTGGCCCTCCTTCGCCGAGGCTTCGGAGGGCGCGTCGGGCCCGTGCATCTCGTCCGTGTGGCCGATGACGAGCTCATGGGTGCCGGCGGGCAGCGCGTAGGCGCCGGCCCATTCGAACGGGTATTCGGGCTCGAGGAACTGCGGGTCGAGCTCGGTGGCGCGGCCGAGGTTGAAGCCGCCGACATTGAGCACGCGTTCGAGCGGCACGTCGCAGTTCCGGGCGCGGTGGATTTTCGCCACGGCGTTGATGTGGTGGATGCGCTCCTCCAGGTCGTCGAGGTCAGCGGGGGTGATCAGGTCGGTCTTGTTCAGCAGGATGACATCGGCGAACGCGATCTGCTTCACGGACTCGTCCGCGGCGTCGAGGTGCGTGAGCACGTGCCTGGCGTCGACCACGGTGACGATGGCGTCGAGCCGGAAATTCTGCTTCATCTCGTCGTCGGTGAAAAACGTCTGCGCGACGGGCGCGGGGTTGGCGAGGCCGGTGGTCTCGATCAGGATGCCGTCGAGCCGGTCCTTCCGCTTCATGAGCCGGCCGAGGATGCGGATGAGGTCGCCGCGCACGGTGCAGCAGATGCAGCCGTTGTTCATCTCAAAGAGCTCCTCGTCGCTCTGGATCACGAGCTGGTTGTCCACGCCGACCTCGCCGAACTCGTTCTCGATGACGGCGAGCTTGAGGCCGTGCGACTCGGTGAGGATGCGGTTGAGCAGGGTGGTCTTGCCCGCGCCGAGGAAACCGGTGAGGACGGTGACAGGGATGGGAGCGGAGCTCATGAATTTTTGATTTTGGAGTTCCGAATTTGGATTACGCAAGCGTGCGTTGGCGCGGCCGGACGGAACGGGGCCGGCGGTTCAGGGGGCGGCGGAAACGACAGGCGTCCGCCCACCCTTGCGATAGACAAACCACCAGAACCAGAGCGTGCCCAGGCCGCCGCACACCGCCGCGGCGAGGAAATTAACCTGAGGGCGGACGCTCCACAGCCAGGCGCCCAGGAACGAGCCCGAGGTCACGACGCCGTCGCGGATGAAGTAGTAGGCGCCGTAGGTGCGGGCGCGGAAGGCCGCGGGGGCCTGGGCGATGATGAGCGCCTTGCGGGCGGGCTCGCCAAACTCCTTCAGGCCGCGCACGACGAAGGCGACGGCGAGCCAGCCGAAACTGTCCGCCCAGATCAGGGCGACGGGAAAAAGCGTAAAGAAGACAAACGTCGCGAGCACGAACGGGCGCTGGCCATGCTTGTCCGCCAGATGCGCCACCGGGATGTAGCAGACCATGGCGGTCGCCATTTCGATGGCGACCAGCAGGCCGAACTGCTGCGCCGTCACCGCGGCGTGATTGATGGCCCACAGGATGACGAAGGCATACGGGATCCGCTCGCAGAAGCGGATGAGGATGTCGCTGATCAGCAGCTCGCGGAGCGTCGGGTTGAAGGACCGGATCACGCCAAGAAAACCGACTGCCGGCTGGCCCTCGCGACGGGAAGCCGGCGCGGCGGGCTCGGTCATGAACCATTGGAAAAGCGCCGTGGCCACACTCAGCGCGATGCAACCAAAGAGCGCAAACCGGATGCCTTGCTGCCAGCCGTAGCGGGTGATCAGCCACCCGCCGATCAAGGGGCCGATCATCATCGGCACGCGCCGCACCATCGACTGCACGCCGACGCCCATCGTGTGCTGCCGCCGGTCGAGCGACGTGGCGATGACGCTGAGCGTCGCCGGCAACGAGAGGGTGCTCCAGGCGAGGAACAGGAATGCGCCCAGCACGAGCGCGAGCCAGTGCTGCCAGACCAGGACAATGGCATAGCCGACCAGGGAGAGGGCGTTGAACAACAGCAGCGAGCGGCGCTGCCCCCAGTGGTCGGTCAGCCACCCGCCGGGATAGGCATACACGGCGCCGAGCAGGGTTTGCACGCCGTCGAACAGGCCGATGATGAACACGCCGGCGCCCAGCGTTTCGAGGTACTTGGGCGCAAAGCCCAGCCAGAGCCGTTCGCCGGTCAACGCGAGCACGAGCGCGGCGAGCAGCAACGAGGTGTTGCGCCGCAACGCCAGGAACTCGGACACGCCCCGGGAGCCAGCCATCGTGACGGCAGGATCAGCCAGCGGGCGTCCGCGTGGCAAGGGTGCCTTTGGCGCGGGCGGCCCCCGCTTGACGACTTTGCTATTGTCAGCCCCTACTTCCCCCGACCGTGGCCCACAACATCCTGCGCTTCCGCTCGCTGACCGTCCGCTACGGGCCGACGACGGCCTTGGCGAACCTGACGCTCGACATCCCGTGCGGCAGCTCGACGGCCATCCTCGGACCGAACGGCGCGGGGAAGAGCACGCTCCTGCGCGCGATCCTCGGCTGGCAGGCCGTGGCCAGCGGCGAGATCCGGCTGGGCGACGCCCACCCGCAGCACGCCCGGCCGCGCCTGGCGTACCTGCCGCAGCGGCAGGCGATCGACTGGGATTTTCCCATCACCGTGCGCGCGGTGGTCGAGCAGGGGCGCTACCCGGCGCTGCGGATGTTCCACCGCCTGGCCGCGGCCGATCACCAGCGGGTGGACCGTGCGCTGGACGAACTCGGCCTCCTCGACCTCGCCGAAAGGCAGATCCGGATGCTGTCCGGCGGCCAGCAGCAGCGCGTCTTCCTCGCCCGCGCACTGGCACAGGGAGCGGATATTTTCCTCCTCGACGAACCCTTCGCCGGCCTCGACCTCTTTGCCTGCGAGGAACTCACGCACATCCTGCGCGCGTGGGAGACGCAGGGCCGCACCGTGCTCGCCGCGGTGCACGATCTCGAGCTCGCGCGGCGCACGTTCACCCACGCGGTGCTCCTCGACACCACGCTGGTCGCGGCCGGCCCGATCGCCGGAGTGCTGTCACCCGCGAACATCGACCGGGCCTTCCGCCACGGGCACTGCGTGCATGACCATCCGCCTGGCGCGGCCCAAACCTCGGAGGCGCCCCGATGAGCCTGCACGACCTGATCGTCACGCCGTTTTCCTACGAGTTCATGCGGCGCGGGGTCCTCTCCGCCGCCGTGCTGAGCCTGAGCGGCGGCCTGCTGGGCTGCATCCTCGTGCTGCGCCGGCTCGCGCTGATGGGCGACGCGCTGTCGCACTCGCTGCTCCCCGGCATCGCGCTGGCCTGGCTGCTCTTCGGCCCCAGCACGACCGCGCTGTTTGTCGGGGCGCTGGTGGCGGGGCTGCTGACGGCGCTCGGCAGCGCGCTCCTGAGCCGGCTGACGCGCGTGAAGGAGGATGCCGCCTTTGGCTCGCTCTTCATCCTCTTTTTCGGCGCCGGCATCGCCCTCGTCAGCAAGCTGCCGACGCGGCTGAACCTGGCGCACTTTCTGTTTGGCAGCGTGCTCGGCGTGAGCGCGGCCGATCTGCGGCTCGCCGCGATTGTGAGCGGGGTCACGGTCCTGATTTTCCTGGTTTGCTACCGTGCCATCCTGCTCGAGACGTTCGACCCGGTGTTTCACCGCGCCATCGGCGGGTCGGGTGGGCTGGTGCATTTCGGCTTCCTCGCGCTGACCGTGCTCAACTTGGTCGCGGCGCTCCAGACGATGGGCATCGTGCTCGCGCTCGGGCTGTTCCTGCTGCCGGCGGTAAGCGCTTATCTGTGGTGCGACCACTTTTTCCGGATGCTGCTGCTTTCGGTCGCATTCGCGGTGGTCAGCTCGGTCGCGGGCATCCTGCTGAGCTATCACGCCGGGTTGGCGAGTGGCGCGGCCATCGTGCTCTGCCTCGGGGTGGTGTTTGTGGTCTCGGCGTTGTTCAGCCCGCACTACGGCGCGCTCCAGCGTTTCCAGCAATATCTCCGCGAACGGCACGCGGTACACCAGTCTCCCAACTAGCGCTGTCCATGAGGACCCTGTTGCCGCGCCTTTCGCTGGTCGTGTTCCTTGGCTTGGGCGCGGGCACGCGGCTGGCCGCCGCGGAGGATCGGCCCTTGGGCGTGGTCGCGCTGAACACGGTGCTGGCCGAGATAACCCGCGAAGTCGGCGGCACTGAGGTCGTGGTCACCAGTCTCGTCCGCCCGGGCGTGGATCCGCATGCCTTCGATCCCTCGGCGAAGGACCTGCGCACGATGACGGATGCGGACCTCGTGCTCGCCTCGGGCCTGCAGCTGGAGTCGTACCTCGACCGCTTGGGGGCGAAGCTTGGGCCGGGCGGCCGGGTTGTGGTGATCGGCGATGCGCTGCCGTCGGTGCTGACGCTCCCCGGCGGCGAGAAGGATCCGCATTGGTGGCATAGTATCGACAATGTGCTCTGCGCGGCGGACCTCGTGCGTGCGGAGCTGACGCGGTTGCGGCCTGCGTCGGCCAAAGTGTTTTCCAAGAATGCCGACACCTACCGGCAGCGGCTGCTGGCACTCAAGGCCTGGGTGGCAGGCGAGATGGCCACGCTGCCGCCGCCGCTGCGCCAACTGGTCACGTCGCATGACGCGTTCGGTTACTTTGCCCGCGACTACGGCTTCACCGTGCATGCCATCACCGGCCTGTCCACCGACGGGGAACCCGACGCCCGGCAGCTCGCGCGGCTGATCGACCTGCTGCGGCGCGAGCACATCCGGGCGGTGTTTGCCGAGAGCAGCGTGAATTCCAGCCTGGTGGCGAACCTGGTCGCGGAAACCGGCGTGCGCATGGGTGGCACCCTCTACGCCGACGGCCTCGGGCCGGTGGACAGCGACGGTGCTACCTACGAGACGATGTACCGGCACAACGTCCGCACGATTGTCGGCGCACTGCGCTGAGACCCGCCTCAGTGTTTGAGGGTGGAACGCGTTGATTGGAGAGTTGGAGCCGTGGCGCCCTCGCCGCGGCCAGCCGCTGAGGACAGGACGCGGGGAGGGCGCCGCATCCCCAATAGCGCGTTAGGGGCAACGCGCTCCACCTATCAGTCGTCGTCGTTGCCCTGCGGAAAATTGAAATCCACGTCGGAGTACGTCGTGCCGCGGATCGTGATGCTTTTCAGCGTGGCATCGAACGATTTGGTTGTTTTCAGCCAGCTGGCCTGCGCCTCGAAGAGTGAGGTGTCGCCGACGGTCTCGCCCGTGGCGGGATTGGGCACGGGCTTGAGGACAAGGGTTTCCGGCTGGCCGTCCACGATCGTATCAATCTCGAGTGAGGCGACGGAAATCCGGATGAAATTCTCCAGCTCACCGTCGAACACGTAGGCTTGAAGCTTGCCCGTGGCGGCATCGAGGACGAGTTCGAGATGGTAGGCCTCGTTGCCGAGAACGACGGGGGTACCGGCGTGGGGCGGATGGTGCTCGTGCTTCGGCGGCTTGGCGCCAGCGACGGGTGCGGGAGACTCACGGGAGCAACCCGGGGCGAGGACCAGCGGGAGCAGCAGGAGCAGACCAGTGAGCGTGAGCCGTTTCATGCGAAGGTGCGGGGGAGGTTTCGGTCAGGAAACCGGCGCGAGGTTTTCCGCGATGTCGGTGCGGTAGGCCTTCCACGCGGGCAGGAGCCCGCCCAGCGCGCACAGGCCGATCATGCCCAGCGGCGCCCAGAGCATGACCGGGTTGTAGGCCCACGCATTGAGCAGCACGCCGGTCTGGGCGCGGATGATGGCGGCCACCGCGGTGAGGATGCCGGCGTAGGCGGCGAAGCCCGCGAGCATGCCGAGGAAGCCGATGGCCGCGGCCTCGAGCACGATCGCGCCGAAGATGGTCCGCCGGTGGGCCCCGAGCGCCCGGAGGATGGCAATGTCGCGCCGGCGGGCCGCCATCGAGTTGTAGATCGCCACCAGCACGCCGCCCGCCGACACGAGGGCGACGAGGTAGGCGATGAGCGTGAGCACCTGGTCGAACCAGCCGATCTTGTTGAAGAGCTCGGCCATGATGGCGCCGATGGGGTAGGCAAACGTGAGCCGGTTGCCCTGCTTGTTGTACATCATGTCGAGCATGAAGCCCGCCGCGGGCGACCGGAGCTGGATCAGCACCGCGCTCACGTCGGTGGCGGCCCGCGGATCATGGCCCGCCATGGTCTGCAGGCCGTGCAACGGGACCCAGATGACCTTGTCGGCGGGGGTGTTCGACGGCGCGAGCACGCCGGTCACGAGGTAGGTCTCCGCATGCTGGTTCCGCTCGTCGTAGATCAGGCCGTGAAAGGGATGGAACGTGTCGCCCGCGTGGAGCCCGAGTTTTTGCGCGGCAAAACTGCCCAGCACCGCCTCTTTCGCCACCGGGTTGAAGAGCTGGCCCGAGCCCAGGGTGAATTTTTTCCCGGGGGCGTATTCCACCGCGGAAAAAAGCTCCGGCACGGTGCCGACGATGCGGTAGCCGCGGAGGTTGTCGCCGACGGCGATGGGGATCGCCAGCTTCACCGCCGGGTGGTGCTTGATGAACTCGTAGTCAGCGGCGGCGAGGTTGCCGGGCGAGGCCTCGAGGTGGAAGATGGCGTTGAGCACCAGCTGGAGCTTCGAGCCCCGCGCGCCGAGGACGGCGTCGAAGCCGGTGTTCACCTGGGTGAACGTGGCCTGCGACTGGACCTTGACGACCCAGACGGACATGAGGAGCCCGCCGGCGAGGGCGATGGACAGCGCGGTGATGACGGTGGAGAGCAGATGCTGCCGCAGGCTCCGGAGGATGATCAGCGCGAGGGTCATGAGCCGGCCTCCTGCAGCGCCCGGTTGAGCACGGCGAAGTCGCGCACGTCCTCGAACGCGCCCAGCACCTCCGGGTCGTGGCTCACGAGCAGCAGCGCGGCGCCGTTCTCGCGGCAGGTCTCGCGGATGAGCGCGAGGGCCTCGCGGGCGTTGCGGTGGTCGAGGTTGCCGGTGGGCTCGTCGGCCAGCACGAGCGCAGGGCGGTTGGCGAGGGCGCGGGCGACGGCCACGCGCTGCTGCTGCCCGGTGGAGAGCTGGCGCGGGTAGTGCCGCAGCCGCTGCGACAGGCCGACGCGCTCCAGCATGGCGGTCGCATGGGCGCGGTTGCTGCCGCCGCCGAAGGCCATGCCGAGCATCACGTTTTCGAGGCAAGAGTAGCCCTGGAGCAGATTGAAGGTCTGGAAGATGTAGCCGATGGTCTCGGCCCGCAGGCGGTCGCGGGCGGACTCGCCCAGCGCGGCCATGTCGCGCCCGCCGAGGCGGATGGAGCCGGAATCGGCGGCGAGGATGCCCGCGATGAGATGAAGGAAGGTGGTCTTGCCCGAGCCGCTCTCGCCGCGCAGCGCGAGCTGCTGGCCCGGGGCGAGGGAAAACTCCGCGACATCCACGATGATTTTCCGGCCGCCCTCCGGCGTGCGGAAGGACTTTTGCAGGGAAGAGATCGTGAGCAGGGACATGGGCCGAAAGAAGTGGGACGCCGCCGCGGCGCCCGGGGTTACTGCTATGCTGCAGGCTCCGGGCGGGAAAGCGCTAAAAACCGGGCCGCCGGGACTGGAGCCGCGGCGGCTTCGCCGCGGATGGGCTCAGGACGCGATGAGGGCGCCGCATCCCCAGATAAAAAACTCACGCCGCCAATTGACGTTCGCGCAACCACAGGAAGATCACCGGGGTGACCACGAGGATGTGGACGAGGCTGGAAAGCATGCCGCCGATGACCGGCGCGGCCAGGGGCTGCATGATCTCGACGCCGGTGCGGTGGCTCCAGAAGATCGGCAGGAGCGCCGCGACCGTGGTGGCGACGGTCATGACCTTCGGCCGGAGCCGGAGCCGGGCGCCCTCCTTGACCGCGGCGACGAGCCCGGCGTGCGTGAGCGTGCCGCCCAGCTCGGCGCGTTTTTTGGCCACGGCCTCCTCGAGGTAGACGACCATGACGACGCCCGTCTGGATGGCGGTGCCGAAGAGGGCAATGTAGCCGACCCAGACCGCCACGCTGAAATTGAAGCCGAGCGCGGACTGCAGCAGGACGCCGCCGGTGAGGGCGAACGGCACGGCGAGGATGACGTGCGCGGCCTCGGCCGCCGACCGGAAGGTCACGACGAGCAGGATGAAGATGATGACCAGCACGGCGGGGAAGACGTAGAGCAGCGTGTGCCGCGCGCGGAGCTGGTGCTCGTACTGGCCCGAGTATTCGACGGTCATGCCGGGATCGAGTTTCACCTCCCGGGCGACGCGCCCCTTGATCTCCTCGACGAAGCTGCCGAGGTCGCGGTCGCCGACATTGGCCTGCACGAAGACGCGCAACCGACCGTTCTCGCTCTGGATCTCGTTGGGCCCGACGACGCGCTTGAAGTCCGCCACCTGGCGCAGCTGGATGGCCGCGCCGGACGGGGTGGGGATCGGGAGCTCGCCGAGCTTCTCGAGGTCCTCGCGGTCGGCCTGCTCGAGCCGGACCTGCAGCGGCCAGCGCTCGCGGCCCTTCAGCGTGGTGCCCACGGTGGCGCCGCCGAGGCCCGCCTCGACGTAGCGCAGGACGTCGTCAACCCGCAGGCCGAAGCGGCCGAGGTCCTCGCGGCGGACGGCGATCTCGAGGTAGGGCTTGCCCTGCACGCGCGACGGCGCGACGCCGGTGGCGCCCTGCACCTGCTCGACCACGCGCTGCACCTCGAAGGCCTTGGCTTGGAGCGCATCGAGATTGTCCCCGAAGATTTTCACGCCCACCTGGGCCCGGATGCCGGTGCTCGTCATCAGGATGCGGTTCTCGATCGGCTGGAGGAAACCGGGCGCGTAGCCGGGCACGTTCATCAATTTAGCGGACAGCTCGGCGATGAGCTTCTGCTTCGTCAGGCCGGGCCGCCACTCGGCAGGTGGCTTCAGCATGATGGTGGTCTCGATCATCTCGACGGGCGCGGGGTCCGTGGCGGAATCGGAGCGGCCGAGCTTGCCGGCCGCCGAGACGACCTCGGGCACCTGGCTGATCACCCGGTCCTGCCAGCTCATGATGCGCTGCACCTCGGTCAACGACGTCGCCGGCAGCATGACAGGCATGAACAGCAGCGAGCCTTCCTCCAGCGTCGGCATGAACTCGCTGCCAAAGCCGCGGGTGTGGCGGGCCAGGCCCGATGGGAGGCGGTCGCTGACGGCGCGCGGCAGGCCGAAAGCAATCACGCAGCACACCGCGAGCAGGGTGCCGGCAAGGCTGAGCACGGTCCGGCGATGGGTCAGCGCCCAATCGAGCACGGGTTCGTAGATTCGCAGCAGCGCCTGCATGAGCCAGTTTTTACTCTCGGGCTTGAACGGGCCGCGGACGAGGATGGTGCAGAACACCGGCACGGCGGTGATGGCCAGGATCACGGCGCCGAGCAACGCGAAGGACTTCGTGTACGCGAGCGGGTGGAAGAGCTTGCCCTCCTGGCCGGTGAGCAGGAACACCGGCACGAACGCGAGGATGATGATCATCATCGAAAAGAACATCGGCCGGCCGACCTGGGTGGCGGCCTCCAGCGTCTGTTTGAACACCTCCGGCGGGGTCAGCCGCCGCTTAAGCACCTCCTCCGCCCGCTCGCAGTGGCGGATGACATTTTCCGTCATCACGATGCCGGCGTCCACCAGCACGCCGATGGAGATGGCGATGCCGGTGAGCGACATGATGTGCGACGGGATGCCGAACCGGTCCATCAGGATGAACGAGATCAGGATCGAGGCCGGCAGCGGCAGCGTGACGATCAGGATGCTGCGGAAGTGGAAGAGGAACAGGATGTGCGCGAGTGTCACGAGGATGATCTCCTCGGTGAGGGCGTGCTTCAGCGTGTCGATCGCGCGGCCGATCAGGTCGCTGCGGTCGTAGAATGGCTGGATGGTCACGCCGGCGGGCAGGCCGGGGGCGAGGGTGGCGAGCCGCGCCTTCACGTCCTCGATCACGCGCCAGGCGTTTTCGCCGTAGCGCATGACGACGATGCCGCCGACGACCTCGCGGCCGTTGACGTCGAGCGCCCCGCGGCGGAAGTCGCCGCCGATGCGCACGGTGGCGACGTCGCGCAGGTAGAGCGGCGTGCCGGCGCGGGGCGAGATCACGACGGACTCCAGGTCGGCGGCGCTGTGCACCAGGCCGAGGCCGCGCACGATGAACTCGGCGCCGTTTTCCTCGATGGTCTTGCCGCCGACGTTGCGGTTGCTCTGGGCGACGGCGTCCATCACCTCGCCGAGCATCACGCCGTATTGCTTGAGCTTGAGCGCGGAGACCTCGACCTGCCACTGCCGGATGAAGCCGCCGACGCTGGCCACCTCGGCCACGCCGGGCACGGCGGCGAGCTGGTGGTGGATGAACGTGTCCTGGAGCGCACGCAGCGACCCGAGGTCCTGCGCGCCGGATTCGTCCTTCAGGTAGTATTGATAAACCCAGCCGAGGCCGGTGGCGTCGGGCCCGAGCCGCGGCGTGACCTCCGTGGGTAGGAGGCTGCCGAGCGAGTTGAGCCGCTCGAGCACGCGGGTGCGGGCGAAGTACGGGTCAATCTTGTCCTCAAAGATGACGGTGAGGAACGAGAAGCCGAACATCGAGGTGGCGCGGACCGTCTTGACGCCGGCGAGGCCCTGCAGGGCGGAGCTGAGCGGGTAGGTGACCTGGTCCTCGACCTCCTGCGGGCTGCGGCCCGGCCAGTCGGCGTAGACGATGACCTGGTTTTCGGACAGGTCGGGGATGGCGTCGATCGGCACGCGCTGGAGCGCGATCACGCCCCAGGCGCAGAGGGCGATGAAGCCGCTGAGCACCAGAAAACGGTGGTGCAGCGACCAAGTGATGATGCGGTTGATCATGGCGGGGATGGCGCCGGGCGCTCAGTTGAGTTCGTTACCGCAGGTCAGCATGGCGGAGCCGAAGAAGGGATTCTTCACGTCGGGTCCGCGGGAAAGCCAGCGACCGGTGCCCAGCACCGGCGACATCGGGCACTGGAAGACATGCAGCCCCTCGCGCTTGGGAAGCTGCGCGGCGCGCGCCACGTCGGTCAGTTCGGTGGTGAACGGTTCGAAGCTGCGCCGGGCGGCGCGCAGGTCGGGCGGCGCGCCGAGGGTGTCCTTGAATTTCGCGAGCGGCCCGCGCCCGGCGCCCTCGCTGCCGGCGAGATAGGACTCGAGCACGGCGGTGAGGGTGGGCAACTGTTTTTGGTAACCCGCGAAATCGTCGGAGGCGAGGCGCAGCGCGGCATCGGCGGCGGCGTAGGCGAGGGCCTTGAGCTGGGCGTAACCCGGGTCGGCGGGTTTAGCGGCCACCGGCGGCGCGGCGGCGGCGGGTTCGGCGGGGGCGACGTCGCCCGTGGTGGCCGCCCGGGCCAGCTGCGCCTGGCCATCGAGCATGAGGCCGCCCTCGGTGACCACGCGGTCGCCGGCCTTGAGCCCGGCGACCACCTCGACGGTGTCGTCGCCCACGCGTCCCAGCCGCACGCGCCGCGCGAGGTAGGCGTGGTTGGCCTGCTCGAGAAAAACCACGGTCTCGGCGCCATGCTGAAGCACGGCGGTCCGCGGAACGACGAGCAGATCGGGCACCTCGAGCCGCACCCGGGCGAGCCCGGTCTGCTTGTGCAGCAGGGCGCGGTCGCGGTTCGGCAGAATGACCCGGACCTTGGCCGTGCGCGTCTGCTCATTGACGTTGGGATCGATGAAGGCGATCGGGGCCGTCAGGACGCGGCCGGGCAGCGAGGCGACGCTTACTTCGACGGAGAGTCCGGGGTGCAGCCACGCCAGGTCGGGCTCGTAGGCGTCGAAGACAAACCACATCGAGGAAAAGTCGCCGATCTCGAAGAGCCGGTCGTTGGTCTGCACGTATTGCCCCTCGTAGGCGGCGCGCGAGACCACGGTGCCGGACATGGGGGCGCGGACGTTGACCATGGCCGTGGGCTCGAGGGTGTGCTCGAGGATGCCGATCTCCTCGCCGGTCAGGCCGAGCTCGAGCAGGCGCTCGCGGGCGGCCGATTTTTCGGATTCCGGGAAGGCGCTGCCGGCCCGAAGCCGTTCGACGTACTGGCGCTGCGCGCTGAGCATCGCCGGGCTGTAGATCATCGCGAGCGGTGCGCCCTCCGCGACCTCCTCGCCGACGAAGTTGACCTCGAGTTTCTCCACGCGGCCCGGCACGCGGGCGGCAAGGATCCGGTGGCGGGTGTCGTCGTCCTCCACGATGCCGTTGACGCGCAGGGTGCGGACCAGCGTGGTGCGGGTGACCGCGGCGGTCTGCACGCCGATGACGCTGGCGCCGGCGGGGGTGAGGGTGACGACGTTGGGATCGGCGGCGGCCGCGGAGTCACCGGCGGCGACGAGTTCCATGCCGCAGATGGTGCATTTGTCGCCCGCGTGGTCGGACTTGATCCACGGGTGCATCGGGCACTGGTAAACGGTCGTGCCGGCGGCCGGCAGGGTGAGGACGGTCGCGGCAAACAGAAAGAGGGAGAGAATGGTTTTCATAGCTGGTTCAGGAAGGGCAGGAAGACGGACGGACGGTCAAAAACACGCGCACCGCAGTGCAGGCGGACAAGATGACAGCGTGGGCCGTGCCAAGGCACGGACACACCGCAGGCCGGGTCCTCAGAGCAGGAGACTGCAGTGCGCCGTGAACAAAGGCACACTCGCAACCGAAGCCACCCGGGCGGGTGACGTCGCCGCGGCCGAGACGGCCGCCGGCGCAACCAACGCAGCGAAGAATTTCTCACCTACCTGCCGGGGAGCCGGGGCGGCGCGACGGACTTCAACCCCGGCAACCTGCGCGGGCTGGCCGAGGGTGCACCGCACGGGCGAGGAAACCGGCGTCGTTGGGCAGCTCGGCATGCCGCAGGAACCGTCGCCCCCGCAGCAGCAGCATGACCGGTGCTCCTGCGTCGCCAACGCCATGGGCTGCACCTGCACAAACGCGCCGCAGGCCAGGGTGAGGATGACTGCAAGGATTCGCCGCATGAGGGTTGAAGGCTAGGGGAGAGAGGCCCGGAAGCAAATCGATATTCCCGCGGGTCGTGGGTCGGATTGCCCTGACCGGCA
>Ga0302322_100003379_pt1 | contig 13703 bp, 10 predicted proteins | sample Fen_T0_2_FD_203757 | JGI IMG/M metagenome (GOLD analysis project Ga0302322, IMG submission 203757) | Peat permafrost microbial communities from Stordalen Mire near Abisko, Sweden - Fen_T0_2 | ecosystem: Environmental > Terrestrial > Soil > Wetlands > Permafrost | place: Sweden: Abisko...
AGGCGCGGGGCGGCACCCCGAGGTGTGCCCCGATTGCATGATCGTCCCGGATTGCATGATCACTGGGCGGGCCCGGCCTGCGCGCGCCGTCTCGGGTCGACGGGACGGCGGTCGTGCCGGATGGTAAGACCATGGTCACCCCGACGTCGGGCCGTCGCGAGCGCAGGGACGCCCCCGCCCCCGAGCGGGCGCAGGCACCCATCCGCTGGCCGCACCCGAGCCTCGCCGAGGTCGGCCTCGTGGCGCTGTGGATCGCGGGTCTGGCCCTGGCGCTCTTCGTACCGGCCTTCATCGTGTCGCCCGACGTCCGGTTCGCGCCGCCTCGCGACGTCTGGACGGCGTTCACCGTCACCGTCGCCGGGGCCCTGCTCATGCTCGTCGCGGCGTCGCTGCTGTGGCGCCGCACGCACGACTACGCGTATATGATCATGGGTGGCGTCCCCGCCGCGACCACGATCATCGGCGCGGCCATCCTCGCCGCGAGCAAGCTGACCGGCACCTGACCCCTGTCCGGGACCTGCCCGCGACCGGCACCCGACCGGCGCCCGCCCGGCACCCGGCGATTCTGTCGGTGCCGGGTCCTAGGGTCGCTCCCATGACGACGTCGACACGCAGGCCCGGCGGCAGCGCATCCGGTGGCGCGGCCGAGCGGGCGGCACCGGCACCCGCAGCGGCGGCACCCGCGCGCGGCGGCAAGGCCGGGCGGGCGTCCCGCACCGGGTACCGGTGCGCCGAGTGCGGCTGGGTGACCGCCCGGTGGCTGGGGCGCTGCGGGGAGTGCCAGCAGTGGGGCACCCTCGAGGAGGTCGGGGGCGCGCCGGTGGGCGTGACCGCCGCCCGCACGGTCGCCGTCCCGGCCCTGCCGATCGCGGACGTCGAGGCGCGGGCCGCCCAGACCTGGGCGACCGGCGTCGGCGAACTCGACCGGGTGCTGGGCGGCGGCGTGGTGAGCGGGGCCGTCGTGCTGCTCGCGGGCGAACCCGGGGTGGGCAAGTCGACCCTCCTGCTCGACGTCGCGTCCCGCGCCGCCGCCACCGGCCGGACCGTCCTGTACATCACCGGCGAGGAGTCGGCCGCGCAGGTGCGCCTGCGCGCCGAGCGCATCGGCGCCCTCGACCCCCGCCTGCTGCTGGCCGCCGAGACCGACCTGGCGACGGTGCTCGGTCACGTCGAGGCGACCTCGCCCGACCTGCTCATCGTCGACTCCGTCCAGACCGTGGCGAGCGACTCGGTCGACGGGACGGCGGGCAACGTCACCCAGGTGCGGGAGGTCGCCGCCAGCCTGATCCGGGTCGCCAAGGGTCGCGGGATGGCCACCCTGCTCGTGGGCCACGTGACCAAGGACGGCTCCATCGCCGGGCCGAGGGTGCTGGAACACCTGGTCGACGTCGTCTGCCAGTTCGAGGGCGACCGGCACTCCCGGCTGAGACTGCTGCGCGCCGTCAAGAACCGGTACGGGCCCACCGACGAGGTCGGCTGCTTCGACCTCACCGAGACCGGGATCGTCGGGATGGCCGATCCCAGCGGACTCTTCCTCTCCCGGCACGAGGTGCCGGTCCCGGGCACGGCGGTGACGGTCACCCTCGAGGGCCGCCGCCCGCTCGTGGCCGAGGTGCAGGCCCTGGTCGCGCGCAGCGCGCTGGCCAACCCGCGCCGGGCGACCTCCGGGCTGGAGGCGAGCCGGGTGGCCATGGTGCTCGCGGTGCTCGAACGGCGGGTCGGCGTCAGCCTCGCGGGGCTGGACACCTACGCGGCCACGGTCGGCGGGGTCAAGCTCGGGGAGCCCTCGGCCGACCTCGCCGTGGCGCTCGCCGTCGCCGGGTCGCACGTCGACCGGCCGCTGCTGGCCGGCCTGGTCGTGATCGGCGAGGTGGGGCTGGCGGGCGAGGTGCGCAAGGTGACCGGGGTCGCCCGCCGGCTGGCCGAGGCGTCCCGGCTCGGGTTCACCCGGGCGATCGTGCCGAGCGGTTGCGAGGAGGGTGCGCCCCCCGGCATGAAGGTGCTCCCGGTCGGCGACCTGCGCAGCGCTCTCACCGCTGGACTGCCGCCGGACACCCGACAGATGACGGACCCGTAACCGGGCTGCGCCCTGGCCGCCGTCCGTGCTCGATACACTCACGTCGAAGGCGGGGTCCGTCCCCGTCTCGGTCGCCGCACGCCCGGGTGCGTCGGCCGCTTCATCACCGTCCAGGGCGATCTCGGTCGCCGAGCCAGGGGGTCTCGTGGCACAGGAGCGCTCCGCGGAGGAGTTGCTGCGCGCCACCCTGGCCGCGGTCGCCCCCGGGACGGAACTGCGCGACGGTCTGGAGCGCATCCTGCGCGGCCGCACCGGGGCGCTCATCGTGCTCGGCCACGACAAGACGGTCGAAGAGGTCTGCACCGGCGGCTTCGTGCTGGACGTCGGGTTCTCCGCGACGCGCCTGCGCGAGCTGGCCAAGATGGACGGCGCGATCGTCGTCGACCGGGAGATCACCAAGATCACCCGGGCCGCCGTCCAGCTCGTCCCGGACTCCTCCATCGAGACCAGCGAGTCCGGCACGCGCCACCGCACGGCCGAGCGGGTCGCCAAGCAGACCGGCTTCCCCGTGATCTCGGTGAGCCAGTCCATGCGGATCGTCGCCCTCTACGTGGGCGGGCTGCGCTACGTGCTCGAGGGCTCGGACGCCATCCTGGCGAAGGCGAACCAGGCCCTGGCCACGCTGGAGCGGTACAAGGCCCGCCTGGACGAGGTGACCGGCACGCTCTCCGCCCTGGAGATCGAGGACCTGGTGACCGTCCGGGACGTGTCGATCGTCGTGCAGCGGCTGGAGATGGTGCGGCGCATCTCGGAGGAGATCGCCCACTACGTCGTCGAGCTGGGCACCGACGGCCGACTGCTGTCCCTGCAGCTCGACGAGCTGATCGGTGGCATCGGACCGGACCGCGAGCTGGTGATCCGCGACTACCTCGACGGCACCCGGCGCGACCGCTCGATGATCGACGTCCTCGACGAGCTGGCGCAGATCCCGGCGAACGAGCTGGTCGACCTCAGCAACGTGGCCCGGGTGCTCGGGTTCTCCACCGGCGGCGAGGCGCTGGACACCGCCGTCAGCCCCAAGGGCTACCGGCTGCTCAACAAGGTGCCGCGCCTGCCCGGGGCGATCGTGGAGCGGCTCGTCGACCACTTCGGCGACCTGCAGAAGCTGCTGGCGGCCAACCTCGACGACCTCATGACGGTCGACGGCGTCGGCGAGCAGCGGGCCCGTGCGGTCCGCGAGGGGCTGTCCCGGCTCGCCGAGTCCAGCATCCTCGAACGCTACGTCTGAGTCGCGCCCTCACCCGCCGCGGTGGGGACCGCCCGTCCGGATGACTGACGGCGACGCATCGTCACACTAGGTTCTGGTGCATCACACACAGTGGTGGAACCAGGAGCGACGGCGTGCGGACGAGGGCGTGGGTCATCGTGGCCGGGACCGTCCTCGCGGCCGTGACCGGCGCACCCGGCGGGACGCCGCCGCTCGCCCCGGCCGCCGCCGGGACGGGCCGAGCGAGCCCGCCGGCCGCCGCCGGGACGGGCGCACCGGGTGCCTCCGGTGCCTCCCTCCCGGCGGACGCCGCCCCGATGCCCGACGTCCTCGGCGCGCTTCCCGGCGGCCCCCCTCCCGCCCAGGTCCCGTACGGGATCGGCACGAGGATCTTCTTCGCCGGGCACGGCAGCGACCAGGCCGCCCGGTTCGCCGCGGCCTTCCCCGGCACCGCGCCGAGCCCGGACCAGCGCCAGTTCACCGCCGTCGTCGGCGGCGCAGGGTTCGCGTGGACGCAGATCACCGGGTCGGGCGCGGACGCCGTCCACCGGCTGGCCCGCATCGACGCCGCGGGCCGGTCGCTCGACCTGCCCGCCACGGTCGGGCGCGCGTCGGTGCTCGCCGTGACGACGTCGGGCCTGGTCGCGGAGCCGGAGAACGGGCACGTCCTGACGCCGTCCGGCGCCTTCGGCTCGGCGTTCACCGGCTCGGCCGCCATCGACTGCGGCTCGTGCGCGCCGACCGCGGCCGGCCCGCGCCTCGTGATCGACCAGTGGACCGGGGTGGGCGCGCCGCCGCAGCACCAGGCGACCTGGCTGTGGGAGCCGCCGTCGACGATCCGGCAGCTCGACGACCGGTTCCGCGCCGTCGGCCGGCTCGGCACCGGGTGGCTGGCACTGCGCGTCACGCCGGGGTGCTGGCAGGTGGCGCCGTCGACCGCGCCCGAGCGGCTCGGACCGGCGATCTGCTCCCTCACGACACCCCTGGTGAGCGCCGACGGGCGGCGCGCGGCCGTCGTCCGGGACGGGCGCGTGCTCGTCGTCGACCCCCTGACCGGCGCGACCCTGCGCACCGCGTCGATGGGCCGGATCGCCGGGTGGTCCCCGGGAGGCGCTCCGGGGGGCGCTCCGGGAGCACCGGACGTGCCGGGGCAGGTCCGCTACGCCGTCCCCGCCGTCTGGGAGAGCGACGACGCGTTCCTGGTGACCGTGCGCGTGGACCGGGCGCTCGCCCTCGTGCGCTGCTCGGCGGGCACGGGCGAGTGCCGTCGTGCCGTCACCTCCGTGGTCCGGCCGGGGGTCGACCGCATCGTCACCGAGCGCGGACCGGCGGACGCGATCCTGCACCCCTGACGGCGGCACTCACGCCTCGCGGGCCGCGTGCGACGATGGCCGCGATGCCCAGCCACCCCCTGCACGCCCCGGTGCTCGCCTGGTACGCCGTCCATGCCCGCGACCTGCCGTGGCGCGACCCCGCCTGCAGCCCGTGGGGGGTGCTGGTCAGCGAGGTCATGCTGCAGCAGACCCCCGTCGTGCGGGTGCTCCCCGCCTGGCGCGCGTGGATGGAGCGGTGGCCGGGACCGGCCGCGCTCGCGGCCGACCCGCCCGGCGAGGCCGTCCGGATGTGGGGGCGGCTGGGGTACCCGCGGCGCGCGCTGCGCCTGCACCGCTGCGCCGAGGTCGTGACGGCCGAGCACGGCGGCGTCCTGCCCGCCGACCACGACGTCCTGCTCACCCTGCCCGGCGTCGGCACCTACACGGCAGCCGCGGTCGCGTCGTTCGCATTCGGCGCCCGTCACGCCGTCGTCGACACCAACGTCCGGCGGGTGCTCGCGCGGGCCGTCACCGGGACGGCGTTCCCGGCACCGGCGCTGACGGCGGCGGAGTCGCGGCTCGCGGCGTCGCTGGTGCCGGACGAGCCCGCCGTCGCCGCGCGCTGGGCCGTCGCCGCGATGGAGCTGGGCGCGCTCGTCTGCACGGCGCGGGCGCCGCGGTGCGGGGACTGCCCGGTCGCGCGGTCGTGCCGGTGGCAGGCCGACGGCGCGCCCGCGCACGCCGGACCGCCGCGCCGCGGCCAGACGTACGCGGGCACCGACCGGTGGGTCCGCGGCCTGCTGCTCGCGGCCCTGCGGGACGCCGACGGTCCGGTGCCGCTCGCCACGCTCGTGGCGGCAGCACCGGACGCCGCGCTGGCCGATCCCCGCCAACGCGACCGCTGCCTCGACGGCCTGGTCGCCGACGGCCTGGTCGAACCGCTGGACGGCGACCGGTTCCGGCTGCCGGGAACCGCCCCCGGGACCGTCAGCCGGCCGCGCAGGACAGGGTGATCCCCGAGGGCGACCCGTCCGCCTGGAAGCCGAAGCTCTTCGGCGAGGACGGACCGACCGGCGCGTTCCAGGCCGCCGACGGGACGACCGTGACGGTGCCCGTGCTGCCGGTGGCCGTCCCGTTCCACGCGCTGGTCACCTTCACGCCGGACGGCAGGTTCATGGTGACCTGCCAGCTGCTGATCGACGTCGAGGAACTGACCGTCACGTTGGCGACGAAGCCGGTGCTCCACGCGTTGACCGGCTGATCGATCGAGGCCGAACAACCCCCAGGGGTGACGCTCGGGGTCACGCTGGGCGTGACACTCGGAGTGACACTGGGCGTCACGCTCGGGGTCACGCTGGGCGTCACGCTCGGGGTCACGCTGGGCGTCACGCTCGGCGTCACGCTGGGCGTCACGCTCGGCGTCACGCTCGGGCTCGGGGTGGAGCCCTGGGCGAACTGCCACCAGTCCACGTTGAGGAGGCTGCCGCTGCCGCCGGTGAACCGCAGGACGACGTCGTGGGTGCCGGTCGCCCCGCTGACCGGGCACGAGACGGTGGTCCACGTCTGCCACCCGCCCGTCGCCGGGACCGTGCACGTCCCCACCAGGGGACCGGCGGCGCTGTCGAGGTGCACCTCGACCCGGCCACCGCTCGCACCGGAGGCGACCCGGGCGCTGAAGGACGTCGCCCCGGTGCCGAACGCGGCGCCCTTCACCTTGATCCAGTCACCGTTGTCGATGAAGGCGACGTCCATCCCGCCGTCGGACGACCGTTCGGTCTCGACGCCGGACTCCCACGCGATCGTCTCGGCCTCCTGGCGCACGTACGGGTCGAGCGTGCCGACCTGCGGCGCGCCCGTCGTCGTCATGGTCATGGTCGGGATCGTCCCGCCCGATCCGTAGCTGAACTTCTCGACGGCGACCGACCGGGTGTATCCGCCGCCGCCGGGAAGCGCACCGTCGTGGTAGAAGAAATAGGAGTTCCCGGCGAAGTCGATGACCCCCGGATGGTTCGTGAAACTGCTCCCCTGGGTGGCCATCACGGTGCCGCGGTAGGTCCAGGGGCCGGTGGGGCTCGAGGCGGTGGAGTATCCGATGAATTCCGAGCAGCATTTCGCCGCGAACACGATGTAGTACAGCCCGCTGCGCTTGTAGACCCACGGCCCCTCCTCGAAGAGGGTGGGGCGGTTGGCGTCACCGGTGCGGGTGCCGAACCCGGCCGTGGTCAGCGGGATCTGGGTCGGGCTGCCGGAGTACGACGTCATGTCGGCGTTCAGCTTGACGTACCACAGGTGCGGGTTCCCCCAGTAGAGGTACGCCTGCCCGTCGTCGTCGATGAAGACCGTCGGGTCGATCTCGTTGTTCCGCACGAGCGGGTGCCCGATGGCGTCCGTGAAGGGGCCGGTGGGGCTGTTCGACACCGCCACGCCGATGGCCATCTGGCCGCTGGAGCGCTCGGTCATCGGGACGTACCAGTAGAACTTGCCGTTGCGGTACACGGTCTGCCCGGCCCAGGCGTTGGCGCTGGCCCACGAGAAACTGGCCAGGTTCAGCGGGGAACCGTGGTCCGTCCAGTTCACCATGTCGGCGGACGACCACACCCGCCATTCCTTCATGGTGAAGTAGGTCGAGTTGTCCTCGTCGTGCCCGGTGTAGAGATAGACGCGGCCATTGTAGACAAGGGGCGCCGGATCGGCGGTGTAGATGGTCTGGACGATGGGATTGTCTGCGCGGGCGGCGCCGGGCATGAACGTCAGGCCGCACACCAGGGCGAGCACCAGCAGGACGGCGCGCCGTAACCGGGACCGGGACGGCGGCACGGGAACAGCTTTCACGGGACCTCCCAGAAGCGCGCAACCCGGCCCGACGGCGGCCGGCGACCTGGCGCACGGTAGGCACCCCCTGTGAACGCGCGCAAGGCAACCCGTTGTCATCTGGCAAAGGTTCCCTGGTCGGCGAACCGGTTCACGATGTCGGCCGCGCGCGCCTCGCCGCTGGCAGGAGGGCCGCGGGAGGTCCCCGCGGGGAAAGCCGCGATGTGAGCGTGCGCATGGCCGTGGCGGGATACGGAGGAAACCCTTTCAGCGCCCACGAGCCCGCGAGCCCGGCACCTCGGGGCGTCCGGGCCCGGCGCGGCTTCCGCGCGGCACCGCGATGGGATGATGGCCCGCGTGGGGTCGGACGCGCGGCGTGGAGGGGCGATCTCGGCCCTGATCGGGGCGGGCTTCCGGCGCCAGTCGCGCTACCGCGCCGCCGCCGTCGCGGGGGCGGCGTCGAACACCGCCTTCGGCCTCCTCCGGTCGAGCATCGTGACGGCGGCGATCGGGACGGCGGGCGGGCAGCTCGGCGGATACGCGGCGGCGACCGGCGTCACGTACGTCTGGGTGAGCCAGGCGCTCCTCGGTTCCCTGGAGATCTTCCAGCTGGAGCTGCTGGCGCTGCGCGTACGCACCGGCGACATCGCCGTCGACCTCGCCCGGCCCGTCGACCTGCAGCTGCAGTTCGCCGCGCAGGACCTGGGCCGGGCCCTGGCGGTCATCCTGCCCCGCGGCGCGCCGATCCTGGCCGTCGGAGCCCTGACGTTCGGGCTCGCCCTCCCCCGCGACCCGCTGGCGTACGTCGCCGGGACCGTCTCGTTCGGGCTGGGCCTGGGCGTCTCCTTCGCCTGCCGCTACCTGGTGAACCTCCTCGCGCTCTGGCTGCTCGACGTCCGCGGGATCTTCACCACCTACGTGACGGTCACGTCCGTGCTCTGCGGCCTGATCGTGCCGGTGACCTGGTTCCCGCCGTGGCTCGCGACCGTCGCCGCGGCGACCCCGTTCCCCTCGATCCTGCAGGCGCCCGCCGACGTCCTCACCGGCCGGGTGCACGGCGCCGGACCGGTCGCGGGCATCCTCGCCGTCCAGCTGTGCTGGCTCGTCGCCACGGTGACGGCCGGACAGGTGATGCAGCGCGTCGGCGTGCGGCGGCTGGTGGTGCAGGGTGGGTGACCTCGCGGCGTACCGGGCGGTGCTGGGCGCACGCCTGCGCTCGCAGCTGGCCTACCGGACGTCGTTCTGGCTGGACGTGTTCGGCGCCGTCATGGTCGCGGTCACCGACTTCACCGAGATCTACGTGATCTTCCACAACGTCCCCACGCTGGGCGGCCTGGACCTGCCCGCGGCCATGCTCGTCTTCGGGCTGGCCACGATCGGGTTCGCCTTCGCGAACATGGTGTGCGGCGAGCTCGACACGATGCCCCAGTTCATCCGGACCGGCACGCTCGAGGTGATGCTGCTGCGCCCGCTGCCGCTGCTGGCCCAGCTGATCACCGCGGACGTGCGCCTCAAGCGGATCGGCGGCGCCGTCGTCGGCCTGGTGACGCTCGTCCTCGGCATCCGCCTGGCGCACGTCGCGTGGACGCCGCAGGCGGCGGCGCTCGCGGCCGTCACCCCGCTGCTGGGCGCGGCGCTCTTCTCGGCCCTGTTCGTGGCTGCGGGCGCACTGCAGTTCTGGCTCGTGGACTCCCCCGAGGTCACGAACAGCTTCACCTACGGCAGCGCGTACGCGTCCCGGTACTCCGGCGCCGCGCTGCCGTTGCCGGTGCGGCTGTTCTTCGCCTTCGTCGTCCCGGCGGCGTTCACCGCCTACCTGCCCACGCTCGCGATCCTCGGACGCCCCGGGCCGCCCTGGCTGCCCGGGGCGCTCGGCTGGTACGGCCCGCTCGCGGTGGCGATCGCCTGGACGGTGGCACTGCTGCTCTGGCGCGCGGGGGTCCGCCGCTACACGGGAGCGGGCGGATGACGGGCGCGGACGCGCCGGCGGGCGGGACCGGCGAGGCCGTGGTGGAGCTGGCGGGCCTGGTGCGGGAGTTCCCGATCCGGGTGGCGGGCGGCCGGTGGCGGCGCCGGCGCTCGGTGCTGCGCGCCGTCGACGACGTCAGCTTCCTGCTGCGGGAGGGCGAGGCCGTCGGGTACATCGGGGCGAACGGCGCGGGCAAGTCGACGACCATCAAACTGATCACCGGCATCCTGACGCCGACCTCCGGCACCGTCCGCACCTGCGGCCTGGTCCCGGTGCCGCACCGGCGGCGACTGGCCAGGCACGTCGGCGTCGTCTTCGGGCAGCGGTCCCAGCTGTGGTGGGACCTGCCCCTGCACGAGTCGCTGCGCATCCTGGCCGCGATCCACCACCTCCCCCGCGACGCCTACCTGCGGCGGCGGGCCGAGCTCGTCGACCGGCTGGAGCTGGACGAGTTCCTCGACCGGCCGGTACGCCAGCTGTCCCTCGGGCAGCGGATGCGCGGCGAGGTGGCGGCGGCCCTGCTGCACTCGCCGTCCCTGATCGTGCTCGACGAGCCGACCGTCGGCCTCGACGTGCTGAGCAAGGAGCGCCTGCGCCTGTTCCTGCTCGACGAGCTGGCCGCCCACGGCCGCACCCTGCTCCTGACGACGCACGACATGGACGACGTCGAGCGGCTCTGCCGTCGCCTGCTCGTCGTGGACCACGGGCGCCTGGTCTACGACGGCGACCAGGCGGGCCTGGTCGCGCGGGTGGGAGCACAGCGGGTGCTCGTCGTGGACCTCACCGGGCCGGCGGCGCCGCTGGACGCCGTCCCGGACACCACGCTCGTCGGCACCGAGGCGGGCGGCCTGCGCCAGCGCCTCGCCTTCGCCCCGGACCGGACGACGGCCGCGGCGGTACTCGACGCCGTCAGCCGGGTCGCGACCGTGCGCGACCTGCGGATCGAGGAACCGGACATCGAGGACGTCGTCCGCCGCCTGTACGCGTCGTCAGGATCACCCGGCTCATCACCCGAACGGGGTACCGGCGGACTACCCGTCCGGTAGGGTCGACCGGCCGCGCGCCCGGCCGGTGAGGAAGGACCCGATGAGCTACCTCTTGCACGCATACGCGCTGGACGACGCGATCCTCGCCGTCATCGGCTCCGGCGACCGGCAGGTGCTCGCCCGGGTCACGCGGAAGGCGGAGCAGGAGCACGAGAGCTTCGTCGACGAGGACACCGCGGCGGAGCACGACGGCGCGCCGAGCAACGCCGACGTCATGCGGCACCTGATCATGGGCGAGCCCTACGACGCCCGGTTCGGGTGGGCCTACGGGTACGGGTTCTCCGTCGTCTGCGAGACGTTCGTGGAATGGCTCGACGAGGACGACCTGTGGCTCTCCGCCACCCAGCTCGTGGAGCAGGTCGACCCGCTGCTGGCCGCGGCCGGGATCCCCACCGACGTGCTGACCCTGCAGCGGCTGGTGTTCGGCGGCCCGCCGGTGCCGCTGCCGCCCGTCGAGGACTTCCCCGCGATCGGGCACCTCACCCCGCCCGAGGTGGTGGCCGCGCACGCCGCGCTGGCGGCCTTCGACCTGCAGGACGTCGACGACCCCGACGTCCGCGACTCCCTCGGCCAGGTGCGGTCCTGGCTCGCCACCTGCGCGGAACACCGGCAGACGCTGGTCTGCATCACCTACTGACCGTCTTCCCCTTCCGTGATCATGCAATCCGGGGAGTGGCGGGCCCCTGGGACGGCGAAGGCCGCCCCACCCCGAGGGGTGGAGCGGCCTTCGCCGTCGCTCTGGTGCACCTACCGGGCGCTCCCCAGGATCAGGAAGCGGCCTCGTCACCCGTGACGGCCTCGGACGGCGCCTTCGTGGTCGAGATCGGCGGCGTGTCGGGCACGGCGGCCTTCGACGCCCCCTCGAAGGTGAGGTGCGCCTGCTCGGTGCCCTCGTCGGCGAGGTCGACGGCGACGATCTCGCCCGGCCGGAGCCGGCCGTAGAGGATCTCCTCGGAGAGGGTGTCCTCGATGTCGCGCTGGATCGTGCGGCGCAGCGGGCGCGCCCCCAGCACGGGGTCGTAGCCCTTCGTCGCCACGTACACCTTGGCCGCCGGGGTCAGGACGATGCCCATGTCCTTGTCCTTGAGCCGGTCGTCGACCTTGGCGATCATCAGGTCGACGATCTGGATGATCTCGTCCTGGGTGAGCTGCGGGAAGACGATCGTGTCGTCGACACGGTTCAGGAACTCCGGGCGGAAGTGCTGCTTCAGCTCGTCGTTGACCTTGTTCTTCATCCGCTCGTAGCTGGTCTTCGTGTCGGTGCCGCTCACGAAGCCCATCGAGACACCCTTGGCGATGTCCCGGGTACCCAGGTTGGTCGTCATGATGATCACAGTGTTCTTGAAGTCGACCATGCGGCCCTGGCTGTCGGTCAGGCGACCGTCCTCCAGGATCTGCAGCAGCGAGTTGAAGATGTCCGCGTGGGCCTTCTCCACCTCGTCGAACAGCACCACCGAGAACGGCTTGCGCCGCACCTTCTCGGTGAGCTGGCCGCCCTCCTCGTACCCGACGTACCCGGGCGGGGAGCCGAACAGCCGCGACACCGTGTGCTTCTCGGAGAACTCGGACATGTCGAGCTGGATGAGCGCGTCCTCGTCGCCGAACAGGAACTCCGCGAGCGCCTTGGCGAGCTCGGTCTTACCCACGCCGGTCGGACCGGCGAAGATGAACGAACCGCCCGGACGCTTCGGGTCCTTCAGGCCGGCCCGGGTGCGCCGGATGGCCTGCGACAGGGCGTGGATCGCGTCGTTCTGCCCGATGATCCGCTTGTGGAGCTCGTCCTCCATGCGGAGCAGCCGCGACGACTCCTCCTCGGTCAGCTTGAACACCGGGATGCCGGTCGCGGTGGCCAGGACCTCCGCGATCAGTTCCTCGTCGACCTCGGCGACCACGTCCATGTCGCCGGCCTTCCACTGCTTCTCCCGCTCGGCCTTGGCCGCCAGGAGCTTCTTCTCGGTGTCGCGCAGGGCGGCAGCCTTCTCGAAGTCCTGCGCGTCGATCGCGGACTCCTTCTCCCGCCGCGTCTGCGCGATCTTCTCGTCGAACTCGCGCAGGTCGGGCGGAGCGGTCATCCGGCGGATGCGCAGCCGGGCGCCGGCCTCGTCGATCAGGTCGATCGCCTTGTCGGGCAGGAACCGGTCGTTGACGTACCGGTCGGCCAGCGTGGCCGCGGCCACCAGCGCGGCGTCCGTGATGGACACCCGGTGGTGCGCCTCGTACCGGTCCCGCAGACCCTTCAGGATCTCGATCGTGTGCGAGAGCGTGGGCTCCTGCACCTGGATCGGCTGGAAACGCCGCTCCAGCGCCGGGTCCTTCTCGAGGTGCTTGCGGTACTCGTCCAGCGTGGTCGCGCCGATGGTCTGCAGCTCGCCCCGCGCCAGCATCGGCTTCAGGATGCTCGCGGCGTCGATCGCGCCCTCGGCGGCCCCCGCACCCACGAGCGTGTGCAGCTCGTCGATGAACAGGATGATGTCGCCGCGGGTGCGGATCTCCTTCAGGACCTTCTTCAGCCGCTCCTCGAAGTCACCGCGGTAGCGCGAACCCGCCACCAGGGCCCCGAGGTCGAGGCTGTAGAGCTGCTTGTCCTTCAGCGTCTCGGGGACCTCGCCCCGGACGATCGCCTGGGACAGGCCCTCGACGACGGCGGTCTTGCCGACGCCGGGCTCGCCGATCAGAACGGGGTTGTTCTTGGTCCTGCGGGACAGGACCTGCATCACCCGCTCGATCTCCTTCTCGCGCCCGATGACCGGGTCGAGCTTGCCCTCGCGTGCGGCCTGCGTGTAGTTGCGCCCGAACTGGTCCAGGACGAGCGACCCCGACGGGGTGCCCTCCTGCGGGCCGCCCGACGTCGCGGGCTCCTTGCCCTGGTACCCGGACAGCAGCTGGATGACCTGCTGCCGCACCCGGTTCAGGTCGGCACCCAGCTTGACCAGCACCTGCGCGGCGACACCCTCGCCCTCGCGGATCAGGCCCAGCAGGATGTGCTCGGTTCCGATGTAGTTGTGCCCCAGCTGCAGCGCTTCGCGCAGCGACAGCTCCAGCACCTTCTTGGCCCGTGGCGTGAACGGGATGTGGCCCGACGGGGCCTGCTGACCCTGACCGATGATCTCCTGAACCTGTTCACGCACCGCGTCGAGCGAGATGCCCAGGGACTCCAGCGCCTTCGCAGCGACGCCTTCGCCCTCATGGATCAGGCCGAGCAGGATGTGCTCCGTCCCGATGTAATTGTGGTTCAGCATCCTGGCCTCCTCCTGGGCCAGGACGACGACACGGCGGGCGC
>Ga0302322_100003380_pt1 | contig 13703 bp, 13 predicted proteins | sample Fen_T0_2_FD_203757 | JGI IMG/M metagenome (GOLD analysis project Ga0302322, IMG submission 203757) | Peat permafrost microbial communities from Stordalen Mire near Abisko, Sweden - Fen_T0_2 | ecosystem: Environmental > Terrestrial > Soil > Wetlands > Permafrost | place: Sweden: Abisko...
GTGAGCTGCCCACGGGCCCGCAGACGTGAGAGAGGGAGGTCGGGATCCGCGCGCGTGGTGATGATCATGTGCAGGTTCGCGGGCAGGTGGTCGAGCAGGAACCTGACACCCTCGGCCACCTCGGGGCTGTCGGCGAGGTGGTAGTCGTCGAGCACGAGGTCGATCTCGACGAGAAGCTCAGCCAGCTCATTGAGCAGCGTGGTGAGCAGGGCGCGGGTCGGCGGCTGTCCGGACTCGAGGGCCGGGAGGAGATTCGCCCCGATCGTCGGCGCGGCCTCCTGCAGCGCGAGGATCACGTAGGTCCAGAACGTGGCGGGGTGGTTGTCGCCCTCGTCGAGGGTGACCCAGGCGACGGCCCGCCCTCGGTCCCTGCCGTCCGCGACCCAAGCAGCCACCGCCGTCGTCTTGCCGAAACCAGCGGGAGCGGACAGCAGGGTCAACCGCGTGACGCCGGGAGCAACCGATCGCTCGCGCAACCGCGGGCGATCCACGATCAGGCGGCGAGGCGTGGGGACGTGGACCTTGGTCGAAACCCAGGAGCTGGCCATTCGCGGCTCCTCGGCGCACTCGGTCGATGTGACTCGACCCTAACGAGAAGGCGCCCGACTGGGAACGGCCCGAGCTCGCCGCCGGGTCGGGTCGTGACGATCGTGCTAGTGGACTGCTGCGCTGAAGCCGCGGATTGCGTCCGCCGCGCTCCAGCGGGCCACGGTGCCGATGACCGGTGACACCTCATCGGACTACGGCCGGTGCGATGTCGAAAGGCGGCTCATCGATGGCGCTCGGGTTCGCCCCCGCGCCTGGTGACGTCAGGAGTCGATCGGTGCCCATGGACTGACGTCCATGGGCACCGATGCTGACTCTGAGCGCAGGGGAGCTGCGCCACCGTCCAGGTCCTTCCGTGCGAGGACACGGGTTGCGAGACTCATACGGTCACACTGACCGCGCGCTCCGGCTGGACCGCAACCGGCGTCTGACGCTCGACCATGAGGGCGAACCCGAGCCACGCCAGGCCGAGTCCCATCGGAATCGCCATCTTCGGCTGCGCCGAGAGCGGGAGCATGGCGGCGAGGGGCGCCAGCACTGTCCCGAGGGCAAGAAGCACCGCGGCACCGCGCGGAAGGACACGGGCACGGAACGTCGCGATGCCGAACAGCAGTCCTCCGAGGATGTACGCGGGAGCTGCAATCGTCCACAGCACCGGCAGGGCACCCATGGAGGTGGCACTGGTGCCGCCGTTGAACACCTTCATCCATCCGTCGACGAAGGCCGGAGCCACAGACGCGATCTGCGGCAGGATGAAGGCTTCGACGAAGCTGAAGCCCATGATGAGCACCATCCAGAAGCTCAACAGGACGTAGCCGACGAGTCCGAGCCAGCCAGCCTTCGCTGCCTGCCTGGCGTAGATCCCGGCCAGGCCGAGCACGCCGAAGAACGACATGGCACAAGCGATCACATGCACTGCGCCCCAGCTGGCGCTGCTCACCGACGCCGGGACGTTTGCCGGGTGGATGATTCCGACGAGCACGTAGCACAGCCCGGAGATCAGGGCGGACAGCCCAGCCAGACGAAGCAGGTTGGCATTCGTAGTCTTCATGGTGCTCTCCTCTGTCGTGGCCCACTCCTGCAGCGGGCGTCGATCGGATGACACGGAAACTACGAACGGATGTGGTGAGCGAGAATCACTACATGTAGGGAACCCGGTGGGGATCTTGGCCGGCTACGGACACTCCCAGCGAGATGCCGCGGCACCGCCACGAAGCAGGCGGCGCCGCGCCACAGCCGAAGCCGAACGCTCACTCATCGGCTCAGGGGCTGGGCAACGGGGGCTTGACCGGCGCACTCGGTCGAGGTGAGCCGGACCCGCCCGAGAAGGCTCCCTGCTCAACGGCCGGAACTCGACGCCGGGTCGTCAGACGGGGGAGGCTGAACGACCTCCCGAGGTCTCGAAGACCCCAGGAGGTCGTGGCCTGGCTGGCTGATGGCCTCACGCGCCTACCGGCTCCGACGCCAAGGCTCGCCGGGCGCCACCACGTAGTGGGTGAGCACCTGGCGCCATGGGATGACGGCGATGATGATGACGACCCAGAGGACCTTGCCGGCTTCCTCGCTGGTGGCGCCTTCGAGCTGTCCGTCCTTCCACAGCGGCAGGGCGATGACCCCGAGCCACAGCAGCTTCCACGCGACCTCGAAGAGGAGGATGGGCAGCATGCGCAGGGGGTATCGAAGGCCCAGCAGCGCCAGGACCGACATCGCCACCAGCATGCACTGAACGGTCCCGTCCTTGAGCTCCCAAGGACCGTGAGTGACGAACAGGGGCCACTTGAACACCGCGATCCCCACGGCCATGACGACGTAGCCCACGCGGAGCAGGTTCAACTGCCAGAGCCTGACTGGCGAAGTGACTCGTGCGCCGTCTGCCTCGGTTCGGTCCGGCTGAAGGGACGTCGTCAGCGTGTGGTCGTGTACTTGCTCCATGGTCATGGCTCCTCTGTGGGTCTGCGGTGTCAACGACGGCGTCGTCGACCCTGTGCTGTGGGACGTGAGCAGGTCGAGAGTCGATGCAGCGATCGGTCTAATCCAGGACGAAGGACCGTTCGTGGCTGCCGCCTCGTCCGTGCTGGTGGTCACGCGGGCTAACTGATCTCGCGGCGCGCAGTGCGGACGAGTCCTGCGGCCAGGGGCACCGCTATCCAGAGGACGACCGACGACAGGACCTGCGTCGTGTGGCCGGCCCACTCTCCGTGCAGCAGCCAGTTGAACGCCGTCGAGTAGTCCAGCCAGTCGGCGACGACGGTCGACGTGCGGCCGAGGAGCCCGAATGCGATCGGGAGCACGAAGGACGCGACGATCGCGGCCGCCGAGTTGTGGACGAGTGCGCCGAGCGCGACGCCTGTCATGACGTTGAGGACGACGTAGAGCAGGAACGCGGCGCAGAGGCCCGCGTCGAGGTCGGGGACCAGGATCCTGCCTGAGACGGACGCGGCGGCGAGACCCGCGGCTGTCACGAGCCCGCCGAACAGGGCAGCGGCGACGCCCAGCGTCAGCGAGACGGTGATCTTGGCCGACACGACCCGCATCCGTCGCGGCTCCTGGGCGAACGTGGTGAGCGCCGTGCGCTGGCTCCACTCACTGGTCAGGGTCAGGATCGCGACGACCGGCAGCAGGATGCTCAGAGCCAGCGCGGCGAAGCCGAGGTAGCCGGTGTAGGTCTGGTCTTCTGCCGAGGGCGACAGGATCGGCACGAGCATGAGACCGACGGTGCTTGAGGCCACGGCGGCAAGCAACCAGCGGGCCGCTCGCGTGTCGGTCGCCTTGCTCCACTCGACGCGCACCAGACGACGGAACGGGATGCCGGGGAAGATGCCCGCTGACGCACCAGCACCGAGCGTGAAGTGGGGGAGGGTCATCGTGGTGCTGGTCATGCTGCTGCCTCCTGGGAGTGCGCCGGCTGTGCGGCGGTGAGTGAGAAGAAGAGCTGCTCGAGCCCTCGGGAGTCGGACGGGCGCAGCTCGGTGAGCAGCACCTGCTGATCGCTCGCGGCGCGCGCGACCATCTCGGCCGTGACACGGCCGTCGCGCACCTCCACCGTGATGGTCTGGTCCGGGCCGGGCTGGTGGTCGATGCCCGCCGCTCGCAGCGCCCGTGCCAGACCTTCCGGGTCGGGCGTGCGCAGCGTGAGGCTCGAGCTGGCGAGCAGCTCCGTCAACAGCCCTGAGGCCACCACGGCGCCCTGGGAGATCACCACCAGGTGGTCGGCTGTCGCCTGCACCTCGTGCAGCAGATGGCTGGACAGGAGCACCGTTCCGCCCCGGTCCGCGAAGTCGCGCAACAGCCGACGCATCCAGACGATGCCCTCCGGGTCCAGCCCGTTGGCAGGTTCGTCGAGGATGAGCACCTGCGGCTCGCCCACCAGGGTCTGTGCGATCCCGAGCCGCTGCCGCATCCCGAGGGAGTAGTCACCGACCCGTCGCTCTGCCGCGTCGGTCAGCCCGACGCGATCCAGAAGCTCGTCCACCCGACTCGTCGGGACTCCCGCCATGCGTGCGGCGATCGTCAACGTCGTGCGGCCGGTTCGTCCCGCGTGCATGGCGGAGGCGTCGAGCAGCGTTCCGACCACACGGGTCGGGTTGGGCAGCTCGACGAACCGCTGACCGCCGATGGTCGCCGTGCCGTGGTCGGGACGGGCCATCCCGACGATCATCCGCAGGGTCGTGGACTTCCCTGCGCCGTTAGGTCCCAGGAATCCGGTGATGGTGCCTGGTTCGCAGTGAAGCGACACGTCGCTGACGACCCGGGAGCCGCCGTAGGTCTTCGTGAGAGCCGTAGTTGTGATCATGTCGCCCAGCCTGACCGCGTGGCCGGTGACAGGGCATCGCCCAGGAGTCGATGGCAGCCGTCCCGAAGGACTTGTCCGATTCCCGGGCAGGACCGACTATCGATGCGGTCGGCTCCGACTTTCGTCGGTGTCGCGTCAGCGACCCGACCTCTACGCTCGGGTGATGTACCACCGGGGCAAGCGATGGCTCGTCGAGGTTCCGCGTGCCTCGTGGCTGGCGCCCGCCGATCGGCCCCAGCCGCAACCTCCCGGTCCGAGGACGAGACGTGACTGGGCCGTCGATGCCGTCGGATTCCTTCTCGCCGCTACGCTCGGCGCGCTCTTCCTGAGTCCCGCCTTGCACGATGGCGCCGTGCCGCTGTCGAGGGCGCAGATCGTCGTCGACATCTCCTGCGGGTTGCTGGCCTGCGCGTCCCTGTGGTGGAGGCGGCGCTGGCCGCTCGGAATCGCGCTCACCTGTCTGGCGTTAGGAGCGCTCTCCATCAGCGCCACTCCCGCAGAGTGGCTCGCCCTCGCGTCCCTCGCCGTCCACCGCAGTGTCCGGCCCGTGCTGCTCGCCGCCGTGCTCTGGTTCCCCTCCGCCCTGATCTTCGCTGCGTACAGCCCCACGACCGATCCGCTGTCGGTGGTCCTGACGACGACGCCTCTCATGCTCTCCGCCGTCGCCTGGGGCATGTACGTCCGGGCCAGGCGCCAGCTCCTGCTCACGCTTCGCGAGCGCGCCCTCCGAGCCGAGGCCGAGCAGAGTCTCCAAGCCGAGGCTGCGCGGATGGCAGAGCGGACGCGGATCGCACGCGAGATGCACGACGTGCTGGCGCACCGGATCTCACTGATGGCCTTGCACGCCGGCGCGCTCGAGGTGCAGCCCGATCAGTCGCCCGAGGTCCGGGAGACTGCGGAGCTGATCCGTGTGACCGCGCGCCAGGCGCTCGAGGAGCTGAGGAGCGTGATCGGGCTGCTCCGGAGCCCGTCGGCTGAGGACACGCCGTCGGCTGCGCCGCAGCCGACGCTGTCGGACATCCCTCGCCTCGTGGAGGAGACGCGGCGAGCAGGCGCCAAGATCGAGCTCGAGATGCTCGTCGAGCATCCGGGCTCCGCGCCGAGCACGCTTGGTCGCGATGCCTACCGCATCGTGCAGGAGTCGCTCACGAACATCGGCAAGCACGCGCGCGGGACCGCGGGAAGGGTGCGAGTCACCGGGGCGGAGAACCGCGGTCTGCACGTCAGCGTCCGTAACCGCCTGCCCGTGCACCCCAACGCCGGGCCGGCCTTGCCCGGGTCCGGAGCTGGACTGCTGGGCCTTCAGGAACGGGTCGCGCTCGCCGGTGGCAACCTCGTCCACGGTCCGGACGGTTCCGGCGACTTCGTGGTGGATGCGGACTTGCCATGGTGAGCGTGCGCCTGCTCCTGGTCGACGACGACGCCCTGGTCCGAGCCGGTCTGCGCATGATCCTGTCCTCGGCCGAGGACCTGGACGTCGTCGCCGAGGTGGATGACGGCTCCCGGGCCGTGGCCGCTGCTCGCGAGCATCGGCCTGACGTCGTGCTCATGGACATCCGGATGCCTGAGATGGATGGCATCACCGCGACCGCGGCGCTGCGAAGTCTGGTTCCACCGCCGCAGGTGATCGTGCTGACCACGTTCCAGGCCGACGAGCAGGTGATGAGCGCGCTGCGCGCCGGCGCTGCCGGGTTCCTGCTCAAGGACACCCCACCCGCGGAGATCCTGTCTGCGGTGCGCCTGGTCGCCGCGGGAGAGGCGATGCTCTCACCGTCGGTGACTCGCACCCTGCTCTCCCACCTGGGCGACGCACAGTCATCCGATCGCCAACGGATCGCCGTGCAGCGGTTGGACGCGCTGACCGAGCGCGAGCGGGAGGTCGCGATGGCGGTCGGTTCGGGCGCATCGAACGCGGAGGTCGCCGCCTCGCTGTTCCTCAGCGAGGCAACGGTCAAGTCGCACGTCTCGCGCCTGTTCACGAAGCTCGATGTCACCAACCGGGTGCACATCGCCATCCTCGTCCACGATGCCCACCAGCGGTGACGGCCTGGCCCAACTGCCGCCGACGTGATGCGGATACCCGCATGGTCTGCGCCACCGCGAGTCGTTGCCGTTTCCGGTGAACGGGAGCAGTGTGAGCCCGTGGACGACTCGCAATCCCTGGCAGCCACGCTCGACCAGGTGGGCCCACGTCTCAAGCGCCTCCGGTCCCAGCAGGGCGTGACGCTCACGGAGCTTGCTGAGACGACCGGGATCTCGAAGAGCACCTTGTCGCGGCTCGAGACGGGCCAGCGTCGCCCGAGTCTCGAGCTGCTGCTCCCGCTCGCGCGCGCCTACCGCGTTCCGCTCGATGACCTCGTGGGAGCGCCGGAGGTCGGCGACCCGCGGGTCCGTCTCAAACCCCATCGCGCGAACGGGAGGACTGTCGTTCCTCTGACTCGGCAGGCCGGTGGTATCCAGGCGTGGAAGATCATCATCCCCAAGACCAAGAGCGAGCCGACGCTCAAGACCCATGTGGGATATGAGGCGTTGTACGTGCTGTCGGGACGGATGCGCCTGGTCCTCGGAGACCACGACGTGGTCCTGGGTCCGGGAGAGGTGGCCGAGTTCGACACCCGGGTGCCGCACTGGTTCGGCAGCACGGGTGACGAGCCTGCGGAGGTGTTGAGCCTGTTCGGCCGTCAGGGGGAGCGCATGCATGTGCGCGCCAAGTCGGTTCGTGACGCTCCTGGGTGAACGCTCGTCCCGGCCGGGACCGGCGCGTCGCGTCAGTCTGAGCCCTGGGCCGCGTCGACGAGGCGGACTCGCACCTTGTGCAGCTGCGGCATGAGGCCGTAGATGACGATCGGCACGGCGATGGTCGCGAGCACGAACGTGCGCGGCAGCATCGGCAGCGGCCGCAGCCAGTCGCCGAGGACGTAGTTCAGGACGAGAAGAGTCGGGAAGACGCACAGCCAGATCATCAGCGCGAGCTGGTGCTTGGTGGGCGGCGGGGTTCGCACGGTCTGGGGTGCGGGTCGGTCGGTGGACATGGGTGAGCTCCTCGTGTCGGTGCGGGTGTGTGCGGTGTCGAGCGGTCGGCGTTCGGTCAGGTGGTCACGCTGCAGCGCAGGTCGAGGACGGCGCGATCGACGTCCTCGTCGACGAGGTCGGCGTGCAGTGAGATGGCGGCTGCCGAGCCTTCGCCGGCCGCGGTGATGACCTGGGCGCGCACGTTGGACGCGTTACCGGCGACCCAGATGCCTGGCACGCTCGTGGCCCCGGTGGCGTCTGCGACGACCCAGCCCTTGTCGTCGACGGCGCACCCGAGTGCGACGAGCAGGTCGCTGTTGGGCACGAAGCGCGGGCGTACGAAGACGGCACCTCGGTGGATCACGCGGCCGTCGTCCATCTGGACGCCGGTCAGCCGGTCATCCGTGGTCTGGAGCCCGGCCACGGCTCCTTCGACGACGCCGATGGCTCGTGCAGCGAGCCGCTCGCGTTGGTCGGCCGTGATGGCTCGGGTGTGCGGGAAGTAGACGACGTCGGCGGCCCATTGTCGTACCAGCTGCGCGAATGCGACGCCGTCGTCCGCGGTGCCGAGGACTCCGACCGGCTGGTCGCGCACTTCGTAGCCATGGCAGTACGGGCAGTGCAGCACGTCGCGGCCCCAACGCTCGACGACCCCCGGGATGTCAGGCAGCTCGTCACGAAGGCCCGTCGCCACGAGCACGCGTCGCGCGGTCAGCTCCCGGCCGTCCGTGAGCCCGACTCCGAACGTCGTGGCCGCGCCCTGCACGATGCTGGACACCTTGCCGGCGATGATCACGCCGCCGTAGCCCGTCACCTCGGCGCGTCCGGCCGCGAGGAGGTCCTGGGGCGGGAACCCGTCCCTCGAGAGGAACCCCTGCATGTGGGGGGCAGGCGCGTTGCGTGGTGCACCGGCGTCGACGACGGCGACGGTACGCCGGGCCCGGGTCAGGACCAGCGCCGCGGACAGACCGGCGGCTCCGCCGCCGATCACGACGACGTCGTAGTCGTTGGTGTGGGTGAGGTTCATGTCCTCGAGAATGCGCGTCCCTCGAGCGGGCTGCCAACATCCGTTGCCGTTTCCGGGAAGCACCCGACCAGCGCCTGCCGACGAGGGCTCGATCTGGGTCAGGCTCGAGGGACCGGGCGAGGCAGCCGCGAGGCTTGCGACGCCCCCCAGCGGCGACCTGGCACGACGCAGGGCGTCAGCGTTCGTCGATCCGCGGCCGACCGTGCGCCAGCGGCGCGTCCTCGGCGGCGGCGCGCAGGTGCGACTTGGGGCACCAGCGGTAGTAACCCTGACGCGTGTCGGGGTCGGTGTAGCCGACGAGCCCGTACCACCCGTCCGGATCAAGGCGGGTGGCCATCATCGTCCCGGGGATCCATCGGCCTTCGTGCAGGACCTCAACTGGCCTCAGCATGGTCGCGATCGTCCTCTCCCTGGGACGTCGACGCCAGTACGCGGGCGAGGGGGACAGCGCGGCCTCGTCGGCCGGACGTGGTCGCGGAGCCTCGCAATCGGCGGCGCATCCCGGCGATCGACTGCAAACTTGCTGCAACGACCGGTCGGCACCCTGCTGTTGTCCCCGGCGAGGACTCGTCGGGCGGCCCGAGAGGGACGTGATCACGTGGACACCACCGCACTGAACCCGATCGATCGGTTCCTGGTCGCCGTCACCGAGGGGGCCATCGAGTCGTGCGACGTCTGGGCCGCCGATGTCGTGCTCGATGCGACCGTGCCCGGCTGGAGGTTCCGCAGGAGCGGAGTTGCCTCGGTGAAGGAGGAGTACGCGCGCTGGTTCGCCGATCCCGGCTCCTTCGAGGAGCTGCGGCGCATCCCGTTCTCCAGAGGCGAGGTCGTCGAGTACCTGCTCACCTGGCTGGAGAACGGCGTCCCGCACGCAGCCCACCACGTGCACGTCCTCGACGTCGTCGCCGGCCGGATCACGAGCGACATCGTGATGTGCGGCGGCCGGTGGCCGGCGTCGCTGCTGGCCGAGATGCAGGCGGCTCAGCAGGAGGAGGACGCTCGTGCCGGCGTCTAACGACGTGATGCGACACCCGGTGGTGAGGCTCTCCGCGTTGTTGGCCGGCGCGACCGACCGCGAACCGCTGACTGACAACGCCGGCAAGTCCGGGGCGCTGATCGAACGGGTCACGATCGACGGGGAGCGCTACGTGGTGAAGATCCTCGACCGTCGACGCGACTGGACCCTGCGCGCGTCCGGCATGCTGCGCGGGGTCACCACGGAGATGTGGGCGCGCGGCCTGCTGTCACGGCTGCCGGACTGCCTGGACCAGCCGATCGTCGCGGTCGGCGTCGGCCCTCTCGATGACACGGATGCCGACGACATCGAGGTCACGGCGCTGCTGATGCGCGACGTGGGCGCCTGGATGATCGACGTGAGCGACGATCCGGTGCCGTATACGGCCCACGCGCAGTTCCTCGACCACATGGCGGCGCTGCACGCCACCTTCTGGGAGGCGGGACCGGAGATCGACCTCGTGACTCCCATGACCCGCTACCTCGAGCTCTCGCCATGGACCGCCGCAGCCGAGCAGTGGGTGGGATCCGACCACCTGGTGCCGAAGCTCATCGCGCAGGGGTGGCCGCTGCTCACCGACGTGGCGCCGAAGGCGGCCGCAGTCGTGCGCCCGCTCTCGCTGGACCCCAGCCCGCTCGTCATGGCGCTCGCGACGACGCCGCAGACCCTCGTGCACGGGAACTTCAAGCTGGACAACCTCGGAGTCACCGCCGACGGGCGGACCGTCCTCCTCGACTGGGAGGGCACCGGCCGCGGGGCACCCACGAGCGACCTCGCCTGGTATCTGGCCATCAACTGCCGTCGCCTTCCGGAGTCCAAGGAGGACGCGATCGCGACCTACCGTGCAGCGCTCGAACGCCATGCCATCGACACCGCGCCCTGGTGGGACCGGCAGCTGGCGCTGTCCCTGCTCGGCGCGCTCGTGCAGTTCGGCTGGGAGAAGGCGTTCGGAGGTCTCGACAGCGAGCTGATGTGGTGGCAGGACCGCGCCCTCGAGGGCGCTCGGCTGCTCTCGTGAGCTCGTCGTCGAACCGGGTGCGCGAGGCGTACGACGCGTCGGCCTCTGCCTGGGCGGTCGGGCCCGAAGCGGCCTACGACGTCCTCGCCGACGAGCTCGTTGCCTCGGCACCCTACGGAGCCCGAGGTGCCGACGTGCTCGATCTCGGCGCAGGCACCGGTCCCGCGGCGCGAGCGGCGCGGCGTGCGGGGGCTGCCCGCGTCGTGGGCATCGACTTCTCGTCACGGATGCTGGTCGAGGGCACTGGCTGGGACGCCGTGCTCGTCGGAGACGTCACCGAACTGCCCATCCGTGACCGGTCTTTCGATCTTGCCGTTGCGGCGTGCTGCCTCGGTCACCTGCCCGACCCGCGTGCAGCGTTGGTGGAGTCGCGTCGGGTCGCCCGGGCCGTTGTCGCGAGCGCATTCCTCGCCGGATGGACTCATCCGGCGAAGGCGATGGTGGACGCCGTGGCCGCCCGTCATGGATTCGTGCAGCCCGCGTGGTACGTCTGGCTCAAGACCGACGTCGAGCCTCGGGTCGATGATCCAGGACGGCTCGCGACTCTCGCTCACGACGTCGGCTACGGCAGGGTCGACGTCACGACGACGGCGGTCCACGTGGGCGCCCGCACTCCCGAGCAGCTGGTCGCATGGCGTCTGGGCATGGCGCACCTCGCCCCGTTCGTCGCCTCGCTCGCTGCGACCGAGCGCAGCGAGCTGCGGGCGGAGAGCATCGACACGCTGCGCGACGCGCCACCGCTCGTGATCCCGCTTGTGGTGCTGTCGGCGTCCGACGGCTGATCAGCCGGTGGCCGCTCGCCACGCGTCGAGCCGAGTCGCGGACGCGCGCTCCAGACCGGCGGCGTGGTCTCCAGACTCGCGTGCGAGCGAAGCGACCGCGTCCGCGGCATCGTCCACCCATCGACGGACGCCGTGGGCCGCGGCGGAGTCTCCGATCCACCACCACGCCTCGAGCGCGACCGAGGTGCGGGTCGCATCCAGGTCCGCCTGGACGGCATCGAGGTCGACGGGTTCGCCCAGACGGGCGCGCCCACGATGCACCAGGAGCCGAGCGACGCTCGAGTAGCGCGGGACGCCGACGGCAGTGGCCGCCTCGGCCAGTGCCGACGCGATGTCCAGGGCCGCACCGGGGTCGTCGCGTGCCAGCGCCGCGCGCGCCCGGAGCAGTCGGTGCTTGAAGTCGAGGCGCCACCCGAAGACGAGATCGCCTCCGAGGCCCGCACGTGCTCGATCGAGATATGCGGCGGCGGCGTCGACCTGGCCCAGCGCAAGACTGTCCTCCGCGAGATCCTCGAGGGCTGCCAGGCCGAGCTCAGGGGCGCCGCTGCCGCGCGAGAGCTCCAGCACGCGCAGGTGATCCTCGGCGCCCTGCTCGCGGGCGCCGATGTTGCGCAGCACCCAGCCGCCGAAGTTGATACCCCGTCCCTCGAACCTCGCCATCTGCCGGCGATCGACCTCGGTGGTGTACTGCGCGAAGGCTCTGAGCGCGAGCGCCGGCCGTCCCGCCAGAGCCTGCGCGTGGCCGGTGAACAGCAGGGCGTGCAGCACAGCTGAGCTGTGTTCGGCGCGGAGCTCGGGACGCGTCACCGGGCGCAACAGTGCCAAGGCGGCCTCGGTCCGGCTCTGGTGCGAACGCAGGACGCCCAGCCAGGCCGAGGCGACCATCCGGTCGAGGCCGCGTGCGGAGTCGATGGCTTCGAGGAGCAGTCGCTCTGCCGAATGGAGGTCGCCGGCCGCGTGCCGTGTGCGCCCGGCGACGGTCAGGCACCTGGCCCGCACATCCTCCTGCTCCGCGATCGCCGCGCCGTCGGTGGCGAACTCGATCGCCTGCTCGAAGCGACGGTCGAAGTACGAAGCCCATGCACCGACTTCGAGTGCGTCTGCGCCGAGGATCCGTGCCAGGGCGACGTCGGAGTAGGCGTCGTCGTAGCGACCCTGACGGGTCCGGATCCGGGCCCGGTCCAGCCACGTCTCGGGATCGGGGTGCAACGCGAGCGCCTCGTCGAGCCGTCGCTCTGCGCTCGCATGGTCGAACCTCTCTGCGGCGCGCGCGGACGCGGCGCGCAACGACGACGCCGCGAGCTCGAGATCCCCGCCGAGCCGGGCGTGGTCGGCGACCTCTGCTGGGTCGGACCCGCGGCGGCGGACGAGATGGCGTGCGACCTCGCGGTGCAGCCACGCGGTGCGTCCTGCGGTGACGCGGGACGCCAAGGCCTCGCGCACCAGCTCGTGTCGGAACCGGAAGACGCCGCCGTCATCGATCAGCAGCTGGTGCTCCACACCCGCTTCGGCGTCGTCCAGCAGCTCGACCGCGGGACGGTGCAGAACGGCCGCCAGGAGATCGGGGTCGACGCGGGAACCGATGACGGCAGCGTTCGTGAGTGTGTCTCCGCCCCGCCCGAGAGCGTCGCAACGGGCGCAGACCGTGTCGACCAGAGAGGCGGGCAGACTCTCGCCCGCGTCGGCGAGAGCGAGCTCGGTGAGGAACAACGGATGCCCGCCCGACCGCGCGTAGAGCTCGTCCGCGCGCTCGGCTCCGACCAGCTCTCGAGTCTCATCCGGTCCCAGGGCATGAAGGCGGATCACGTCGTCCGCCGCGAACGTGGCTCGCTGCGGAGTGCGGACCGACGCCACGACCAGCAGGGGGATCGGGCATCGGTGGACGTGGTTCACCCACGTCCCTAGCGCCTCGCCGCCCAGGTGGGCGTCGTCGAGCACGAGGACTACGGGGGATGGCTCCGCGAGCCGTGCGAGGACTCCTGCCAGCGCGCTGTAGAGCAAGCTGGGGCCCACGATGCCGTCCGCGAGGAGCGGCGGCATCGTCGCCACGGCCGACAGCCCGAGCAGCGGCGCCAGCAACGAGGCATCGGCGCCGAGCATCTCCTGCAGGCGATCGTCGTCGAGCCGGTGCAGGTGCTCTGAGAGCGGGACGATGAGGGGGTCGAGGGGGGCGGTGAGCCCGACGTCCCCGCAACGGCCGACGAGCACCGTGTCGGTCGTGGCTCGGCGCGCAGTCCAGGCGGCGACCAGGCTCGACTTGCCGATCCCGGCCTCGCCCTCGACGACCACGACGCGGACGCTCGACCCGAGCCGGTCCATGGCCTCGTCCAGTCGCGCCAGCTCTCGCGCTCGGCCGACGAGACGTCGGCTGCCGGCTGGGGGGACGCTCGGCTCGGGAAGGTGCGTCGGCGCGAGCTCGCCGCGCAGGATCGCCTCGTGCAGCGCCTCGGTGTCCGGCGAGGGATCAGCGCCCAGCTCGTCGATGAGCGTCCTGCGAGCAGTGGCGAAGA
>Ga0302322_100003382_pt1 | contig 13694 bp, 14 predicted proteins | sample Fen_T0_2_FD_203757 | JGI IMG/M metagenome (GOLD analysis project Ga0302322, IMG submission 203757) | Peat permafrost microbial communities from Stordalen Mire near Abisko, Sweden - Fen_T0_2 | ecosystem: Environmental > Terrestrial > Soil > Wetlands > Permafrost | place: Sweden: Abisko...
CTATGTGACCCTGCTGGTGGTGGTGGCCAGCCTGGGAGCCTACCAGGCCTACGACAAGGTGCAGCGCGTGCTCGGCGCGGCGCGCGCCGGTATCATCATGTATGTGGGCCCGGTGTATGCGGCGTTGCTGGCCTGGGGCCTGCTGGGGGAGCCGCTGCATGTGTTTCACGCGGTCGGCGCCGCGCTGGTACTGGGCGGTGTCTATGCGGTCAATCGCCGCGCCAAGTAGGGGAATCGGACGGAATGTATCTGCCCAAGCATTTTGAACCAAAAGACCAGGCGCTGGCGCTCGAAGTCATGCGCGAGCACAGCTTTGCCTTGATGCTCAGCATTGATGACGCGGGCGCGCCGTTCGCCAGCCACCTGCCGCTGGTCGTCCAGGAGCATGAAGGGGCGATCCGGATCGAGGGTCACGTCGCCAAGCCGAACCCGCACTGGCGTTACCTGCAGGCGCGGCCGCAGGTGCTGCTGGTGTTCCAGGGACCGCACGCCTACATGTCACCCAAGGTCTACCCTGACCTGACCAGGGTGCCGACCTGGAGCTATCTGGCGGTGTACGCGCATGGCCAGGCCCGGCTGATCGAGGACCTGGCGGGCAAGGACGCGCTGCTCAAGCGCCTGATCGCGATCCATGAGCCGCCTTACGCCGAGCAGTGGCGCAACCTGGGTGAGGAGTACCAGCACAAGATGCTGGGCGGTATCGTCGGTTTCGGGATCGAGGTGACCCGCCTGGAGGCCAAGTTCAAGCTCAACCAGCACCGGCCCGAGGCGCACGCGGCGATGCACGCGGCCTACGCGCAAGGCACGCCGGACGAACAGGCCCTGGCGGGTTGGATGGAGCGCCTGGGCATGCAGGTCTAGGGAGCCGCGTGGACTCGACTGATGAGCAGTTCATGCGCCTGGCGATCGCCCAGGCGCGCCAGGCCGAAGCAGCGGGCGAAGTGCCGGTGGGCGCGGTGCTGGTGCGTGCTGGCGCGGTGATCGCCACCGGCTACAACCAGCCGGTCGGTAGCCACGACCCCTCCGCCCACGCGGAGATGTGCGCCCTGCGCGCCGGTGCGGCACTGATCGGCAACTACCGGCTGCCGGACTGCGAGCTTTACGTCACCCTGGAACCCTGCGCGATGTGCGCCGGCGCGATGCTGCACGCGCGCCTGAAAAAAGTCATATTCGGCGCGCATGATCCGAAAACCGGCGCCTGCGGCTCGGTGCTCAACCTGTTCGCCGAAGCGCGGTTGAATCACCAGACGGAGATTGCCGGCGGCGCGCTGGGCGACGAGTGCGGCGACCTGCTGCGGGCGTTTTTTGCCTCGCGCCGCGCCGCCGCCAAACAAGCGGCCCAACCGACGGAACCCGAAGACCTATGAAACCACTCAAGACCCCGGACGCGCGCAACTCCTTGGAAGCGCTATAACCGTGGCACGCAAACCAGGCATAGGCTTGATCGCGCCCTCCGGCCAGGTGGTCGACGTGGCCGCGCTCGAGCGCTCGATCGATTATTTCCGTGCCCGTGGCTGGCGGGTGGTGGCGCCTGACGCGCTCAAGAGTACCCACCAGCGCTTCGCCGGCACCGACAACGCGCGCGTGGCCGCGCTGCACACGATGGCGGCGCGCGACGATGTGCAACTGGTGCTGGCGGTGCGCGGCGGCTACGGCCTGTCACGCCTGCTCGGGCAGATCGACTACGCGCGCCTGGCGCAATCGGGCAAACGTTACATCGGCCACAGCGATTTCACCGCCTTGCTGTGCGCGGGCTATGCAAAGGCAAGCCTGCAGGGCTATTCCGGCCCGATGGCGGGGTATGACTTCGGCGCGCCCCGGCCCAGCGAATTTACCGAGACCCACTTCTGGCGCATGCTCGAAGAAGGCAGCGATCAGGTCGAAGTGCAAGGCGGCAGCGTCGACGCCTTCCGGGTCCGCGGCACCCTGTGGGGTGGAAACCTGGCGATGATCGCGCACCTGGCCGGCACGCCCTACCTGCCGCGCATCAAGGGCGGCCTGCTGTTCGTCGAGGACATCAACGAGCATCCCTACCGGGTCGAGCGCATGCTGCTGCAGTTGCATCATGCCGGCATACTGGCGCGCCAGCGCGCCCTGATACTGGGTGATTTTTCGGACTATAAGCTGGCGCCCAACGACAACGGCTACGATTTCGCTACCATGGTGGCGCATTTGCGCGAGACCCTGGACATACCGGTAGTCACCGGCCTGCCTTTCGGCCACGTGCGCGACAAACTGACCTTGCCGTTCGGCGGCAAGGCCGAACTGGTCGCCGAAAAAGGTGGCTGGCAACTGGGTTACGGCGCGAGCCCCTGAGACTTTGGGTTGAAGAGTCGTGGGCGTGCCGGTTCGAGACGGGCACAATGAAAATACAACGAGACAAAGCAGCGCAATGGGTGGCGGCCGGCCTGCTGGGCCTGCTGGCGGCAGCTCCCTGCGGCGCGCAGTCGGGGGCCTACCCGGACAAGCCGGTCCACCTGATCGTCGGCTTCCCGCCCGGCGGGCCCAACGACCTGATCGCCCGCCTGCTGGCGCCCAAGCTGGGCGAGGTGCTCAAGCAGCCCATCATCATCGAGAACCGCAATGGCTCGAACGGCGAGATCGGCACCGCCTTCGTTTCCAAGGCGGCGCCGGATGGCTACACGATCCTGATCGCCTCGAACGGCTCGGCCTCGATCTCCACCGGTTTGGGAAAGAAGCTGCCCTATGACCCGCGCAAGGACTTAAGTGCCCTGACCATCGTCGCCAGCAACCCGATGCTGCTGGTGGTGCCGCCGCAATCGTCGGCGACCAGCGTCGCGCAACTGATCGCCATGGCGCGCGCCCAGCCCGGCAAGCTGAGCAGCGCTTCGGCGGGGGCGGCCGGGCCCACCCACCTGGCACTGGAGTTGCTCAAGAGCATGGCCGGCATCGACATCGTTCACGTGCCCTACAAGGGCGGCGGCCCGGCGCTCACCGACATCATGGGCAACCAGGTGGACATGTATTTCGGCGGCCTGTCCACCGCACTGCCGCACGCGCGCGCGGGCAAGCTGCGCGGCCTGGCGGTGACCAGCGCGGCGCGCTCCGGCGTGGCGCCGGAAATCCCCACCATCGCCGAGACGGTGCCGGGTTACGACGCGAGCATCTGGTACGGCATGTTCGCGCCGCCCGGCACGCCGCCGGCGATCGTCGCGCGCCTGCACGATGCGATCGTCGACAGCCTGCGCAGTGCGGAGATCCACAAGCGCCTGCTCGACCAGGGAATGGACCCGATAGACCAGACGCCGGAGCAGTTTGCCGCCTTCGTCCGAGACGACATCGACAAGTGGGCCAAGGTCGCCAGGGCCGCCAACATCAAGCCGGAGTAGCTCAAGGCGGAGCAGCGCACCCGACCACGCCGCCTTACAGCGGCGAGAACGAGGTCGACTTGAGGATCCGGCTTTCCTGGTGCTGGTGCGCGCCCATCTCGGCGCTGCGCCGCAGGTAGTCCTGGAACACCGGGTCCTTCATCAGGGCGTTGCGCTTTTTCTCGCGGTCGGCCTGGCTCTTGTATTGCCAGACGTGGACCGCCTGGTTCAGGGTGCCGACCTCGCTCATGGCGTAGAACACCGGCTCGCCGCAGTGCTTGACCTGGGTCGGGTGGCCGTACTGCTCGTACATTTTCAGCCAGGCCGGCGCCTTGCCGGGGTGCAGGGTATAGATGCGCAAATCGAATATCATCGCGGTCCTCTGGTGGTGTTCGGATATGTAAAATGCCGCACATCGGCGGGGCTTTATGTGGCGCCCGCATGGCCCGTAGCAGAGCGCCGTTCGGCCGATAATAGCAACATATTTTCAGCAATCTAAGAATCCGAGACATCAATGACCAAACCCGTGCCGCGCGCCTGCGTGATGGGCCACCCGGTGGCCCATTCGCGTTCCCCGATGATCCACAGCTATTGGCTCAAGACCCTGGGGATCGCCGGTTCCTATGAGCTGAAGGACCTGACGCCCGACGAATTCGAGCAGTTCGTCACCCACCTGGCACAAAATGGCTTTGTGGGCGGCAACGTCACGGTGCCGCACAAGGAGGCTGCGTTCCGTCTGGCGCAGCGGCGTGACGCCGCGGCCGAGGCGATAGGCGCGGTCAACACCCTGTGGCTGGAGGACGGCAAGCTGATCGGCGGCAATTCGGACACCCACGGTTTCATCACCAACCTGGATGCCTGCGCGCCGGGGTGGCAGGCGCCTGGTGCCCGCGCTGTGGTGCTGGGCGCGGGCGGGTCGGCGCGCTCGGCGGCCTACGCGTTTGCCACCCGTGGCGTGGAGGTGTCGCTGGTCAACCGCACGTTGGCGCGAGCCGAGGAACTGGCCGCCCATTTCGGCGCGCCGGTGCATGCGCGCCACGTGGACGAACTGCCCAAACTGCTGGAACAGGCCGACGTGCTGGTCAATTGCACCTCTTGCGGCATGGTCGGCAAGCCGCGCCTGGAGATCGACCTTGCGACACTGAAGCCAAGCGCGGTGGTGTACGACGTGGTCTATGTGCCGCTGGAGACCGAATTGCTGGAGACCGCCAAGGCGCGCGGCCATCGCACCGTCGATGGCTTGGGCATGTTGCTGCAGCAGGCCGGATTCGGGTTCCAGAAGTGGTTCGGCCAATCGCCCAGCGTGACCCCGGAGTTGCGCGCCATGCTGGAAGCGGACATCCGAGCCAAGACATCGAAATAAGAGTCCGCACCCTGGATACAGGGGTGGGGCGCGGTCGGCTAGAATGACGCCGCAGTAGTTGAAGTCAAAATAACGCAGAGGAGACAGCAGCATGAAATCATTGAGCAAGGCCGCCCTGGCGGCCGCCATTTGCATGGCGCTGGGCACGGCCCACGCGCAACAGACCGTCAATATCCCCGACGTGATCGAATTGTCCGGTGCCGGCGCGGTGTCCGGCACCAACTGGCGCGACGGGGTGATCCTGGCGGTCGACGAGATCAATGCCAAGGGCGGCATCCTGGGCCGCAAGATTGTCACCACCCATAGCGACACCCAGAGCAACCCCGGCATCTCGCGGGCCCAGGTGCAAAAGGCGCTCGATGGCGACCCCTACGTGATCCTCGGGCCGGTGTTCTCCGGCTCGGTCAAGGTCAACATGGTGCTGGCGCAGCAGGCCGAAGTGCCGCAGTTCACCGGCGCCGAGGCGGCCGACATCACCCAGATGGGCAACAGCTACATCTTCCGCACCTCCTTCGGCCAGCAGATGAGCATGCCGAAAATCGCCAACTACGTGCGCGACGGCGTCAAGGCCAAGACGGTGGCGGTGGTATGGGTCAACAACGACTTCGGCAAAGGCGGGCGCGACAGCTTTGTCAAGGAAATGAACTCGCGCGGCGTCAAGGTGGCGGCCGACATTTCCACCGAATCCGGCCAGGTCGACTTTGCCGCCGACGTGGTGAAGGTGAAAAACGCCAATGCCGACTGCGTGTTCATCTACACCAACGAGGAAGAAAGCGCGCGTTTCCTGCGCGAGGCGCGCAAGCAGGGCGTCAAGGGCCCGCTGCTGGGCGAGACCACCCTGCTCGGGCAGAAGGTGATCGAGTTGGCCGGCGACGCCGCCAACGGCGTGCGCGGCCACGTCGGCCTGTCGGCGGACATACCGGTGCCGGCGGTGCAGGAGTTCAAGGCCAAGTTCAACAAGCGCTTCGGCTACTTCCCCGACCACAACGGCATCAAGGGCTACAGCGCGGTCTACGCGATCAAGTACGCGACCACCAAGATCGGCAAGTTCGACCGCAAGCTGCTCGCCAAGACCCTGCACGGCATGACCATCACCCCGGCGATGGAGCCGGGCATCCTGATCGAGACCACCTGGGACGAGCATGGCGACATCGACCGCATCAGCTTCCTGGCTGAAGTGGTGGACGGCAAGCAGAAGATCACCCAGACCCTGCCCAAGCTGGGCAAATAGGGCCCCGGGGCTGGATGCGGCCGGCGCCTGGCGCCGGCCATTTTTTGGCCTGCGTCAACATCCGTGATTGGCAAGTGCCCATGGCCCTGCTGCAAATCCTGATATCCGGCCTGGCCACCGGGGCGATCTACGCCCTGGTGGCGGTGGGCTTCATGCTGCTCTGGCAGACCTCGCAGACCATCAATTTCGCCCAGGGCGAGTTCGTCATGCTGCCGGCGTTTTTCGTGCTGGCGGCGATGAAGTTCGGCGGCCTGTCCTTCGGCATGGCACTGCTGGTGGGCATGCTCGCTTCCCTCATCGTGCTGGGCCTGCTGTTCAAGGTGCTGATCGTCAACCCGATGCTGCGCCACGGCGTGCTGCCGCTGGTGATCTCGACCATCGCCCTGGCCCTGTTCCTCAAGGAAGGGGTCAAGGAGTGGTACGCGGCCGAGGCGCAGTCATTTCCGGCCGTCTGGTCGAACGACAACCTGGAGATCGCCGGCGCGGTGGTGTCGGTGCAGAACCTGGTGATCATCGCGGTGGCGGTGGCGGCGGTGCTGCTGCTGCAGTGGTTCCTGGCGCGCACCCGCACCGGGCGCTGCATGCAGGCCACCGCGCAGAACCCCGCGCTGGCGCGCATCCTGGGCATCCGCGTCGAACGGATGATCCTGTATACCTTCCTGATCAACGCCGCCCTGGTGGCCCTGGCCTCCTTCCTGATCAGCCCGATCTACCTGGCCAAGTTCAGCAACGGCGAGACCCTGGGCTTGGCCGCCTTCATCGCGGCCATCGTCGGCGGCTTCAACCAGGTGCGCGGGGCGATTGTCGGCGGCCTGTTGCTCGGCGTGGTGGACAACCTGGCGGCGGCCTATATCTCGACCCAGTATCGCGGCGCGATTCCCCTGTTCGTGCTGATCGCGGTGATCCTGTTCCGGCCCCAGGGCCTGCTGGGCCGCGCCGAGGAGCGCTCGGTATGAAGCTTACCGACCGGCGCGTGCAGGCTGTGGCCGGACTGCTGCTGGTCGGCGTGCTGATCGCCGCGCCATTGGGCTTGAAGCCGCATGGCATCTACCTGCTCAGCATGTGGGCGGTCATGAGCATCGCCGCCATCGGCCTGAACCTGACCCTGGGCTACGCGGGGCAGATTTCCCTGGCGCAGGCGGCCTTTGTAGGCATTGGCGCCTATTGCTCGGCGATTCTCACCACCTCCTACGGCTGGCCGTTCGGGGCGGCCTTCGTGATGGCCGCGCTGCTGTGCTTTGTGATCGGGTGGCTGCTCGGCTACCCGGCCTTGCGGGTACAGCACCACTACCTGGCTTTTGTGACCCTGGCGTTCACCACCCTGGTGTTCCTGGTGCTGCGCAACGAGGAATGGCTGACCAAGGGAATCTACGGCATCAGCGGCATCAACCGGCCCAATCTTTTCGGCTGGTCGACCAAGGCGCCGCGCGACTTTTACTACTTCTGCCTGATCGTGCTGGCCGGCGTGTCCTGGTTCACTTGGCGTCTGGTGCGTTCGCCCTGGGGGCGCGCCTTCATGGCTTTGCGCGAGAACCCGGTGCGTGCATCGTCCCTGGGCGTCGATACCCGGCGCTATACCTTGATGGCGTTCGCGATCGGCTCGGCGCTCGGTGGCGTTGCCGGGGCGCTGTACGCACCCCTGGTGGAATTCATCGATCCGACCCCGTTTGCGCTCAGCTTGTCCCTGAACCTGCTGCTGATGGTGATCGTCGGCGGCTCGGGCTATTTCTTCGGGCCCTTCCTCGGCGCCATCGTCTCGGTATTGCTGCCCGAGTGGCTGCGCTTTACCGACGGGCTGTACCTGATCATTTACGCCGTGTTCGTGATGGCGCTGATGGTCGTCTGCCCGGCAGGCCTGCTCGGTCTGGTCGAGAAAATCTTCAAGCCGCTCTCCAAGAGCGGCAAGGCGGCGCCATGAACCCGGTGCTCGAGGTGCGTGGCCTGTACAAGAGTTTCGGCGGCATCAGCGCGGTCGAGAACGTCTCCTTCGAGGTGCATGAAGGCGAGATTCTGGGCATCATCGGGCCGAACGGGTCGGGCAAGTCGACCCTGTTCAATTGCATCCTCGGCCAGCTCAAGCCTACTGCCGGGGACGTGCATGTAGATGGCCGCAGCGTCACGGGCCTTAGGCCCTGCGACCTGAACCGCCTGGGCGTGAGCCGCACCTTCCAGTTGTTGCAGGTATTCCCGCAACTCTCGGTGCGGGAGAACCTGATCCTTGCCGGCCAGGAGCACCAGGGCAGCATGTGGACCCGCCTGGTGGGGGCGTGCGATGCCGGCCTGACCGAAGCCGCAAACCGCATGATCGATTTTTTTCGCCTGGTCCACGTCGCCGAGGAAAAGGCCGGCGGCCTGTCCTACGGACAGCAAAAGCTGCTCGACGCGGCGATGGCCTTCATGGCCGGCCCGCGCCTGGTGCTGCTCGACGAGCCCGCCGGCGGGGTCAACCTGACCATGCTGGCCGACCTGCGCGAGCGCCTGCGCGCGATCAACCAGGAGCAGAAGGCCACCTTCGTGGTGATCGAGCACAACATGGAATTCGTGATGTCGTTGTGCACCCGCATCCTGGTGCTTGCCGAGGGGCGCATCATCGCCGCGGGCACGCCCGCCGAGGTGCGCAACAATCCGGAAGTGATCGAGGCTTATCTTGGCCACTGACCTGGACACTCAATCCACCGGGAACACCGCGCCGGCCGCCGGGCCGGGCGCTCCAGGCGCGGCGGCAGCCATCCTCGAAATGGACCAGGTCGTCGCCGGCTACGGCAAGATGATGGTCCTCAAGGGCACCAGCTTCAAGGTGGCGCGTGGCGCGATCACCACCATCATCGGCCCGAACGGCGCCGGCAAATCCACCGTGTTCAAGGCGGTATTCGGCTTGATTGGCGTGCAAAGCGGGCGCATCCTGTTCGACGGCCGCGAGATCACCGGCTGGAACCAGCGGCGCCTGCTCGAGGCCGGCATCTGCTATGTGCCGCAGGGCCGCAACATCTTTCCCGAGCTGACGGTGCGGCACAACCTGGAGCTGGGCGGCATCGCCGCCGGGGCGGGCATCAATCTGGGGCAGCGTATCGACGCATTGATGCAGCGTTTTCCGATGCTCAGGGTAAAAGCCGGCTCCCAGGCCTCGACCCTGTCCGGCGGCCAGCAAAAGCTGCTGGAGATCGCGCGCGGCCTGTTGCTCGACCCCAAGCTGATGCTGATCGACGAGCCGTCGATTGGTCTGTCGCCCCTGCTGGTGCAGGAGACCTTCGCCATCCTGTCCGAACTGCGCGCCAAAGGTGTGACTGTGCTGATGGTGGAGCAGAATGCACGCAGCGCCCTCAAACTCTCCGACTACGGAATCGTGCTCGAAGTGGGCGAGACCCGCATCGAAGATACGGCCGCCAGCATCCTGGCCGACCCGCGCATCGGCCAACTGTTCCTGGGCGGCGCGTTGGCCGCCCGCGAGGCCTAGCAACTCACGGAAAAGCTGAATAAGTCCCGAAAACCGTGAGTCACGATGCCGGCTTCTCTCTGAAATCGGGGGTTGTTAAGGGGCGTCGCCCACTTGATCAGTATTTCTCTAGATGCCCTGGTCGGCCAGGTCGAAGCGGAATTCGGCGCCTGCGTTTGGCGCGCCGGTCGCCCAGACCTGCCCGCCGTGGCGCTCGACAATGCGCCGCACGATCGCCAGGCCGACCCCGGTGCCGTCGAATTCGGTGATGTGATGCAGGCGACTGAAAACGCCGAACAGCTTGGACGCATGGACCATGTCGAAGCCGGCGCCGTTGTCGCGCACGAAATAGGCGCCGTCCTCATAGCCAATCTCGATGCGCGGCGCGGCCGTGTTGCCGGTGTATTTGACCGCGTTGCCGATCAGGTTTTTCCACACCTTGCGCAATAGCGCAGGGTCGCCATGGCGGTCGGGCAGCGGTCCGACCAGTACCTCGATGGCCGTGGCGGCCGGGACTTCTTCGCGCAATACCGAATTGACCAGCGCCGTTATGTCGACGCGGTGGATGTGCAGCGCCACCTGCGATTGGCGCGAGAAGTCGAGCAGGCCGTCGATCAGCCGGGTCATGCGCAGCGCATTGTCGCGCACCCGGACGAGATGGCGCATCTCGGCCGGCGGCTTGAGGTCCGCCAGGTCCTCCATTTGCAACGCGGCATAGCCATCGATCGCGCGCAGCGGGCCGCGCAGGTCGTGAGAGATGGTATAGGTGAAGGAGGCCAGTTCCTGGTTGGCGGTCTCGAGCTGCTCGATGCGGCGCGAGCGTTCCTCGTTCCAGAGTACCTGGCGACCCTGGGCCCAGAAATAGATGCCGCCTGCGCCCACGCACATAAGGGCGATCAGCAGGTATTCGAACCAGACGTCATTCCACCAGGCGCTGATGAGGTTGGTCTTGGGATTGCGGAAGTAGAAAGTCAGGGGATAGTTGGCCAGGCGCCGGAATACCAGCACCGAGCCTCCGTTGTCGCCGGTGACGCTACCGGTGCCGTCCAGTTGCCCCAGATGCGGGTGCTTGTTGGCGGCCAGATACTCGGTGAGCGCGCCCAACACCGGCTTGAGGTAGGTGTCATCCTCGGTCTGGCTTTCGGGCACGGGGTAGCGCGCCACCAGGTAGCCGTCGTCGCGGATCAGGGAGAGGGTGGTATGGGCCGGGATAGGCGCGTCCTTCCAGAAGCTCAGCGTGCTCGAGAGCGGCAAGCCGGCGCCCAAGACGTAGATCAGCCTGCCCTGGGGGTCCCGGACCGCGTGGCGCAAGGGAGTGATCCACCCGTGGGTCATCGAGCCGCGAAACGGCCGGCTGATGACCATGGTCTCGCCGTTTTGCAGGCGGCCCAGCGCCTCCTGGAACGAGGGGTCCTTACCCAGGCTGGGCAGCGACTCCGGCTCATCCCTCTCGCTGGTGGCGAGCAACTGTCCGTCCGGGCGGATCAGCGCGACGATATTGAACTCCGGATGCGCGGCCTTGAACTGCACGAGCATGGCTTGCGCGGCGGCAGGGCTGGCCGTGCCGCGCATGCGTTGGCTCAGGACCGCCAAGGCGCGCTCCTGGCCCAGAAAGTAGGCATCCAGCGCCCGGCCGCCGATTTCGACCAGGCCCTTCTCGTAGTTGAGCTGCTCGCGCACCTCGCGCTGCCACGAAAACCAGGAGTAGGCCAGCCCCGTCGCCAGGACGAGCGCCACCGACAACCCCACCACTGCGCGGCGCGCATAGGGCAGGCTCAGCAGGCAGTTGGCTCGTTGCAGCACGGAACGATTCGATCGGGAAGTCAGGGTGTGGATTGGATTAGGGGGAGGCGCCGCGCAAGGCCAGGAAAGGATGCTGATTTCCGATCGAAAGTGCCTGATCAAATTGGAGTAACGGCAGGTTGGGGCGCAGGTTCAAGCTTTTAACAAAATGTAATGATTTGGCGCCTGGGCCGGTCAATTTGGCGCAATTGCCGTTCCAATGCAAAATTGGACACCGAAAACGGGCGCGGAGATGCGGCAAGATTGTAAGAAATTGCAAGCTCGGGGCACACCGGCAGCGAGCGCGCGGCGTCGATTGCGCTTGCCGCGAGCGGGTTGAAAAAGAAAAGCGCCAGCGCTCGGGGTTGTGCCGGAATGTGGTGGCGCTGCTGGCGAGTATGCCAGGGGCAAGTGGTCGCCACGGGAAGCCAGGCTCGGGCATCTGCCAGCAATGCCGCGCGGCCGCGGTGCGGGTATTCGGTCGGAACCTGGCCCGGCGCTGGGGCGGACCGTCGTTCAGGCGGAGGACAGGGGGGCGACGGAGTTGGCGCCGCGCTCGATCACGAATTCGGTATCGATCAGGCTTCTGGAGTGGTTCAGGTCGGACTGGGCGATCAGCACCGAGATATTGCTACCGCGCAAGGTGGCTATCACCTCCGCAAGCCGCTGCGAGAGCGCGGGGGCGACGCCCTCGAAGGGCTCGTCGAGCAGCAACAACCGGCTGCCGATCGCCAGTGCCCGCGCCAGGGCTGCCAGTTTTTGTTGCCCGCCGGAGAGCAGCAAGGCGCGCCGGGCGCGCATTTCTCTCAGCTCGGGCATCACGCGGTAGATGAAGGCCAGTCGCTCCTCCGCGCGCAGGCCGCTGCTTTTGCGCGCAGCCCAGACCGGGACCAGGATGTTCTCCTCGACGGTCAACTCCGGCACCAGGCCTCGATCCTCCGGCATATAGCCTATGCCCAGCGCGGCGCGGCCATGGCGCGGCACCCGTGCGAGGTCCTGGCCGTCAAAAGTGATGCGCCCGCTGGCTACCGGCAGGTGGCCCATGATGCTGCGCATCAGGGTGCTCTTGCCCGCGCCGTTGCGGCCGATCAGGCCGACCATGTTTCCGACTGGTACTTCGAGGGAAAGGCCGCGCAGCACTTGCACGGAGCCGATGCTGACCTCGATGGATTCGATTTTCAGCATGCAGGCCTCAGTTCAGGGTGCCGGTGACGTAGCGCCGCACTTCGGGCTCGTCCAGGGTGGCGCGCGGCGCGCCGTCTGCGATCACCCGGCCGCTGTAGAAGGCCACCACGCGGTCGGCGTAGCGGGTGACGATGTCCATGTCGTGCTCGACGAACAGCACGGTCATGGCCTCCTGGCCGAGGGCGCGCATCACCCGGTCCATCAATGGATATTTCTCTTCCGCCGAGACGCCGCTGGTGGGCTCGTCGAGCAGCAGCAGCTTGGGGTGACCGGTCAGCGCCATCGCGATGTCGAGCAACTTGCGTACGCCGCCGGGCAATTCGGCGACCCGGCGTTCGCTGTGCTCGGTCAGGCCGAAGCGCTCCAGCAACTGGCGGGCACGTGCCACAGCGCCGGCGCGCCGCGCCGGACGCCAGAACGAGAGGGCGCCGCCGCCACAGGCGCTGGCCACCAGCATGTTCTCCAGCACCGACAATTCGGCGCACAACTGCGGTATCTGAAAGGAACGCGCCACCCCCAGGTGGGTGATGGCGCGCGGGCTTAAGCGGGTGATGTCGCGCCCGTCCAGGGTGATGCTGCCGGCGTCGGGCTTGAGGTAGCCGGTGATCATGTTGACAAAGGTGGTCTTGCCGGCGCCGTTGCTGCCGATCAGGCTGACTTTCTGGCCGGTACCGATCTCCAGGTTCAGTTCGGTGGCGGCGACCACCGCGCCGAAACGCTTTTCGATGCCGGTGGCGCGCAGCATGACGGGCGGCGAAGAGGGCATGGTGCTCATTTGCTCTCTCCGGCGGGCCTGAACCAGCCCCGGCCTATCCACAGCGAGCCCAGGCCGCGCGGCACGAAGCGGATGATCACCAGCAGGAATATGCCCAGCGCCAACTGCCAGGTGTTGGGGAAGTAAAGGTTGGAGAACGAGCGCACCACTTCGAGCAGGGTGGAGGCCAGGAACACCGCGAACACGCTCTGATAGCCGCCCAGGATGGCGACGAACACGAACTCGCCCGAGGTGGTCCAGTAGCTGAAGTTCGGGTCGATGTGGCCCAGCGACATCACCGTGAGCGCGCCGCCGACCCCGCCGATGAAGGCGGCGGCGACGAAATTGATCGCCTGCGCCTGGCGCACCGAACCGCCCAGGTATTCGACCCGCAACTCGTTTTCGCGCATCGCCAGCGACACCAGGCCGCGAGTGGAGTCGAAATAGACCCGCGAGGCCAGGGCCAGCAGGCCGGAGACGGCGATGGTCACGCCATACAGGACGTAGCCGGAGGAAGCATCGGCCAATGCCTGGCCGAACAGGGTGGGGCGGCCCATGTTGAAGCCGTCCGAGCCGCCGATCGCCTCGATTTTCGACAACAGGCCGAACAGCACCAT
>Ga0302322_100003383_pt1 | contig 13692 bp, 8 predicted proteins | sample Fen_T0_2_FD_203757 | JGI IMG/M metagenome (GOLD analysis project Ga0302322, IMG submission 203757) | Peat permafrost microbial communities from Stordalen Mire near Abisko, Sweden - Fen_T0_2 | ecosystem: Environmental > Terrestrial > Soil > Wetlands > Permafrost | place: Sweden: Abisko...
CAACGACGCGTCCCCTGCCGCCAACACCTGCCTCTGGGGTGGCGAAAGTCTTTCAAACGCGCCACTGCGCGCACTCTGGTTGGGCGAGCGAAGCGGCCAGAAGCGCGAGCCCTTGTGTTCGGGATCCGCCAGGTACGCGAGCATCAGACTGGGCGCCGGGCCGAGCGCCACCAGTAGCTGGCCACTCTCTCTCGTCCACAGGAGCGATGGCATCTGCGCCTCGGCGCCCAGGTGGCGCCGCACCAGTTCCAGCCAGAAGATCCGTAGCTCGTCAGTCGGGGCCGGGCAGTCAAGGGTCAGCACGCGAGCCGGCGATTCGCACGCCTTCGCTTGCGAACACGCCGCAATCAGCGTGGTGAGCGCGCAAGCCGCAGCCCCTGCTGGCCCGCCCACTGCAGCGCGAAGGTCGGAGCAGCTCGTCCGGACCAGGACCGCATTGATGTCCGGCGCCTGGACAGCCGTCCGAAAACCGGACGCCAGCGTGTCGATCTGGGCCGCCAGTTGGACCGCGGCCAGCGCTTGAGCAGCCACGGCCAGTCGGGCGCTCGCCTCCAAGAAACTGGCAAGCCGCACGGGAAGAAGCGGAAAGCCCTCACGCACCCGCTGCGAATCCAGTGCCGCGAAGATCAACACCGGAAAAGCGCGGCCCAGGGCGTCCTGGCTGTGCGCAAGGACGCCGACGAACGGCTGGGCGCCCGCAGCCGGCGACAGCAGGAAACACGCTGGCTCGGCAGGCAGTTGCGCGCCTCGCACATGCTCGACCCCCTCTTGCAACCAGCGGTCGAGACCAGCCTGCAAGAACCCGCCGGCATTGACGCGGACGAAGTCGCGCTCGGCAGGAATCTTGCCGAAGAACCCCACTGGTGCGGGCGCAGCAGTCGTTACTTGCGACACGCGGCAGCCCCGGGGGTGATGCTGCGTGGAAGCGTGAAACGCGCAAACAAGTCGCGTACCGTATCGGGCTTGAAATCGATTTGCGCCCTACCTGGACCAAGCGCGGACGCGAACGAGAGCGAGAGCACGTCCCCCGTCCGGCTGGGGCCTCCGCCTTGGCCCAGCAGGTGAAACAGGGCCCAGTCGCCGTCCTCACGCGGGCCCAGGACTTCCACTTCGTCGGACTTGACGTACAGGCGCACCAGCGCGCGCCGGGATGGCCACAGGATCTCATCCCAGCGCTCCACCGCGTTGAGGCCCACGACCTTCTTGCCGCCGGTGTCGAGCACGATCTTCGAATACTGCGCCGACGGGCGAATGCGGACCTCGACGGGCATGCCGAGCTTTCCCGGCTCCTTGGCGAACAGCCGGCTCGACATGTCCTGTGCGCGCGACCAGAACTTGAGGAACTCGTCCTTGTATCGGACCGCGGCCTCCTCCTTCAGCCGGAAGATGGAGCCTGCGCGTTCGATGTCGGCTTGCAACGCTCCGGCGAAGTACTGCCAGAGAATGCCGGTGGCTGGCTGGAAGAACTTCTCCACGTCGGCCAGCCGTGCCTCGCCGGCCGGCTTGTCCGTGGCAAAGGGGAACTTTTTCGCCAGCAGCTCGTCGTAGGCGACCACCACGGTTTCGCACCACTTGCGATTGGCCAGCTCCGCACTCGCTCCCACGATGGCCGTCTCGGCCCCGCGCAAGGGCGGCATCAAGATGCGTTCCAGCAAGGCCCGCTCCCAGCCCTGGTCGTTATAGCGTGCAATCAGACCCGAGAGGGCGGCCCGCTGGGTCTTGAGCACGGCCTGGAACGCCTTCGGCTCAGGCGTGCCCTGCTCGCCCATGGCGGCCGCAACCTCCAACAAGATCTGGTTGTACTGCTCGAAGCCGGTCGGCTTCACCGAGCCAAAGCGCAGCAAGCTATCGAACTCGTTCGACACCCGCTTGGCTTCGGGATCCTCGGGGGCGGGGGCGTCGTGCCTGTCACCGAGGCGCTCCACCGGCAGCGAGTCACTATTGAGGCTCAGACTCTCACCCAGGTTGCGCCAGATGTTGCGCCAGATGATCTCGAAGGGCTTGTCACTCGCGAGTTTCTTGAGAAGCGCGCGGGCTTGCTCCAGCGTGGTTGGCTCGCGCACCGCCAGGGTCAAGAGGAAAGCCTTCCAGGCACCCACATACTGGGCAAAGTAGTCGGTCTTGATTCGCGCAATGGCCTTCGCATCCTTGGCCTTGCGCTCCTTGCCCAGGATCCACGCGTCCTGTTCGGCATCCTCCGCCTTCTGCAACTGTTCCAGACGCTGCTTGACTACGCGATAGCCGGCCGGCGTGAAGGCGCCGCGCACCGCGGTCGCTGGCCGCTTCTGTCCTTCCTCGACCTGGAAGAACATCACCGCGCCTCCCAGCACGTCGACCAGCTTGAGATCGCGCGGCATGCCCGGATCACTGAGCAAGTCTGCCAATGGATCGTCGCCCGCCCCGATGAGGGTGGAGCGAGCCACACTGACGAACTTTCGTTCCCGGTCGATAAGGTCGGCGGGATCCTGGATTCCCGTCGCGTAGAAGCGCACCAGGCTCTCCACCACGCGCGGAGCCCGCGAGGCCGTTGCCGGCCCGGTCAGGCTCTCCCAGCGAGCCGCAGCTTTCTGCCCCGCGCGCTTGGCTGCCTCAGCCCAGCGCGTGGTGCGGGGCGTGGGCTCGTCGGGTTGCTTGGGCTCGGTGAGCAGCAGGTGCAGGACCAGGGCATCCATCAACTCCGCAGGCCCGAGCCCGCCTGGAACCGCAGCCTTGGCCACATCGGCGCGCAGAATCGGACGCAGGATCAGGCGTTCGATGGTCGCGTGCAGGCTCTGGTCGACCGCCGAATGGGGAAAGAGAACGGAACCCTCGTCCCCTTCGGCCAGGGTCCTGGCCATGGCCTCGACTGATTCCAGCGTTGCGGCCGAAGGTAAAGGCGGTGCCTCCCGTCCCTGCCGGCCCGCCGCTAGCTTGTCGACGAATCGGCGCGTCTCGGAGATGAAATTCCGGCTCCTGCTGTACGATCGGATCGGCAAGAAAAGGAATGCGCCCGCTGCCGCCAGCGCGAAGACGGTGAGGACCAGGCGTTTGATTCGCTGTTGTATCAGGACCCGGGTGCTCCGGATGGCGACGTCCTTGTCGGCAAAAACCACCTCGGTGAAGAGGTCGCGCAGGAAGTAGCTCTTCGGCTTGCTGACCGCCACGGCCGCGGCCCGCGCGGGCACGCCAAAGGCCTCGGCCATCGACTTCATGATCCGGTCGATGGGACGGCCCTCCTGGGTGCCGCTGGTAAAGTAGACCCCGCGCATGATGGGCGCGTCCTGGTACACGTTCTCCGCGAAGAGGTCAGTCACCAGATCGGTCAGGGGCTGCTCGAGCGCTGCAAGCTGTCGCGGGAACTCGACGATCGAAAAGCGAGCGTCCACCCGCCGTTCCTCGTGCACGCGGTCCGCGGCCTTTTGCTCGATCACCTCACACAACTCGTCGAAATGTCCGCCGAAGATCTCGACCCGCTCGTCCACCGTGGCGGCCAGCGGTAGGGTGAAACCCCAGATCTGGCCGCGCTCTTTGTCGCGCAGGTCGCCGAACATCTCCACGAACCCGGGAACCAGATCCGACTTGGTGACCAGCAGGTACACGGGCAGCACCATGTCCAGGCGCCCCATCACCTCGTCGATGCGTTCACGCAGGGACTTGGCCAAGACCGCAATCTCGTCCGCCTCGCCCTGCAGATCCGTCACGCTCACCGCGACCAGGATGCCGTTCACCGGCTTTTTCGGCCGCGTCCGGCGAAGCAGGTCGAGGAACGCCAGCCATTCTTCGCGATCATCTTCCTGGGTGGCCCAGCGTCCGGCCGTGTCCAGGAGGACGGCGTCGTTGGTCAGCCACCAGTCGCAGTTGCGCGTCCCGCCCACGCCGCGCACCCGTCCCCCCTTGGCGTGAGGGAACGGCAAGCCCGAGCTTCGTAGCGCCGTGGTCTTGCCCGCCCCGGGCGGCCCCAGGATCACATACCAGGGAAGAGCGTTGAGCGCATCACCGCCCTCGTGCGCCAGGCGCGAGGACTTGAGGCTGTGCAAGGCCTTGTTGAACTCGGCCTGCATGGCGTCTATCTCGGCCTGTTGATCGGGACGGATGCCGGCCGCCTGGCCAGCCAGGCCGCTTTCCAGCGCCAAGGACGCGCGCCGGGCCGCCCGCATGCGAATCAGATCGATCGCGACCAGGCCAAGCCCCACCACGGCAGTCACGCCGACCGCCGTCCAGAGCACGGGCGTGACCCCCCGAAAGACCAGCGCAGCCGCCCAGACCAGCGCGACGAAAATGATCCCGACGATGTACTTGAGCACGAAGTGACTCCTACGGCGCTATCTCGTCCACGCGGCTAGAGAGATCGCCGACCTCGTGATCGAATGAGACTCGCAGCCCGACGAAAAGCGCGAGGGCCAGCGCGAAGATGCCGAGCGACGCCCAGAGAAGAAGGTTGCGACCCGCGCTGCGAACCAACGGTTCGTCGGGCGCTTCGCCGGCGGGCGAGAGGGCGCCGGGCACCTCTTGGTTGCGTTGCACCTGACTGCGTACGGCTTCGGCAATGCGTATGAGCTCGACCTCGCCACCAGAAAAGCCGTACCTGCCCTGGAACCCGAACAGCAAGCAAAGCTGGTAGACGCGCAGGACAGCCGGCCGACGCCCGTCCGCCAAGAGACTGTCCAGCCGGGCAAAGAACCCCTCGCCCGCCACGTTCTCACCGAAGAAGTGGAGTTGCAGCGGCTGGTTCATCCAGTAACTGCGCAGCGGCTCGGGCGCGCGCAGCGCGACCTCGTCCATGAGCGCGACCAGGGCATAGGCAATATCCTGCGCGTCTTTCCCGGAAACCGCAGCCTTGCGCGCTCGCTCCTTGAAACTGTCGACGAAGGCGCGTAGTCGGTCCTGCACGACCTCCGGGGAGGCAGCCGGTTCATCCAGCGCGCGCAGGCGGCCGATGGCACTGAAGCAATCTCCGGTCAGGTCAGATACCAGATCCATGGCCTAGGCTTTGGCGGGAATCGCGAAGATCTCGAGCTTGAGCTGCGCGGGATCGTAGGGCGGCGGCAGGTAGATGGCGACGCTGCGCTCGCCCAGTACCTGGCGCCAGTGTTCCGCCCCGGCGGCGACATCGATGAGGAAGTAGGCCACGTGGGGCCGCACCGGCACCTCGGCGGGCGGGCGGTGGGCGACCTGCAGGCCGAGCCCGCGTGTGGCGGATCGCAGAAGGAACGGCAATTGTTGCCGGGACGCAATCTTGGCCCGGCCTGGCAGCTCGCGTGCCAGTTGCTCCTCGGAAACTCCCCGCGCCTGGGCCGCCAGGACGAACTGGGAGCACTTGAGGATGCGCTCGTCGCTCAGGGTACCAACCTGCAGTCCTTCACGCACCTCCATGGGCACGGCCAGGCAGGCCTCGCGCACGCTGGCGCGCAGGAGGCTGGTGAGAAGCGCGAACAGCTCCTCGAAGGTGGAGCGCAGAGCGGTGAACTTGAAGGCGGGCAGCGACGACGGATCCGCATCGGGCACCAGGGTCGAAAGCTGGCCGGCGATCTGGATGAGGTAGAGGTAGAGTTCGCGCGGACTCAGGTCACCGTCGCGGCCGGCGTGTGCGAGAATGGGAATGGCCGCGTTCAGGGCCGAGAGTTGCAGAAAGCGGGTGACCTCGCCGGTCCCGAATTCCACGGTCACGGCGTCGCGTTGCCGGCGCTCCTCGGAAAGCTGGCGCTGCTTGGCGATGGTGAGCGCGAGCAGCCGGCGCACGCTGCTGCCCAGGAACGAAGAAGCCGAGATGGACAGCACCGAGGGAATGAAGGCTTCGCTCGCGACGAGCGCGCCGCTGGCGTTGCGCGCGATCTCGGCAATCTTGATGGAGTCGAAATCGTCCCGGGCTTCATCGCCGAACAGCAGCGAAACATTGCGCCGGGCGAAGGCGATGGGCATGTCTGCCGACTCCCCGGTCATGTCGCCCACCGGCCGGGTGGCCGCGCGAAAGCGCGTGCGTCGAACCGCTTCCTCGGCTGCGGGCTGGCTGCAGTCCGCGTCCTCGGCCGCGACGCTGGGAACCCCATCGCGCTCCTTGGGCACGGCCAGGAACACTTCGAGCACCGGCTGGGCCGGGGGGAAGTGCACCCCGATGGGCCGCGCGGCCGGAGCCTCGGGATCGCCGGCGGCAAAGTCCAGGCAGAGGCCGTCGGGCAGGATGCCGACGAAGCGGCTCACCCTCAACTGCTCGGCTTGCAGAGCGGCCATGTCTAGATCGAGGGACAGGATTCCCCAAGTCTGGGGCGCCAGCGCGGCCAGCCGCCGGTCCAGCAGTCGCTCGTGGTACAGGTCCGCCTGCTGCAGATGCTGGGGGGAGATCAGCAGTCCTTCCGACCAGACAACTCTATGCGGGGCAGTCATTGCCTGCCCTCACTGCAACTCCACGCGGCTATCGACGAGCCCGATGCGCAGAACCGACCGCGCGGCCTCCGCGTCCCCGCCGGTGGGCGCGTGGCAGTACTGGGCATCCGGCGGGGCCAGCTTGCTGGCAACCCGCCAAGAGGCGCCGGAAGGATGGCGAAAAAATGCAACCACAGCGACAATGAGGGCTCCTTCGCGCCGGTCGAGCGATGGTGTGACCACATCACCCGGGTACAGCGTGATTTCTTTGACCGATACCAGATCATCGGCAAGCACGGCCCGATCGTTGTCAAGAATCTGTTCCAGGTTGGCGGTTTGAAGCTTGCCCGCATCCTTGAGCTGGTAAAGCCGCACCGTGGTGGCGAGCGATTCCCCATTCTCGCCTGGGTTGAGTCGGTCCGAGGCGCGGATGCTCACCCGGATTGGTTCCGGCGTGGGACAGGGCAATGGCGTGTGGGCACACGACAGCAGGGCCGCCCCAGCCAGCAGCACAGACATCAACCACCTTCCTCGCATGAAAAGAACCACGGGAGATTGCCAGCACATCTTGCTTGGCGCAATAGGTGTGGTGAGCCTCACGAGCCAGCGCTATGGTCGCTGGTCGCCAGGGGCTCGCCATGGTCATCAAGGTTAAACTCACGGATCCCCAAACCGGCAGCGATAGGACGTTCGAGTTCGATCAATCACCGATCCGGGTTGGGCGAAACGCGCTCAACAGCATCGTCATCGAGGATCGTTTCGTCTCGCAATGGCACGGGATGCTCAGATTCGACGAGACGAGCATCACCTACGTCGACCTGGGCTCCACCAACGGAACTCGGTTGCAAGGAGAGCGGCTGGCCAAGAACACGACCATTTCGCTCCCTGATCCTGCGCAGCTGGGAATCTCGCGCTTCGAGCTTCGGGTCACAGCCGGCCTGGCTGGCCCCGCCGTTTCCAACTCCCCCTCTACCAAAATCATGAACTGGGGCGAGTCGCAGCAGAACGAACCCCACGCGGCGCCGCCCTTGGCTGCCCCAGCCCAGAGCAACGAGCCCGATCGGCTGGCCCGCTGCCAGCGCATTCTCGAGGGCTTCAGCGACGCCTTTGTCGCGCTCAAGAAGGGCTACGAGGAATTTGGCTCCGAGGTGGGGGTCAGGCCGCTTGCGGGAAACACGCCCCTGCACCGCGCTCGCACTGGCCGCGAGGTCATTGACCACTTGCTCGCGTCCTCGCGAGACGTGGAAGGCTGCCTGCGTGAGCTGAAGGCCGTGTTCGCAGACATGGGGATTCACCACCTCGCCCTGATGGAGGGGATCACGCAGGGAATCCGTGCCTTGCTCGAATCTCTCGATCCCGGCATGCAAGACGCTGGCTCGGGTCTTTTCCCCCGATCGCGGACAAAGGCCCAGTGGGCAAGCTACCGGGATCGCTTCGCCACCCTTATCGCGGAAGACACCGCCTTGCATGCGGAGATCTTCGGCGTACAGTTCGCGCGGGGTTATGCCAGCGTCGCGCTCGGAGCGGATCGCGTGCCTGAGCACGGCGACAAGTAGAAGTCAGCTCCTCTCATCCTGTGTGTCCGCTGTTGAACAAATCGCGGCCTATGCCAGGGCCGGCTCAGGCGCGCCCGCAGAACATCACCGTCATCTCGGCGGGTTTACTGGGGTAAGAAATCATCCCAGGTGGACGTCCATCGCTTGACGGAGTATTTCACATATCACCACTAACTCGGTGTTTGACGTACTGGACATGATTGGAGGTCGACTCATGGAAAAGAGGCGGTTCGCTCTGGCTTGGTCTGCTCCCCGGTTGTTGTTCGCCTGCGCGGCGATGGTTGCGCTGGGGGCATTGGGATGTTCAAGTAACTCCAACTCCCCCGGTGACGCCGGTCCGAAGAAGGACGGCGGCCTCGGTGGAGCCGGAGGAATGACTACCGCGCCCGGTGGAGCAGGCGGAACACCCACCACTACTGGCGGGGTGCCGATAACCGGGGGAACCACCGTTGCCACAGGCGGCGCGGCTGGAACGACGACCGCCGCTGGAGGCGCGGCTGGAACGACGACCGCCACTGGAGGCGTGGCTGGAACGACGACCGTCATCGGCGGCAGAGGGGGTACCACCGCCACTGGCGGAGCAGGCGGCACAACCGGCGTCACCGGCGGTAGAGGCGGAACCACCGCCACTGGCGGTAGAGGCGGAACCACCGCCACTGGCGGAGCAGGCGGCACAACCGGCGTCACCGGCGGTAGAGGCGGAACCACCGCCACCGGCGGAGCAGGCGGCACTGTCGTCAGGGATGCAGCGGCTGATTCACCGGCGGATGCACGTGACGCTCCTGCTGATGCCCCCGCGGATGGTCCGGATGCGGATGCAGGAGACGCATCAGGCGGCTGCGGTGCCGCTGGCCAGGCCTGCTGCGCGGGCTCGATTTGCAGCGGGGGAGGCTGCTGCGGGGCGAACGATCGGTGCATCGCCGCTGGGAATACCTGCACCGGCGGACTAGGGGGCGGCGTGTGCGAGAAAGGCGTTTGCACGTCGGATGCCGAAACTTGCGGCGCTTCAGGTGATCCGTGCTGTGGTGGAGCCGGAGCAGGGTTGGGCACCTGTACGGCTGGGAACGTCGTTTGCGCTGCCACCGATGCGGGGGAGACCTGCGTTGCCTGTGGTGCCTCCAGCGAACGTTGCTGCGGGGCCGCCGGAAACCGCACCTGCACAGCCGCTGGCACGGTTTGCAATGGAAACACGGCTGGGTCTACTTGCGAGCCGTGTGGAGCCAACGCGGAACGGTGTTGTTCAGGTCGCAGCTGCGACACCGGACTGGCCTGCACAGGCACCGGCGGCGGCACCTGCGGGCCGTGAGCTGCTAGCCAGGGGCGCCTCCACCTGGGCGCCCTTCATTCAAGGCTCCACGAGGAGGGATGGCCTGCCTCCCACTTCGTGGGGCCTTTCTGTTGGATAGAGTTCGGAGAGGGCCGGGCCCAGGATCTCCTAGTGCCTCCGGTCAGAAGAGCGGACATGTTTCGGTGGACGAGGCGCCCGGACGGCAAGGCGCGACGAGGGCGCATACTTGACGTATGTAACCGAGGAGCAACGCAGCCGGCCGGGATGGATCGGCCGCCCAAACGTGGCCGAAATTCTGACCGGAGGCACTAGCCAAGATTCCCCGTGGTCACGCACTTGAAGACGAAGCGGCTCTCCCCGATCTCAATGGTGTCTCCATCGCCGAGGGGCTGGCGTGATGGGGCTGCCCTGTCCTCGATCTTGACCCGGCCTTGCAACGGCTCGATGGCGAACTCCCCGCGCGACTCGCTCAGCGCCGCATGCTGCTCAGCCACTTGATCGTCCGCGTCGAGGCGAATGTCGCAGCTCGGATCTCTCCCCAGGACGGCCCGTCCTGCAGCCACACGAAACGTCTCACCACGCCGGCCCGGCCCTGCGGCGCGCACCAGCCAGGCCACGGCCAGCGAGCCGCCACCCTGACCCCGGAGTGCATCCTGGATGGCCAGAACGGCGCCCCGGGACCGTGGGGACGCGAGAACCGGGTGGCGTTCACCCGCCTTGCGTAGACTAGCGGCCAGTTCGTCCAGCCCGAGCCGCAAGAAATCGCTCTGCTGGTCCTCGGGCACGCGCGCTGCGATGCTCGAGGCGGCGTGCCGAATCGGGGTCTTGGCCGCAATCGCCTCTGCCAGCGCAGCGGCCAGGTCGTCGCCCAGCACCCAATCGTCGCCGTGCCGAAGCAAGGCGGCAATCTCCTCGAAGCGGCGGCGGCCGGCTCGTGTCTGCAACAGTGGATAGCGCGGATCCGACAGCAGAGATGGATCCGCCGCGGCCAAGCTTGCGAGGCTCTCGGGGAATCTCCTGGTCAGCTCGAACACGGCTCGCTGTGCAGACAGGCCCCGGCCAATCAGGTCGTGTACGGCGGCAAGAACCGACTGTTCTTCCTGGTCGCGCGGGCGCCGGCCACGCAAAAAGAGCGCGCCTGCCAGCAAAACCAGCGCCCCTGCCAGCGCAGCCCCGAAGCCGAGCAGCCACCCGGTGGCAGCAGGCAAGGTGATGGCACCGGCTTCGATAGCCCGGCGTTTCCCCTCGCTGGTGAGGTTCAGCCTGATCCGGTGGGTCCCGCCGAAGGTGCGCCAGGACCAGGGGATCTCCAGGCGCACACGGCGCATGTCCGCGATGGCCTGTCCAAGTGACTCCAGGGTGCTCTGCAACTCCAGGGCCTGATCGGCAGCGCGGTGAAAGGCTCCGCCAGCGGCGAGATCCGCCAGGCTCCTCGCGCTCTGTTCTGCATCTGCGTCCGGGGCTGGGAACGACAGCACGAGCAACCTGACTCCGGCCTTGGCGATCTCGCTCCCCAGAGCGGAGAAATCCGCCGGCCCCTCGCCCGTGGCATCGGTGAAATCACGACCATCGGTGACGACCAGGATCACTTTGAAGGGGCTCTCGTCGGTGAGCAGGTTCTGCAGATCGATGCGGATGGCCTCGGCCAGATTGGGGCGGTCACCACCGAGATAGGCCAAGTCGTGCAGGGTGGCGCCCAGTTCGGAGGCTTTCAATTTGGGAATCGGCTGTCGTTTGCGGCCGTACAGGGTCGCATAGGCGTTGGTCCGGGCCGGCAGCCGCTTCAAGAAGCCCGTCACGCCCTCCAGGGCCGCGTCGGACAGAGCGGTGGGAACCTCCTTGATCCAGAGATACACCAGCCCAAGGGCCAGCGGGGACTTCCAGGTCGGGGCAGCCTCGGCCTCGGTCTGGGCGAAATCGGAGAAGCTCTCCAGCGACCTGGGCGGAGCCGCTGACGCCCCGTCGATCTCTGCCTCGACGGACGACGGCTTCAACGTCGCCCCTTCTTCCGAAACGCCGCCCACGAAAAGGATGATCTCTCCCCGGTCGATCGTGGGCGGCGAAACCACGAACCAGGGCCCGGCCTGGGCAACGGCGGGTAACCCCAGCGCCAGCATGACGACCAAGGACCGCGCCCAGGTCACGACGGCCCCTGCCCGCCCGGTGGCAGCCACAGCGACTTGAAGACCATCTCGGTTGTTCCCACGCGTACGATGTCACCGTCGCTCAGCTTGACGATCTCGCCGCGCCCGAGCCTGTGGGCATCGACAAACGTCCCATTGGCCGACGGGCCGGGGTCCACGCGGTCCCGAATCGCAAAGGCCTCCTGGCGGTCGTTGCCGGCTGGCCGGTAGACGATGGCGTGCCCGCACGACATGAACTCATCGGCGAAGTCGAACCATTCCTCGTCGGCCCCGGGGTTGCGAACACCCCGCGATAGCACCAAGGTTCGCGCGGCCAACTGGACGAGCGAGCCGATTCGCTTCTCGTCGGGCGACTGGAGAACCACAAACCAGCCCAGGCTTAGCCCCAGCGTGGGTGAGGATCCCGGTCCACCGACCGCAGACAGGCAGAGCGTCTTGGGAGTGGCGATTCCCGGACGACAGCTTCCGCAAGTCGACCCCCACATTGCGAGCATAAGCTGCCCGCAATTGGGACACGGGCGATCGACCGCCGCTGCCGAAGCAGGCCGATCCGGCCGGTCCCCATCGGGAATGGCGCGATCGGGGCCACCTGCGCCCGGGCGGCCGGACGCGGGCCGCCGAGCGCGCGCAGGAACCCCTTGCCTCCGAGCGATCGGACCGGAGCGCTTGTGCCTTGGGCGGGACTGCAGGCCACCGCCCGCCAGCCACTGTTTCAGCTTGTCGAGCACTGGCAGCCAGCGATGATAGGGTTGCTGCCTGGTGCGGTCAAACCGCTTGTGGATGGCTGCCACCGGAGGTCCGGCCCGGAAATGATTGTCCTGTCCCAGCTTTTCTGTGTTGCGCTTTGGCTGGCCACCCAGCCCGGCGGCGCGGTTGCCGCCGGCCACGGCACGGCCATCATGGTGGCTGGCCAGCCGGTCGACCTGGGGCGCACCGTGGTTCTGTGGAGCGACGAGCAGGGCTTCGACGGCTACGACCTCCGATGCATCGACCAGAGCGGCGGCTGCTGCGATGTGGACTGGGCGCGTTACGGAGCCCGCAGGGGACTCGCGCACAGGACACTGGCGGATCTGCAGGGGGTGGTGTCGCAGTTCGTTCTGCACTTCGACGGCTGCGTGAACTCGCGTTCGTGCTTCAAGTCGATGCACAACCGCGTTCGCCCGGGCGGCGGGTGCGGGCTGTCGGCGCACTTCATGATCGACAGCGACGGCACCATCTATCAGACACTGGATCTGGCCGAGCGCGCCTTTCATGCCGAACAAGAGAACTCGATCTCGGTCGGGGTCGAGATCTGCAACCGCGGGCGTTACCAGCCGAGCGAGATGAGCCGGCTGCCGGCCGAGTATCGCACCCGCCCGCGGCGCCAGGTCGTCATCAATGGCACGGCCCACGACGCCTACGACTTCCGCCCCGAGCAATACGAATCCCTGGTGAGCCTGAGCCGGGCCTTGCTCCGCATCTTCCCCAAGATGAAGCCCATTATCCCCGAGCGCGACGGCCAGCCATTGCTGGAAACCCTGGCCCAGCCGCTCGATTTCCACGGCATCGTGGGTCATCTCCATGTCGATTTGCAGAAGCAAAAATGGGACCCGGGCGCGCTCGACTGGAACCGCGTGGTGCGGGCGCTGCGCGGGTTCTCATTTCCCATCCAGATCAGGGCCTTTTCCGAGGTGCCACGCACGCGCGATGAACTGCTGGCCGCGCGCAAGGCTGGCTTCTTCGCCAGCGAAGAGCGGGTGACGGGGTTCTTTCCGCTCGCCCCGGCCCGGCTGTGGCACTCGGGCGTTCACCTGCGAGGGCTGCGCGGCAGCCCGGTGTTGGCGCCGGCGCGGGGGCGCATCGTGGCTGCTCGCCAAGCCGAAGAAAACGGGCGTTCCACTGCGTTTGTGCTCATGCGACACGAGGTGGAACTGGATGGCCGGCTGCTCACCTTCTTCTCGCTGCTCTTTCACCTGTCGCTGCCGTCTCTTTCGGACGACGTCCCGATTCCGTGGATGCGGACCCTTATGCAGCCGGAGAGAGCCGCGCAACGAGTCGCACTGGAATCCGGCGCGATCGTTCTGCTCGACGAGCGGGTCGAGGCGGGCGATCGGGTCGGGGTGCTCGGCTCGGTCAACCGCGGGCCCGAACAAGGCCCTGAACTGCACTTCGAGATCTTCACCGCTGACAAGCCCCCGCCTGCCCTGGGCAAGAGCTTCCACTATCTGAACGCCGCAGCCGACGGACCGATCGTGCGGCGGGCCGCCCTGGTCTCCTTGGCCGACAGGAACAACGACTCCCAGATCGACGCGGACGAGTTGCGCAGGTTGTTTCACGGCAACGAGATCGATCCGCGGCAGGCGCTGCGGCGGTTGGTCATCCTGCA
>Ga0302322_100003384_pt1 | contig 13690 bp, 10 predicted proteins | sample Fen_T0_2_FD_203757 | JGI IMG/M metagenome (GOLD analysis project Ga0302322, IMG submission 203757) | Peat permafrost microbial communities from Stordalen Mire near Abisko, Sweden - Fen_T0_2 | ecosystem: Environmental > Terrestrial > Soil > Wetlands > Permafrost | place: Sweden: Abisko...
TGAAGGAGCGCTCATGATTGGAACGCGCGAGCGTAGCTGGGGGAGATTCGTCGCTCTGGCTGTGGCACCGTTGCTTGCCGTCACGACGGCATGCACGGTAAGCGGATCCGCGCCCGACCCTTCGGGCGGTGGCTCGTCCGGACCGAACAGCAACAACCCGGGCGGGGGACAGGGACAGGGACAGGGACAGGGTGGCAGCCCTTCGCAATCACCCGGCGCGACCACTGCGGTCGCGCTGCCTGGCACGCCGATCTACACGCGCTTTCTGCGTCTCACCAATAGCCAGTGGGAGAACAGCGTTCACGACATCCTGAAGCTGACGGCCGCAACAGGTCAGTCCGATCAGTTCCTGCACGCCGTAGCGGGCACCACCGACTTCGACAACAACGAACGCGTCGTGATGGTGAATAACGGCAACTGGTCCGATTTCCAGGGCGCGGCAGAGGCCGTGGCCGCCAATGTGACGGCCACCGACAAAGCGCTGCAAGCAGTCGTCGCCACTACCGACCCGGCTGCGTTCATCAAGACCTTCGGGCGCCGAGCCTTCCGTCGCGACCTCACGGCGGCCGAAGTGACCTCGTACACGGCGCTCTACACCCAAGGCACGACTTTCTCCGGTACCCAGAGTGCCTTCACGAAGGGCGCCGCGCTCGTCATCGCGGCAATGCTGCAATCGCCGAATTTTCTTTATCGCGCGGAAATGGGGGACAACGGCGCTCCCCTTTCCGGTTACGAGATGGCCGCGAAGCTCTCGCTCTGGATTCGCAATACGACGCCGTCCGACGCGATGCTCGACGCGGCTGCCAGTGGCTCGTTCGATACCGCGAGCGGTGCGGCCGCTCAAGCCAAGACGATGCTCGACGACCCGACCGCGGTTGCCTCGATCCGGCAGATGCACACCCAGCTCTACAAGATCGAGCTGCTCGATACGATCACCAAGGACCAAGTCGACGGCTACAGCGATGGCTTGAAAGCGGAATTTACCAGTGCCGCCGTCTCGTTCTTCGATTACATCTACAAGCAGAGCTTGGGCGTCAAGGACATCTTGACCACGGACGTCGGCTTCGCCGGTCCGCTGATGGCTCAGCTCTACGGGCTCAAGGTGAACGGCACCGGAGTGCAACAGGTGTCGTTGACCAATCGCGCGGGTTGGTACTCGCAGGCGCCGTACCTGACGCAGTGGGCGATCAATGACGCTCCGGACTCGATCCACCGTGGGGTACGCATCAACCTGGATTCGCTGTGCTTGGAGTTGGGTCCCCCATCCATGATGCTGCCCCCGGTCCCGGCACTGATGCCCAATCAGACCAACCGCCAGCGCTATGAGGGGCTAACCAACGGTTGTGGTGCCCCGTGCCACACGGTCTACATCAATCCGCTCGGTTTCGCGTTCGAGAACTTCGACGGCGTGGGACGCTTCCGTACCACCGACAATGGCCAGGCCATCGACACGACCGGCAGCTATCCATTCGCCGAAGGGACGAAGCAGTTCAACGGTGCGACCGACCTAATGAAGACCATCGCGAACGGCAAGCAGGCGCATCAGTGTTGGTCGAAGAAGATGGCAAGTTACGCACTGGAGCGCGACATCGTGGATGCGGAGAGGCCCATGGTCGAGTCGCTCGGAGCGGTGAGCGCGGCGTCAGGCGGCTCGCTCAAGCAGGTGATGCTCGCGTTGGTGCAAAGCGACGCCTTCCGGACTCGTGTTGGAGGTGGACAGTGATGGATACGTTCAATCGCCGTAAGGTCATCAATCGGCGCGCGTTTCTCTACGGCGCGGGTACAGTCGCGATCGCTCTTCCGTTCTTGGAGGGCCTGCCCGAGCGCTCGGCGTGGGCCGCCGGTTCGCAGCCGATCTTCACGTTCTTCATCTGCGCGGCGTGCGGCGTGGAACCCAAGCGGTTCTGGCCGGCTAGCACCGGAGCGCTGAGCGGGCTGCTGGCCTCCGGGAAGGCAGTCGACGCCCTCGCGGATCAGGCGAAGAACTTGCTGATCGTCAAGGGGGTCAATTTTCCGCTCACGGGGCCCACCGGTTGCGGACACGCCCAGGGGCTCTCGCAGGCATTGACCGCCAAAACGCCGACGGGCAGTGGATCGCAGGCGACCGCCGCAGGACCTTCCGCCGATTTCGTCATCTCGAAGGCGGTCAATGCGGCCGGCAGCGACCCGATGACCCTGTATGCGGGCAACATCAAGAACGGCTTCATCGCCGATCGGCTCTCGTTCGACGACTCGGCACGCGTGCGCGCCTCGGTCGACAATCCCTACAAGCTGTATCAAAAGCTGACCGGCTTGGCGACGGCCGGGGGTACAGGCACGGGCGGCACCGGCACCGGCACCGGCGGCTCGAGCGGCACGAATTCGATGGCTCAAGAGCTCGTCCAGAAGCGCAAGAGCGTGAACGACCTCGTGCGGGCCGAGCTGAATTCGCTGATTCAGAACCCCAAGCTGAGCGCGGCCGACAAGCAGCGTTTGCAGCAGCACTTCGACGCCATTCGTGACGCCGAAAACACCATGATGCAGATGGGGTCGCAAATGGCGACCGTCGGCTGCACGATGGATGGCATCGACACGTCGGTCTACCAAGCCCTATCGAGCTGGAAGTACAACGCCACGAACGTGCCGAACGGTGGCATCGAAAACATCGTCGAGTTGCATCTCGGTCTGGTCGCGCTTGCGTTCGCCTGCGACTACAATCGAACAGGTACGCTGCAGTGGGGTGACGGTACCGATCACACGGTTTACCAGGTGCCCTCGAATACGACGCTCGGTAACTGGAATTTCCACTTTATTAGTCATCGGGCGCAGTCGGACGGGACGGTCGGTTCGAACTCGACGGCCGAGGCCGCTCACGCGGAGATCGACCAGTTGCGCATGGCGACACTGGCGAAAGGTCTGAAGCACTTCGCGGACCGCGGGCTACAGGACAAATCGATCGTCCTCTGGACCAATCACGTTGCCGAGGGCAATCACAGCATGAAGAACGTTCCGTTCATTCTGTGGGGCAACGGCGGCGGGGCGCTCAAGCAGGGCCAGTACGTGGATGCCGCGGGCGCGAACAACGGACAATTGCTCAATACGGTCATCACGGCGGCGACCGGAAATGCGAGTCCGAACTTCGGCTCGAGCGGTGGCAAAGAAATCGCTGCGGTCAAAGCCTAGCGGCGTGCCCAGACCTACCCGCCGACTCTCGGTTAAACGCATGCGAAGTGTGCTCGAGGCCGTGACCAAGCCGAACTTTGCCAACCATCGTCTTCGGCTTGGTCTGTCAGGAGTGTTGGTCGCAGTGGCCAGCTTGGCGGGTTGCTCCTCCTCGGATGCTCCGTCGACTTCGAGCGCCGGGAGCACGAGCGCCGGCGGCAGCACGGCGCGGGCGGGGGCGGGCGGAAGCGGAAGCGGAAGCGGAGGCAGCCTCGCGAGCAGCGGCGGAACCACCAGCGCCTCGGGTGCGGGCAGTTCGGGCGCACCCGCGAGCAGCGGCGCACCCAATCTGGGGGGAAGCGGCGGCGCCTCGGCGGGATCCCATTCCGGCGGCGCGAGCAGCGGCGGAATGCCGGGCGCGAGCGGGTCCGGCACGGGCGGTTCGGGTACAACGGGTCCCGCAAAGCCGAGCGCCGGTTGCGGAACGAGCGGCGGTCGACCCTCGGGTGGTCAAGTTCAGGTCGCCAATACGTCGATCTACATGTTTCCCGAGGGCTACGACGGGACGAAGCCGTTCCCGCTGCTGATCGCGCTTCACGCCTGCGGCAACCCAAACACCGAGTTCGTCAACCTCACCAACGGGACACCACTGGCTACGGACTATGTCCGGTCCTTTCCGAACACACCGGATAGCGGACAATGTTGGAGCAACTACAGTGGTGACGTCGCGCGAATCATCGCTCAATACGATGAGGTAATGAGCAAGTACTGCATCGATCAGAACCGGGTGTTTGCGATCGCGCACAGCTCCGGCGCTCAGATGCTGGTCAACATCCTGTCTCACAAGGCCGACGCACAGCACTTGAATCTGAAAGGCATCGCCCCCGTGGCTGCCGATCCGTACAACGTCGCGCTGCCGATGCCGGTCTTGTACATCGACGGTCAGAAGGACAACCAACGCAGCGCCAACTCGGCCAAAGACACGGTTGCCAAATTCAGGGCATCCAACTCGTGCATGGATACCTCGAAGCCGTATGCGTCCGTGATGTCGTGCACTAGCACCGACTCCGGGCATCCCATGGTCGACCCCGGCTGCATCACCTACGACGGCTGCGCCGTGCCTACCATCTGGTGCTCGCACAACGATCCCAGCTACAGCGGCACGCAGCACGGTGTGCCCTGCTTCGCGTTGAAGGCGATGTCCGATTTCTTCAAGCAGCTGTAGGGCGCAGTCAGATCCGACGAACGAGCCGTACGCGCCGATCGGGGGCGGGCGAATGCTCAAGCTGCCCGACGGCTAGAGCGAAGCTCGCGCTGTGAGTTGCATTCGTGCATCGATCAGACGCGGGACGTGTTGCTCAAAAAGAACGGCTGCGGTGTCGAGACAGCGCGACGACTCGGGCCCCTGCGAAGCCTACCAAAGCTGCTCCTCGGCCCATCCGTTGACCAATGCCAGTTCGCTTTCGGGCATCGCACCCCGAGCTTTGTTAGCGCTGTGATTGGGGATTTCTTCAATCAGTTCTGACGGTGCGTTGGCAGCGAGATTCCAAGTTTGTCCCACGGATCGGGGGTATTCGTGCTACTTTGACGCAATGAAGCTGGCTCTCGCCTTCGCCTCGGCCGTGTTTACTTTTGCCACTCTCTCGGCCCCGAGAGTGCATGCCGCGACGTCGCAAAAAGTCGAGCAGAGCGTGTGGGGCGTGAGCGGCTTGCCGACTTACGTCAACATGTACATCTACGTGCCCGACAATCTGGCGGCGAAGCCTCCCATCCTCGTCGCTTCGCACCACTGCCAAGGGACGGCCGCGAGCACGTACAGTGAAACGAAGTCGAGCTTCGTGCCTCTGGCCGACAAGAATGGTTTCATCATCATTTTTCCGGAAGCCACGGGTCACAATTGCTGGGACGTCGGCTCCGCCAAGTCGCTGAAGCACGACGGGGGTGGGGATACGCACGCCATTGCCCAAATGGTGCGGTACACGCTCACCAAATACAATGCAGACCCCGGTCGTGTGTATGCGTTCGGCGGTTCCTCGGGCGCGATGATGACGCAGGCTCTGATGGGCGTGTACCCGGATCTATTCATGGCGGGAGTAGCCGTTTCCGGAGTGCCATGCGGCTGCTGGGCGGTTGAGTATTCTGGTGACGTGGCGACGAATGGTCAGTGGAGTAACCCGTGTGCGGGCGGGCAGGTCAGCAAGACGGCCCAGCAATGGGGTGATCTCGTCCGGTCGATGTTCGTAGGCTACAGCGGACACCGTCCGCGCCTGCAGCTCTGGCACGGCACGGCTGACACCACGATCAGCTACAAAAACTTGGGTGAAGCCGTCAAAGAGTGGACCAACGTCCTCGCCTTGAGCGAAACCCCGACGGCCAGTGACACCAAACAGGGCGGGCCGCACGATCTTTGGAAAAACACGTGTGGTTTTGGTGTTCTGGAAACGTTCTCCGTCACCGGCGCCGGCCACGGCGTGAGCTGGGACGTGAGCACGGCCGCAGGCTTTCTCGGTCTCGATAAGGTGGCAGGTTCGGACCCTGAGACCGCTGCCTGTCCTGGAACGGGCGGCGGGACTGGTGGCGCCTCGTCCGGCGGAGCGGCGGCGGGCGGAGCGGCGGCGGGCGGAGCGGCGGCGGGCGGAGCGGCGGCGGGCGGAGCGGCTGGCGCCAACTCGACCGGTGGTGCTTTGGGCGGCCAAGGAAACGCCAGCGGAGGAAGCAACTCCGGCGGCGCGAGCGGCTCGAGCAGCACTGGAGTGTCTGGTGCTAGTGGGAGTGTGAACGGTACGAGTGGCGCGAACCCCGGTGGCATGCCCGGCAACGCGGGTGGCAATGGTCCAAGCGGGGGAGCTTCGAACGGCAGCCGTGCCGGCGCCACGAGCTCGACGAAGGACGACAGCGGCAACTCAGCCAACGGCTGTGGCTGCTTCGTTGCAGGTCAGGGGCAGCGAGATGTCTCTCGTTCTTCATTGCTCTTGCTCGCAGCCCTCGGGCTGGTCCTGCGCCGTCGCGGCGCGGCTCGAGCGCGCGGTCCCCAATCCGGTGCTGACCTGACCGCGGGCTCTTTTCCCGACGGATGACGCAGGCGCATGCTTGCTACTGACTCCCTCAGTGCCTCGACGCTGTAAGTGCTCTTGGCGCCGCTCAGGTGTCGGCTACTGCGCGATGCAATACTGCTGCATGACGCTCCAAATTGCTTCGGCGCTCGTTCGAGAGCCCGCGTCCGTTGGGTTGAGTTGGTCGGCCTGGATGTAGTCTGCGTAGTGTCCCGCGAAGGCGGCTCGCAAATCCAGCCAATGGCACGGTAGCGGAGCGTTCTGGCAGGCGCTCTGAACCAGGGGTCTGAGAGCATCCAGCCGAGCGCGCACGTTCGCATCTCCCGGATCGGGGTAGAAGACGTATACGACCTGCTGCACGTTTTCCGTCGCCATCTTCGCGAAAAGATCCTGCGCGGCCGCCGCGGCCGCCGCGATCACGGAGCAGCTCGAGTCCACGGTGTTGCACGAGCCCAGCAGCGCGTCGGCGCCGCCGCCGTTCATGATCACTACCTTGACCTCGCCTTCGGAGACGCCGCTCGCGTATTGCTCGAGAATCCCGTTGCCACCCAGGGCCAGCGAATTGGCGATCAAACTCGAGCGATCCCGATAGCGTTCGCCCGCTGACACCGCACCAGCGCTGCGGGCCATGCCTTCCAGGTAGGCGGTGATCTGGTGATTCGTGGCAAAGAAACTATCCCCGATGACGAGCACCTGATTGGCGGTCACGGTTCCGTGCTCGCACGTGCCCGCTCCGCCGTCCCCTCCACTGTCTGGCACATTGCTCGAGCCACCAGCGCCCGCGCTGGGAAGCGAGCCGGAGCGACACGCACCCTGCTGACAACGATGCAATGCCGAGACAACGGCGCAATCCCGGTCTGCCACGCAGGAAACTTCGCACACGCCCGGGATGGCATCGACTCCGACGCACCCCTGCTCGGCGCTCGAGAGCACGCATTGCGCCGCTGGCAATGATTGGCACGCGGCCCGGTTCGCGCAAGGCAGGGTGCACACGCCGCACACGCAAGTCAGTTGGTTGCCGCAGGTGTTGTCATTCGGCTGGCAACGAGTGAGAAAGTGGGTTTCACCTCCGGTCGGTTCGCTAGTTTCTGCCCGACAGCTGAACGCCAATGCCAGCGCGGCGAGCAGGCTCGTGATCCGGCTCGTCGCTTTGCTAAGCATGATCTTCGGCGTCATCTTCTTCGTGGATCAAGCATTGACCCGCGTAGATCACAACGCGGGTATGGGCCTCGGGAACCGTTTGTGCCTCGTTGAATTCCGCTACGCGCCCTCGCAGGTCGGTGAGCATACTGCGCAAGCGGGAGAGCGTGCCGAATACCTCGTCTGCCAAGGGATGCCCAGGCCACACGTCGATCGTGTAGGTGCCGCCACCGATTTGGTCATCGAGCGCGGTCGCTCGATTTTCGTTCAACCGGCTGAGGATCGTGGTGACCAAGGCCTTGAAATGATCGAATACCGCTGCCTCCCAGCCAACCGGTGCTCCGAGCGGAACGACCAGCGCCCGGGCACTGTAACGGGAAACTCCGTTGCTCTCTAGATGCTCGATCCGGCCGGCTGACAGGAGTCCCTTGATCGTGCCCTCGAGCGCGGCCATTTCGGTTTGGGCTCGCTCCGCTATTTCCTGCAAGGTTAGCGGGCCTTCTCGATACATCAGCGCGATCACCAATTCCTCGGCGCCCTCGGCCCCGAGCTTCCGCTGCAGCGTCGCGAGCTCATCATCCGAGGCGGCCCGGTAAGACGGATTTGAACCCGTGCCGGTCCAGAACACCAGTTGGCTGTCGCACAGATCGCGCAATACCGAACGAACTTGCGCCTCGTCGTCGCTGGGAAAGCGCGCCAGGATCTCGCGCCGGGTGACGACCCCTTGAGTCTTGATGTGCTCGAGCACGACCTCCCAAAGGGAACGCCCGCGCTCTGTCGAGCTCTCACTGAGTCGTTGAATCTTGCGCCGATAGGTTCGCAGGCCGAGGCCGAACATGTCTGCGCTGACTTTTCGGCTCACGCCCTGACGCTCGATCTCCCGCGCGAGTTCGATGAATACCTGGTCGGCGATCTGGGCTAGCGGTGCGCGAATCCCCCTCGAAGTGGCCAACTGCGCAATCAGGATCGTCGTTTGCCGAACGATGGCGTGAATCAAGAGCTCGATCGTCATCTTGCCAAGCCGTAACGCTTATACACGGCGCCGGCTGAACGGACGGAGGGACCCGATTGTCCTCCGCAAATAAACAGACGGAGCGGATTATTGCTGTCCACCAGTGGGTGTTCCAGCAGGGTGAGCATTTGATTGTAGCAACGAAAGCAGAGCGCGCACCGTCGCTGAGTTTCGCCAATCGAAAGCGAAGTCGGACTGGGATCGGGAGGGCAATTTTGACCTCTGATGAGTTGATGTACGAAAGAGTAGGCTAGGCCGCACGTGCGACCAGCGGGAGCCCAACCGGCTATTGGCCGTCGAGAACTGCTCGTCGTTCGAATATCAGTGGCGGCAATTCGGCGCTTGGGTCGGTGGGTTGCGCTCGAACCGTAGCCCCCGCCTGGTTTGCACTGTCGAAGGCAGCGGGCGCCCAGGAAAACGTGGGTGACTGCGAGCAGCAAAGGTCGATCAGGGCGACCAACCCCGGGGTCGAACGCCTCGGCAACGACGTCAGCTATTTGGAGTCGTTCATCACGGTCTGAAATTCGGGCGAAAACGAGCCGTCGTTGCGCTTGATTTCGGAGCCGGTATCCCAGAGCACCGGGACGATCCCGCGTGAAAGTGCGGCCTTCGCGACCGACTCCATCCACAGCACGCGTGAGGCGGGTTCGCGCACGTAGTTCATGCCCGGAGTAACGGCAAACTCACCGAGGATCACGGGTATCTTCTTCTGGCTGCTGAAAGTGGCCAGCTTGGAGAAGAGAGTCTGCAAGCTCGCCTTCTCGGTGTCGGTGCCCCACTTGGTCGCAGGCGAACCCCAACTCTCCACCGTATCGAGGCCAGTGAAAGTGTACGGCGTGTAGTAGTGAATCGAGAGGAAGAGCTTTGCTTGACCCGCGGGGTCCGTTGGGACGGCAAAGCCGCTGACACACGTGAGGTCGATATCGGTATTGAAGCCCGCGATCAAGAGCGCCCTAGTTTTGTTGAATCCGCTCTGTGCACGCACCGTCGTTACGAAGAGCTGGTTGAGCTGGTTGAGCGCCGCGTAGTCAGGCGCCTGATTGGAGTCGCCGTTCACGTAGAAGCGACCCTCTTCGTTCAGCCCTTCGAACACCAGCTTGTGCCCCACGTTGCTGAAGCCCGAGGCAATCTGAGTCCAGTACGAGGCAAACTTAGTCGTCACGTCGCTGGTGAGTTTGAACTGGTTGGCTTTGTTTTCGTTGTAGATCCAGCCGCCGTCCCAGTGAATATTGACGATCGAATACATCCCAGCCGCTTCGATCCAGCCGACGACTTCTTTCACTCGATTCAGCTTCGTCGCGTCGATGACGCCGTTGTTTGCGTAGGTATCCCACGCTACCGGCACGCGCACCGTCTTGATGCCGCGACTGGCCATGCCGTTGATGAAGGTTTGAGTGATGAGCGGCTGGCCCCAACCCGTCTCCCACGACGTGGTGTTTTCGAGCGTGTTGCCGATGTTTGCCCCGAAGCCCATGGCCGTCGCCATTTTGAAGACGTCTACGGAGTCGGCGCCGCCACTGCTCACGCCGCCGCTGCTCACGCCGCCGCTGCTCGCGCCGCCGCTGCTCGCGCCGCCGCTGCTCGCGCCGCCGCTGCTCGCGCCGCCTGGGACTGCGGAGCTACCACTAGACCCCGCTCCGCCGTTGTTGCCCGCCCCGCCTGCGTTGGTGGAACCTGCACTTGGAGCGCCGCCAAAGTTCGTGGCGTTTCCGCTCGAACCAGCTACGCCGCGCGACATGCCTGCCGTGCCCGCGCTTGTGAAACCTCCGGCCGCCTCGGGAGTGGAGCCGCCACCTGCCTGAGAGCACCCCGCTGAGACCGACAGACAAATACAACTTGCGGCAAGCAGATTCCACAGTCGGAGTTTCATTCCGTGCTCTGTACTTCCGGTTCAAGATACGGGCGACGGGCACGAACGACGACCTTTTGCCGCATCGCGATCCCACTGGCGCCGAGTCGTCCCTGGGTCACGAGTTCGCAGCGCACGGCATATTCCGAGGCTCGCGCCGCTCATCCGGCGCATTCAGGATGCGCTGCGTTGCAAGCTTCAATTCCTGGCGTGCCTTGCGCAATCGTGAGTAGACCGTAAAGAGCGGTATCGAGAGTGTCGATGCGACCTCGGTTACCGGTACGTGGTCGAGTTCGTGCATCATGAGCACGGTGCGTCTCGGTAGCGGGATGCGCCGGAGCGCTGCCTGCAACAGGGCGTTCGTCTGCTTGCTGCTGAGTACGTCCTCGGGTCCCGGGCTGTCGTCGCCCAATTCGACGTTTCCGAATGCAATCTCGCGGGAGCGTTTTCGCTGATTTGCCAGCGCGATGCGAACGGCGATGCCAAACAAATAGGGCCTGAGCGGGCGAGTGTGGTCGTATTCCGACCAGCGTCGGTGCAAGACCAAGAACACCTCTTGCGCTAGGTCGTCGACTTCGCTGCGTTCCGTGCCGAGTCGGCGCAAGGTGCGCTGCACGTATTCGAGTTCGATACGGAAGGCCGCGCCCGAGCGCGCTGCGTTGGGACGGACCATTGATTCAGGTTGGATCGCGTTCATCACTTGGCGCTCAGCCGGCACGCAGTTGACGTCGAACGCGCAGAGAGCAGCGTCCTGTCATCGAATGCAGTGTTGGCACCCGGCTGATCCCGTCGAGCAAACGCTGCGTCGATTTTCGAATCTGTACCTGACAGGTGTGCCCGTAGCGCGGGGCCCGGCGCACGCAGGAGTTAATGTGGCTCGACGATAGAACTGCGTCGGCGCGCTGACCGTCGACGAGCGTCGAGCTGACTGCGACGTCGCGCGCCTCGGCATGGTTCGCTTACGCCCACGCAGGGCGCGCCTTCGTCGCCAACGCGTCGCGCGGCCGCTCCAACAATCGACTGTTGCTCATCCCTGCTTCCAGCATGCCGGAGCGATGGCGGTCGTTCGGCGAGAAGCGTGTTTCCGCAGGAGCCGGGACTCGCAGGCATCTGTGCCGGCCACCGCGAGCTAGGACGGCCGGGCAGACTCAGTAGTCGAGTACGGCGGGCTATTTGCAGGTTGGACACCCATGTTGCAGCAGTAGGAGTAGGGCCGGAATTCCGTCGGACAATCGACGAGGGGCATTGACGTAACAAGTGGCGCGGGAACCGGCCTTACCCCGTTGCTTCCCACTCGGACTGCTGCAAGATGCCGACATGGGCGCGGTCTTTCTGAGCTTCGGCACCGCTAATCAAGCGAATTCCGCCATACGGCCGAAGTTGCAGCCCCGAGACCTTCCCAGGTGACACGGCGGTCATTCCCTTGAACACTTACGACATGGTTCTGGCCTTCATCGCCTACCTATTTGGCGAACGCAGGCAAAGAAAGGGGAGCCGCGGCTTCTTCGCAGCAGCCACGGGCGCGCTGACGCCCGTCCTGCTGATGTTGATGGTCTGGGGCGGCCCAAGCGGTTGCGCGCCAAAGTTGAGTGCAGGTGAGTGGGAGTGTTCTGGCGACGCCGGAGCCTCGGATGGCGGCTCGTCGACCCCTCCCGCAGCGACAGATCCGGTAGCCATACCGTGGTCCACCGGCTTTGAGCAGCGGTTTTGTGACTACACCGCGCTAGCCGGCTACTGCTACGGCGATTCCGCCTTTACCGTGGTCAAGAGTCCGCACCATGCCGGGCGCTTCTCCGCTCAATTTTCGGCAATGGCCTCGAGCTCGAAGTTGCCTCAGACGCGCTGCGTGCGGCGAGGCGTGCTACCGGAGTCCGCATACTACGGCGCTTGGTATTTCATTCCAGAGGCCCCCAGCCAAGCCTCGGTTTGGAACCTGTTCCATTTTCAGGGCGGCGATAGCCCCGACAACGTCCGCAAATTTTGGGACGTGACGTTGGTGAAGGATACGCCGACCGCCCCCTGGGAACTAATTGTCTATGATCCCCTGGCACCGGCAGGCAAGGGCGTTTACCACAGCGCAGACCACACCCCATTTCCGATCGGTGCTTGGGTTCACATCGTGCTCTTCTTGAAGCGCGCGGCTGACGCCAGCGGCCAGATAGCTCTGTACCAGGACGATGCGCTCTTGTTTCAACAAACGAACTTGAACTCCGACGCTTCCAAATTCACCGAATGGTACGTCGGCAATTACCTCACCGACGCGATGCCTGCTGATTCCACGTTGTATGTGGATGACGTCTCGATCAGTGCGACCCAGTGAGCGCATGCGCGGACTGAAGCGTATCGTCCCCGCACTGCTATGCGGATGTTACCTGGTGTATCCTGGTCAGGCAGTCGCGCAGGCCCCGGCGCCCATCCAGCTGAAGTGGAATGCGCTCGCAAGTTGCCCGAGCTCGGAGTCAGTACTGGCACGTGTTCGGCAGATCGCGGGTTCGACTCGACCGACCGCCACGCCGCTGCGTGCGAACGCTACGATTACACGGCCGAGCGAAGGCTTGTTTCGGCTGCGGCTTCAGATTGAGGCCGGCGACCTCGCTGCCGTGCGTACGATTGAGGGAAAATCATGCAAGGATCTCGCTGGTGCGGCGGCTGTCGCACTGGCCTTGCTCTTGAGCTCCGAAGAGCCCCTCAGCGAGCGGGACCTGGCGGGCGCGTCGACCGGCGACTTAGCCGCTGGCAGCGAGGAGGCAGGTGACAAGAGCACTACGCCGAAAGAACGAACAACGGCGCCCCCGGCGGCCACGACCGTGAAGCCAGCAACTTCGAGCGTGCCCGATGCGCCCAATGCGCCCAGCGATGAACCGGGACCCGCCCGTCGCTGGCACGTTCTGCTGGTTGCACCGATGGGAGCGCTCAGTGTAGGTCCGCTGAGGCGAACGAGTCGCGCGCTAGCGGTTGCTGCTGGCGTCTCTTTCGATAACTGGCATTTTTTGGCCGATGGTAAGCTTTGGGAGCCGCAGCGCGAAACGGTCTCGAATTTGGGCGACGCATACAGCGTCGATCTCAATCGCTTCAGTTTGGGGGCACGCGGCTGTCGCGTTTTTGGCACTCGTTTCGAGTTGGCGCCCTGCGCGCTGATGTCGGTGCACCATCTCTCGGTGCGCGGAAGTGGGCCGAACCTCGCGTCACGTCCCGATGCGGCGACTTGGGCTGCTGTCGGCGTCGGAATTCAAGCCCGTCTGCTGATCGTGCCTTGGCTCGGCCTCCTCGCCGGAGTCGATGCTGAACTGGAGTTCGCTCGCCCTGAAGTCAGTTTTTCGTTGCCTGTCACGGGATCTTCGCAGCTGGGGGCGAATTCCGTCGAGCGGCTCGCGCCCGCTGCGGCTACAATAAGCGTTGGCTCCCAATGGATTTTCTGACGGAGCGCTCAACCGGCTGCTACTGCATCACGAGTCGATAATGGCTGGACGGACCACCGAAACGGCAGCTTTTCCC
>Ga0302322_100003388_pt1 | contig 13677 bp, 10 predicted proteins | sample Fen_T0_2_FD_203757 | JGI IMG/M metagenome (GOLD analysis project Ga0302322, IMG submission 203757) | Peat permafrost microbial communities from Stordalen Mire near Abisko, Sweden - Fen_T0_2 | ecosystem: Environmental > Terrestrial > Soil > Wetlands > Permafrost | place: Sweden: Abisko...
CTCAAGTCGGCCAAGCGTGCGCAGTCGCTCGCGGAGTCGGGCGGCGCGGATGCGGCACTGCTCGAGCACGTGCGCGCCTTCGTCACCAAGGCCGAGCAGGACGTCGACGCCGCTGCGCGCGAACGCGCCCTCGGCGAGAAGGACAAGACGCTGCTCTCGAGGCTGATCGACCTGCGCCTGAAGCAGATCTCCTCGATCGGCGATCAGAAGCGCGAGGCCGAGCTCGACGCGGCCTTCACGAAGGTCTTCCAGGACTATGGTGTGGACCTCGAAGGCGACGACCTCGTGCCCGCATTGAAGCGCATCCGCGAGCGCTCGATCGCGCGCGAGGTCGCGCTGGCGCTCGACGACTGGGGCCGGCTGCGGCGCAAGGTCCAGGGCCCGAACTCGGACAAGGCCGAGAACCTGGCCGTGCTGGCCAAGGACCTCGACCCGGACACGGTGCGCATGCGCATGCGCGAGGCGATCGCCGCGCACGACACGGCCGTGCTGCGCGAACTCGTCAGCCCGGTGAGTCTGCCGCACCTCGAGCCCGGCTCCATCTTCGTCATCAGCGCCGAGCTCTGGGGCGACGGGGCGGAGGCGCGCCGTCCCGAGGTGCTGCGCCTGCTCGGAGAAGCGCGCGCTCTCTACCCCGGCGACTTCGTGCTGCAGGCGGCGAGCGGCTACTTCTACCAGGAATCCACGCGCTTCGAGGACGCCGTCGCCAGCCGCTCTGCGGCCCTGGCGCTGCGCCCGGGCGACCTCGGCATCCGCCAGAAACTCGCGGAGTCGCTCTGCTGGCTCGGCCGCATGGTGGATTCGCAGGCAGCCCTGCGTACTTGCCTGGCGACCGATCCGACGAACGTGGATTCGAACTACCTGCTCGGCTGCGTGCAGTTCAACCTCGGCGACCAGGTCGGCTCGCTCGCTAGCCTTTCGCGCGTGCCGGAGATCGCGGCCGACGCGAACATGTCCGTCGATCTCGCGGTGGCCCAGTACTTCAACGGCATGCTCGGCCGAGTCGAGATCGAGCGCCGCGCCGAGGCCGAGTTCCCCTTCAACAACTTCGCCACGCTGCTCTTCGCGCTGCTCGACCACCCGATACCCGCGCAGCGCGACCCGACCTGGGTGCTGCGCGCCTTGGGCGAGCGCGCGTCGACCTATGGGCCCTCGCGCTGGGCGCGAGCGATCGAGCTCGTCGCACGCATCCGGCTCGAGGACTGGGAGGGCGCGGCTTCGATCCTGGAGAGCAACTTCCAGCGCCCGTACCTGCCGCTGATGACGCCGGTCTGCTACACCTTCCTCGAGGCCCTGGTCTACGCGCACCTCGAGCGCAAGGTCGAGGCGCAGCAGGCCTACCAGCGCGCGATGAACGAGTGGAACGCGCTGACGCGCGACCAGACGGAGAGCTGGGAGCGTTCGGATGCGATGCGCTGGCGACGCGAGGCGGAAGGCGCGCTGGAGAAGAAGTAGAGGTTCGACCATGGCCCAACTCCCCCACGAAGAACCCAAGTCGCAGCGCTCGGTGCTGCAGATCCTCGGCGACAAGAGCGGCCTCGCCTCGAAGGTGCTGCTGCCCGATTCCGACTCCGAGCAGGGCCACTCGCCGGTCGTCGCCCCGGGTTCGGCGGCGAAGCTCGTGCCGCAGGGCCGCGGCAACTACCAACTGCTGGGCGAGATCGCGCGCGGCGGCATGGGCGTGATCCTGAAGGGCCACGACACCGATCTCGGCCGCGACGTGGCGGTCAAGGTGCTCGACGCCGAGCTCTCGAAACGCCCCGAGGTCGTGCAGCGTTTCGTCGAGGAGGCGCAGATCGGCGGACAGCTGCAGCACCCGGGCATCGTGCCCGTGTACGAGCTCGGCCTGATGGCCGACGAGCGGCCGTACTTCACGATGAAGCTGATCAAGGGCCGCACGCTCGCGGCGCTCTTCGCGCAGCGCAAGCTTCCCTCCGACAACCGCGGCAAGCTGCTCGCGATCTTCGAGTCGGTCTGCCAGACGATGGCCTACGCGCATTCGAAGGGCGTGCTGCACCGCGACCTGAAGCCCGCCAACGTGATGGTCGGCGCCTTCGGCGAAGTGCAGGTCGTCGACTGGGGCCTCGCGAAGGTGCTGCGCCGCGGCGGCGTCGCAGACGAGAAGCGCGCCAAGGAGCGCGTCACGATCCACACCGTGATCGAGACCGTGCGCAGCGGACCGGGATCGTCGGGCTCGGACTCGATGGTCGGCTCGGTCATGGGCACGCCCGCGTACATGGCGCCCGAGCAGGCGCAGGGCGAGATCGAAAAGCTCGACGAGCGTGCCGACGTGTTTTCGCTCGGCGCGATCCTGTGCGAGCTGCTCACGGGCAAGCCGCCCTACGAGGAGACCGAAGGCCAGCACCTCGTCACGCTCGCCGCGCGCGCGGATCTCGATCCCGCGCGCGCGCGCATCGGCGCCTGCGACGCGGATGCCGTCCTCAAGCAACTCTGCCTCGATTGCCTGATGCCCGCGCGCGCGGCTCGGCCCGCGAACGCCGAGGAGGTCGCCAAGGCGTTGCACGTCTACCTGACCTCGACCGAAGAGCGCGCGGCCAAGGCCGAGCTCGCGGCGGAGAGGGAGCGCATCAAGGCCGAGGAGGAGCGCCGCGCGCGGCGCCTGACGCTCGCGCTCGGGGGGACGATCGCCGCGGCACTCCTGCTCGGCGGCGGCGGCTTCTGGTGGGTCGAGCACGAGCGCGGCAAGCGCGCCGAGCAGACGCGCTCGGTGGTCGAGGCGGCGCGCAGCGAATCGTCCGAGTTCGCGCGCGCCGGGAAGCCGGCCGAGGCGCTTGCCTCCGCGCAGCGTGCGCTGGCGTTGGCCGAGTCGAACAGCAGCGAGAGCGCGCTGCAGGATCGCATGCGCGCGCTCGTCTCGCAGGCGGAGCAGGACGCCAAGGCGGCCGAGCTCGAGCAGCAGCTGCACGAGAAGGACGAGACGCTGCGCAAGACGCTGCTCGACCTGCGGCTCAAGCAGCTCGATGCGGTCAGCAACCAGGTCCGCGAGAGCGACCTCGACGCGGCCTTCGCCAAGGCCTTCCAGGACTACGGCGCCGATCTCGACGGCGCCGACGTCGTGCCGGCGCTGAAGCGCATCCGCGAGCGCGCGATCGCCGAGGAGGTCGCGCTGGCGCTCGACGACTGGGGCCGCACGCGCCGGCACGTGCACGGCGCGAAGTCGGAGAAGGCCGAGAACCTCTTCAGCCTGGCGATGGACCTCGATCCCGATCCGGGCCGGCAGAAGCTGCGCCAGGCGATCTTCGACGGCGACCTGAAGACGTTGCTCGAACTGGCGGCGCCGGAGAACCTGCCGAAGCTCGCGCCGGGCTCGATCTGGGTGCTCTCCGCGACGCTCTGGGACATCGGCAACGCTCGCAGGCCCGAGGTCTACCGCATGTACGACCAGGCGCGGCACCTCTATCCCGACGACTTCCTGCTGCAGGCGATCGGCGGCGAGATCTACCAGCTCGCGGGCCGCTTCGACGACTCGCTCGTGTGCCGCACGGCGGCGCTCAGCCTGCGCCCGAGCTCCCCGCTCGCGCGCAACAACGTCGCGGATTCGCTGCTCTACCTCGGGCGCCTCACCGAATCGCTCGAGGCCTCGCGCGCCTGCATCGCGGCCTTCCCGCAGTTCGCCCCGGCCTACGACGAGCAGGCCATGGCCGAGTTGCAGCTGGGCGAGTTCGGCGCGGCGCTCGCGCACGTGAAGCGCGCGCTCGAACTCGAGGACAACCCCGACTGGAAGCCGGACCTGCTCGCGCTGCGCTACCGCAACGGGCTCGCGAGCAAGTCCGAGCTCGCGCACGCGCTGCAGACCGAGACGGCGCCGGCAGCTCTCGCGACCTACATGCTGGTGCTGCTCGATCACTCCGATCCCGCGCAGCGCGATCCGCAGCTCGTCCTGAGCACGCTGACGGACAACGTCGGGATCTTTTCCGGCTTGGAATGGAACTGGGAGATCGAGGCGCTCGCGCGCATCCGCACCGAGGACTGGAAGGGAGCGCTCGACGCGCTCGGCGCGCACTTCGATCCGCCTTCGACGCTGCTGCTCACCCCGGGAGTGTTCGATTTCCTGCGCACGCTCGTGCACGCCAAGCTGGGCCGCGCGGAGGCGGCGCGCGAGTGCTACGCGCGCGGCATGACGCGCTGGAACGTGCTCACGAGCGGAAATCCGGCCGATTGGGAGCAGTCCGACCTGATGCGCTGGCGCCGTGCGGCGGAAGCCGCGCTGCCGAAGTAGAGTCTCGAAGGCATGCTCTGCGTCGCGCTGCTCCTCGCCGTACTCTCCGACTGGCCTCAGGGACCCGGTCCGAACGGCGACTGGAGCGTCGAAGGCAAGGCGCCGCCGCTGCGCTTCAGCGCGCGCACGGGCGAGAACCTCGTCTGGCGCACGCCGCTGCCTGAAACGGGCCAAGGCGGGATCACGATCGTCGGCGAACGCATCTTCGTCGCGACGCTTGCGCCTTGGGACTCTCTGAAGCCGCTGTCCGAGGCCGAGCGCGCGCTCTACGCGCACGCGACCGAGGGCCGCAGCGTCGTCGGCAAGGACATCGAGGCGCATGCGCTCGACGCGCGCACGGGCAAGATCCTCTGGACGAAGCGCATCGCCGGCAGCGTGCCTTCGATCTACTCCTACCCCTTCAGCGACGCGACCAGCGCCTCGCCCGTCGCCGACGCGCAGCACGTCTGGTTCACGAACGGCGGCGGAAAGGTCGTCTGCTACACGCACGCGGGCGAGCTCGTCTGGGAGCGCAGCTTCACGCCGACCTTCGACGGGCCGTTCAACAAGCAGTTCGAGCCCTTCCTCGTGCGCGACGGCGAGCGCTCGGTCTTCCTCACGATGGAGCCGTTGCCGGAAGACCACTGGAACCACGTGCTCGGCCTCGATGCCGTGAGCGGCGCGCTGCTCTGGAAGAGCGCGGATGCGCTCACGCACTACAACGCGCCGCAGCTCGTCGCGACGGCCGGCGGTCCGGCGCTCTTGCACGCTCGCGGCGGCCCGCACGACGTGCCCGAGCTGCCTCTGGGCGTCTCGCTCACGGCGCTGTGCGGCAAGGATGCCGGCAAGACGCTCTGGCGCTACGAGGACCCGCGTCCCAATCACGAAGGCGCGCTGCAGACGATGGCGCACGACGAGCACTACGCCTACTGGGTCCTGCGCGATCCGGCGAGTGCGCTCGTCGTGCTCGATCTTGCGAGCGGCAAGGAGCTCTTCCAGGTCTCGCTCACGAAGCACGTCACGCTCACGAGCCGCGACCCCGCGAGTGGTGAGTGGCAGCGGCGCACGGGCGTCGATCTCGAGCTGCCGGTCTTTCCCGCGCGCTATTCCCTGATCGCCGCGCAGGGCCACGTCTTCTTCCAGTGCTACGCGGCCGCCTTCGGCAAGCCGACGGTGGGCCCCGCGTACTGCTTCGGCCGGGTCGACCCTTTCGCGAAAACGGTCGAGTACCTCGAGGTCCCGACCGACGTCGAGCGCGGCACGCCCGACAAGTTCCTCTGGCGCAAGCCGCTCGCCGCGCGTGCGCTGAACAGCCGCGGCCTCGAGGTCACGGGCGACGAACGCTCGCGCTGGAGCGGCTGGGACTGGGTCTTCAACGGCTCGCCCACGCGCGTGAACGAACGCCTGTACTTCACGCTCATGAGCGGCCTCGTGTACGTGCTCGACGCGAGCGCGAAGGAGTTCGACGCGAGCGCGCTGCTCGCGCTCGACGATCTCGGCCGCGCAGGAGAGACCTGGACCGCCAACTCGCTCAGCTGCTCAGGCGGCCGTCTCTACCACCGCACCGCAGCGGAACTCTTGTGCTTCGGCGCGCCCTAGCGCGCTCAGAGGCCGGCGAACTTGCGAATGTCCTTGTCGTGCTTGCCGAGCGCCTTCTGCAGCGCCGTCGCGGCCGCCGTGATGTCGGCCTTTTTGCCGGCCTTGAGCGCGGTCTTGAACGCGAGGTGCTTCTCAGCGAGCTCCTTGTCGCCGGCCGCGCCGTCGAGCAGGTAGGCCACGATCAATCCGGCCTCGTGGTACATGCGGCTCGAACCGGGGATGTCCTTGATGTCGAGCGCGAAGGCGAAGACGTCGTCGAGCTTGCGCAGTCCGCCGGCCTTCTTGAGCTCGGCGAAGGCGAACGTGCGCAAGGTCCAGGGATCGCCGCCTTCCGCGGCCAGCGGATCCTTCTCGTAGCGCTCGACGTACGACGCGGCGCCGTAGCGCAGCCAGCGCGGGATCTTCTTCTCGCCCCAGAAGGTCGAGGTGAAGGCCGCCTGGTCGACCGTCCCCGATCCGCCGATGCGCTCGCCGATGGCTGCCCACGAAGGATCGATCGCGTCGACGAAGCTCTGCGTCGCCGCCCAGCGCAGCCAGAGCGGGCCCCAGCTCTCGCCCTTCTTGTCCTTGCGCACCCAGTAGCTCACACCGCAGCCCTTGAACTGCGGCGGCTTGGCGTCGTCGTCGAAGTACAGGTCCGCGAAGTAGGCGCCGTGCAGCGAAGAGTAGCCCTCGGACTCGGGCAGCAGCGGGGTTCCGCCGGCGACCTGGTTGTACTGTTCGAGGCTGCTGAGCACGATCACGTGCGGCTTCTCGGCGGGCTCGACGCCGAAGATGCGCACGAGCTCGGGCCAGATCTTGTCGGCGTGCCAGCGCGCGAGGTTGGCGCCCTCCCAGTCGTTGGTGCTCTCGACCAGGAAGTGCTCGCCCATCAGTTCCCAGGTGTGCTCGGGCTTGGAGTGGAACTCGTTGGCCTTGTCCATGTCGAGCCAATCGTCGCCGCACTTCCACTGCAGCGCGGCCCACTTGTCCGTCTCGTTCGGCGCGATCCAGCTGTTGTCGTCGGCGCGAAACTTGAAGCCGGCCGCTTCCATCTCCGCGACCTGCTTCGCGCGCGAGAGCTCGACCGGATTCTGGTAGGCGCCCTTCTCGTCCTTCGTCCAGCCCATGTTGAGGAAGGGCAGCTCGGCTTCGGGCACCCACTCCTCCTTGTAGCGCGCGAGGCCCTTCTGCTTCATCTTGGCCGCTTCCTCGCGCTTGTACTTCGAGAGCTCGGCGAAGCTCTCGAACCACTTCTTGTCGTACAGCTGGTGGCGCAGTCCCTTGTGCGCGGCCTCGTTGCTCGTGTCGAGTTCGAGGACCTTCTTGAAGACCTTCTTGGCGTCCTCCTCCTGCTTGGCGGCGAGGCAGGTGTTCGCGAGCTCGAGCAGCTTCCCGACATCCTTGCCCGCCGCGCTGATCTTCGCGTCGAGGGCGGGGTCCTGCGCGGCGGCGAATTCAAAGGCCGGAGGAGTTTCCGGCAGGGCGCAGGGCCAGGAGACGAGGGACAATGTCAGCGCTGCAATCATGTCGTGGGTGGGCGGCGGGCTGGCGGGTCTGCGGGGCGGGCCAAGCTGGCCGTCCGATAGCGTATCTGTACGAGGCTGTCCGTGGGAGCCCGCGCGCGCTCAGTTTCCGACCTGGATGTTCGCGGCCGGATCCTTGGGCCCCTGCGCCACGTGCGTACTCGTCAATGCAGGACGGCGGGCAGACCGCCTTGCCAGGCCGGCTGCACCGGCTTCGCCGGCTCGCCGAACAGCGTGGCCAGGCGCTGGAACTGTGCCGCGCGCGCAGCGTCGAGCGGCCGCCCGCGGCCGGTCTCGTACGCGATGCCGAGGAGCGAGCACGCGCGAGCGTCCTTGCCCTTCTCGGCCAGCGCTTCGAGGGCAGCCAGCGCGTGCGCGACGTCGGCGTCGGAACGCGCCTCGTGCAGGAAGAGGAACTGCGTCGCGACGTTCGCGCAGCCATCGCGGTCGCCGCTGGCAGCGGCCTTGGAGAAGTAGAACGCGGCCGCGCCGTGATCCTGTGTCACGAGTTCGCCCTGCAGGTAGAGCACGCCGAGCTCGTTGCAGGCCGCGGGCGAACCGCCGTCGGCCTGTGCGCCGATCAGCTTGTAGAGCTTCTTGCCCGCCCCGGGCTTGCCCTCGACATAGGCCTGCTTCCAGAAGTCGATCGAGGCGCCCGGATGCGGCGCCTCGACGAAGCCCGATCCGAGCATCCAGGCGAAGAGCACGGCCCAGCAGCCCATGTGCGCGAAGTTGAGCGTGCGCGGCATGAAGCGCGCCTCGAAGCGCGCGAGCAGGCCGAGCCAGCCCGCCGCGGCGAAGCGGTCGATCGCGCGCACCGAGAGGTTGAGCGCCAGCACGGGCAGCAGCTTGTCGTAGAACTCGGGAATGCCGTAGCGCTCGAGCACCCAATAGAGCACGAAGTTCGCGAGGCCATACAGCCCGCCGAAGATCACGCGCCCGGAATTGCTGCGCGGCGAGGTCGAGGGATCGGTGACGAGCAGATGCAACCCGAGGAAGATCGCGATCGGCAGGCTCGTGTCGACGAAGAAGTACGTGCCGGTGATGCGCGTGTAGGCGAGGTCGAGGAAGCACAGCACCGCCGCCGCGCTGAGCGTCATCAGCGTGACCGAGAAGAAGTACTGCACCACGAGGCCGAGCAGGAAGATCTCGAGGTAGATGTGCGGCGGCCGGCCGATGGTCGTGGCGATCTCGGGGCCGAAGGTGTACTGGGTCGTGCCGGTCACGATCAGGATCAGCGAGACGACGCCCAGGCCGAAGGCCGAGGGGTTGAAGATGTGCGTGCGCTTGCCCTCGCGCTGCCACTTGATGAACTCCTTGCCCAGTGCCGCCGTCGCGACCAGCGCGAACTGCCAGTAGTACCAGTCGTCCCGGAACCAGATGAAGACGTTGGTGCTGAGGATGATCGGCAGCGGCCCGCAGCCCACGCGCCAGCTGCGCCCGCGCGTCCAGGAGAGCAGCGCGTCGAAAGCGTAGAGGAACACGAGCTGCGCCAGGAAGAGCGGCGCCTCGGCGTAGACGTTGGGCCAGTACCAGCCCCAGTACAGGTAGACGCAGATCTGGACGCTGCCCTGGATGTAGTGCGACTTGAGCAGCGGCGCGCACTCGATCTGGAACCTGCGGCCCGAGCGCCGAGCGGCGGCCCAGAGCAGGAGCGCCCAGACGACGAGGCCTGCCGCGACGCCCGCGACCGAGCCGACCAGGTGCGGATTCGCCTGCACGCGCGGGAAGAGCACGCAGGCGAACAAGGCCGCGGCGAGCGCGAGCGCTGCCGCCGGGAGCCGCTCCCAGCGCGACGACGCCGGAGCCGGCGGTTGCGCGGATCGACCCATGTCCCGAATCGTACTGCGCTCCCGCGCTTGCGGAGTCGCTCGCGCAGAGCCCGGCGTGCATACGAGCTATGCGCAGCAGCGGCTTGCGGGATATTCGCACTCATACGTCCGGATGTGACGCGGTCGCCGGCCTACGCACTTTGCGCCCGCCGGACTGCCCCAAAGTCCGACATCGGCGCGTACGTCCTTTCGCCTAGCCTGCGAGCGTGAAGATCCTCATCAGCCTGCCTGACCTGCCCAACGGACGATCCCTCGACGCCGATCACGCGATGAGCATCGCCTTCAGCTCCGCGCTCGCGACGGAACTGAACGCGGGTCGCATCGCGGTCAGCCTCGACGGCGGCGGCAAGACCTTCCTCTTCCACGCGACGCAATCGGAACTGAGCCACAGCCACGCGATCGGGCTCGCGGATGCCGTCGGCACCTGGAGGCATCCCCGCCAGGAGTCGCTGCGCGACGAGTTCGGCTGCACGGTCTACCAGGTGCAGTTGCTCGACAAGGAGGACTCGCGCCTGATCGCCGAGTACGAGTTCGAAGACTCGGGCGAGCAGTCGCTCGCGGAGCAGGCGCTCGGCGTGCTGTGGCAAAACGACCGCATGGTCGACCGGCTGGTGCACAAGATCTACCTGCGCGGGCGCCGAACCGAGGACCGGCGCTGGAAGTCCGTCGAGCTCGTGCTGGGCGAGAAGAGCTAGCGGCGCCGAGCGCGTGCCGCCTGCGCCTTGCGCCGCAGCGCGCAGCCCTCGAGGTGATCGTTGACGAGGCCCATGGCCTGCATGAAGGCGTACATCGTCGTCGGTCCGACGTAGGTCCAGCCGCGGCGCTTCAGGTCCTTCGAAAGCGCTAGCGCCGCAGGCTGTTGCGCGCGCGGCCGCGGCGGCGGCTCGAAGCTCCAGAAGTACTTCGCGAGCGAGCCCTGCTCCTCCACGAGCTCGAGCGCGCGCCTGGCGTTGTGGATCGTGGATTCGATCTTGCCGCGGTGGCGCACGATGCCGGCGTCCTGCATGAGCGCCTCGACCTTCCTCGGCGTGAAGCGCGCGACCTTCTCGAAGTCGAAGCCGGCGAAGGCGCGGCGGAAGTTCTCGCGCTTGCGCAGGATCGTCAGCCAGGAGAGCCCCGACTGGAAACCCTCGAGGCAGATCTTCTCGAACAGGCGCAGGTCGTTGCGCTGCGGGAAGCCCCACTCCTCGTCGTGGTAGGCGCGGTAGAGCTCGTCGCCCGCGCACCAGTGGCAGCGCGCGAGGCCGTCCTCGCCGCGCACGAGTCGCTCGTCCGGTCCGGCCATCTCAGACCTCCGCGAGGTGCGCGAGCAGCTGCTCGAAGGTCCCGCCGAAGCCCTTCTCCATGCTCTCGAAGTTCGCCTCGAAGGTGCGGCACTCCTCGGCCGATGCCTGGTACGGCTCACACACGAGCAAGAGCGTCGTGCGCCCCGCGCACTCGCGGAACGTGACCGTGTTGAGCATCTCGAGCGGCCAGCCGGCCGCCATCGGGTGCCGCACCATCCCGCCCTGTGCATCGGCGAAGGAGACGATGTACTCGAGGCGCTCGGGCGCGCGGATCTCGCGGTAGACGAACTTGCCGAACATCTCGAAGCCGCCGGGCGCCTTCATCGCGTAGTGGAACGTCCCGCCCGGGCGCAGCTCGAGCTTCAGGACGGAGAGCTGCATGCCCTTCGGCCCCCACCAGTGCGCGAGGTGCTCGGCCTGCGTCCAGCAGCGGAAGACGAGCTCGCGCGGCGCCGCGAGCGTGCGCGCGATCACGAAGGCGCCCTTCTTCGCGCCGCGGGCGAGCTCCTCGGTCAGCCGGTCGAGCGTCTGGTGCCCGCCCTCGACCGCTCCGAACTTCTTGACGGCCTCGCAGGCCTCCGCGCTCGGGAAGCGCGAGCGCATCGTGATGCGCGTGCCCTTGCCTTCCGTCTCGAAGCTCACCGTCACCTCGAAGTGCGCCTTCTCGAAGTCGCCGTGCGAGTACACGAGGCGCTCGGGCCGCACGATCTCGTGGTAGGCGATCACGTTGGGCCAGTCCTTGCCGTCCGGCCCGTGCATCGTGAAGCGCCACTCGCCGCCGACGCGCAGTTCGTGCGCGTGCGTGCTGGTCGTGAACCCCCGCGGCCCCCACCACTTCGAGGCGTTCTGCGCGTCGGTGAACACGCCGAAGACGAGCTCGCGCGGCGCGTCGAAATAGCGCGTGGTCACGATCTCGCGGGGGTCGCTCGAGCTCTCACTTCTTGCGGCGGACATGCTGCTTCTCCTTGGCTTGGAGCTCCTGGAGGTACGCGTCGAGCCGGTCGAAGCTCTGCTCCCAGAAGCGGCGGTAATCCTCGACCCAGTCGCGGACTTCCTTCAGCCGCGCGGCTTCGAGGTGGCACGGTTTGCGCTGCGCCTCGCGGCTGCGCGTGATCAGCCCGGCGCGCTCGAGCACGCGGATGTGCTTGGACACGGCCGGCAGCGTCATGTCGAAGGGCTCGGCCAGCTCGGTCAGCGACGAGTCGCCGCGCGCGAGGCGCGCGACGATCGCGCGCCGCGTCGGATCGGCGAGCGCCGCGAGAGTGGAGCTGAGGTGGTCGACGGGCATCGCTTCGTACTTAACCACATGGTAAAGTACGGCGACAGACCTGTCCAGCGCGAATCCAGGGCTCTTCAGCCGCCGCCGAGATCGGGCGCTTCCGCGACCTTGCGCAGCAGCACCTGCGTGAACGAGGTCGTGCCGAACCAGGTCGTCTCGAGCTGGAAGCCGAGTTGCGGCGCGAGGTTCCGCAGCATCGTCAGCGAGCACAGGTGCATGCAGCCGAAGATCCAGTTCACGCGGTTGCGCTTGTAGACCGGGATGTGCGTGTTGAAGCTGTCGGCCGGGTCCTTGAGCTTGAAGCGGTCGCCGTCGTTCATGTCGAAATAGAGCAGGCCGCCCATCTCGAGCACGCGGTTGCACTCGACGAGGTAGTAGAGGAAGTCGAAGTCGTTGAAGTGGATGAAGAGCAGCAGCGAGTAGATCTTGTTCGCGCGCCGCGTGACCTGCTTCGAGAAGTCGGCGTACTCGGTCAGGACGTGCTCGACGTTGCGCAGGCCCTTCTCCGCGTGGCGCGCCTTGGCGTGCTCGAGGAAGGACGAGCTGATGTCGATGCACACGAGCTCGCGCACCTTGGGCGCCACGACCTCGGCCAGGTAGCCCATGCCGCTGCCGAGGTCGATCACGCGGTCGTTCTTCGCGAGCACGAGGCGCGAGCTCACCTCGGGGAGGCGTGCGTGGCGGCTCTTCACGACGGCCTCGTCGTCGGTCTCGCCGTCCTTCACCCCCGCGACGCCCAGAGCCAGGCGTCGCTTGCGGTCGTCGTCGAACTCCCACTTCTCATTGGCCATGCGGAACCTCGCCGACAGCCTAGCCTTCCGGATGGAGCAGATCCAAGGCCGCAGCGCGCGTAGAATGCCGCCCGATGACGACCTCGCGCACGCACTCGATCGACGTTGCCGGTTGCTCGCTGCACTTTTCCGTTCGTGGCCACGGCGATCCGATCCTGTTCATCCAGGGCACGGGCGTGCACGGCGCGGGCTGGAAACCGCAGGCGGACGAGTTCGCAGCGCAGCACGCCTGCATCCAGTTCGACAACCGCGGCATGGGAATGAGCCAACCGAGGGGAGCGAAGCTCACGATCGAGCGCATGGCGCGCGACGGCCTCGCGGTGCTGGCGGCCGCGGGCTTCCCCGCTGCGAACGTCGTCGGGCATTCGCTCGGAGGCCTCGTCGCGCTCGAGCTCGCGCTGCTCGAGACGGCGCGCGTGAAGAGCCTCGCACTGCTGTGCACGTTCGCGGACGGCCGCGCCTGCGCGCGCGGCGCGAGCCTGTTCTGGACCGGCTTCCGCTCGCGCGTCGGAACCGCGCGCATGCGCCGCGACGCCTTCCTCGAGCTGATCCTGACGCCCGAGTACCTGCGTACCGCCGATCACGAGCGGCTCGCGCGCGAACTCGCGCCGCTCTTCGGCCATCCGCTCGAGTCGCAGCCGGCCATCGTGCTGCCGCAGATCGCGGCCATGCGCCACTGCGATCTGAGCGCGCGCCTCGCCGAGCTCGCCTCGATCCCGACGCTCGTCTTGAGCGCCGCGCGCGACCGCATCGCGCCGCCCGCACTCGGCCATGCGCTCGCCGCGGGCATCCCCGGCGCACGCTATGTCGAGCTCGCCGATGTCGGACACGCAGCACCGATTTCGCACGCGGCCCTGGTCAACGCGCACCTGCGCGAGCATTTTTCGCGCGTCGCGCTTAGCATCACGCGCCCCACACCTTCCGAAGGAGCACGCACATGATCCGCATGAGCAATGCCGTCTGGCGCGGCAACGGCCCGCAAGGCAAAGGCGCCCTCACCACCCAGAGCGGCGTCTTCAAGGACCAGCCCTATTCCTTCCAGACGCGCTTCGCGAGCGAGGACGGCAAGGCCGGCACGAACCCCGAGGAACTGCTCGGCGCCGCGCACGCCGGCTGCTTCGCGATGGCGCTGGCCTTCGCGCTCACCGAAGCTGGCAAGCCGCCGG
>Ga0302322_100003389_pt1 | contig 13677 bp, 11 predicted proteins | sample Fen_T0_2_FD_203757 | JGI IMG/M metagenome (GOLD analysis project Ga0302322, IMG submission 203757) | Peat permafrost microbial communities from Stordalen Mire near Abisko, Sweden - Fen_T0_2 | ecosystem: Environmental > Terrestrial > Soil > Wetlands > Permafrost | place: Sweden: Abisko...
TTTGTTTAACTCGTCCTCTAAAGGAACACTTCATGGAGAAGGTGCATTCTATTTTGCACTGTCGGGTAAAAAGGGAAAGGAAACTTCTGCTTCGATCGATTCAGTTACTACGTTCTATAACCCGAGTCGCGAAGAGCTCATTACTGGAATTCATGAATTTGTTCAATCAACATCATTGAGTCTCGAAGAGTTGGATTTGGTTTTGATCGGGAAATGTGGAGATGCTAATCTTGATCGAGTTACAGATGATATTTCGAAGCAGTCGTTTGGCTCGGCCCCAATCGGTTTATTTAAACATCTTAGCGGAGAATATCCGACAGCTTCTGCTTTTGCTTTGTGGCTCGGAGCAAGGATTATTCAGACCCAACAAATTCCTTCTGCTGTTTTGAATGAAAGTATCAGGCCTTTGAGAAATGTTCTTATTTATAATCCGTATTTTAGGCATTATCACTCGCTAATTTTGTTGCGCGCATGCTGAAATTTAAAACGATTAACATTATTTTTTTATTAATGATCTTCGTGGTGTTGGTATTTGATTGCTTATTCACTGTCTCGTTCGTGGTATACATTATAGTAGCCGTCCTTTACCTTGTGATTGTGATTTATGGGACGTTTGTATTATCGGCTCAACTTTTTATTCCTGTAAAATTTAAGGGAGATAGTTCATCAGGAGCTATAGCTATTACCTTTGATGATGGCCCCGTTCCTGGAAAGACTGAAAAGATTTTAGAAATCCTAAAGTCGTATAAAGTCTCAGCTGCATTCTTTTGCATTGGTCATCGAATAGCGGATAACCCCATGTTAGCAAGGAAGATTCATGACTCCGGCCACATGCTCGGTAATCACAGTTATTGGCATAAGAATACTTTTGATCTGCAGCGTACAGAAAAAATTGAACAAGAACTCATCACGACCAATGAAGCAATTCAAAATGCAATTGGTTTGAAACCGAATTTTTTCAGACCCCCTTATGGGATTACTAACCCGATGGTCGCTAAAGCAATTACACGAGGGGGCTTTAAAACAATTGGCTGGAGCATTAGATCATTTGATACCATTAGCAGAAATCGTGAAGCACTCTTAAAACGAGTTACCAAGTCCGTTAAAGCAGGCGATGTTATTTTGTTTCACGATTATTGTACAATAACATTGGATATTCTTCCGGAATTTTTGGATTATGTATTCGCTCGTGGCTTGAAAATTGTGAGAGTGGATGAACTATTGAATGAGAAAGCTTATGCCTAATTCTTTTATTGTGTCAAATTATTTTTGTTTAATAAGAAGCTGTGCCTTGACTATTGGTTTTATTGGGTTTATATCCATTTCTACTTATGCTCAATATCCGGGTTACACGTCAATCCAGGATATTGCTGTCTTCAAAAAGCAATTTGCTATCGAATCATCAAAGGTAATGTCTATCTCGTGTGATTTCTCACAAGAAAAAACACTAACAGCGCTTACAGAGAAAATTACCTCAACTGGAAAATTCTGGTTCAAGCGCAATAATAAACTGCGCCTGGAGTATACCAAACCTTTTGTCTACCTCATTGTCATGAATGGTGACAAAATGCTCGTACGAGATAACCAGAAAGAAAATCGCATTAATGTCAAATCGAGTAAACTTTTTCAACAGGTGAATCGGATTATGATTGATTGTGTGCAAGGAAATATTCTTGACAGCAAAGATTTCACTACGCGTGTTTTTGAAAATAGGACAACATTTTTATTGGAAATGACTCCGGTCTCCAAAACACTGCGTGAATTTTTTAAAACTATTGTTCTTACCGTTGACAAGAAAGACTACTCGGCTAAATCCATTGCCATGAATGAGCCGATGGGTGATATAACCTTGATACAGTTTGAGCATAAAAAATTAAATGAACCGATTTCTGATACGGTATTTACTCCTTAGCACTGTTGCATTGCTCCTGAGTTGCACTTCGGCCTATCGTTCATTGAAGCCGGCTTCGGTTGATATAGCGTGCGCAAATAAAATGATTCCTTCTTCAATCGCCACATCCTGGTATCAGGCCAGTATTGATGTAGCCAAAAAACATTTAAGTGGGTTGGTGTTGATCAAGAACATGCCTGATAGTTCACAAAGGGTTGTCTTTACCAGTGAAGCAGGTGTAACTTTTTTTGATTTCGGTTTTAAGCGACCCGGAAAATTCATGGTACATTCAATTATTAAAAAGCTTAATCGCAGGCCTGTTATAAAAACATTGCAGAAAGACTTTGAACTGATGTTGGGAGTTCCTTTTGCGAGAGGTGGTCTTCAATCCTGGAAAACTCAAGAGGAAACTTTTTTTGGTGTCATCCAGGAAAAAGAAACGGCCTATTTCATAACGGATAAAGATTGCAGTTCTTTGCGAAGACTGGAGATGGGGACAAGACAAAAAAGAAAAGTTTCGATAGAGATAAAGGGAGCAGGCTATCCATCGGCTGATACATTGAATATTACCCACTACACCTTTCCGTTAAAAATTCGGCTAACACGTTTTCAAAAGAATGACTCTTCTCAATGATTTTTTCTTCATTCTTCAGCAAGAAACTTCTCCTGATTCGGTGAAAACGAAAATTTCAATTAATGAGCAGCACGAAATTTTTGAAGGTCACTTTCCAGGAATGCCAGTGGTACCTGGTGTATGTATGATACAAATCATTTTAGAAATAATGGAAGCTTTTGTTGGAAAGCCTGTGCGTCTCACCGAATCGGACACAATAAAGTTTCTTACTGTGATGAGCCCAAAGGAAAATAAGGAATTTGACATCGCGATTAATTACACAGCTGCGCCGGAAAGATTTTTGATCAATGCCAGCCTATTTTTCGGCCCGGTAATATTCTTTAAATTAAAAGGAGTATTAACACTCGCCTGATGGCATTAGAGGAATTTGTCGGCCTGTTCAAAAAACACAAAGTCGTTGTGCTGATCCCCACGTTCAACAATGAACGAACTTTGGGGAATGTCGTCCGAAGTGTTCAGGAATATTCACAGGATATAATTGTAGTTAACGATGGATCCACAGATTCTACTGCAGAACTCCTTCAGCAATTTCAACAGATCAGTCTTATCAGTTATATTCCTAACAAGGGCAAGGGTTATGCTTTGCGCAAAGGATTTCAGCGAGCGATTGAATTGGGATATGATTATGTCATTACTATCGATTCTGATGGACAACATTTTCCGGAAGACCTGCCGAAGTTTTTGTACGCCCTACAAGATCATCCTGCAGCCATCATCATGGGAGTGCGCAACATGGAGCAGGCCGGCATACCTGGCAAAAGTAGCTTTGGCCATAAGTTTTCAAATTTCTGGTTCTGGGTAGAGACAGGAATAAAAATGAATGATACGCAAAGCGGGTATCGACTTTATCCGGTAAGGTTGCTCAGTGATACGAATTTCATCACCCGAAAATTTGAATTCGAAATTGAAGTAATGGTTCGCTCGGTGTGGAAAGGTGTTGCTATGGCCGAGGTACCTGTCAAGATATTTTATGCTCAGAAGGAAGATCGCGTTTCGCACTTCAGGCCATTTCAGGATTTCACTCGGATCACTATCCTGAATACTGTTTTAGTTGTCGTTACACTACTTTATATTAAACCCCGCGACTTACTCTTCGGCAAAAAAAAAGGAGAGTTCTGGTCATCGTTAAAGAAGCAGCTTTTTCATCCGGATGATTCTAATTTAAAAAAAGCGCTTTCTGTCGGATTTGGTGTTTTTATGGGAATCGTCCCCATATGGGGATTTCAATTGATTGTTGCTATTGGTTTAGCATTTGCTTTCAGGCTAAACAAAGCACTGGTAATCATCGCGGCCAATATTAGTATTCCGCCTATGATTCCTTTTATTTTATTCTTAAGTCACTTGACAGGTGCACTATGGATGGGCGATCGAGCGCAGCTCATTTCGTTTCATGATCCTATTACTTTGGAAATGGTCAGTAAAAATTCTGTTCAATATGTATTAGGCGCAGTGACATTTGCAATAATTGCCGGAATCATTTTTGGTACATTCACTTATCTTGGATTAAAACTTTTCAGGCAACCAAAAATCTGAGGCATGGTGTCATTCTTTCTTTTCCTCTACGATTTTTTTGAAAAGCACAAGTCTATTTTTTGGAGCGCTTTTGTTTCCATCGTGGTTTTGTTGGCTGTTGGAGCCTTTCAAATTAAAATTGAAGAAGACATTACAAAGTTTTTTCCAGAGGACAAAAAAGTGGAAAATCTCAACTACGTATTTCAAAATTCAAAATTTGCAGAAAAACTGACGGTGATGCTTTCGATGAAGGACAGTGCTGCTGTGCCAAATCCAGATAGTCTTGTTGCAACTGCAGATAAACTGATTGTCTATATCGAAAATGATCTCAAGCCATACATCGCCAAAATTACAAGTCGTGTTGACGAGGAAAAAGTATTTGGAATAGTCAATACCGTGCATGATCACTTACCTGTTTTTCTTGACGACAAGGATTATATTCGACTGGATTCTTTGCTGAAACCAATAAACACTAGGAAAGCCATACAGGAAAACTACAATCAATTGATTTCTCCGGTAGGAGTTGGGATTAAAAAAATTATCTTAAAAGATCCTCTAGGTTTTTCTTTTTTAGCTCTCCGGAAGTTGAGTGGAATACAGTACGATGAAAACTTTGAGTTATACGATGGTTACATTCTCACACGCGATCACCGGCATCTTGTCTTTTTTATTACACCGTTTTTTCCGCCTATAGAAACGGGAAATAATACAGAGTTTATCAATGGCTTAAATTCGATTGTTAGTAATGGATCAGGGAATCATTCTCTGATCAAAGCTTCATTCTTTGGGGCTTCCTCGGTTGCTGTAGGCAATGCAGTACAATTGCGTAGAGACACTATCGTTACCATTAGTTTGATGGTTATTCTTCTTGCTGTTTTTCTGATTGGTTTTTTCAAGAAGAAGCGTGTTCCCTTTCTAATTTTCATACCGGTAGGATTTGGCGGACTATTTTCTTTGTGCGGTATTTTTCTCATCAAGGGATCTGTTTCCATTTTAGCGCTGGCAGCCGGATCTGTTATCTTGGGAATAGCCGTCAATTACGCATTGCACTTTCTAGCACACGTGAAACACACGCATAATGTACGTGTGGTGATTGAGGATTTGGTTAGCCCTATGACGCTTGGAAGTGCGACCACGGTACTGGCGTTCTTTTGTTTGCAATTTACGAATGCTGCAGTACTTCGCGATGTTGGTCTTTTTGCTGGATTCAGTTTGATAGGTGCCGCATTGTGTTCACTTATTTTTCTTCCTCATTTTATTTCAGCCACTTTATTCAAGGAGCATGATTCAGAGAACTGGATCGAGCGAATTCCTTTTACGGAGTGGGCATCCAAAAAGTATATCCTTTGGGTGATCCTGTTGGTCACGCCTATATTCTTCTACTTCGCACGTCAGGTGTCTTTTGATAGTGATGTAAGCAAGCTCAATTTCATGAGTGATGAAACCCTTGAATCGCAGCAACGACTGGAAATGATCAATCGATCATCGGTGAGTACAATCTTTGTTGTTTCGCGCGGAGGAAATAAAGAAGCGGCTCTTAAGAAGAATGAGCAAATCATGCCGCTCTTGCAACAACTTAAAGCATCAGGTCGAATCAATAAGTATTCTTCTGTTGCTACCTTTTTGATTTCGGATTCACTCCAGCGAGAGCGAATTCAAAAATGGAATGGATTCTGGACAACCGAGAAAAAAGCACAAGTTCTCTTCACCGTTCAACAGGAAGTAAAAAAACTGAAATTTTCAGATGCCGTGTTTAGAAATTTTGAATCCTTGATTTCAAAGGAATATACTGTAGCCGATGCTGAAGCTATGAACGGTATACAAACCACTTTTTTTGATGACTATATAATTGAAAAAGATAAGAAGGTTACTGTCGTCACATTGATGAACACCGATCCTTCCTCGAAACCAGCAGTGTATGAGCAGTTACAAAAATCAAATGTGCAAGCGTTTGATCGTCAAATGCTAGCGAATCTTTTTGTTGGCTATGTTAATGCCGATTTTAATTTCATCGTGCTGTTCACGGCCATTTTAGTTTTTATATCGCTGCTCATTTCTTATGGCCGCATCGAGTTAACACTGATTACGTTTGTTCCCATGTTTATCACCTGGATATGGATTCTTGGTATCATGGGACTAATCGGCATTCATTTTAACATTGTGAATGTGATGGTGTCTACTTTCATTTTTGGATTAGGCGATGACTACAGTATTTTTATTATGGACGGCCTTCAACAGGAATATAAGACCGGTAAAAAAAATCTCCCTTCTATCCGCACATCGATATTTTTATCGGCAGTAACTACTGTAGCCGGCCTTGGTGTATTGATTTTCGCCAGGCACCCCGCTATGCGATCCATTGCAGCTATTTCCATCATTGGTATTGTCAGTGTCTTTGTGATGTCACAAACGATCGAACCATTTTTATTCCGGATGCTAATCACCCAACGCACCCAGAAAGTACGGCCCCCTATCACCCTCTCAGGTTTTGTTTATACAGTACTTACGTATAGCACGTTCATCATCGGCTCAATGATGGTGACCCTTATTGGTCTTATTTTTCGAATGATACCTTTTGGTAAGAGAAATATCAAGCTGATTTATCATTCCTTGTTGAGCAATTTGTCATGGTTCATTATTTACCTTGAACCACACATCAAAAAGAAAATTATTGACAGAACACCAAAAACTTTTTCACAACCTTGTGTGATGATTGCTAACCATTCCTCGGTCGTTGATATTCTGTTAACGGTCATGGTTCATCCCAAATTAATTATGCTAACCAACCAGTGGGTGTGGAATTCTCCAATTATGGGTGGTATGGTTCGGCTGGCGGATTATTATCCTGTAGCGGAGGGCGTTGAGGAAAGTGTCAAAAAACTTAGAGATCGTGTGCGTGAGGGATATTCCGTAGTAATTTTTCCAGAAGGAACACGATCGGAGGAAGGCAAACTAAAACGCTTTCACAAAGGAGCTTTTTATCTGGCTGAAGAACTAAAACTTCCTATTCAACCCTTGCTAATACATGGAGCGGGATACGCAGTTCCGAAAGGGACATTTTATCTTAATCCCGGACAATTCACATTAAAATTTCTTCCTAAGATCAGTCATCAAAATGAAGAATTTGGTGTTACGTTTACGGAGCGTACTAAAAAGATCAGTCGATATTTCAAACAGCAATATGCTGAATTGGCCTCGGAGATTGAAACTCCTGACTATTATTCGAGAAGATTGATTTCAAATTATCTCTATAAAGGCCCTGTGCTAGAATGGTACCTGAGGATTAAACTCCGACTAGAAAAAAACTATTCTGCTTACTATGAACTCTTGCCAAGGACAGGAACAATCCTTGACCTTGGATGTGGGTATGGATTTATGTGTTATATGCTTCACTTCCGGTCCTCAGAACAAACCATTATCGGTGTGGACTATGATGAACAGAAAATTGAAACGGCATCTCACGGCTATCTCAAGTCAGCGCGGGTACAATTTTACCAGGCCGATATTTTGAAGTTCCATCTTGATGCTTATTCGGGAATCGTTTTAAGCGATGTATTACATTATCTCGAACCCAGTGAACAGGAGGATTTACTAAATCGATGTTGTTCGGCTCTGCTTCCAGGGGGAATGCTGATTATTCGCGATGGTAACACTGATTTGAAAGAGCGCCATAAAGGAACACAACTGACTGAGTTTTTCTCGACAAAAGTGCTTAAGTTCAATAAATCAAAACACCCGTTGAATTTTTTATCAATTAAACGAATTAGTCAATTAGTCGAGCTTCACGGCCTAACAGTTGAAATTGAAGATAGTTCGAAACTTACTTCAAATATTTTTATGATTTTCCGAAAGAGGTAGGTTAGTCAATAGATAAAATAACTTTGTGCTTAGATTGATGTGATGAAGCAATATGATGTGGTAATCGTTGGAAGTGGATTAGGAGGCCTGGCCTGCGGCACCATATTGGCAAAGGAAGGATATAAAGTTTGCATCCTTGAAAAAAACAAGCAGATAGGTGGCAACCTGCAAACTTACGTGCGTGACAGGGTCATTTTTGATTCCGGTGTTCATTATGTAGGTGGACTTGCGAAAGGACAAAATCTTTATCAGCTTTTTCGTTACCTCGGTATCATGGACAAGCTCAAGATTCGCAAGATGGATGAAGATGTCTTTGATGCTATTGTTTTTAATGGCGACCCTGTAGTTTATAAATATGCGCAAGGCTATGACAATTTCATTCGAAACCTGGTCAGGGAATTTCCCGATGAAGAGATAGCCATTAGAAAATACTGCCAGGTAATAAGAGAGGTTTGCAGTAAGTTTCCGTTGTACAACCTTCGTGTGGGTGGCGGTTTTTTTGAAAAGATGGAATCGTTGGAGATCGATACGAAAACATTTATAGAAAGCATTACATCCAACAAAAAACTTCAGGATGTTTTGGCTGGTAACAATTTGCTTTATGCCGGAGCAGCCTACAAAACCCCACTGTATGTTCACGCCCTGATCATCAATAGTTACATTGAAAGCTCCTGGCGTTTTGTGGATGGAGGCTCGCAGATATCACGATACCTGGCCAAAGAAATTGTTTCACACGGCGGAAAAATTCTGAAACACACCAAAGTTGTAAGACTAAAAGAAGAAGGAGGTCAGTTGACTTACGCTGAAACAGATAAAGGGGAACGATTTTTCGGAAAACTGTTTATATCCAATATCCACCCGGCTCAAACGTTGGAGATGACTGAAAGCACACTGCTCAAAAAAGCGTTCAGAAGTCGAATCAAGAGTCTGGAAAATTCCATTTCCGTCTTTTATGCAAATGTGGTGATGAAGAAAAACAGTTTTAAACACCTGAACTTTAATTACTATTATTTTGAAGAGCAAGATCCATGGGGTGTTTTGAATTATACAACAGAAAAATGGCCTATGGGATTTGCTTTATTTTTCACGACCTCGTCAAAGGTATCGGCCTTTACCGAAGGCGTCACCATCATGGCCTACATGCGTTTCAACGAAGTGAAAAAATGGGAGCACACAGTAAATACGGTTTCTAATGAAGCAAGTCGCGGTGAAGATTATGAAGCGTTCAAAAAAGAAAAAGCTGAGTTGCTGTTTGATTATGTAGAAAAACAATTTCCAGGATTTAAGGCAAGTATTAAGTCGTATACCACGGCATCCCCGTTGTCAGCTCGTGATTACATTGGCAATGAAGATGGATCGTTGTATGGCCTGACGAAAGATTATCGTGAGCCACTAAAAACATTTATTTCTCCGCGGACAAAAATTCCCAATTTATTTCTCACTGGCCAAAACATAAATCTTCATGGGATACTTGGGGTAACTGTCAGCTCGATACTTACCTGCTCCCAAATACTTGGGATGGAGTATCTAATTGATGAAATTAAAAATGCTCAAAAAGATAATTAAAATTCTCGGCTTGTTTTTGGGAACAATCCTGTTGCTACTGACAGTACTCGTATTATATATATCTTATTTATATTATTCTCCCGATGGAAAACCTCCAACACCTGACTCTTTTGCATCGTTGCAAAGTCAAGTGACACAACCCGACAGTGGGCTATTCAAACTGGGTAACAACTGGTTCAGGAAAAGCGAAAGCGGTTATTATGAATTATATACGGAAGGAGAACCTTTTGAGCGTGGAGTAGCGAATGGCAAGCTCACCAGGAGGTTAGTTCAATACCAGGAAGAGGTTTTCATAAATCAAATAAATCAACTGATACCTTCTTCTTCCTATCGAAACCTTTTAAAATATGCGATCAAACTATTCAACAGGAATCTGAATAAGAATATCCCTAAGGAATACCAGCTTGAAATATACGGTGTGTCGGAATCGGCATCGCATAGCTTTGATTACATCGATAATCCTTATCAACGTATTCTGAATTACCACGCAGCTCATGATATCGGGCATGCTTTACAAAATGTTTCCTTGGTAGGATGTACTTCGTTCGCCACTTGGGGAAACAAATCGGAAGACAGTACGCTCATCATCGGACGAAACTTTGATTTTTATCTGGGCGATGATTTCGCCCGTGATAAAATAGTTGCGTTTTGCAATCCTTCTCAAGGCTATAAGTTTATGATGGTGACATTTGGTGGAATGACAGGAGTTCTTTCAGGAATGAATGTGAAGGGACTTACCGTCACCATCAATGCTGCAAAATCTGAATTTCAATTTTCTTCAGCTACTCCTGTTTCACTGGTAGCAAGAGAAATTCTTCAATATGCATCAACGCTGAAAGAAGCCTACCAGATAGCGGAAAAAAGAAAGATGTTTGTATCAGAATCATTTTTGATCGGATCAGCTAACGATGGCAAAGCCGCCATAATCGAAAAAACTCCGGATGCGATGGACTTGGTTCAATCATCGGACGATTTTATTATTAGTACTAATCACTTTCAGGGTAATCCACTGGGAAGCACTCAACTGAATAGGGATCATATGCAGCAAAGTGCATCATTGTACCGGTTTGAACGCGTTGAGCAGTTGCTAAACAATCAAAAAAATTCAATTGCCAAAACCGCTCTGATTTTGCGCAACCAAAAAGGGTTGGATGATCAGGACATTGGCATGGGAAACGAAAAAGTTATTAATCAGTTAGTGGCCAATCATGGAATTATTTTTCAGCCAGAGAAAGGTTTAGCTTGGATATCAACGGCTCCATGGCAACTGGGCAAGTTTGTTTGCTATGACTTGAATAAAGTTTTCAAAGAGCCTATGAATAAAAACCATGAGGTGTATGAAAAAGATCTTACCATTCCTCCCGATTTTTTTCTTGGTACTCCTGAATATCAAGCATATCTGAAATTTAGCCCGTATCGATTTCCGTTTAATAATCACACAGGCCTTAAGCCGGATAGCTTAATAAAATGGAATCCAAATTCTTATCAATCCTATTTGGAAGGGGGAAATTTTTATTTACAGCAGGGTGAGTTTGAAAAAGCAGCTCTGCTCTATCGTGCCGGACTAACTAAAGAAGTTGCTACCTTACAGGAACGTGAACACATGGAAAAAAATCTTAAGCGTTGTAATGAAAAAATAAAATGATCCTGGGTGTAGGCATCGATATGATTGAGTTGGATCGTGTCATTGAAAAAATTGACAAGAACAGTGGGTTTAAGGAAAAAGTATTTTCCGAACATGAAATAGCGTTCTGTGAGTCGAAGAAAAATAAAGAGGAAAACTACGCTGCGCGATTTGCCGCGAAAGAAGCATTCTTAAAGGCAACGGGCATGGGCTTGACGTTGGGAAATCAACTATCAGAAATTGAAGTTGTCAATGATGATCGTGGCAAACCATCATTAAACCTGAAGGGTGACTTTAAAATAAAATCGCTTGAAAATAATTGGAATAAAATACATTTGTCCCTATCTCACCTTCAAAATATAGCTTGTGCTGTCGTCATTATAGAACAATGAACCTTATCCCTGAAATAGAATTACAATCTCCTGAGAAGATTAAATTTTTTCAGGAAGAGCGGTTGAGAAAATTATTGGATTACGTATCTCTTAATTCTCCGTTCTATAAAAAGTTATTTACGTCTCATCGTATTGATGTCAATTCTATTAAGTCATTGGAGGACCTTTCACTAATCCCGCCAACAACAAAAGATCAACTTCAACTTTACAATTGGGATTTTTTGTGTGTTCCGATGAATAGGATTATTGAATATACCACCACTTCGGGAACACTGGGGAAGCCAGTCACAATTGGCCTCACAGAGAATGACCTTCAGCGTTTGGCATACAATGAATATATTTCGTTTGCCTGCGCGGACGGAACCTCAGAAGATATTTATCAGCTGATGATTACCCTCGACCGCCAGTTTATGGCAGGCGTTGCCTATTATGAGGGTATTCGGAAATTAGGCGCAGGGTTAGTGCGCGTTGGCCCCGGCCTGCTAGCCATGCAGCTGGAAACGATCCAACGTCTAAGTTCAACGGTGTTGGTTTCGGTTCCGTCATTCATTGTTAAATTGATCGAGTTTGCTAAGCAACAAAGAATTGATCTCAACCAAAGTTCCGTCAAGAGAATCATTTGTATTGGAGAAAGTGTGCGTACCGCTGATCTTGAATCGAACACACTAGGAAAAGAAATTAGGGAAGATTGGGATGTACAACTATACAGCACCTATGCTTCCACTGAAATGCAAACTGCTTTTACGGAATGCGGTCATGGAAAAGGGGGGCATCATCACCCCGAGTTGGTGCATGTTGAGTTATTGGATGATAATAATATTCCGGTGGAAAGTGGAGAAACGGGTGAAGTCACGATTACTACTTTTGGCGTAGAAGGCATGCCTTTGATTCGTTATAAAACCGGCGACATGGCCAAGGTCTTTACAGAATCTTGTGAATGCGGAAGAACCACGTTACGAATGGGTCCTATTATGGGGCGAAAGCAACAAATGATAAAACTAAAAGGAACAACAATTTATCCGCAGGGAATTTTTGAAATTCTTCAGCGAGCTGATCATATTCAGGATTATATCGTGGAAGCCTTTACGGGACCTTTGGCGACAGATGAATTGAAATTATACATCGTCGCTCCTGAGGTTCATGTTCCCAATGTTGAATCGAATTTGAGATCTGTCTTTCAATCCCAATTAAAAGTAACCCCAGAAATTATTTTTTCTACATCTTCAGAATTGGAACAAAAGCAGTCAGCAGGGCGCAAGGTCAAAAAATTTATTGATCGAAGAATGTAGTTCACAAATAGTAAGATCTAATTGTCGGAGAGACCATGAAAATTTCTGTTAGCCGATCTTCCGACTGATGGCCAGTTGGCGAGAAGCCCGATAAGGCCAACCAGTATTTCCAGACCTCCTAAAATAAAACGGTTTAGGCTTCGCTCGTTCACAAATAAAAATGTGTTTGGGTATTGCTGACTATGTTTTAATCTGATTTTCTGTCCTTTGTTCAGCAAGGCACAGGTTCTAGTATCAATATTCTTTTCAAATAAAATTGTTCCGAGATAGAAAGTCATGATTCCATCTGAACAATTCAGTTTTTCGATTTTTACTTCAACCATTTCTCCATGATCGTGAATCGATTTTCTTTGCCATTCATTTCGAATGACGATTACTCCGTGAACAACAACGAACACTAAAACGATAAGCCAGAAGTATTTTGAAATCGTTTTCATTTCACAATCACTTTCCTCAACCCTTCTAATTGTTCATCTGCAGAACTAGCCATGTACGATTTGGAAAGGAACAAAACGGATTTCCACAAAATACTGTTGCCAGTGATTTTATAATGACTTGTGATTGTGGTCGAAGTTGTTCCTTCAAACGAAAATAAAAATTCTGATCTCAACACATCATTGTTAAGTTCAAACGAGATTTTGGTGGGTGCATTCACCTCAATAATTTTTTCACTCATCACCATTCGATGGCCATCATCAGTAATTACCATTTCATACGTTGATCCTTCCGATAGCGTTTCCCCGTTTTTCAGCGTAAGCGATTCAAAACCTTCAAGCCATTCCGCCATCTTCTTAGTGTCGTGATAAATCGACCAGCATTTCTCAGGGCTTGCGTTCACCACTATGGATGATTGGTATTCGTAAGAGGGAAAGAGCAATCCGATGCTGAGAAAAACTAAAAACATTCCCGCC
>Ga0302322_100003390_pt1 | contig 13677 bp, 11 predicted proteins | sample Fen_T0_2_FD_203757 | JGI IMG/M metagenome (GOLD analysis project Ga0302322, IMG submission 203757) | Peat permafrost microbial communities from Stordalen Mire near Abisko, Sweden - Fen_T0_2 | ecosystem: Environmental > Terrestrial > Soil > Wetlands > Permafrost | place: Sweden: Abisko...
ATCCTCCGACCCGGAGGATGCTCGCCGACTGAAACTGGCAGAGCATCAGTCCCCCGAGGTGGCCACGCGTGCGGGCGTCACTTGTGTGCGAGCGTCATCGACGGATGGCTGGGTCGCGTGAGCCTGAGCTCATGGAGGCCTGACACCGCTTCGTGGAGGGAGCATTCGGTCCGGCCGGATGGCTTCGCTCCGCGGTAACCCGTTAGGCAGGGAACGCATGCGCCGGTTCATCCTGCAGGTGGCGATCGACACCGCCGCGCTGCTCCTGTCGCTGTTCGTCTTCTCCTTGATCAGTGTCCCCCAGCCGTTCCCGTTCGGCGGCTCGGGGACCGCGGTGCCGATCGTGACGGTCGAGTCGTCGGACTACCGGATCCTCGCTCTCCTCGCGACGGGGGTCCTCGTCACCGTCCTCTACTCGATCCTCCGGCCGGCCATCGTGATCCTCACCGGACGACTCCTCCTCTGGTCGCTCGGGCTGTTCCAGGTCGTCGTCGTCGCAATCGTCCTCTGGGTTGCCGCGCGCCTTGCGCCGCTCCACGTCGACATGGCCAACCCCGCACTCCTGTGGCTGCTCCTGATCGCAGCGATATTCGGCGTCATTCGGATCATCCTCGGCGCCGTGGTCGGCACCGCCGGTCCGCCCGCTCAAGCGGAGGTGGGTGGCCGGATCTGGAGCCTGCTCGACCGTTTGCCGACGCCGCGACGGAGCGCTCTCATCGAGAACCTCCGTCTCCAGCAGGTGTACGACACGCTGTACGGGTACGGCGTCGACATCGCGCTTGAGGGCACACCGCTCGCGATCGTTCGTGCCTGGTGCCAGCGCGTTCTCCTTGCCGAGAAGAACCCGGTCGCCGGGATGACCACCGCCGGCAAGGTGCGGACGATGCTCCAGCAACTGGGCCCAACCTACGTGAAGCTCGGTCAGATCGTCGCGAGTCGCGGGGACGCGTTGCCCGAGGACTGGAGCACCGAGCTCACGAAGCTCCAGAGCGACGTGCGTCCGGTTGCCTGGGAGCGGGCGCGCGAGGTGCTGGTCGCCGAGCTCGGCAAGGATCCCGACGAGGTCTTCGGCACCATCGACCACGAGACGCTCGCGGCGGCATCCACCGCGCAGGTCTACCGGGCGACGCTCCCTGACGGGACGCTCGTGGCCGTCAAGGTCCAGCGCCCGAACATCATGGCGGTCACGAAGGCCGACCTCGGTGTCATCCAGGAGATCGCGCAGGTCGGCAGTCGCCGGCTCGAGGTGCTCCGCAAGCTCGACCTCGAGGGGATTGTCCGCGAGTTCGCCGCCGGTGTGCTCGCTGAGCTCGACTACGCCAACGAGGCCTACAACGCCCACCGCCTCTCCGAGGACCTCGCGAAGTTCCCGACCATCCACATCCCGGTCGTCCACGGGCAGTACAGCACACGGCGGGTTCTCACCGAGGAGTTCGTCAGCGGGATCAAGATCAACAACATCGCTGGGCTCGACGCAGCCGGCGTGGACCGCAAGGAGGTCGGCGAGGTCTTCGTCCGGTCGCTGGTGAAGCAGGTGCTCATCGACGGCTTCTTCCATGGCGATCCCCACCCGGGCAACATCATGGTCGACCCGAAGACCGGGAAGATCATGTACATCGACTTCGGGATGGTGGGTCAGCTCACGAGCCAGCAGCGCCTGTCGCTCCTCGACCTCATCTTCTCGCTCACCGGGAGCGACTACGAGGGCGTTGCGACCGCGGTGATCCAGCTCAGCAAGAAGACCAAGGCCTTCGACGAGACGACATTCCGGTCCAACATGGACAAGGTTCTCCGCCGGTTCCTCGAGTATGGGGAGGGCGCCTCGCTCGCGGCCGGCCTCAATGCCGTCATGTCGGTCGTGTACAGCAGCGGGCTGCGCCTGAACAACCAGCTCACGATTGCCCTGAAAGCGCTCATCCAGTCGGAGTCCACCGCGAGCGCGCTCTCCCCGGACATCGACATCGCCAAGGCAGCGATGGAGGAGTCGCGGGCAGCGATGCTCGACGGCCTGAACGCGGACAACGTCGAGAAGGTCCTCCGCAAGCAGGCCATGCGCGTTGGGCGCCAGGCGCTCCAACGCCTTCCGACCCTCGAGGCTGCCGCGTGGAAGTGGGTCGACCAGTTCGGCAAGGGACAGCTCACGATCAAGATCGATGCGTCGGACCTCGGTGAGCAGTTCGGGACCCTCGACAAGGTTGGAGCCTCGTTGACCGTGGGGGCGATCCTCGCGGGCGCCCTCGTCGGCATGTCGATCGTCACCGTCGTCCTGATCCAGGCACCGAATGTCGCTCAGCTCGGCCCGATCCCGGGATTGGCCTCGCTCATCTTCATTGGGCTGCTCATCTACGCTCTCCTCCAGGTCCGCAAGTTCGTCCGGGTCGCCGGTGAGCCCGACGACGAGTACATGTGATGCCGATACCCGGCGCCGGGGCGATCCTCGCGCGTGACCCGTCCCAGGGCGAGCAGGGCGCACGGTGGCTCGGGCTCGCGCCTGCGTGGCGTCATCGGGCCGGGGCTGCGGCGGGTGGGCTCGCGGCGGCGGAAGCTCATCGATCTTCTGCGTCACGCGACCGCATGACGAGGGTCAGCGATGGAGGCTGACCGTGCCGAGGAGGCCATGACCGACCCGTCTGACGGCCCGTCAGCGACCGGCCGCCGCGGGTCCCGACAAGCCGACGTCATGCCGCTCGACCGCTTCAACGCGTTCACCGACGGCGTCTTCGCCATCGCGATCACGCTGCTCGTCCTCGAGCTCTCGGTTCCGGCTGTCGGCGGTCGCCTCCTGCCGGCCCTTGCCGAGCAGTGGCAGGAGTTCCTGGGCTACCTGATCAGCTTCGTGTTCATCGGCGGGATGTGGGTCAGCCATGCCGGGATGACCAAGCTGATGCGCCATGCCGACTCGCTGGCGTACGGGATCGATCTGCTGATGCTGCTGTTCGTCGGCGTCCTGCCGTTCTCGACCGACCTGATGGTCACCCACCTGTCCGGTCCGGACGTCGAGGCCGCGGTCATCATCTACGGGGTCAACGTCCTGCTGGCGTCGCTGTGCCTGAGCCTGCTGATGTTCTACATCGCGAGCGAACGGTCGCTCGTCGTGGACGGGGTTGCCGACGAGACGCTGGAGGCAAAGGTCCGTCAACGCTGGGTCGTGATCGCCTTGAACGTCGCGGCGATCGCGCTCGCGGTCGTGTCACCGGTTGCCGCCGTCGGGGTGTACTTGGTGATGACCTTCGTCGCGCTGGCCCTCCCCCTGATCCACCTTCGGCGCCACCGTCGCTAGGACTCCGCGGGTCGGCGCTGAAACGGCTCGACCGGCACGATGTCGGGCCCAATCGACACATGCTGGGCCGTCGTCGCCGCTGGCCAGCGGTAGGCGAGCGAGTCCCATCGCCGCCGCTCGCCAGTCGACTCCGCTCGAAGCCCCTCGCAGATGGGCCTCGCGTTCCCGTCGCTCTACCAGGTCAACACCCGGGTCTGGCTCACCGAGCGGTCCCAGGAGCTTGGCTGTCCCGCCACCCTCGACGACGTCCCGGACGAAGCCCTCGACCGGATCGCGGCGCTCGGCTTCGACTGGGTCTGGGCGGCCCCGCCGCCGGCTTCTGCCGTTAACGCCGCGTTGATCGGCAAGCTACACCGGTGCTGCATACTTCCTGCTGTCCCCAACCGCGTCGCGCGCCGGCCGGGAGGCCTCGCCCTCAGATGACACTCACCGATCTCCCGTCGCCCGGACAGCGGGCCGACGTCCTCGTGATCTTCGGCATCACGGGCGACCTGGCGAGGGTGATGACCTTCCGCTCGCTGTACCGGCTCGAGACGCGCGGGCTGCTCTCCTGCCCGATCATCGGCGTCGGCCACCGGGCCTGGACGACGGAGCAGCTGGTCGAGCGGGCACGCACGTCCATCATCGAGACGGGCGAGGCCCTCGACCGCATCGACCACTACCTCGGCAAGATGGGGCTCGAGGAGGTCCTGTTCCTCCGGTTCTCGAACACGATGCTCGAGCCCGTCTGGAACCGGAACTTCGTCGACTCGGTCCACATCACGCTGGCCGAGGACTTCGGGGTCGAGACCCGCGGCAGCTTCTCCGACCCGGTCGGCGCCCTCCGCGACGTGGTGGTCAACCACCTCATGCAGGTCGTCGCCGTCGCGGCCATGGAGGCGCCCGCCGGCGGCGATCCCGAGACGCTCCGGTCGGCGATGACCACCGTGTTCCGGGCCGTCAAGACAGCCGACCCTGCCCGCTACGTGCGCGGCCAGTACGAGGGGTACCGGTCGATCACGGGCGTGGCGCCTGACTCGACGACCGAGACGTACGCGGCGCTCGCCCTCGAGATCGAGAACTGGCGCTGGTCGGGGGTGCCCTTCTTCATCCGCACCGGGAAGCGCCTGCCGTTGACCCAGACCGAGCTCAGGCTCGTGTTCAAGGAGTCGCCGAGCCTGGGCTTCGGGTTCCGCGGGGACCACACCCCGCCCGACCAGCTGGTGGTCCGCCTCGACCCCACGACCGGCATCCGGCTCCAGCTCAACGCCCAGCGCGCGGACCGCCCGACGCCGGACGCCGTCGGGCTCGCCATGACCTTCGCCGCGGAGGGCGGCGAGGGCGCCACGCCGTACGAGGTCCTGCTGCAGGCGGCGATGCAGGGGCAGAGCGTCCGGTTCGCCCGCCAGGACACCGTGGAGGAGGCGTGGCGGATCATGGAGCCCCTCATCGACGCGCCGCCGCCGGTCCAGCCGTATGCGCCCGGCTCGTGGGGCCCGGCATCGGCCGACGCGCTCGTGGCCGGCAACGGCGGCTGGCGCGACCCCTGGGTCGATTGACCCTCGAGATCAAAAGAACCCGCCGGCGCCGCCCCGAGACGGGCGGACGGCGAGGCCGTCAACCCGCAAGAGAGGATCGATCCATGAAGGTCATCATCGTCGGCGGCGTGGCTGGAGGAGCCTCCTGTGCAGCGCGCCTGCGCAGGCTCGACGAGGCGGCCGAGATCCTCGTGGTCGAGCGCGGCCCGTTCATCTCGTACGCGAACTGCGGACTCCCGTACTACGTGGGCGGCGTGATCCCGCGGGAGTCGAAGCTCGTGCTCGCCGACGCGGCGCTGTTCCGGGCGCAGCTCAACGTCGAGGTCCGCACGCTGTGCGAGGCCGTCTCGATCTCGCCCGAGGCGAAGACCGTCGAGCTGCGCGACGTCACCACCGGCCAGCTGACCGTCGAGGCGTACGACAAGCTCGTCCTGTCGCCCGGCGCGAGTCCCATCCGGCCGCCCCTCCCCGGCATCGACCTGCCCGGGATCTTCGTCGTGCGCACCGTGCCCGACGTCCACGCCATCCGCGAGTGGCTGGAGGGCCACGCCCCCGAGCCGTCGGGGCTCGACACCTACACGGGGTACCAGACCGTCGTGCCCGCGCGGCGGGCGGTCGTGGTCGGCGGCGGCTTCATCGGGCTCGAGATGGCCGAGAACCTCGCCCACCTCGGCCTCGACGTGACGCTGGTCCAGCGCGGCCCCCAGCTCATGTCGCCGATGGACCCCGAGATGGCCCACTACGTCGAGCTCCACATGACGCGCAACGGCGTCCGGCTGGCGCTGGGCGAGAATGTCACCGGCTTCCGCCAGGGCGCGGGCTCGGCGCTCGAGGTGCTCACCGCGTCCGGCAAGGCGATCCCGGCCGACATCGTGGTCATGGGCATCGGCGTCCAGCCGGAGGTCGGGCTGGCCCGGACCGCGGGGCTGGCGGTCGGAGAGCGCGGCGGCATCGTCGTCGACGACCAGATGCGCACCAGCGTCCCCGACATCTTCGCGGTGGGCGACGCCGTCGAGGTGCGGGACTGGGTCACGAGCGCGCAGGCGCACGTCGCGCTCGCGGGCCCGGCGAACCGCCAGGGCCGCATCGCCGCCGAGGTGATCGCTGGGCGCGACTCGCGCTTCCGGGGGACCCAGGGCACGGCCATCGTGGGGCTGTTCGGCGGGGCGGCGGCGTGGACCGGCGTCAGCGAGAAGACGCTGCGGCGCATCGGCGACACGGACTACGAGAAGGTCTACATCTTCCCCAACTCGCATGCCGGGTACTACCCCGGCGCCCAGTACCTCGCCATGAAGATCCTGTTCCGCAGGTCGGACGGGCGGCTGCTCGGCGCGCAGGCGGTCGGCCGCGACGGCGTCGACAAGCGGATCGACGCGTTCGCGGTGGCCCTCCAGTTCGGCGCCACGGTGTACGACCTCGAGGAGGCGGAGCTGACCTACGCGCCGCAGTTCGGGAGCGCGAAGTCGCCCGTCAACTTCGCCGGCATGGTGGCCGCGGACGTGCTCCGCGGTGACATGCCGGTCACCCACTGGGAGGACGAGCACCCGTTCCTGCTCGACGTCCGCCAGCCCGCCGAGCTGGCCGTGGAGCAGGTGTCCGGGGTGGTGAACATCCCGCTCCCCGAGCTCAGGGCCCGCCTCGGCGAGCTGCCGAGCGACCGCGAGATCCACGTGGTCTGCCGGTCCGGCCAGCGCGCCTACTACGCGACCCGGATCCTGCTCCAGAACGGATTCGCTGCGCGAACCGTCTCGGGCGGAATGATGTCGCGCTCGACCTTCTGGGCCGGGTGATCCGCTTGGTCGCCCGGCGAGCCAGGTGAGCGTCGACAGCGCTGGACCCGCGCCCGGCGGCGCCGCGGTCGGCCTGCACGACGGGCAGGCCGAGCTGGGCGAGGGTGCCCGGTGGGACGCCCGCCGCGACGAGCCGTTGCACGTGGACATCACGGCCGGGCGCGTCTACCGGGATCGGGTCGCCGGCGACGGGACCCTGGTCCGCGTCCGCGTCTACACGGTGCCGGGGACTGTCGGGGCGATCGCCCCGATCGAGGGCGACGACGGCTGGCTTCTCGCTGCCGGCCGGAGCTTCGTTTCTGACCCCACGGGCTCGACGGCTGCTATGCCGCCGCCTCGCCGGGGAAGTCGGGCTCCGGCCACAGGGGCACCGTCACCGGCCGCTCCAGGTCGGACCGCGATCCCCCGGTCGCCGCCTCCGGCCCGGCCTCGACCGTGACCCGGGGCAGCCACTCGAGGAACGACGGCAGGTACCAGTTCCAGTCGCCCAGCAGGGTCATCACCGCCGGCAGCAGGATGCACCGGATGATCGTGGCGTCGACGAGGACCGCCACGGCGAGCCCCAGCCCGAGCTGCTGGATCATCGCGAACTTCATCGTCACGAAGACCGCGAAGACCACCACCATGATGGCCGCGGCACTCGTGATCGTGCCCGACGTGACGGCGATCCCGTGGGCCACCGCGGTCCGGGAGTCGAGGCCGCGATCGCGTCCCTCCTTGATCCGCGTGAGGATGAAGAAGTGGTAGTCCATGGATAGCCCGTAGACGATCGTGAACACGAACAGCGGCACGAAGCTCTCGATCACCGGACCCGGCGTGACGCCGATGGTTCGTGCGAACCAGCCGTCCTGGAAGACGAGGGTCATGATCCCGTACGCGGCGCCAGTCGAGAGCAGGTTGAGCGCGATCGCCGTGGTCGGGATGACGATCGAGCGGAACGCGACGAGGAGCAGCAGGAAGCTCAGGCCGAGGACGAAGGCGAGCACGAGCGGGGTCCCGTTCGTGAATATGCGGTTCCCGTCGAGCACGTATGCCGCGTCGCCGGCGACGTAGGCGTGGACGTCGGGCAGCCCGGCGAAGGCGGTCGGTACGACCTGGCCCCGGAACCGCTCGACGGTCGCTTGGTTGGCTGGATCGTTCTGGTCGCCCGCCATGAGGAAGCCCACCCGCTCGACGGTCGCGTCGGCCGAGGGTTCGACCGAGACCGGGCCGCTGACGCCTCCGTCCCGCAGCCCGGCGGACTCGAGCGACGCGATCGCCGCCTTCGTCGTCGGCTGGTTCGCTCCCGTCACGACGACGGTGAGACGCAGGGTCGTCCCCTGCGGCCACTCGGTGTTGAGGACGCTCAGCCCCGCGACGCCGTCGACGCTCTGCGGGAAGCTCGTGATGTCGGTCGCGCCCATCCGCAGGTGGCCCAGCGGGCTCGCGACGAGGAGGAGCGCGCCGACCGCGGCGGCACCGAGGATCGCCGGACGGGCCACGACGGCGCCGACGATGCGCGCCCAGATGCCGGTTCCCTCGCCACGCTCGCGGCCGAGGACCGGAACGCGACCCCGGTTCACGCGGTCGCCCAGGATTGCGAGGGTTGCGGGCAGGAATGTGAGGCTGCCGATGACCGCGACGAGGACGACGCCGATCATCCCGACGGCCATGGAGTCGAGGGTCGGTACGCGCAAGAGGAACAGTCCCGCCAGGGCCACCGCGACCGCCAGGCCGCTGAAGAAGACGGCACGCCCCGCCGTGCCCGACGCGGTCTCGATCGCCGCGAGCTTCTCGCGCCCGGCTCGTCGTTCGCTCCGGAAGCGGGTGATCATGAACAGCGAGTAGTCCACGCCGACGGCGAGCCCGATGAGGACGACGAGCTGGCTGGAGCTCATCGCGACGGGCGCCACGATCTGGCTGTAGATGCCGAGGATGCCGAAGCCCCCGAGCAGGGCGGTCAGGGCGAGGAGCAGCGGCACGGCAGCGGCCACCGCGGCACCGAACGCGACGAGCAGGATGAGGAACGTCGCCGGCAGGGTGAGCCGCAGGGAGCCGTCGAGACCGTCGGCGACGAGCGTGTTGAGATCCTCGTTGATGAGCGTGTTGTTGAGGGCGTGGATCTCGAAGGCGGGGTTCGACGATTCAACCTGCGCGATGACCGGCCGGAGGGCCGCGGCCTTGCCGGCAACCGTGGCGCCGTCGCCGGTGAGCTGCCCGACGAGGCGGACGCTCGTGGCGTCGGCCGAGAACAGCCCTGCCGACGCGGGTGCGGCGTAGGGATCGATGAGACCCGTCACCGCCGGCTGACCGCTCGCGTCGGCCGTGGCCCCCAGCCGGGCGACGATGTCGGCGACCGTTGCGCGGTAGACGGGATCGGTGGTCCTGAGCGATGAGCTGCGAATGACGAGGTAGAGGTCCTCGTACGGCGTCCGCGGGCCGGCCGACGCGAAGACCTGGTCCGCCAGCGCCGATTCGGTCCTGGCGGGGCCGCCGCCCATCTGTGACAGCGTCCTGGTGCCGCCCATGGCCACGCTCGTCGCGAACAGTCCGATGGTGAACACGAACCAGGCGGCGACGACGGGCCAGCGGTGGCGGGCGCTCCACGTCGCCACGCGGACGGTGAGCGGTCTGCCGGCGGCGCCGGCGCTGGTTCGGGCGGTCATCGTCTGGTCTCCTCGGCGCGGCACGCGCACTCTTCTGCTCCATGCCCGGGCCGGTGCGATCGTCCGTACCTCCCGGCGGGATCCTGGTGGTGATGGCTCCGGGTGCAGCCCCGATGTCATCCACGCCGACCGTAACTGGGCCGCGCGGCGGCCACCAACCGGGTGTCAGGGGTCTTTCGGGTGGGGATTTCCCCCGTATCGGCGCGGTGGCGACCGGCACCGAGGTTCGGTATCCGGTCCGGCGATCGCTAGACCGTTGCGGCGCGGACTGGATCCGCTCGTTCGCGGGCGCTGTGGGTCGACGCCGCCGTCGCGTCGATCGAGCTCGCCGACCTGATCACTTCGCTGCAGGCCGCATGGCGCGAACGTGCGGGCCGACCGCGGGCGGGGTCGGCCGCCGCGAAGATCATCCCGCTCCTGCCGGCCCTCCCCGTGCTGTCGGCCCGACCGCCCGCGGCACGATCGGCGTGAGCCAGCAGCAGACACTCGCGGCACTCAAGGCGCTCGCGGAGGCGGGCGTCCCCGCCAGATCAGCGGCGGCACGTATGATCGCCAAGACGCCGCGACCGAGCTGTTCGACCTCCAGGCGGTGTACGAGAAGAGCGTGGTCGGCTCGGCGCGCCGACGCTGAACGCCCGGGCCATCGCCGCCGGACGGGTCAGGTCCAGATCCGCACGCTGATCGGCAGGCGCCAGGCCGGGTCGAAGAGGTCGGTGCCGGCGGCTTGACTCCTCTCGCCCCGACCAGAACAGCCGTTCTATTACTCCACGAAAGGGTTCTCGTCGTGTGCTCAGCGGCGGTGTTTCCGCCACGGGCCGGCGGGCTCTTGGCGCTTCTTGCAGGTGCCGATGGGTCGTGTCGTCTCGACGCGCCGGATTGTTCCCCAGTAGCGTGCCGGCGGAACGCTGACCTCGTGAACCTGCGCCGAGGACTGCTGATTCTCGAACAGCGTCCTGCCTCTACACCATCACGCTGGGTCCGTGCGTTGGGGGTAGTCCTCCATAGGGTGAGCCGGGGTGCACGTGGGGCGGACCCCAGACGGCCGACTCGCCTGGCTTGGGCCGCTGGCGGGTTGACTCTTCACCCCGGTCCAGCCGTTGCGGATTGCCGGCCCTACACTCCAACCATGTCCGACCCGACTCCTGACACCTCGAACCTGCGCGCTCGCGGCCTGCCGCTCACGCGCCTCGAGGCGTTCAGCGACGGCGTCTTCTCGATCGCGATCACCCTGCTTGTCCTCGAGATCGCCGTCCCCATCGCCGCCGAGCGCGATCTCCTCGGCGCGCTCGCCGGGGCGTGGCCCTCCTACCTCGGCTACGTCATCAGCTTCCTGACGATCGGGTGGGTCTGGATCGGGCACGCGGCGATCACGAGCCAGATGGCGCGTGCGGACGGCCTTTTCCTGCGACTGAACCTCCTGCTGCTGCTGGTGGTCGCGTTCCTGCCGTTCCCGACCCGGCTGATGGCCGACTACTTCGGGAAGAGCGACCCGGAGCGGGTCGCAGTCGTCTTCTACGGGCTTGTCCTGGTGACGATCGCGGCACTCCTCGTCGGGCTCTGGCGCTACGCACGACGCACGCACGAGCTTCTCCGCAGCGAGGTGAGCCAGGACGAGGTCTCGACGCTGGCCGCCAAGGCCACACCCGGTCTTATCGGGCTGCTCCTGGCGACCGCGGTCGGCGTCGTGGTCCCGACGCTCGGCGCGCTGTGCTTCCTCGCGGTGTCGGCCTTCCTCGTGATCCCGTTCCGGGAGATCCTGGCGGCGATCCGCGGTCCGCGGCTGTCCGGCCGTCGCTGACGCGTCGCACGTCAGGTGACGTGCGCAGGGTGCGCCGGAGCTTCGCGCTGATTCGAACCCGCGTTCACCTGGGCCTTGTCGCGCTCGATCGGCTGGCCGGCGGCCGATCCGTCATGCGGTGGGCGTGCCCGCGATGTCACCCGTCTCCGTAGCCGCGGCGTCCCCGGCCGCGGCGTCCCCGGCCACAGCGTCATCGATGGCGGCGACGGCTGCGTCATCAAGCTCGTGAGACTCTGGGGCTCCTCCCAGGGACGCCAGTTCGGCGGCGAGACCCGGTGCGCTCGTCTTGTCGGTGACGACTGCGACCGCGGCCTTGCCGCCCTCGAGCTCGTGACCGATGCGCTCTCGATCGCTCTTGGAAATGATCAGGCTCTTGTGATGGAGCGCGCCAAGAATTCCGCCGCCGATGATCCCGATCGCCATCCCGATGGGGGTGAGCATCGCCAGGACCAGTCCGATGCCGGCGCCCGCGCCGATGCTGTGCGGCCCGAGCTTCTCGGTCTTGAGCTTGCCCTTCTCGTCGAGGACAAGGACACCCATCGCCTGGATCTGATGGGTGTCGATCATCTTCGTCGCGGCCTCCCGCCCCGCCCACCGGTTGAGCTCCTCGGCGGCCTTGTCCGCGGACGCCTCGTCGGCGAAGATCGCCAGGACCAGCTGTCGTAGCATCGTCAACTCCCTTGGGCCGACGGGCAGATCTGATCGCCCTCTGCGTGGCGGGCCCGGCTCGGTGTCACGCCAGAATAGGCTCGTGGACGCCGCCCCAGCATCCTCCTTGGCGGATGAAGGCAGTCCGTGATCGGTGGGTCGCATTCGTCGTCACGCCGGCCACCCTCCTCCGGGGGCACCGCGAGCTGGTGAAGCGGAAGTGGACCTATCGCCGGATCGGTCGCCCGGGCCGGCCCCCGATCGATCCCGAGTTCCGTGCGCTCATCCTGCGACTCGCCCGGGAGAACCCGCGCTGGGGCTGCGTCCGGATCCGGGGCGAGCTCCGCAAGCTCGGCTTCAGCGTGAGCGCGACGACGATAAGGACCCTGCTCCGAACGGCGCGAGCGGGGCCAGCTCCGCGACGCAGCGGCCCGACCTGGTCCCAGTTCCTGCGGGCACAAGCGGACGGGATCATCGCCTGCGACTTCTTCACCGTCGAGACCGCCTGGCTCCGGACCCTCTACGTCCTCGTGTTCATCGAGCTCGGCAGCCGGCGGATCCACGTGAGTCCGTCGACGGTGCATCCCGACTCGGCGTGGGTCACCCAGCAGGCCCGCAACCTCGCGCTCCGGCTCGACGGTCGGTCTCCGGCTTTCCGTTTCTCATCCGGGACCGGGACGCGAAGTTCAGCGGCCCGTTCGACGCGGTGCTGCGCTCGGAGAGGATCCGGGTCATCCGCACCCCGGTCCGGGCTCCCAACGCGAACGCCTACGCTGAACGGGTCATCGAGACCATCAGGGCCGAGTGTCTCGACTGGTCGCTGGTCTGGGGGCGGCGGCATCTCGACCGGACGCTCCGGACCTATGCCGAGCACCACAACCGGCAGCGGCCTCACCGTGCGCTCGGCCTCGCGTCGCCGCTCGGAGCGGCCGGGCAGCCGATCGCGGTCGACCCGCACGATGTCCGCCGGCGGGACCTGCTCGGTGGGCTCATCCACGAGTACCACGGGGCAGCTGCGTGATCGAATCGGGGCTTCTGATCCCCACGGGATGGAAAGGTGCTTCAGTCGCCGCTGACCCTGGAGGGCCGCTGCGCCGGTGCTGGCCTGGTCACGGCAGAAGCCGCGGGAGCTCGTACCGGGGAGCCCGCTGCCCGTTCGATGAGTCGAACGTGGCGGGCGGCTGACGCGCGTGGGGTACGCACTCCGGTGGCTTCAGTCGCCCAAGGCCACGATGCGGGTGACGATCGGGCAGATCAAGCGAGTCGTGTACGTGAGGGTGTACGGCGGCAACACCGGACCCGAGACGCGATGATACGATACGAGCCTGTACCGTAACAATCCTTCCCGAAGTCTCGACCCCATGTCCGATCCCCGCCCGCCGACGCCCCTGGCGCAGACCCGTCGCTTCGCGGTCATGCGCCGCGTGGTCGGGGCCTCGAACCCGCTCATGCGCCGCCTCCTCGACTCGCGGTTCGCCGGGCCGATGGGCCGCAACCTGCTGGTCCTGGAGTTCCGAGGGCGCAGGAGCGGGGGCACCTTCCGGACGCCCGTCGGGTACGTCCGTCGCGGCGGACGGGTCGTGCTGGTCACGTCGCCCGCGTATCGCTGGTGGCACAACCTGGTCGGGGGTGCCGATGTCCGGGTCCGGCTCCCGGAGGGCTGGCGCGCGGGCCGCGGCGAGGTGGTCACGCCCGCCGATCCCCGCTACGACGAGATCCTGGCGCTCCAGGTCGCGCAACGGGGACCGGGGATGTTGCGCGGGTTCGGGCTGCCGGTCGATGACGGCGGGCGGCTGCCGGCCGAGGCCCGGGCGTCCGCGACCGAGCACGCGCATCTCGTGCTGGTCACCCTCGCCGACGGACCAGCATGACCGCGGCCACCGCGCGCCCGCCCGGGCGTCCACGCCAGGCCGGGATCGATGCCCGCATCACCGAGGCGACGATCGCGCTCCTCGGCGAGGTCGGCTACCAGGCGCTCTCGCTGGCCACCGTCGCCGCC
>Ga0302322_100003392_pt1 | contig 13675 bp, 10 predicted proteins | sample Fen_T0_2_FD_203757 | JGI IMG/M metagenome (GOLD analysis project Ga0302322, IMG submission 203757) | Peat permafrost microbial communities from Stordalen Mire near Abisko, Sweden - Fen_T0_2 | ecosystem: Environmental > Terrestrial > Soil > Wetlands > Permafrost | place: Sweden: Abisko...
GAACTTCTCCAGGTACAAGGTTGCCACGCGAAGGTAGAGCGCGATCTTCTCTTCGGCCGAGCCGACGATGGCAGCCTTCTTGCGCAAGATCGAGATCAGCTCGGGCCAACGCGGAATGACCTCGTACTGGGCAGCCAGCGCGTCCATCACCTCGACGTTGTTGGGCTGAAGCGCCAGGATGCGGTTGTAGACTTCCACCACCATCACGTCGAGCTTGAGCCGGTCGCGGTACAGCTCGACCATCTCCAACAGCACGGGAACCTTTGCCTCGGCCGTGGGCCAGGTTGCCTTCTCAACCGCCTCCTTGAGGACCTCGACGCAGGCCTTCCAGCGTTCCGCGTGACGGTAGACACGGGCCAATTCGCGCCTGGGCTCCCAGGCCGACGGGGCAGCCGCCACTATCCTCTTCCACGCATCTATTCCCTTCTCCACTGACAGACGTTCGGTTTCCAGCGCAGCCGCAGCCTGGCCCCGCAGCTCCGCTGGAAAGTCCTCAAGCACAGCGTTCGAGGTTGGTTCCTTGCCCACTTGGTCCTCCGGGATGAATAAGGCAACCACAGGGTCGCGACCGCATGCTCTCAGCCTCTTGTTGTGGAGAGGCTAAGACCGCGGAAAATGGAGCATTTTATACCACGCTGGCCGCTTTGCATACAACGGGAATGAGCCCCATTCTCTCGTCGCTGCGGGCCTTTTCGACTGCCCTGACGGTCCCTGCCACACCTGCGCCTACCTCCTGCCGGCCCTGGGCAGAGCTTTCCAAGAACAAGCCGCGTACCCAATCGGAGCGATCGGTGGTGGTCGTAGACGTGGTCCTGGTCGTCTTCGTGGTCGTGGCCGACGCTGATCACTCCAACCACGGCCACGGCCACGTCTGCGACCAGGACCGTCTGCAGCTATCCCGGGATCCGGATCGAGCCTACGGGCCGCTCAAGGCGTACAGCTTGTCGCTCGCGGCTCGCAGGAAGCCAAACGCCGATCCGTCCTTGCCCCCACCGGTCGCCACGAACTTCTGCAGGTAGTCACGGGCCTGCTGCTTCTGCTCGCTGGCGTGCGATTCCTCATACCATTCGGCGTAGGTCATACCGCAGTTGTACAGAGCATCGAAAAGTCCGTTGTCCACGTCCAGTGCCTTTTTGAACTCGGACACGGCTTGCTCGTACTGCTTGAGTGACTTGAGAGCCACCCCATGCAGGTTATAGCACTCAGCGCTGTTCTCGTTGGCCCGCACGCATTCCGCAAGGACCTGCGCAGCCTCTTTGTCCGCGTCGAAGTCCAGGTAGAGCCGGCCCAGAGCGATGAACGGCTTGTCCATGCGGGGGTTGAGTTCGATGGCGTTGCGCAGGGCCACGTCGGCCTCCTTGGGACGCTCCTCAAAAACGTAAACCAAGCCCAGACGCCACTGGGCCTTGAAGAGCTTGGGGTCCAGCTCCGTCGCTTTCTTGAGCGCGGTCTCCGCCTTATCCAGGTGCTTCGCCTCGAGATAGGCCTCACCCAGGTCGTACTGGAAGTTGGCATTGCTCGGGCTTCGTTGAGCCGCTCCCTCGAATGCATCGATGGCTTTGTCCCACTTGCGTTGCTTCTGATAGACCTTGCCCAAATTGTAGTAGGCCATCTCGTAGGTGGGGTCCGTCTGGATAGACAGCCTCAGCTCACGCTCAGCCGAGTCGTAGAGATTGTTCTTGAACGCCTCGACACCCTTGTTCGCGATCTCGATGGCTTTGATACGTTGCTGGCTGCATACGAACGCATCACAGGCCGGCACAATCAACCCCAGGACGAGAATGGCTTTCAGATAGCGACCCATCGCGGCTCCTTCCGTTTTCGAATCGCGAGCGCTAATCGCTGCCCGCACCACCGGCGGTGAAGTTGAACGGATACGACACGATGACGATGCCGCCACCGAGCGGCTTGGGGAACTCCCAACGCCGCACCGCCTGCACCACGCAGTTCTCCACACGGATGTTGCCCATGGTCGAACTCTGCAGAACCGAGGCGATGACGGTTCCCGTTGCGGCGATGGTGAACTGGACCGAGATACGACCCGCGAGATCGGCCTTCTTCGTCAGTTCGGTCTCGTAGCAGTACTTCACCTCATTGATGTGGCGCCGGATGATACGACGGATGATCTCTTTATCCAGTGACCCGCGCACATTGGCCTGACCCGGGATGACGTCTGGAGCCCTGGCTCGGCGGCCGCCGAGACCACCGGCGCCGCGACCGTAACCGGAGCCGTTGCCGCCGCCGCCGCCCTTGCCGATAGTGCCGAAGTTGCCGAGGCCGATCGTGCCTTCGCCGGTACCGCCTCCGCCCGTCCCGGTGCCCACCAGACCAAGGCCACCCACGCCGTAGGCTTCGCCGATCTGGTTGCCGATGAGGCCACCCAGCACGTTCTCCGCATCCATCCCGGCCGCCGTGTCACGACCGAAAATCGAGGCCAGGTGCGAGCCCTCGGCCATCTTCAACACGCCGAGGATGCCGGCGTTCTTGGCCTGCTCTTCGGCAAGCTTCTTGGCCAGGTGCGGGTCAGGGTTGTCTTTGGGGCCCTTGAGGCCGTAGAGGCCCTCCTTGTTCTTGGAGGTCTTCTTCCCCATCTTGCCTTCCTCGCCCTTGTGCCGCTTGCCCTTGCCACCCTGCTCGTCGGGCCCCTTCTTCTTGAGCCACTCGGGAATCTCTTCTTCCTTCTCCTCGGGCGGCTTGATGAGGAAGTTGACGAAGCGACTGTCAGCGTTGAAGAGATCCAACGAGAGCGACTTGGGGTCGGGCGGAACGGAGAAGATCATCAGAAGGAACAGCAGCAGGCCGATGCCCGTTCCGACAGTGTAGGCTTGTTCGCTCCAGCGCCAGACCAAGAAGGGAACCGGGAAGGTGCGCGGCTTGGGCGTGGCGCTCACCAGGAAGCTGGTCTCGCCACAGTCGATCTTCGCGCGGCCCCGGTCGCCCAGGGAGAAGCTGGCACCGCGCTGCTGCACGAACTGCGGAAGCGGAACCACCTGGTTATCCAGCAACACCTCACCGGTCATCGCCGGCGTGACGTTGACGAGGAAGTCAGCGCCCGTGGTGGATACCAAGGAGAAAGACTGACCGCCGATGAAATCGGTTCCCAGGGGCGCATCCGCGCCCGCGTCCGCGCCAACTACGAAGTTGGGGTTGGTCCGTCCTCGGCGCTTGAGCCCCATGTAGCACAGGGAAAGTCCCACGCCGATCCCGCCGAACACGAGGAAGTCCATGGCCGGCGACTGGGCCTTCCACTGGAAACTCTTTGACTCGCCGCCGTCATTTACGAACTTGTCGTAGCGGCTCTTCTCGGCACCCAGGTTCAAGATGGTGGCGAAAAACGCCACCAAGCCCACCGCGATCAAAGCGCCGCCCGCGAGCAGCAACGTCTTCGATTGCCCTTCTGTGCTCCGCCCGGTGGGGTCAGACAGATGGCGGGTCTGGATCACAACGCCCCGGTACAGGGCCTGGACCTCGATGGCGTGGCTGCCATCGTGAACTTCCACCTCGGCCCCAGCGTGGCTCGCAAAACCGCCCATGCCAGGTCCGGTCTGGGCATATCCCTGGGGCGCCACCATGGCCTGAGGCGCGGGTTGAGAATACTGTGCGGGCGCTCCGTAGCCGACGAGCGTGGGGGCTTGGGCCGGGGGCCGGGCCGGGGCGGAATACTGGGCAGGCGCGACCGGGGCAGGGGCCACCGGGGCAGCGGGCATCACCGGCGCGGGCGTGGGCGCCTCCGCGCCTTCCGCCAGCAACGTGATAGCCACGCGAACATCGCCGAACTGAACCTGATCCCCGCTCTTGAGGCTGGCCTTGGCGATGCGCTCACCGTTGACCAACGTCCCCCGGGTCGAACCCAGGTCGATGAGCTGAACCTCGTCGGGCCCATTCACTTCGAGCACCGCGTGCATGCGCGACACGGACTCGTCGTCGAGGCGCAGATGGGAGGAGGCCAGCTTGCCGATCTTGATGACCGGCTCCGTCAGCACCTCTTCTCGTACGACTTGATCCCCCCTAAAGATCTGGAACTTGACGGGGACTGCAGCATTGGCCATTTGGGTTTCCTCCGGTTACGGCAGGCGATGACCTTCGGCGGCCACGCCTATGCTCTCGAACCCTGCCGCAGGGTCTTGCGACCCCGAACGGCTAGATGTCTTCGAGCGACTTGAGCATTTCGGGAATGAAGTCTTTGCGAATCTCGATGAGGCTGGAGTGTTTGGCTTTGTTGATGGCGTTCACCAACTCGCCATCAGGCCGCTGCAGGTCGCCCTCGACGTTGTCGTCCTCGAAATCGTAGACGGTCTTGGACTTGAACTGCTCGGCCCCACCTTCTTGAGCCAGAACCGTACCCAGTCCCCCGATGGTGAGAACTGCAATCATTGCTATGAGTCGCATCGGTCCACTTCCTTCCTTCGGTTGCCCGGGGAGACAAGCACGGAAAGCTCGCCCCCTACTGACAACCAGAATCGAATTCGGTTCCCACAATTATGGACCGAGTTCGATCGATGCCGCCAGGCGTTACTCCCACTTCTTCTTTTCGGGCGCCTTCGGCGCGGGTTTCTTGTTCCCGGAATTGTCCGGCGCAGCACCTGGCGCGGCCTCAGGCGCGGCTCCCGTAGGCGGGGGTTCGACCGCAGGGGTCTTGGTCCGTGCCGCGGCCTTGTCCGCCGCGGCCTTCTCTGCTGCTGCGGCTTTGTCCGCCGCGGCCTTCTCTGCCGCTGCGGCCTTGTCCGCCGCGGCCTTCTCTGCCGCTGCGGCCTTGTCTGCCTTGGCCTTCTCTGCTGCCGCGGCCTTGTCTGCCACGGCCTTCTCTGCGTCAGCGGCCTTCTTGATCTTCTCCTCCTCCTTCTGCTTCTTGTCCTCCTCCTCCTTCTTCTTCATCTCCTCTTGCTGGCGCTTCTCCTCCGCCTCCATCTTCTTCATGTCCTCTTCCATCTTCTTCTGCTGCGCCTCTGCCTTGCGCTGCATCTCCTCGGCCTCTTTCATCATCTTGGCCGCTTCTTCCAGCGCCGCGAACACTTCGTCGATGTCTTTGATGCGCTTCTCCGCATCCTTGCGCGCCTTGGGCGAGGGTGCCCGCGTCAAGAAGTCCCGATAGTAGGCCTGGGCCTTCTGCAGCATGGGCTTGTCGCTGCCGGCCTTGTACTCCTGGTACAGCAGGCCAAGGTTGAAATACGAATCCGGGCGCTGCGGATCGAGATTCCGAGCCTCGTTGTACTTCTGCTCCGCTTCGTCGAACTTCTTGTTGCCGCGCAAGGCGACCCCCAGCCCTATGATCGCCTCGTAGTTGCGTGGCTTGGCCTTGAGCACGGCCCTGAGGTTCTCTTCCGCGATGTCGTAGTTGCGGAACTTGAGCGAGACCGCGGCGAGATTGAGCCGCGCCTCGAAAAGGGCCGGATCGTTTTCCACCGCGGAGGTGAAGTTTTTGATCGCGTCCGTGTAGTTCTTCTTGGCCAGGTAGATCATGCCCATCGTGTTGTAGACCACGGCCAGAGCCCTCTTCATCTCGGCCGTGTAGCCAGTTCCCTCTATGGGAGTCTCCTGGGCCGTCTTGTCAGCCTCTTTCTCCTGCGCCTCCTCTTTCTTTGCCTTGCCCTTCTTGGCCTTCTTGCCCGATTCCTCGCCGGCGGCCCCCTCCTCCTCGAACTTGCCGGTAGCGATTTCCTGCGCCCGCTTGATCGCCTGGGCACCAACCAGTTTGGCCGCTTCGGGCAGATCCAAATCGTAGTAGATGAAGCAGAGGCCCGCGTACGCCTGCAGGCTGTTCCCGTCCAGCGCGAGAACGCGCCGCAGTTCCTTCACGGCCCCGTCGTTGAGCGCCTTCTTGTCGGAGCCGCTCGAAAGGCGGGCCCGGTCTCGGTAGATCTGGGCCATGTTGATGCGGGCTGCGATAGAGCCGGTCAAGGGATCGGCCTGAATCGAGCGCTTGAAGAGCGCCTCTGCGTTGGACTTGTTTCCGCCCTGCCAGGCCACGTAGCCCAAGTTCGCAAGGGCCGGCGCAAACGGCTTGGGGCCGCCTGCCAGCTTCTCCCAGATGCGAACCGCCTCGTCTTTCTTGCCACACTCGAGATCCACCGCGGCCTCGTTGCTGCGCGCCTCGAGCAGCACGGGCACCTGGTCGGCTACCCTCCTGAATGAAGAGGCCACTGACGAACAATCTGGACCAGGCACCGACCCTGCCTTCTTGGCCTTCAGGTACTCGGCGACGGCCTTCTCGTAGGAGGCCTTCTGGTCCTCGGTGATCTGTCGCTCGGTCGGCTTGCGCGTGATGAGCGGAACCTCCCCGGGAGCAGCGGCTGGGGGGGCTGCTGCAGCTGTCCCAGCGGCTGGCTTCTTGCCGGGCGTCCACTCTTCCTCGTCAGGCAGTCCGCCTGTTTCTGGACTCTTGGGCGCTCCGGCCGTCGCGCAGCCGAACGACAGGGCAAGCAAGGCTCCGAGCCCGACCAGGGTTCGGGACGAGCACACTCCGAGATTTCGATGCGTCATCATCGCTGGCTCCTACTCCTTGGAAGTGACCTGGAGATCGTCGGGCAGTTCCGCAACGACACCACCGGGTGTGATCGGCGTCGAGACATAGCCCGGCTCGGGCTTCATTTCGGCCGCCAGGGGGTACTCGGCGGGCTTCATCTGGTTGAGCTCCACCTCGCACATGCTCGACCATTCGTTGTACCAGGACTCCTTGGTAGCGGCCTTCAGACACAAGTCATAGCCGACGATCGCCTTCGACTCGATAGGCTCCGCCTTGTCCACCAGGGCGTCGCAGAAGATCTCGCGTGGCCGGTTGCCCCACTCATCCTGCTCCTTGAGGTCCTTGGGGATCTCCGCCGTGTAGAGCTGGTTGACGAAATCTGCATAGACCTGCCCGATGCGTGCCGAGGCCGCGATCGTCCAGTGCGCTACGTGGTGGTCGAGCACGAAGTCATACAGGCCCTTCTTGTCTGTGGTCGGACCGGTCAACCTCTCGGCCAGGGAGGTCTTCTCGGTCATGTAGGCGAGGAACTTCTTGCTCGACTCCTCGTATTTCTTCTTCTTGGCCGCGGCGACCTTCGGCTTGTCCCATTGGGTAGGCTGCTGGAAGTCGAGGCCCGCCGGGAACTTCACCCGGAGGAACTGCTCGTAGAGCTGTTCAGCCTGGTAGAAGGACGCGCCAGCCGCAGCAAAGCGGGCAAACACCTCGCGCGTCGCACGCTCACCCGGACTTGCGCCGGGGATCTTCTTCGTCGCCTCGCCGTGGCTCCACAGCTTGAGGACCTCCTTGAAGTGCTCCTGGCCGTCCTTGGCGTACTTGGAGTTGCGCTCATACACCGTGATCTTTGAGCTGGTGGGCGGACCACACTGCGTACGCAGCTTCTCCTTCAGCTTCTTCTTCTTGTCTTTGATCTTGGAATTGATCTCGGCAAAGACCTTCTGCCGGCCCGTGGCGCTCACGCGATCGACCTTGATGCAGGCGCCGTTGACGCCCTCCTGCGGACAGGAACGCTTCCACGCGATCTCGCCCAGCTTGTAGTGGGCGAGAATCTGCTTGTCCACGCCGCCTTTGGCGCCCCATTTCTTCAAGTACTCGGTCAGGTGCTTGACCAGCTCGTCGGTCTTGCTCTGCTTCTCGTACACCTCGCTCATCTGGAAGACGACGTTGGCCGCGTCCTGCGAGTCTTTGGTTCCGTAGTATTTGACGAAGGCGTTCATGTCATCGACCGCCTTTTCAAACTCACCCAACCCGATGCGGAAGGTATAGGCATTGCCGAGAGCGGTTCTCGACTGCTTCTCGCCCGGGAACTTGGTGGCGAACGCCTCGTACTGCCGGGCCGCCTCGCTGTAGTAGGCGAGTTGGTGATAGCCGCTGGCAATCTGGAAGAGTGCCCGCTGCGCCAGCGGATCCTTCGGGTGCTTTTCGATCAACTCCTGCCGGGCCCTGATAGCCTGGCCGACCAGACGGGCGTTCTGGAAACAAAGGCCGGCATTGTAGAGGCGCTCGGCGTGCCTGGGGTGATCAGGAATGGTTTCCGCGGCGGCCACGTACGAGATGCCGCATTCCTTGTAGTTCTTTTCCTTCTCGTACTGCTTGGCTTCCACCACCAGGCTGTCGGTCTTGAGGCCGATCATCTGCTTCTTGAACTCCTGGTCCTGCATCAGGACGGGATTGCCCAGGAACTTCTCCACCGTGGCGAGCAGATCTTTGTACTTGCCCATGATGTTGAGACAGTCGAGCAACAGGTTGGCCGAGTAGATGGCCAACTCGTCCTTCACATGCTTGTCGACGATGTCCCGGAACAGCTTCACCGCATCTTCGAAGTGGTTGTAGTCGTAGAAAATCCTCGCCTTGCGGTACTTGATCTTCACCAACTCCGGCGCATCGGGCACGTACTTGATGTAGGTGTCGAAGGCCGCGATCATCTTCTGCTGGCCAGGCGGGATCTGACGTGGCTTCATGTCCTTCTTGTCTTTGTCCGGCATGGCCCCCGAGTCGTCGATGTTGAGTGCGTTCTTCCACCCCAGCACCGCCGCGTAGGCCGCCTCTTTCACGTACTTGCCCTTGGGATCCAGCTGGACGACCTTGGTATAGGTTTCGGCAGCCTCGGCCCACTGCTCGGTCACCCATAGGATCTCACCGAAGAAGAAGGTCATCTCCGGGGTGTCCTTCTCATTATTGAAGTGATCCAGGTACTCCTTGTATATGAGGCGCGTGAGCTGATACGTGTCCGCGTTCTTGGTCCGCTGTGCTTCCTTGTGCCAGATGAGGGCAAGTTCCTTCGTGGTGTCATGGTAGTTGTTCTTGCACTCGGTCATCACGTCCTTCTTGACGCCTTCCATCTTCTGGACGTGCTCGAAGACCGTGCCAAGGCGCTTCACCTCCTGCACCTGATCCCGCTTGGTACCCGCGGAAAGCGTGTTGCGCAGGATCTTGAATTGCCACTCACACAGACGCGGTGACTTCTCGTTGAGCGAGATGATCTTGCGGTAGATCTTGGACGACTCGGGAAACATGCCCTGTTCCCAGTACAGCTCAGCCAGTGCTTCCAGCATCTTGGGGGCATAGTCGCCGCCCATGCGCTGGAAGAACTCCCAGGCCTTTTCCGGGGAGGCGCCCGGGGTACGCGCATAGGCCTTGACCAAGTCCTTCTTGGCCTCCTTTTCCAGGGGTCCGCTCTGGCTCTTGGGGATCTTGCCCCCCTGACAAAGCTCGATCACATGGACGAAGATTCCCAGCGCCGACTTGAAGTTGCCCAGGTTGATCTCCGCCCAACCCTTCTTGTACACGGCGAATCCGTAGACCGATGACTTGGGAAACTGCTCCACCTTCTCGTAAAACTTGAGTGCGTTCTCCATCTCGCCCTTGGCAAAGAAGTACTCGGCAAAGGACAGGTAGGCGTTGGGAACGTACTTCGACTGCGGATAGTCCTTGATGAGACGGTGGAAGAACTCCCGAGCCTTGTCGTCCTTCTTGATCATCTGCAGCAGGTAAGCGAGGCGGAACAACACCTCGTCCATGCGCTCGTACTTCGAGCTCTTCGACGCCTCGACGTAGTCCTTGACCGCCTCATTGGCCCATTTCTCGGCCGCCTTCTCGCTGTCCTGCTGGTCTTTCTTCAGCTTCGCCGCGAGAGCGGTGTTCTTCTTCTGCTCGGCCTGGAATATCTTCTCATCGAAGCTACGCGCCTGGAGGCTGTTGAAGCGCTGCTTTTCTGCATAGAGCTCGCCCAGCCTGAAATAGAAGTCGGCCTTCTGGGGGTCGTCATTGGGCGTAATCTTGATGAGCCGGTTGAGTTGGGAGATCTGTCGGTCGGTGATCTGTTGAATCTTCGCCTGCTGCTGCCCGACGAACTGTTCCACCGTCAGAACCGGCCCGGTCTGTTTCTGCTCCTTGGGGGGCTCCTTTGGTTTGGTCAGCTCGGTCTGGGCGGTGCCCTGGACCTCCAACTCTTTCTTCTTGTACTTTCCCTCAGCGAAGACCGCCCCCGAGCCTGCCACCATGCTGATGAGGACGATGCCGAGCGAGGCATACCGTATGGAACGTCGATGATCCGTCATGTTCATTTCCCTTGCTTGGCTGATCTGGGTCCGGGTCAGGGTTTCTCGGCCGGCGGTGCCGATTCCGGCGCGGGTGTTTCGGCCGGCGGCGTTTCGCCACCCTCTGGCACGGGAGCTTCCTCTCCTACACTGGTCGGTGCCCCTTCGGGTCCCGCACTTCCGTGCACGCACTTGTTGAGAAGCTTGTAGCGATAGTAGCCGAGTTCATCACGCCAGTACTCCCCCAGGAACGGCCAGAACTCGTGTTCGTCGTCGATGCGGACGTTGCTGATGTCCTTGGCACGGGATGCACCGCCGGTCATCGTCTCAGTCTTCACATCCTCTTCCAACTGGCCCTTCTGGCCCTGGAGGATTTCATATTCGATCTTGATCACACGGGTGATGAGCTGGCGGAACTCATTCACCAGGCGCTCGACGCGCTTGCGAGCGATCTCGCCGGTTTCGTTCACCGCCAGGGCCCGGGTCACGCCGATTTCGGAATAGATGTTGGTGGCCACCGCGGTGCTCTTCCACGCGGCATCAGCCTTCTCGTGCTGGACAAGCTCACGGTCGAGCTCACGGATGGCGTCGAAGCGGCGGACCAGGCTGCGGTCAGACATAACCGCTCGCGCAGCCCGTTCGACCGCCGGCGGCAAGCCCGACCTGCCGGTGCGAATCTTGACCGCCAAATCGTAGAACTGGTCGTTGGCGGTGCGGCTGGCCAGTGCCTTGGCCAGGCCTTCCGCCACCAGGGGAACCCAGTCGTTGAACTCCTGGATGGCGCCAAGGGCCCGGTCGAAAAGGCAGTTGTAAAAGTAGATGGTCGCCTTGACCGTCAGGGCCTCCGCCACCGACTCAGGCTTGATGAAGTACTCGAAGAACGGGGCGCGCAGGGTGTGGATGTCGCCGAGGGCTTTTGAATATCCCTTCTGCTTGAGCATGAAGTTGGCCCACGACGCTTCAAACAGACTGTTCGGCCAGTCATAGGACTCGGGTGAGACTCGGTCGAAGTACTTGGTCGCCATCTCGAACTGGCCGGTCGAATAGAAGACCCGAGCCAGCGACAGATTGGCCAGATCCTTGAAGGGCTTGACCCTGGGATCCTGACTCTCCTCCGCGCCTCGCAGAACCGCCTTGAAGGCCTCGACCGCGGGCTTGGCGGAATACTCACGCACATAGGTCGCACCTTCGAACAGCTTGGCCTGCGGGTAGAAGGCGCTCCCGGCCGGAACCAGATTGAAAAGCGACACGGCTTCCTGGAACTTGCCTTTGTTGTAGTTGTACTTTCCAAGCAGGAAGTACAGCTCGTCGCGCACCGCCTCGAGCTGGGGGGCTTCCAGTTCCTGCCGGTTGTACTTGCCGATCTTCTCCAGAACGACGGCGACATCCACCGGCTGATGAGTGAGCGAGGCCAACCACTGCAAGGTTTCGTTGTAGTGGGGATGGGCCGGGCCTTTTTGGACGATGCGATCGAAGTAGCTCAGCGCCGCCGAAAAGAACTTCAGCTTGAACAGCGTCTTGCCCATCATGAACTCGGCCCGCATCTTCGCACCCGCGTCCGCATCGCCCTCGATGGCCTTGTTGAACTCGATGGACGCCATGTAGTAGTCGCCGCGCTGGTAGAACTTCTCGGCTCGATCGAGCCCGGGGAAGCCCCCGGCCGCTGCCTCAGACGAGGTGTCACCGGCGGACTTGGGTTTGGACGAAGACTCGCCACTGGGCGTGGCGCCGGTCGGCTTGCTCTTGCGCCGCCGTTGCGCCCAGGCATCGGACGTCACCGCCAGGGTGAGGGCAAAGAGCACGAACACTGCGTAACCCTTTTCACGGCTCATGAATGGACCTCGCGTCGGTGACGCCCGCCTCGGAAAACTTCGGCGGGCAATTGGTGGAAGAAGCTAGTCGAGTGTTTGCTGTCGCCTACCCGGCCACACAACCGTAAGCTAGTGTTTGAGTGTATTCAGGGCTTCTGCTGGCGAACCGTGGCGAACGTATCGAGAACCCTACCGTCGGTGTTAGGCCTAGAAACCGGGCCATCCTAGGCACGCCGATCTGAGGTGTCAAGCGAGAACATCCCACCTCGGACTGCGCTCAACTACGCGAATCTGCGGAACAAAATGTCGCTCTGCGAGGCTGCGATTCCCTGTTGACAGGCGCCGTTGCGAGGCTAAGATGGCGCTTCCTTGGTCACTCACCGGTCCTCGGCTTTGGCCGGACCGGACAGAAGGAGTTCTTTGATGAGCCCGAAACTGCGTGCCCCGTCTCGCCGCCTGCGGCCCGCCCTTCTTCGCGCCTCTCTGCTTGGCGCGGCTCTCCTCGCCCTCGCCGCCTTTGGCAGCATGGCCTGCGAGGACAACGGGATTGGCCGGCCTTGTGATGTGTTGGCCGATGCCGGCCAGACCCAGGCCGTCTACAACAACCAGGCTCTTGAGTGCCCGAGCCGCATTTGCCTGAAACCCGTTCGGGCGGAGTCGCTAACACAAGACATCGATACTGGCCCCTACTGCTCGGCGACCTGTTCAAAGGATAGTGATTGCGACGGACAAAAACGGGATAGCCATGACCCCCTCGACAAGCGCTGCACCAAAGGCTACGCCTGCGGCGTGGCCTTCGTGGTCGGCCCGCTCTGCTGCAAGAAGCTCTGCCTTTGCAAGGACTTCCTCGGAGATTCTCTGCAGACTCCTCAGACCTGCGAACCCAGTCTGAACAACGGCGGCACGGCCTGCGCGGAGTCGCTGTAGCGAACGGCAGGGGCGGGTGCCCACCGTGTCTGGGTCACCTTCCGCGGGACGCGCAGCGGTTGGCTCTCGCGCAGAGGATTTAGCTACTTCCCTGCTAGAGGCCCGTGGCTATCGCATCATCGAACGAAACTGGCGCCGTCCCGAGGGCGAGTTGGACTTGGTGGCAGATGATCGAGGCATCCTCGTCTTCGTTGAAGTTCGTTCGCGCACGGGCGAGGAACGCGGCCACCCTCTTGAGACGGTGAATGCCCGCAAGCGAGCCCGCGTCGTGCGCGCCGCTCGCCTTTACTTGGAAGCCGCCCAGCCCACCGCGACCGCTTTTCGTTTCGACGTCGTGGGGGTCACCTTCGCTGCTGACGGAGGTCAGCCCGCCATCACGCACCTGGAAGACGCGTTTCGCGTGGCCTAGGTGAGGGGCTACGCGCCGGACGCGTCGCTATCGGTGGCGGGAACGGGCTCTTCGGGAGCCATTCGACCGGTCTCGTCCTGCTCCACGATGCTGCGTTCGCCTTTGATACGCGCTGCGCGGCCTTGCAGATCCCGAAGGTAATTGAGCCGCGCGCGGCGTACCCGCCCGCGCTGCACAATCTCGATCTTCTCGATGCGGCTTGTGTGCAGAGGAAAGATACGCTCGACGCCCACGCCATACGAGATCTTGCGTACGGTGAACGATGCGCAAGCCGAACCCGAGCGCCGGTCGATGCACACGCCCTCGAACACCTGAACCCGCTCCTTGTCGCCTTCTTTGATCAGGGTATGCACCCTGACGCTGTCACCCGGTCGGAAATCCGGAATGTTGTCCCGCCGGTAGGAATTTTCGATCGCTCGTATCAGGGGGTGCGTGCTCATTGGTCCGCTCGATGCAGGGGCGTATTTACTACGCGGAAGGAGGCCCGCAGTCAACATCTAGATGGGAACCCTGAAAGGGTTCCCAT
>Ga0302322_100003395_pt1 | contig 13672 bp, 7 predicted proteins | sample Fen_T0_2_FD_203757 | JGI IMG/M metagenome (GOLD analysis project Ga0302322, IMG submission 203757) | Peat permafrost microbial communities from Stordalen Mire near Abisko, Sweden - Fen_T0_2 | ecosystem: Environmental > Terrestrial > Soil > Wetlands > Permafrost | place: Sweden: Abisko...
CTCTTGGATGATAGCCGGTATAATCGCTGGCGGCGGTGTGGCTGGTTTAGGCGGTTCTTGAATTATGGCCGGTATGATCGGCGCAGCCGCAAGAGGAGTATTTGATAAAAGGGGATTCCATGCGCGAATGCTACCAGGCGAGGCGATCTCGTGGGCTGCAGCCGCGTTCAAAACGCCTAACCATGAAGGAGCGACATCCGCTGGCGCGAGCCCTGGGCCGAAGGCGATTCCACGGCTGCTCGCCCACGCTGCTGCGTCGAGCGGAAAAACGGTGAGATTGAGCGCCTTGGCGATGGCCTGTGTGATCCAAGCCTGACGCGCCAGAATGCCACCGCAGACCAGTTTGGTGGGAGCAGGACTTCCTAGATTGGGCAAGGCGGCACGTACGGCATTAACCAGAGGCTCCGCGATACCGGAAGCCGCTTCTGCAAAATCGTATGAATCGTTGAACATCAATCGCGCGGCTGAACCGCGGAACTTTAGGCCCAATGCGGTCTGGGTAGAGCCAGCTAGTTCGTCGAGGCCTACTGGGACCGAAGTAAGTCCTGTAATGCCTTGTCCGGACACGGCAATCAACGTGGTGCTGTGCTCGGAAACCTCGAGGAGGAGAACAGTATCGTTTTTGGCGGCGGTGGATAACGCGCCAGCGAGGGTAATCGGTGCGGACTGGCACCGAACAAGCTCAAACGTCCATCCGCGAATCTTTCCAAGCGTCTCCTCGGTGTTGGTCGAGGGAGCGGCGTCGAGTATCCAACGGGCTCCGCCTTGAGGGGCGAGACCGTTGTTAACATTCGACCAAGCCCAATTGGCTGGTGTGTTTTCGGCGCCGAGCGAGGTGCGAAGGAAGGCTTCGACGGCGTCAGGTGTGGTTATACTTTTTGCTTGGGCAGCGTCAGCGAGATAGGTGCCACGAGCTTTCAGACGGAGCAGGGCAATCGCTTTGGCGCTGCTGCCGGCGGGCCGGATCTCGTTGAGTGCGCTGTCGGTGCCGGCGGCGTCGCCGATCCACACTTCCTTGATGGCCTCGATCGTGCGCGGTTTAGGGCCGAGGTTAGCTCGGGCGATGATAAGATTATATTCACCCAGTTCGACAAAATAACTAATAGAGTCTGAAGCGCTCATTATGTTCGGGATACGTAGTAAATTTATTTAAGAAGACGCCCGCCTGAGGCGTAATCCTTCAACTGTTGCTGTAAAGGGAAAAGTCTTTGTGTCGTAGTTATTTTTTAAAAGTATTGGCTTGAAAGTTATATAAGGTAATTTCACCAGATTTACGATAGATTGACGTTGTATAGATTTCACCCTGTGACAGAATGTATTAACTGAAAGTAAAGTGAGCGCCAAAATCCTGTTAGTTCAGCACAGCGACATGCTTCGCCAAGCCAGATCTTTGATCTTTGGCGGGGCTTTTTTTCATGCACTATCGTTGCGCGAGGAGTCACAGGTAAAAGATTACTTGGCCCGAGAAACAGTCGACGTCATCTTGGCGGATTGTCGTGGGTCGGATGCAAATGGTTTGGATTTTGTTGAGACATTACGCAAGGCTCAACCGCGCGCAAAAGTAATTCTTGTGGCTGATGGCTTGGACTTGCCCACTGTGGTTCGTGGTATCCGTTTGGGCGTGAAGGACGTTTTCCAGCCTCCTCTTGATATCGAGGCCATGACCAAGCGCATCGCCGATTTTATTGGTAAGAGCGATGGCGCCGGCGAGGCCCTTCGTAACGCTGATTGGAGTTCACTTGAAGAATTTTTTCAAGGTGGTGCGTCTGCCACGGCTGCACCCGAACCATCTGGCAAGGCTGGACCACCTCGTAAAGAACGTGCCAAACCAACTGCCATCGAGAGCGATGCGATTCGCGAAGAGCTCGCGAAAGAACGCGCGTCATTAGCTGGCGAACGCGCCCGGCTTGCTGAAGAAGCCAAGAAGGTTGAGCAACGCGTCACCACACTCGAGGCCGAACGTGCCGTCGTGGCCGAGAATGTTGCGCGCTTTGCTGATCTCGAGAAAAACGAGGCTAAACTTAAGCAGCGCGAAGAAGCATTAGTTGCCGCCCAAGAACGTCTCCTGATGGATCAGGAGAGACTGGATACTGAGCAGGCGATGGTAAAGCAAAACTCGGCTAAGAAAAAGGCTGATGGTTTGGCTGCCGACAGTGTTGAACGCCAGCGTTTGGAAGCGGAAAAAGCCAAACTCGCCGTGGAGAGCGCAGCGTTGACTGAAGCCCGTCAGGAGATTGCAGCAGGAGAAAAGAAACTCGAAGAGTTGCGCGCGTTGCAAAAGCAACAAGACGCTGCAGCCAAAGCTCTCAAACAAGAGCGCGACGCCCTCGCCGCCGAGCAACATCAACTCGCGCAGGAACAAGCCAATCTCGCCAGTGCACTCAAGGAACTTGATCAAAAGCGCAAAGCAGGTGATGCCCGCCAAAGAGAAATTGAGCAGGAGCAGCAACGCCTTGCCGACATGGAGGCCTCTCTCACCACGGACAAGGCTGCTCTCAAAAAGACCGAGCAGCGCCTCGCAGCTGAGCGTACCGAACTTCAGACTCAGATCGACGCGGTAAACAAGCGTGAGGAAGGTTTGCGCGAAAAAGAAGCGCAGGCACGTGCTTCTGTTGAAAAAGCAAAGGCCGAAGCGGAAACCATCGTTGCCGAAGTCCGCGAAGAAGTCGCCCGGGACCGCGCGTCGATGGCCGAAGCCGAAAGCATTATCGCGGCTGATCGAGCGAAGCTCAAAAAGGCCGAACAAAAAATCGCAGTCGAAAGCGCCGAAGCCGAACAACAGTCTGCCGCTATTGCCGAACGTGAAGCTGCTCTGCGCGAGCAGGAACATCAAATCAAGGCCCAGATGGCTAAGGCTCAGGCCGAGGCCGCTTCACTTGTCGCGAAAGCTCGTGCCGAAGCAGAAAAAGAACGAGCTCGCTTTGCCGACGCAGAAGCTACGCTTGAGAGCGAAAAAGCGGCTCTAAAACAGGGCGAACAAAAACTACTTTCTGAGCAAGCTACTTTCAAGAAGAGTGCAATCACTTACACTGAGCGCGAAGCTGCGCTGACCTCTCGTGAGAAAGCCCTCCGTGAACGTGACGCACAGGCGAAAGCAGAATATGATGCTGCGAAAGCCGAGGCAGAGGCCTTGCTGAAGAGAGCCCGTTCTGAGGCCGAACAGGAACAGCGCAAACTCGCCGAAGGGGAAGCGGCACTGACGACTGCGAAAGCCTCGCTCAAAAAATCCGAACAGCAAATTGCTACACAACGCGCCGAGTTGGAGTCAATGGAAGCTTCGCTTTCGGAGCGTGAAGCACTGGTCAAACAGCAAGAGACAAGGACGAAGGCCGCACTTGAAAAAGCCCAAGCCGACGCTGATGCCTTGTTGAAAAAAGCGAAAGCCGAAGCTGAAAAAGAACAGCTCAAGCTTGCCGAGATGGAAGAGTCTCTCCTCACGGAGCGCAGTGCTCTCAAGCAAAACGAACAGCGCCTCGCCGCCGAACAGGCCGCGCTTAAGAAGCAAGCCACCGAAGCCGCTGCGCGCGAGACCGCGTTGCGCGATCAGGAAGCCAAGGCGAAATTGACTCTCGAGAAAGCGACAACCGAAGCTTCCGCAATCTTGGCCAAAGCCAAAGCTGAGGCCGACAAGGAGCAGCAAGCGCTTGCCGAGATGGAAGCTTCGCTCGCTACCGAACGCGAAACTCTTAAGAAAGCCGAGCAGCACTACGCCAAGGAGCGGATTGAAATCCAGAAGCAGATGGACGAGATGGGCGCGCGTGAAGCCACATTGGTTTCTCGTGAAGCTAAGCTCAAGCAACAGGAAGCGCAGGTTCAGTCTGCCCTCGACAAAGCTAAGAATGAAGCTGCTGCCCTAGTCGCCAGGGCTAAACAGGAAGCTGAAAAAGAACAGGCTAAATTGGCTGAGCTCGAAATGGCGGTCACCACTGAACGTGCTGCTCTCAAGAAGAACGAACAGAAGCTGCTCACGGAACGCGCCGAGCTGGAAGAACACCTCGCCTCGCTCGAAGTAGAAAAGAAGAGGCTCGCCACCGAGCAGACTGCGATGAAGAAAGCTGCGGACGAGACCAAGGCCAAGGTCGAGGCGGAACTGCACTCCGGACGCCTTTCTATCGCCAAGGAAAAATCCGAATTCGCCAAGGAACGCGCCTCTGTTGAGGAAGAAATCGAAACAGCGCGTGCTTCAATTTCGCAGACCGAGAAGAAGTTGAAGGCCGATCAGGAACGTATCGCCGCAACCGAAGCCAGAATCAAGGCGATGGAAGCCAAGGTGAGAGCCGAACAGGACGAGGTCGAGCGCATCGGCGCCGAAGTGGAATCTTCACAGGCAAAGCTCAAAGCCGATCTCGCCAAAGTCGAAGCCGCCAATAAAAACTTCGCCAAAAAAGAAGCCGAACTTGCCGATATCGAAGCCAAACTCCAGCTTGAGGAAGGTCGCCTCAAAAAAGATGGAGCGAAATTTGCTCAGGAACGCAGCCTTTGGGAAGCCGAAGTCACTTCATTCCAGGACGAGAAAAAGAAATTTGTCGATTCTACCGCTCAGTTTGAGAAACGGCGCAAGCAAGTTCTCGAGCAGGCGAAGGCGCTTCTCGAACGAGACGCTGCAGGTTGATTCACGCCCTTTGTTATTCCAAGCGATCCGTTCGTTTCTTGGGGATAGCGATGATTTCTACTCGAGATCCTGCATGTCTTTGTGCCGGATAGCAGGTTAGTGTAATGTTTGTAGGCGCCGCCATTTCCAACCCTCGTTTTTGCAGGAGTGGAGGAGTAGGGATTTCTTACTAGGCGGGACTTCCCGTGGCTCCGTATTAGTTTTGAGGATATTTCAAATGTTTGGTTTTTTAATATAAGTTTTTGTTTTTTGCACTCGCGCATCTCGGGGTGGAGGTGTTGAAAGAAAGCCCCCCATGAGCACTATAAATCAATTCCTCCTCCAAAATAACCTACGTATCTCTAACAATCCATGTGTTAGCCCCGACTTCTGTCTGGACTGGCCGACCCTCAGTGGAAAGTTAGCTGGTGGTTCGAGTATCAAGATTTGGCCTAAAAGCAGTTTTGAAACCGTGGCGGGCAAATGGACTCTGCTCGAAGATGTAGCTACGGGAGATTGCGCGTGGAAACTTGAGCCCAAGTCTGGCGACGGTCTCAAGGCGCTCGCTGAGGGCGTTAAAATCGCGGGCGGCGTCGCTTTCCCAGCGAGTTTCGCGAACCTTCTCGTACTTAAAAATCTGATACAGGAAGCAAATCCGGATTCGACGATTTTCCCAACGGCGGGACAGAGGCTCGGACAAAGCACGCTTGGCATCGGTGCACGATTCACGACGCTGCATTGGCCTGCCGTCGAATGGGCAATGAGCGCCCTTGGCGTTGGCGTGACTGCCAATCAAAATTCTATCCCGCGTGAGCTCGTTTATGACGTGAAGGCCATGCTTGATGGCAAACTCGACACCGTGCCCTTCCCATTCATCGGAACGAATGTGCCTGAAGGCCACCAGGGCCAGAGCGTGGAGGGTATGAGCCATGGTTGTGTGCTCTCAAAGTTGAAAACTGGTTTTCATCGCTGTGGTATCGCTTGGAGCTTTAACGCCGACCATCAGCCGATTGGTGGTAAATTTGACGTACGCGAAGACCAGCTTGTCACCGGCTGTGTGCTAGCTAGCTACATCACTTTCGATCTTTCACCCGAGTTGGCTCAGACCAAGTTGCCTGATGATGCTGATGGTTGGGTTAAGGCTAACGTGCCTGCCGAACTGATCGCCAAAGTCAAAGCCCGCGTTGCTTCCATCGGCCTGACGGTTAATGAAGCCGATCTCGCCAAGCTCCTGGCCTATGTCTGGCCTGGCGTTAAGAAAATGAAGGTGCGCGATGAGAAATACGCCGCCGCCCGTGCAAAGCTTTTCACCACGAAGGTTGGTCGTGAATACCTGCGCGAGCTCTCTATCGACGAATTGCCGGGCCTTACCACGCCGGAAACGACGGCAACCATGCTTTCACTCTGCGAGGCGCTCGGCATGAAAATCAACTTCGTTGCGCCAGCTTTTGGCTTCCAAAAGAACATGCCGTATCCCGACAATGCTGCGCTCAAGGTGCTCATCGCGAAACAGTGGGACGTCTGTAAGAAATTTGGGTCAAGCATTGGGTTTCACTCCGGCTCCGGAAAATCCGGCGAAAACTACCAGGTCATGGGACAAGTCACCGGAAGTAATCTCGAGATTAAGACCAGCGGCCGTTATACCTATGAAATGGGTCGTGCGCTCTTCGCCTCGAAAAACGCTGCTGATCAAGCCCTCTGGAAAGACTGGTATAAGTTTACTGTTGAGCTCGCTCTAAAGGGCATTTTCAGCGCCGACGCGACTGAGCAGAAAATGGCCCGTGTGTTCGTGACCGACGCTCTGAGTAAGTCGGGCAAATCAGTCGATGTTTTCGCCAGCGAAGCCACAGCCCGCACTGCGCTCGAATCACTCACGATTAGCCCTGAGCATATGTTCTGGTTTGAATACAATTTCCTCTACGTCCTCGCTGGTGCGGGCAAGGCGGAGAAGAGTGCGCTGGGCGATCACTCGCCTGCAGGTTATCAGCAGCGTGCACGGTTCTACTCGATCAGCGACGAAGGTCGTCTGAACTTTGCCAAGAACATCGCGAGCTACATTGTGTTCCTCGCCGAGAACACGGCGTTGGCTTCGAAAGACCGTTGTGCGGCCGCGGCCAAACTGCTTGCTGGTTACCGCACGCTGGACGCGATGCTTGCGGACATCAGTAAGTAAGCTTTCAATCAGTAGTTACAGAGGCCGGACTTTGCGTCCGGCCTTTTTTGTTCCGTGGCAGACAATCAGCGACTCGTTTCCGCTATTTCCACGCTAATCTTGGCGGAATTTTTTATGAACCCACAAGAAACAGGGAATGGCTAACTTGTGAGGCTATTTTATTAAAAGGTAGAATATGACGGGATGTGTGTCGTTACGGGGTTATAGTAAAGGAAAACTTAACCCATTCTCTAATGAAAACATTCTTAGGATTTTTATGTTTGGCGGGGGCAATGACCATCGGCGCTATTTTTGTGCAGTCCACATTTGCAGCGGATGTTGCTGATCAACGGCTGACAGTTATCCAGACCAGCAAACCCTCTGTTATGCCAGCGGTAGGAGTGCCGCTTCCTGCATCAGGAGCGGTTCGGATTATAGTCAATGTTGACGCGAGCGGTACCCTTGTCGATTGCATGTTGCTCGATTACACTAATGAGCGATATGCTAATGCTGCATTGGACGCAGTAAAAGATTGGCAGTATAAGCCGGCTACCTACCGAGGCACACCGATCGCCACGCGAACGGTATTGGATTTTGCATTTCAAACGACGGGGCAAGCCACCTCGATGACCTGTCTCGATATGTGGGATGCTTATTTGAAAGGAATTATTCCTGAAAAGCCGATCAAGTGTGTAGTACCGATGAACGAACTCGATGCACAGCCGCGGCCGATACACGTGGTTTCGCCAGCTTTGGCGAAGGGGGCCGGTGCTCAAGGTGGGAGCTCGCGTGTTTGCGTGGACTTCTACATTGATGAAACGGGAAAGCCGCGGATGCCTGCTGTGGATGTAGGCGAGAACGACTCGATGGCCGACGCTTCACTTGAAGCCATTCTACAGTGGAGGTTCTCACCGCCGACGAGCAAAGGCCGGGCGGTCACTGTTAGAGCTACTCAGTGGTTCGATTTCACCAAAGCAGTCGCATCTACGAAATAGCCTTCAGAGCGCGTGTAACGCGCTCTTGCTCACCGCGAGGCCGGCTTCTTTGACGGCCTCGCTCATAGTTGGATGAGCGTGAATGGTTCGGCCAAGATCTTCCGCGCTGCCGCCGTATTCCATGTGCGTAACGACTTCGCTGATGAGTTCGCCAGCGCCACGGCCCAAAATTTGTGCTCCGAGGATCTTATCGCTTTTCGCATCAGCGATAATTTTCACAAAGCCATCGGTGGCATCGGCCGCGATGGCACGACCGTTGGCGGCGAAGTTGAATTTACCGATGTTAACCGCGATACCTTTGGCTTTGGCCGCATCTTCGCCGAGTCCAACACCAGCAACTTCGGGATCGGTGTAAACGATGGCGGGGACGAGATCCCAATTCACATGACCAGCTTTGCCCGCGATCCACTCGGCAACGGCGACTCCATCTTCCTCGGCTTTGTGGGCGAGCATGGGGCCTGCTACTACATCGCCTATGGCCCAAATGCCAGGCGTCGACGTACGCAGGTGGTCGTCAACTTTAATGCGTTTTTTCTCATCGAGTTGAACGCTAGCTTCTTCGAGCGAGAGGCCATCGGTGAAAGGGCGTCGGCCGACGGCGACAAGGACTTTGTCGGCGGGGAATTCGAGCGGTTTGCACCTTGGCCGTTGTTTCTATTTTCAGACCCTGTTTTTGAAGCAAACGGGTGAAATTACGGACGATGTCGTCATCGTAAGCGGCAACGATCTTAGGAAGAAATTCGACGATTGTGACTTCAGCGCCGAGACGCGCCCAGACCGAACCGAGCTCAAGGCCTATGGCACCGCCACCCACGACAACGAGTTTTTTTGGAACGGCATCGAACGCGATGGCTTGGTCACTGGAGACGATCGTTTGACCGTCGAACTTCATGAATGGCAACTCCACAGGCGCGGAGCCGGTCGCGATCACGATGTTTTTAGCGGTGAGTTGGGAGAATTCTTTTTCACCTTTTACCTCAATCGTATTCGACGAAACGAACGAAGCGCTGCCGGTGATGACAGTGACTTTGCGTGCCTTGGCGAGGGCGGCGACGCCTCCCGTGAGTTTGGTTACGACGCCATCTTTTTTCTTTAGCAGCGTAGCGATGTCGATGGAGACGGAGCCAAGTTTGATGCCGTGGTCGGCAGCATGGGTTTTAGCGAAAATGAATTGTTCGGTTGAATGGAGCAGTGCTTTGCTGGGAATGCAGCCGACGTTGAGGCAGGTGCCGCCGAGGGCGGAGCGTTTTTCGACAAGCGCGACTTTGAGTCCGAGTTGGGCGGCGCGAAAGGCACAAACGTAGCCACCGGGGCCGGCGCCAATGATGATAAGATCGAAGTTTTGGGGAACAGACATTTTACAGAAGATAACGGAGGTAATGAAGAGGTTGTTTAGGAGCTAGGCGTCGCAGTGAGTCTCCACCGGTTTGCTCTCTTCGCTGCCTTCTGTTAAAATTAAATGCTCAGGAGGAGGCGAGCAGGGTCTTCGATCGCCTGTTTCACTTTCACCAGAAAAGTGACGGCTTCACGACCGTCGACGAGGCGGTGGTCATAACTAAGTGCCAGATACATCATCGGGCGAATGACGACTTGGCCGTTGACCGCCATGGGGCGGTCGTTGATCGCATGGAGACCGAGGATCGCGCTTTGTGGCGAGTTGATGATCGGGGTGGAAAGCATCGAGCCGAAGATGCCACCGTTGGTGATCGTGAAGACTCCGCCTTCGAGATCGGCCAACGTGATTTTGCCCTCGCGGGCGCGTTTGGCGGCGTCAGCAATGGCTTTTTCGATGTCAGCCATGCCAAGTGTGTCGCAGCCGCGGACGACCGGAACCATGAGACCTTTTTCGGTCGAGACGGCGATGCCGATGTCAAAATAATGGTTCTGGACGATGGTATCGCCATCGATCTGGGCGTTGACGCCAGGCACTTCCTTCAGCGCGTTGACGACAGCCTTGGTGAAGAAAGACATGAAGCCGAGCTTGAGTCCGTTCTTCTTGACGAAGTCGTCCTGGTATTTGGCGCGGAGCGCCATGACAGCGGACATGTCGACCTCATTGAAGGTCGTAAGCATGGCGGCTTCGTGCTGGGCTGAGACGAGGCGTTGAGCTATCCGTTGGCGCAAAGGCGACATCTTCCGACGGCTTTGACGTTCTGACGAGGGCACGGATGTAGCGGTGGGAACGGGCGCAGCGGACGGTGTTGGAACTACGGCTGCGGATTTAGGTTCAGCGGCAGAGAGCATATCTCCTTTGGTCACGCGACCAGCCTTACCGGTACCGGTGACTTTGGTCGGATCGACGCCAGTCTCTTCGGCGAGACGGCGAACGGCAGGAGAGGCTGTTGAAGAGGTCAGAGGTCGGAGGTCAGAGGTCGATGCTGCGCTGACTTCTGGTTTCTGATTGGTGACATCTGGATCAATCAAGGCGATAGACTGACCGATTTTAACTTCGGCGCCGGCAGCCACTTTGAGGGAGATCTTGCCTGCTGATTCAGCGACTCCTTCAGAAGTTATCTTATCCGTTTCGAGTTCGAAGAGGGGCTGATCTTTTTTAACGATATCGCCGTCTTGGACGTGCCATTTGGCCAGCACGCCCGTGGTGATTGATTCGCCCATCGGGGGGATTTTAACTTCAAGCAGAGCCATAAGAAGAAGGGGTTTTAGAGATTGAAAGCGTCTTGGAGGAGAGCTGCACGCTCCATTTTATGAACCGCGAGTGCACCCACGGCGGGCGAGGCACCAGCGTCTCGGCCGGCGTAGATCGCTCTGTGCCCGAAGATTTCTTCGAGTTGAGGGGCGATCCAGGACCAAGCGCCCATGTTTTGCGGTTCTTCTTGGCACCAGATCAGGCGCTTGTCGTGGCCGTATTTGTCGAAAAGTTCGGAAAGACGATTGCGATGCAGCGGGTAGAGCTGCTCGAGGCGAATGATCGCGGAATCGGCGATCTTGTTGGTTTCGCGATATTCGATCAGGTCATAGTAAACTTTGCCGGTGCAAAGGATGACCCGGGACGTTTTGGCGGAAGCTACTGGATCGTCAATGATCTCTTGGAAAGAGCCAGAGGTAAAATCATCAATGCGCGAAACCGCCGCCGGGTGACGTAGGAGAGATTTTGGCGACATGATGATCAGAGGCTTCTTGAAGTCGCGATGCATCTGACGGCGCAGTGCATGAAAGATCTGGGCGGGAGTCGTGAGGTTGGCGACTTGGATGTTGTTTTCCGCGCAGGCTTGTAGGAAGCGTTCAGGGCGCGCCGAGGAATGCTCGGGCCCTTGTCCTTCATAACCGTGAGGGAGCAGAAGGACGATGCCGCTGTTGCGCTGCCATTTTGATTCTGAGCTGACGATAAATTGGTCTATCACAACTTGTGCGCCGTTAACAAAATCACCGAACTGCGCCTCCCAAAGACAGAGCATCTGTGGGTAATCGAGCGAGTAGCCGTAGTCGAAGCCGAGCACAGCGGCTTCAGAGAGCAGCGAATTATATACACAGAAACGTTCCTGCTTCGTGTCGAGGTGTTGCAACGGCACGTATTTTTCACGGGTTTCGTGATCGTAGAGCACTGCATGGCGATGGCTAAAGGTTCCACGTTCGCAGTCTTGTCCGCTCAGGCGTACGGGAATCCCTTCAAGCAAAAGCGTGCCGAACGCGAGCGCCTCGCCAAAGCCCCAATCGACCGGGCCGCCTTCCTTGAAGGCGTGGAGGCGATTTTCAAGCAAGCGTTTGATCTTCGGATTGACCTTAAAATTCGCTGGAACGCTGGTAAGCCCCTGCACGCATTTTTCAAACAGCGCGGGCGCGACGCCGGTCTGCACCGGCTTGTGTTGATAGACGGGTTGGAAAATAGCGGTGGAGCCACGGAATTTTTCTGCGGGATCGCGTTTGGCCTTTTCAGCTTCGTTCGCCTTGGCCTTGGCGAATGAGGCTTCCATGGCTGCGGTGTACTCTGCCTTGATCGCCTCGGAGTCGGCCTGGGTGAGCGAGCCTTCGGCGACAAGTTTTTCCGTATAGATCGTGGAGATCGGCGGATGATTAGCGATTTTCTTGTAGAGAACGGGTTGGGTAAACGCTGGCTCGTCGGCTTCGTTATGGCCGTGCTTGCGGTAACAATACATGTCGACCACGACGTCGCGTTGGAACTTCATGCGAAATTCGAGCGCAAGGACGGTGGCATGGCAGACGGCTTCGGCATCATCGCCGTTCACGTGGAAAACCGGAGCCTCAATCATCTTGGCTACGTCTGTGCAGTAGCGTGTTGAACGAGCGTCTCCGGGGAGCGTGGTAAAACCGATTTGGTTGTTGATAACAAAATGGACGGTACCGCCGGTCTTGTAGCCGGCCAGCTGCGAGAAGTTAAGCGTCTCCGCGACCACGCCTTGGCCGGCGAACGCGGCGTCACCGTGTATCAGGAACGGCAATACCTTGCGGCGTTCAGCGGTATCGCCGCGGATGCGTTGGCGGGCGCGGGCTTTACCCTCGACCACGGGATTAACAATCTCGAGGTGCGATGGGTTGGCCGCGAGGCGGACTTCAACTTTCTTCCCGGCCGCGGTATCGAGCACCGCTTCGTAGCCGAGGTGGTACTTCACATCACCGTCGCCGCCGACGGCGTTGGGAATGTAGTTTTCGGAGAATTGCTCGAAGAGAACGTCGAACGGCTTGCGCATGATGTTCGTCAAGACGCTGAGGCGACCGCGATGCGCCATTCCGAGTACGATCTCTTCCACTCCGACGTGCGGGCAGTGTTCGATAATGGCATCGAACGCGGCGATCATCGTCTCGCCCCCTTCGAGCGAAAAGCGCTTTTGGCCGACGTACTTGGTATGCAGAAATTTTTCGAAGAGCTCGGCCTTGTGTAGACGACGGAGAATGCGAGTTTTCTGCGCTTTGTTGAAACGCGGGCGGAGATGATCGGGTTCTATGCGTTCCTGTAACCAGCGACGTACTTCGGTATCCTGAATATGGATATATTCGACGCCGATGTGGCTGCAGTACGTGTCGCGTAGGTTTTCGATAATATCGCGAAGCTTCATTTGCCCACCGTTCAGGTAATGGCCCACATCGAACTGCTCATCGAGATCGGCTTCCGTTAACTTGAATTCACTGAGTTGCAGCTTAGGCGACGGTTGCGGCGGAGCGCTGAGCGGATCGAGATGAGCTTGGAGATGGCCAATGGATCGATAGTGGTAAATTAGGCTGAGAACATGCGATTGTTTCAGGCTGTGGGGAAGGGAAGCAGCCGCGGCCTCTGCGTTGGAGTTGCCGTTGATCAGATTGCCACTGGTCCCAAGCGTGAACCCCTGGAAGAAGGCCCGCCAAGTCGCGTCCACTGAATCAGGGTTGTTAAGCCAGGAGCGGTAGGCTGACTCGAGGATGTCAGCATTGGCTTGGGTCGGGAGCGTCATGGAATTCATCGAAGGATAATAAAATTGTGAGAGCTTAAGGCTGATTTCGGCAGAGCCTCATTAATTGGCGTAATATGGGGCGTGAGAAAAAGTGAATGCCGCCTGACAAATGGTTCAAGTCGATTACCCATTGTATGCCGCCCTTCGGCCACTTTGCAGGAAAGTTAAGACACTGATGGTAAACGGATAATTCTAATTAATAACCTATATGGAAGCAGAGATCAAAGCAGCGCTAATTAATCTAATGGATGGCATTACGGCCTCTGATGGGGCAGCGATCGCCTCGGCGACATCCAGGTTGGACGATTTAGCCAGCCATGGTCGGGCTAGTTTGCATCCACAACTCGTTCATTTCCTTGACCAGCGGAGCTATAACAAGGCTCTGCAATTTCTCGGCGGCGCAACCGATATCCCGGCTGGTATTTGTGGCGGAGGCAAAATAAAGAGCAGTGGCAAATGAGCTCCCAAGAGAAGATCTCGACCAACGGTGGACAAGGCCTAGGACAAATTCCCTTCGCGGCCCTCAGCG
>Ga0302322_100003396_pt1 | contig 13671 bp, 8 predicted proteins | sample Fen_T0_2_FD_203757 | JGI IMG/M metagenome (GOLD analysis project Ga0302322, IMG submission 203757) | Peat permafrost microbial communities from Stordalen Mire near Abisko, Sweden - Fen_T0_2 | ecosystem: Environmental > Terrestrial > Soil > Wetlands > Permafrost | place: Sweden: Abisko...
GGTCTTGATTTGTTACGGACTTGATTTGCTACGGATTGGATCAGTGGTGGGTGTCAGAGGGACGCCCGCTTTCTTGGCGAATTGCGGAGGATGATATGGGTAACATGATTGCTCGCATTTTGGGTGCCTCCAGGCCCCTGCTCTGGGTTCTCGCGGTCGTGGGAGGACTTTCGGTCGGCTGCACGAGGGGCGCCGACGAAAGGACGGGGATGCGTAGAATGGCGGTCACCACCTCAATCACGATCTCCGGCGCCATCAGCGACGCCAACGGGTTGCCTCTGGCTGGGGTGAAAATGAACCTCGATGGGACCTCGCAGGCTGTCCAGACCACGTCCGCGGCCGGCGCCTACTCATTCGGCGGCCTCAACGCGGGCTCGTACTCAGTGCGCCCGTCGCTCAGCAACTGCTCGTTCCTCCCCGACGTGGTGAACTTGAACAGTCTGAACGCAAGCCGAGTGCAAAATTTCAGCGGCAGCGGGGCGGGCTGCGGCGGCGCCGCAAAGGTTAACACCGGAGCACTGAGCGGCGCTTTCACCATCAGTGGTAAGGTCCGCGATGCGAGCAACCGCCCCGTCGTCGGGGCCCGCATTAATCTCGGCGGAAGCGCGCAAGCGATCCGCTTCAGCGACGTCGCTGGCGGCTACAGCTTCCACGTCGATCGCGGCAACTACTCGCTGGCCGCCTCAGGCGCCTGCTCGATCACCCCGTCGTCGGTCAACTTCAACAACCTGGCCGCCAACCAGGTGCGCGACTTCAGCGCAACGACCCCAACCTGCGTCATCTCGACAATGTCATCGCCGAGCCCGAACGGCGCGGTCTTCGCGCTCCGCCAAGGGGCGACGCAGCTCGGTGTCACGACCGCCGTGCTGGAGCCCCGGTCCACCAACGCCAGTGCGATGGCGAGGCTCCAGGACATCGCGAGGGAGCTCCCGGAGACGCCGCGCTCGCTGACCATCGCCGGCTTGCCAGCCATCGAGCGGCGGGCCCTGGTCGTCATCGAGGCGGAGCAGGGAGCTGGCGAAGGTGATGGTCGCACCTGGCTCAGCACAGCCATCGCGACCAGCAGCAGCGTGGTTCGGTTTGAGACGCAGATCGACGCCGATGCCAGCGACGCCGACGTCGATGCGTTCTTCACGATTGCCCGAAACTTCACGCTCGACGCCATCCCGGCCCTCCACGGCCCTGCACTGCCAACCACGCCGGCTGCGCCACGAGTCCCGCCCGCGACACCGCCGACGATTCCTCCTGGCCTGTTCGTCCCAACGTCGCAAGCCAACAACTCCGCCGAGGTCGCCATCGCTGCCAGCGACTCATCGCACGCGGTCGTCTATGGCCGCAATCCGGGAACGGCGCCGGCGGGGCGGGTGAGCTTCTCGCTGGACGACGGCAACACTGTCAAGAACTCGACCGTCGCGCTCAACGCCGCCAGCTCGGCGTTCCATTTGGTAGGCGACCCTAGCATGGCGCTCGGCGCGCCAAACGCGTCGGGCGCGCAGGCCTTCTATTACTCAGAGCTTTACACAAGCAGCGTCTCGCCGATCGACGGCCGGCTGATGGCCATCGTGACGTTTCGGAGCGCCGACGACGGGGCCACCTTCAACCAAACGGACAAGGTGGTCCTCGATTGCACGCTCGACAGCACGTGTAGCATCCCTGACCAGGCGCAGCTGGCGGCGGATCGCACAACACAAAGCAGCAACGGCGACCAGCTTTACATGGCATGGCGTCATATAGCGCGCGACCGGCGTTCGAACTCGATAGGGATCTCCTGCTCAAATGACGGGGGCAAGAGCTGGGGAGCCGTGGATTTGAGCTCGATCAACGCGGCCGGCGCCGATTTTCCGCGCATGGCGGTCGCCCCTGACGGGTCGCTCTACGTACTCTACAGGACCGGTGGATTGGCCTATTCGCTCTATGTGCAGAAGTATGAGTCCTGCCACAAGGGGTTCACGCGGGTTAACGATTTTCCAGTCCTGATAAAGGACAGCATCGGGATGGTAGGCGACATGGCCGGCCTGGATCGCCGAGCGATAGGGCAGTACATGATAGCGCCCGACGACAGCGACATGACGGGCCAACGCCTGTTCGTTGTCTTCCTAGACGAGGTGAGGGTGCGCGAGGACGACGTCCGTATCGCGGAGTCCACTAAGGGCGGCGCGAGCTGGACGGTGATGTCGATGCCGCTCAACACGAGCCCCGCCGGTCATCGGTTCATGCCTTGGGCCTGCGCGACCAACGGCACGGTCCACGCGACCTGGTACGACCGGCGCAACTCGAGTGCCACGAAGTCTGATCTCACTACCTACTTCAGCCGAGGCTTCTCGGATACAACCGGCAGCGGTACGCTGACCTTCGAACCGGAGGTCAACATGTCGGGGAGCTGGGGAGACTTCGATGACCCACAGTGTCTCTCGGGGTTCGGGGTCAGGGCGATCAGCACGACCGCCGAAGAGACGCTGTGCACCAACCTACCGCCATTGCCGGCGCAGGTCTTTGCAGGGATGTGCACACCGTCTGGGTGTACGCCCACCGACGAGCCTCCCTGTGGGACGCGCCAGCCCTGCGACTTCCGCAACACCAGCAACCCGTGCTCGACCGCTGGCGAGACATGCAACACTGGGAGCGGCTCGGCCAAGTACGGCGACTACAACGGTGCGGCCTGCGCCCGGGGTAATCTCTTCATGGCGTGGGCAACGGCGACCGTACCCCAGGGGATTTGCGCGCCCGCCGGATCGTCGTGCTCAACGGCAAACAACGACTGTTGCGGCGATGCGGCCTGTACGGGCTCAACCTGCAGCCCGACCGGAGCGACCTGCGTAGGCAACGGCCAAGCGTGCTCGTCACCGACCGATTGCTGCAGCAGCAATTGCTTCGGCGGGACGTGTCGCCCGGGCATCGGTATCTTCGCCAGCTCGTGCACCGACTGCAATGGTTCCTGTCTCAACACCCAGACCGACCCCGACAACTGCGGGTCGTGCGGAAACCTGTGTCCGACGGACCCCCCCTATCTCTGCACGAATGGTGTTTGTTGTCCTGCAGGACTGGCCTATTGTCCGACTGCAGGGGCATGCATCAATCAACTGTTTGATAACAATAATTGCGGAAAGTGCGGGCACGTCTGTTCTGGTGGGCTAACGTGCCAGTTGGGTAACTGTATGTGAACCGCTCCAATAGGCGAACGGGGCATCTCCTGGTTGACGAAAAAAAATCACGCTTAACACTACTGATTGAATAAGTTGCCAGTCCGCCGAGAAATCGGCGACATCGTAGGGATGGAATACCTGCTTGATCTCAATGGAGAGCGCCGATTGGCCGCCTACTTCGACCGGATCGGCGGAGTTGTGAGGACGGCACCCCAGCGCGCATCGTTTGCCACGTACGCCATCGGCTTGATGGGCGACGGGGAGCGGAAGAGTGCGGAGCCGATGGCAGCGCGAGCTTACCCTGATCCCGCGTGGAATGGTCTGACCGGGACGTGCGCTGGGAGGCCGCACGCTACGGTTTGGCGGCGATGACATCCCGGGGACGGGTCACGGACTGGATCATCGACGACACCGGCTTTCGTGGTGCATCCCAGGCTGGCGGACCACGGGCCGGCGTTGTTCGCGGGGCTATCGAAGCACATCGACTTGAAGCTGGTCAGTCGTGGGGATGGTGGCCCTCGTAGCGAACCAGCCTGGCGCCTTTCCCCGCGATGTCCTCGACCTCGGCGTCAACTTCTGGACTTTGCCAGGGGCGACCATCGACGGTAATTGTGCCTTTCGCATCCGACACCGCCTTATGGCCGAGAAAGCGCGGGTGCGATCGGGAGGTAACCACTCGGCCGCGTCACCGTCACTGTAACCTCCTAGCCGCTACTCGACACGATCGGCGGCGGCTGTTTGAGAGTCTGATACACGACACAGTAGCGCTCAGTTAGTTCGATGAGTCTTTTGTGCGCTTCCGGATCGGCATCGGTGTCAACGTCGAGGTGCAGATGCAGCTCGCGAAAACCCACCGCGACGTCCTTGCCGACGCCGAGAGTTCCGCGAAAGTCGATCACGCCCTCGGCCCAGACGCGGCCTGACCTCACGGTGATACCCATGGCCGTCGCGACCGCGCCCAACGTGACACCGGCGCAGGCGACCAAGGCCTGCAGCAGCATGTCGCCCGAGCAAGCCTTGCTCCCATCGCCGCCTGTCGCCGCATGAAGGCCTGCCTCGACCAGGCCGAGGTGGGTTTCGACGCGAACGACCTGGGCCGCTGCGTCCACGGCTCCCGAAGCCGTAAGTTTCACGACCGCGGTGGCTGGCTCGGCTCGGTAACGTTGCTTAAGCGGCGCCTGTGCCGCGCGCAATTCATTCGCGTTCACTGTCAATCCCCTTGGTCATTGGGCCACACATCCGGGCAAGCATAGCCGCAGCTGCACGATGATGCCTTGATCCCCGAACCGAAGTACCCTCGGATGGGGATTGGTCTCTGGTCAGTCCCACGGCGCTATGCGGGCGACATACGCGGTCCACGAGCTGCCGTCGATGGGCGCGACGGTCATTCCGCCGGGCAACGTCACCCCACCGCCCCCAGCCAGGATGAAGGTCCCTGTCGTGTCAGGAATGATGGCACCAAACGACTGCGAGCCGGGTTCGGAAAGACAGTAGGTCTTCGACCAGTTGCCGTCCTTGTCGTAGAGCGCGAGTGCCCCATCGTATTCATCATATTCATCCTTGGGTGTGCACGCCTGGCCGCCAATCTTGATGGTCTTGAACACCCGCGAGGAAGTCACGAATCCGCCGTCCGGCAAGACCGACAGGTATTCGACCGGCATACATTGGTTCCATTGTGGGGCGCCACTCGCGTCGAATTTGAACACCATCTCCGGTGTACACCAGAGCTGGCCCAGACCGATGTCCACGGGCTCGCTGACCTCGTTGGGGATCAGGATGTTGCCGGCGCCGTCCACCACGATCGGGGTGGGGTTGGGTAAGGATTTCGAGGCATAGCCGCCGAGCACCTTGCTCCATAGGTGCTTGCCGGCGGCGTCGAACTTCGCCAGCACGTTCTTGCCGGTCAGCGGACCGCCGCCGAAGTCCACAGCGTCCTCTACCCACGGGGACAAGAACACCACATTGCTTGCGCCGTCCACGGCAACGACGGCACCGAACACAACGCTGGTGCCATCACCGAACTGGTGGTTCCAGAGCGGCGCACCGTTCGGGTCGAGTTTCTCGAGGACGAGAAATCCCTTCGGCGAAGGACCGATTTTGTTCGGATCCTCCGCCAGCTCGGTGCGCGCCACCAGGATGTTGCCATCGCCGTCCGCGGCCACCCAGGCAGTCTCGAAGGCCTGCTGGGCGGTACGCGGGATGGACCACAAGAGCGAGCCTGTCGCATCGAGCTTTTGCAGCATGCTCGGCCAGGCCAAAACGATGTTGCCAGCGAAATCGATGGCCATGGACAGGCCTGGATTCACCTTCTCGATCCACAGCATCTCGCCGGTTCCGCCGTCGAAACGCAGGAGCCAATCGTCGGTGACCATGGTCGGCGCATAGGTGTGGGGCAGACGCTCGCTGGTCACGTGCACCAACAGCTCTCCGTGCGGGCCACGCGCAACTTCCGGGCTCTCCAGGGTGATGCCGGGAAAGGTTCGGACCCAGGTGCGCGCGTCCGTGGCACCATGGGTGAGTGTGCCGGGAAGGCTGGGCTGGTCGGACGCGACGGTGCCCGCGTCGGAGAGAGGCGTCGCCGTACAGAAGCCGTCCTGGCAGAGGAGGCCGTTGGCGCAATCGCCCGCCCGCACACATCGGGCCAAGCAGGTTCCGGCCGAGGGGCTGCCGCAGCTCGAGATCCGTGTGCAGACCGTGCTAGCGGGACCGGCTGCACAAGTGTCCTGGCAGGCGACGGTGCACCGGTTGCAAAGACAAGTGCCTGAGCCGTCGCAATCCGCATCGACCGTGCAGGCAGCCAGCCAGCGCGGGGGTGCCGCAGGCTTCGACGAGCAAGCGGCGCAAGTGAGGCCTGACAGGGCGAGAGCGAGCAGCATTCGCATGGTACGCGTTCCTCTCAGGACAGGATGGGCGCATTTGCCGACCGGGTCAACTTCGGGGCGCATGGCTCGCGTTCCGGCTTGGCGATCTGCGAGAGAAGAGCCGCTTCGCCGATTCAGGTTACGTTGAACGTGACCAATTCGCTGCCGCCGTAGCCGTCGTAATAGTTGGTGTCATACGACGATGGGTCGCTCTGAACTCCGGAAAGGGTTGTGCACCTCACTTGAACTGTGTGAGCGCCTGGTTCGAGCACCAAGTCGCAGTGCCACAGTGTCCAGATATCGGGCCCCGGTGCGTAGTCGCGCGTCGCTTGGCGCCACTCGCCTCCATCCACGGAGACTTCCACGGAAACAATCGGATCGCTGCCGGCGAATGCGGTCCCACTGACAACGATCTCTCCAGCGGGGATGTCGTCGAGAGGAAAATGAACTAAGGCGTTCGTTTGGTATACGGCTTCCTTGGACCAACCATATTGGTCCCAATATCCGGTAAACGGCTCATCGACGAAGTCGATACTGGTAATCCATTTCGGGTTCTTCATGCCGTAACGCCCAGGCACGAGGAGTCGCACCGGAAAACCGTGCTCCGTCGGTAGCGCAACGCGGTTCATGAGCCAAACGAGCCATGCGGGTTTCTGCAAATCCCCCGTTGGAATAGATGTGAAGTAGCCGTCTACGCTTCTGAACACCAACTCTATCGTGCCCGGCGAGACTTGAACACGCGCTGCGTGGAAAACTTCAGTCAGGGGAAGCCCTGTCCATATCGCATTGGAAATGGCCAAATAGCTCGGCCCCGCGCTGATGCACTCCAGGGTATGCTCCTTGTTGCGGGCAGGAAGGCTCGTCAGTGTGGCGTAGTCGATGCTGGCGATTTCGACGCCGCGATTTTTGATTGAGAGAGCCCAATTGGAGGCATCGACCTCTGGATTCGAGCAACAGCTTGTGATGTAGAAGTGCTCATTGGGGGTGATTGGGCCGTAAGACGTTACAGGCCGAGGCCCGCTCGGCTCGCTGGCGTCTTGTGGCGAACCTCCGTTCGCGTCTGCCGGCGGTGCGCTCCCGTCTCGCGGAGGGGGCGAGCCCCCGTCTCCGCGCGAGCCTCGTCTCGGCGGAAGGCAGGCGGCGAGACCTGCCGCAGAAACGGCTCCTAGGCTGCGTTCCAGGAACTCACGACGAGTTTGAACCTGCACAGTCAAGCGTGGGCGACGTCGCGCCATGTAAACCTCCACTCAAGGCCTCTTTCAACGGCCGGTTATCGGAGGAAGTGTGGTTTGCTCATTCCACCTGTGCAAGGTCCACCAGGACAAACATGGTCTTCTTTCGGGTGGCGCGTCGCGGGGTGAATCTCCGTCGGGCGCGCGGGCGTGAGCACATCACTCACTTCTGAAGGAACTAGGGCCCCAGCATGAGGTACGGAGGATCGAAAGAGTAAGCGCTGCTCGCGTTGCCGAAGAAGATTCGGCTGGCTCCGGTGTAGAGGAATGGCGCAGCCACGGTGAGGTCTGGGATGGTCACGCCGATTCCCACGTCAAGGATCGCGAGGGTTACCTGTGCACCGCGCTTGCTTATTTGAACCGTGTGGGTTCCGCCCGCCGCGCCGGGCAGGGCCCCTACGCCCTGATTGGAGTAGGTCCAGTGGAGATAGCCAACGTCGTGGGCAACCACGTCCACGTCCCAGCCATTCCCGAAAGCCGTCGTGCCTTGGTGGATACGGAGGTTCACGCTGTTCCGGGGCTCGTTGAAAGACGAGCTGTCCGGCACGGCTTCGCCCAGTCCGACAAAGATGATGTCGTCGGGCGCGTTCGCGGAGCTGTGGAACGTGATCTGGCAGGTCCAATCACCGACTATGTAGTCGGCGCGAACCGATTTCATGTAGTGTCGGTTGCTACTTTGGCTGGGTTCGTTGCCAGTTCGCCGGATTTCACCCCCGGCGGAGTTGAACGCGCCGTCCGCATCCAGCAACTCGATGAGCTGCGTAGCTCCGGTGGCTCCATCGGGAGCCGAGCCGACGTCCGCACCTGGTACCGCGTCCGCTTCAGAGGCGCCGTCGAGCTTGATGCCGCCGTCCGACTTGATGGGCGAGTGACAACCAACCAACGCCAGCACCGAGAATGACAAGCTGCCAAGAACCAGCGCGCACCTCGAGATCGCGTAACGGAAATCTTGACTCATGAGAAAGGAGTGTACCCCATACGGCGACCGAGGTGCGGGTGATCCCGGTGATCCCCGCTGCGTAGGGTGACACCGCACCGTTACGTTACTGATAGCAGACGCCGTAGTCTTTGCCGGCGTAATAGCCGCTGCAGGTTCCGACGGCACAGTCCGCATTGGACTTGCACTGGGGGTGGCACACGAAACCGGTATCGCTCCCGAGTTGCGTGCATCCCTGGTCGCTGCAACAGGGCGGTGACTTGGATCCGCACGCGGTGCCAGTCGTGCCACAACCACACCAACGCGCGTCGGCACAGAAGCCGCTATTACCGCTGGTGTACATCTCGCAACAGCCGGTGGAGCAGTCGTTGTTCGTGGCGCATGGCCGTCGGCACCCGGCCCAGTCGGAAACCGTTGTGCCGGTATTGCAGAGACCGGTGCAACATTCAGCGTAACTGGTGCAGCTCGCGCCCACCTTTCGAGCTACATCCGCAACAAGCGATCACGAGCGCAACAATTTGAAGCTTGGCCATCTTGTCCTCCATAACGGCAAGGCCAGCATCCCCCGAAAGCGTAGCTTTTGTCACGCTGTCTCGCGCACTTCGCTGAGATCCCCTGCCGACGGAGAAGCACGCGGCGGGGCCCACCAGTCAGGGCTTCGGTGGGCTGGCCTTCGGCTCTACCTTTCCGATGAGCTCGAGCTGACATACAGTCCGCGGAGCGGGATCTTCTACGCCGTAGTCGTCGATATGCTTCCTGCCAGCCCCGAGATCGCCCTTGGGATATTCTGGATGGCAGTCTTGAACGTAGGTTGCGCGCCAGCCGCACCCCTCGACGAGGTAGACGCTCGCTCGATAGAGATAGACACTCCTCGTGTGCAGCCGCTCCTCAGGGCACCCGAGATCCGCCGCACCATTGGCCAATAGCGTTCGCGTCGCTTCCTGCAGCCGTTCACCAGGAGCGAGCATCTGTTTGACCGGGTTGGTCTCCTCATGAACCTCGGTCCCCTGTGCAGTCCGGTAGGTCGTCGTGGCACATCCCAAACAAGCCATGCCAAGGAATACTAGTGGAAGCCATCTCATCAGCAATGCCTCCTGCGGTGGTCGAACCTCGATTCTAAGCCAGCGGTTGCGCCGCGCATAGGGGAAGTGAGCCTCATCGGGGCAAGCATTGTGAGTCCTGGCCCAATGGCGGCGCAGAAGGGGCTTGCCGCCAGCGACGCCGCGAAGAAGGCCGGCTCGATCACGGAAGTCCACAGCGTCGAGTTCAAACCAACGGTGGTGGCCTTCGGTATCTATTATCAAGCGTGCACCGTCGTGCACGGCAAGTAGCTCCTCAACGGCGGAGGAAGGACTGGCGGCCCTTGGGCTGCCACCGACGGAAAGAAACGCGTACGCGCTCAGCGAGCCCCTCCATGGGGCCGGGACATCGTGCGGGTGCCGGGCTATACCGGTTGATCGAACGGACCATCCAGCGGATGATGGCCCAACAGCTGGAACCTTCCCGATGCCCGACAAAGATCCGCTCAACATCTCCGGACAGGTGGTTGCCGAGAAGTACCGCATCGAGCATCTCGCTGGAGAGGGCGGCTTTGCCGTGGTGTACGTGGCCGAGCACACCATCTGGAAGCAACCGGTGGCCGTGAAATTCTTCAGCGGTTTGTCGCAAGCCCCCGCCGAATACCGGGATGAGCTGCTGCAACAGTTCTTCCAAGAAGGCGCTCTGCTGACCGAGCTGTCGAGCCAGACCGCGGGGATCGTGCAGGCCCGGGACGTGGGCGCCTACACCACACCCGCTGGCCAGTGGCTGCCCTTCATGGTTCTCGAGTGGCTCGATGGTACGCCGCTCGATGCCGTCCTGGCCCAGGATCAGCGTCTGGGGCAGCCGTGGACGGAGAGCGAAGTCGTCGGCTTTTTGCGAAGAATCTTGCCCATTCTGGACGTGGCCCATCGGCGAGGCGTTACCCACCGCGACATCAAACCGGCAAACATCTTCATTATGGGCAACGACGCACGTGCGCCGGACACACCCTGCAAGTTGCTCGATTTCGGCGTCGCCAAGATCGTTTCCGAGCATGCCAAGGTCAGCGCGGCTCTTGCCAAGACCGGCGTGGCTATTACCTCCTTCACGCCCCGCTACGGAGCGCCCGAGCAATTCACGCGAAGCTACGGCGCCACCGGGCCATGGACGGACGTGTACTCGGTGGCCCTGCTTGCTTGCGAGATGCTCACGGGCCGGGTCGCGCTCGAGGGAGAGGATCTGGTTCAGTTCGGATTCTCTTCGGCCAATCCTGCACGAAGGCCCACACCTCGCTTTCTCGGAGCAAAGGTCTCAGACCAGCTGGAAGGGGTGTTTGCAAAAGCCCTGGCGATCCGACCGGAAGACCGCTTTCAGCACGCAGGGGAGTTCCTCGAAGGTGTCGAGCGCGGCCGTCTTTCACTGGCACTGGCACCGGCTCAGGCGCCGGCCCAGTCAGCGCCATCAACCAGTCTGCAGCTCGCGCCCACGGTGCTGGTCCGGGTCGAAGACCGCGCGATGACGCCTGCGACAGCGGAGCCTGCAACAGCGGAGCCTGCAAAGACGAAGCCCGAGCTTCCGCCATCGAGACCTGCGAAATCCGAGTCTCCGCCACCGAAAGAAGACGCCTCCGGGGTCGGCTCGTTGATCTTCATCCTGGTCGTGCTGGTGGGTGCCTTCGTGGCTTACAGTACGACCGACGTCAGGGGGGCAAAAGAAGTGCGTGCGTTCTTCTCACCGGTGGTTCGCCTTGTCAGGAAAGAGGTGGCCCAGCAACTGCCCAAGCTGCGGGAGAGGACTCAACAGGTCATGGAAAACGCTGCGGACATCCTGGCCGGAGCAGCGCCCGCGTGCCCACCCGGCACACGACTCGGGACCTCGGTGCCGCCAGCCCATGCGCCCGAGGCTCACACTGGCTCCGGTGAGCACGGCCCGACCGAGCGGGTCTGTGTCGATGAGCATCTGGTCAGCGAAATGGACTACAACAAGTGCGCTGTATGCGAGCAGCCGAAAGGCGCGCTGCCGAAGAGAAAGCCCCGGAGGCACCACGAATTTTGCATCGACGGCAAGGCTCCGACGACCAATCCGATTCGATGTGCGAGCTGGAAGCAAGCGAACATCTACTGCTCAGCCCTGGCAGCCAGGCTCCCCACCGAGGAGGAACTGCACGCGCTGCCTCCGGCGTTGGTTCGGGCGCCGACAGAGTGGACGTCCACCACGCCCGAGGCAGATCGCGAGAATCGCGGCCCCTTCCGCTGCGCCCACGACCAATAAGGAGCAACGGGCGCGTCCGGCGAATGCCCATGTCAAAGGTTGGGCAGCGACTTGCGCGGAGAGAGCGCAGACGGCCGTTGTCGAAATCGACAGCTCTTGTTACCATGGCTGCCCTATGCGTACCTCACCTTGGATAGGCACCAGACTGATTCTCGTTGGCTTTGCGGCGGCGGCAGCGCTCGCTCCTGCGTGCAGCTCGTCGAAGGCCACGCCTTGCAACGGGGCTCTTCGGTGCGACTGTTATGCCAACCAGACGTGCAATGATGGCCTTGTTTGTCTGTCGAGAATGTGTGTTGCGCCCGAGCCCTCCAGCACCGGGGGCGTCTCCGGCGGAAACGGCGGCGTGACCACCGTACGCACGGATGGAAGCGGGGGCGTAATCTCCAGCACGGGGGGGAGTGCTTCCACCGGAATCCCGGGTGTTGGCGGCGCTACGATCGTGACCGTGGGGAGCGGTGGAAACGTGGTGCCCCCAGCCGGAACAGGCGGATCAGTTGCAGCGGGGGGCAGCCATGCAGGCGGAAGTATTGCATCTACTGGCGGTGTTACTTCAACCGGGGGCACGGTTGGAACCACTGGGGGAACCACCGGCGCTGGTGGTGGAACCGCAAGTCCGTACATCACCGAAAAGGACGGGTGGGCAACTGATCCGGCTCACCAGGTACAAGGTTCCATTTACACGTACACGGATAGCGGCGGATCCAACATCTATCCCATGTGCGCGCCGGACGCAGGCACCAGTTCGACTTGCTTTCGGGGCACTTCGGCAACCACTCAATTCTGTGCGTCGGGCACGGCGGCTCTGGCATTGACATCGACGGGGGCCAATTGCCAATTGACAAGCGATACTTGTGACTGGTCAAGCTATTGGGGCGCGGCGCTGGCAATTAGCCTGAATCAAGACCCCAGCGCGTCCGACGGCGTTGCTTGGAACGCAAGCGCGTATACCGGCGTATCGTTCGATATCACGATCAGCGCCATGCCAGCCAATCTTCGCTTGTACGTCAGCTTGTTGGATGGAACGCAGTATTGCTATGCGATCTCCACCAGCAAGACCTACACGCTCGCTTGGTCACAATTCCGCCGCGATTGCTATACGACGGGCGGCGCCACGTTGTCCGGAACGGCATTGACACAGATAAAGGGCCTCGCATGGCAAGCTGGGACGGATGCGAGCGCGGCGCGCGCCTTTGACTTTTGCGTTGACCACGTGAAGATCAACTGAGGCCGTCGTCTCGGCAGTCTCTCGCAAGCCGAGGTTTCGGCTGTGCGACGGCGCGGAGTCTAATGGTGCCCGTGGTCACTGGCCCCAACCATGCGTGAGCAAGACTCGCGACATTTGGGCTATCATTGGCTGCTATGACGAGGAAGAACCTACCGTATCTCATTTGCACCTTCGCACTCGCGTGCTCGGGTTCGCGCCTCCGCACTTCGACGGATGGGTCTTCACCCGACTCCAGCTTCGGGGACACGCCGGCAGTTGGAGATGCGATAGATACGATAGGCGCGATAGATACGATTAGCGCGACGGACGCCGGCACCACGGCGGACACGGCACACGACGGCGGACCCATGGGCATTCTCGACGCCATGGGCATCGACTCGCCTAGAGACGCTGCCTCCGAGCCGGGCGTGGACGGCGAGCAGGGGCCCCCCTATTGTGCGCAATCGACCACGTCGGCGACGATTACCTTGGAGATTCCATCGGGCAAGGTGACGGTGGGTACGGCCTATGGCAGCAGTCCCAACGACGTCTGGGTCAGCACGTTGCCGGACCACAAAGTCGCACGTTGGAACGGTTCTGCATGGACCTGGGTGGCCGAGCTGGCCGGCACGTCTATTCTGGCCATCGCCGGCAGCGGTTCGTCGGATGTGTGGCTTGGTGGGCTCGCCGGCGCCCTTTTCCATTGGGACGGGAAGACGCTCTCCCCCGCGAACAGCCACAGCACTCTCGACATCCAGCATATCGCCGTGGTTGGCAGCGGCCAGGCCTTCGCCCTTGCCTTCTTGCGAGTACACGATGGTTCCTTCGATCTGCTTCGGTTGGCGGACTCGGCATGGTCGGTGGTGGGCAAATCCACCGCACCGACGGAATTGTCTTACCTGCACGCGCTTTACGCCCCAACAGTCGATGAGGCCTGGCTCGCTCTCGACGTGCAGGTCTTCCATTACCAGCACAACCTCTTGGGCTCTGTCGCTGTCCAAAA
>Ga0302322_100003397_pt1 | contig 13667 bp, 9 predicted proteins | sample Fen_T0_2_FD_203757 | JGI IMG/M metagenome (GOLD analysis project Ga0302322, IMG submission 203757) | Peat permafrost microbial communities from Stordalen Mire near Abisko, Sweden - Fen_T0_2 | ecosystem: Environmental > Terrestrial > Soil > Wetlands > Permafrost | place: Sweden: Abisko...
TAGGCGATTAGAGGTGTTTCAGGTGCGATGCCGTGAACGGCGCGGAAGGACACGGGCGAATCCGATCGCTCGGTCGCGTCACCGTCGGGAATCCAATTTGGGAAAAGATAGGTCTTTTTGTCGCGTACGCGCTTGTTGTGAAATGCGGTCATCATGCCTTGCGAAATCCCGGTCACGAGCGATGCCCGCGCGTAGTTCCATTTCTCCAGCAGGTACAATGTGCGCACGGCGGGACCGGGTTTGAGCATGCCGAGGCCAAGCGCGGCGTCGGGCTGCAAATCTTGCACGTGGTAGACAAATTTCCCCCAGCGCAACCACCGCACAAGCGTGGCACCGAGGCCGAGAAAAAGCGGTGGGCTCACGACAATGTACACGTCGGGCCGGGCCGCGAAAAGCGCACGGAGGGTCGAAGTCGCGACAAAGCTAAGTTCGTGCAGCAGACGCGTCAGCGTGGTGGGTTTTGCCGGTACGTAGTGCCAGCAGCGGATAAGCGTAACGCCCTGGAGCTTTTCGCGCTCGTAAAGTTTGCCCGCGTCGGCCTTGCGCTTCCGCCACCAGGGATAATACGGGAACGTCGAAAGCATGGTCACCTGGTGTCCCCGCTCGGCCAAAAAAGCGCACAGGTCGGTATTAAAAGGGCCGATGCCAGTTGGTTCTGGATAGTAGTTGATGCCCCAGACAATGATTTTCACGTGATTGTATCTCAAAAATGAAAACAGGCGCCACGACGAGTTAAATAGCCGCATCAGCCAAATGACCATCGGGCTTTCCCTGATTTTATCCCCTCGCCTGTGGTAAAAGTGGACATATAGCATTATTTTTTGCGTAACTCAGTTGCTAGCGAAGAAGTAAATAACATTTTCCACACCAGTTCCCCGGATGAAGGATATGCCGCCACGAAGATCTCACGCGCTCAGTCTCACACTTATCGCATTCTTCTGGCTGTTGCTGTTCAACCGTCTCCGAACCGAATGGACGGTCAACACGCTGTATTCCTACGGGTGGTTTGTGCCGGTACTGGCTGGTTATCTTTTTTTTGAACGCTGGCAGGACCGGCCAGACAACGCCGCGGATCGTCCCCACCCGCTCTGGCTGATTCTGCCAGGATTGCTCCTACTAGCCTATGCGCCGATCCGGGTGATCAATGAAGCCAACCCGGATTGGGTTAAGATCAATTTCTACCTCACGGCATCGGTCATGGCATTTTCATTCTGCGCGCTTTTTTCGATCGGACGCGTTCGCAGTGTGTGGCATTTTGCGTTTCCGATCTTATTCGTTTTCACGGCGATGCCCTGGCCGGTGTGGATGGAGGAGAACATTGTGCAGACGCTCACGCGCTGGAACACAGCCACAAGCGCCGAGTCGCTTACGCTCTGTGGCACGCCGGCAATGGCGAGTGGAAATCTGATCAGCATAGGCAATACTTGGGTCAACGTTGCCGAGGCTTGCAGCGGCATCCGGTCCTTGCAGACGGCGTTCATGATGTCCCTCTTTCTCGGTGAATTCTACCGGTTGCGCCTCGTGCTCCGCGCTCTGTTGATGGCATCGTCTTTCGTCGTCGTTTTCGCGCTCAACATCGCCCGCACGATGACATTGACCTACATCGCCGGTACCTCGGGAAATGTGGAAATGGAGAAATGGCATGATCCGCTCGGCACCGGCGTGATGGTAGCGGGTCTGGCGGCGCTCTGGCTTCTGTCATATGGGTGCGAAAAGTTGCAAAATCGTTTTTGGAAACGCGCACCAAATCCCCGCACCGCCAAAGCACTCGGCTCGCCGGCTGTGCCCGCGCCGTTTCCCGTGGCCTTTGCGCTTTTCGGCATGGCATGGCTCGTTGCCGCCGAAGTCGGGACGGAGAACTGGTATCGTTACCATGAGGCGAAACTCCCGCCGCCCGCGCAATGGAACGTGCTTTGGCCCGAGCAAGCGCCGAATTATAAACGCGGCGAATTGCCTGAGCGCACGCAAGCCATTCTGAAGTACAACCTCGGCGAAACCGCCTCATGGCAAAGCCCCGAGGGATTTGGATGGACCATGTACTACATCCGTTGGAACCCCGGCCGCGTCTCAAAATTCCTGTCCGGCGCGCACTACCCAACCGTTTGTCTGCCCGCGAGCGGACTGAAACTGGTCGCCGAAACGGGTCGCTACGACTGCCCCGTCGGCAATATGGAAATTCCGTTCAACACGTTTTTATTCGAAGGCGGTTCGCAAACGGTCTACGTGTTCCACGCTATCATCGAAGACCGCCCAGCCCTTGATGGCGAAAAAATCACTTACAAGCAGGTCAATACAGAAGAACGCATCGAATCCGTCCGGCGGGGTCACCGCAACCTCGGCCAACGCGTGCTTGGCATCTCAATGACCGGCCCCTCATCGCTTGAGGAAGCAGAGACCTCCCTCCGTACTGTTCTTGCCAATACGATAAAAATTACGCCTCCCAACCACCCTTGAGCCGCAAATCCCATGGCCATACTGAAGAAAAACTCCAAGCTTCGCCTCCCGGTCATCCTCGCCCTGCTCTTGCTGGTGCTCGCCTTCGGCCTTGCCGGTGGTAAATGGATCGTGTGGCCTCGCGTGAAGGCCTGGCGCGAACAACGCACTAATAATGTCGCGCGAGAAAAAGCTGCCCAAGGGGACTATGCCTCGGCGATGACCGCAGTCCGTACCAGCCTGCGTTACAATCAACAGAACCTGGACACGTGGAAGCTCGGCGCAGAAGTCGCCGAAAAACAGAAATCACCCGACCAACTTTATTTCCTGCAACGCATCTCCGCCCTCCAACCTTCGCTTGATAACAAACTCAAGTTCATCCGGCTGGCCGTAGAAAAGAACGCTCTGATCCAAGCCCAGGAGGTTATCTCCAAGGTCGGCTCGGAAGGGGCCACTTCCGCCGATTTTCTCGAACTTGCCGCGCTCGTTAGCCGTCGCGTAGGCAATCCCACGCGCGCCAAATATTACCTGATGAGCCTCATCAGCCTGCAGCCAAACAATAATGCCGCGCGCTTCGACCTGGCCGAACTCCGCATGATCGAAGGGCCGTCAGACAACCGGTCCACAGTTCGCAACGAAATCCGCGGGCTCTCCAGCGATCCAGCACTGCGCGAACGCGCTCTAGCCTTGCTCCTGGCCGACGCCATCGAGCAGAAGGACGCCAACGTAACCTTGGAATTGGCCGACCAGCTTTCCACCCTGATCAATCTCGGCCCGACCCAACAAGTTCTCGTGGCTGAAGCCTACCGACGTGCCGCACCCACCAAGTTCACGGCCTACGTCGCTCGCCTCGAACAGTCCTTTGCCGAACAACCCGACAAAGTCGTCGTTCTGGCAGGCTACCTCACAGCCCAAGGTCAAACCGATGACGTCTGCAGCTGGATCGAAGGTCTGCCAGAGAAAACACGAGCGGCCGACAACGTCCAATTGAGTTACGCCTATGCACTTTTACTCCAAAAAAAGTGGCCCGAACTCGAAACTTATCTGCGGGGTACCAAATGGAAGGAATCGGAATTCGCCCGCCATGCCCTGCTCGCGTACAAATACCGCCTCACCGGCAGTGATAGTCTCTTCAACGAGGAATGGAAACTCGCCGTAATTGAGGTCGGAAGCAGCCAGCGGAAACTCCAAGCCCTGCTCGCCCGCACCATCGCATGGAACTGGCAGGAGGAACGCTACGAATTGCTCTGGAAACGCTTCTCGCTGGATCCCTCCGACACCACCACCCGCCAGCAGCTCACCGCTTGGGAAACGAGCAAAGGCAACACCGCCGGTCTCAATCGCCTCTTCGCGCGAGTCATCGAACTGAACCCCGCCGATACCGATACGAGGAACAACTACGCCTACACCTGCCTGTTATTGGACACCCACCTCGACCGTGCTTACGAGATTGCCTACGCCAACTACCGGGTTGATCCCAAAAACTCTTTTTACGCGACCACACAGTCGTTTGCGCTTTACAAACAGCATAAGCTGCAGGAGGCACTGCAGTTGATCGAGAGCGTGGGCATCGCCGCCCTTTCCTTACCAGAACGCACACTCCTGCGTGCCTTGTTTCTCGCCGAAAGCGCCAAGCCGCAGGAAGCGGCCGACCTTGTCGCCAACATCCGACCTAATCGGTTTTCATTCCCGGAGGAACGCCGGCTCTTCGACAACACTCTCGCCCTCATCGCCAAAGCCCAGCGCGAGCAAAACAGCGTCGCCCGCATCGCCGCCAGCTCCGGCTTCAACACCGGCGCCGAGCACAAAAGCTGGATCGCCATGTTGCCCGAGCAACTGCGTAAATCGGCCAGCGTGCCCATGGAACTCGCGGATACTTTCTATGCCGCTGACGATTTCCCGGGACTTGAAAATGCGTTAAAAGCGGATCGCTGGGAACAGAACGATTTTCTTCGACTCGCTCTCCTCGCCTATGCTCAACGCAATCTCAGCAAAGATGGCGACGCGCGGGGCAGTTGGCGCGCGGCCTTGGCTGGCGCCGGCAACGAAGATGCCAATCTTTCCATTCTCACCGAAATGTGTCTGCGCTGGAGTTGGACATTGGAACGCATTGAGCTTTTCAGCCGCATTTATCAACGCGACCCCCTCAATGAAAAAGTCTTCGCGGAACTTTCTGATCACTTCACCAAAGCCGGTCAGACTGCGGAACTTGCCCGCATCTATGAATTGCGTTGCAGCGCCAGCCCGAGCGATTTTGAAGCAAAAAGCCGTCTCGCCTACTTCAGCCTGCTGACGGGCAGCAACCTTTCTCGCGCCCACGTAATCGCTCGCGAAACCTACGACGACTCGCCCAAAGAACCTTTACGAGCAAAAGTTTACGCGTTCTCCCTCCTTAAACAAGGAAGGCCGGGCGACGCCTCGCACTTGCTCGAGCCAATAGCCGACAAGAGAGAATCGGGGCAGGCCCAAACCAGCCTCCTAAAAGCGCTCGTTGCGATGCAACTTAACGATGCGAAAGCCGCCAAAGACTTTCTCGATCGCTTTGACCCCACCGGAGTGTTGCCGGAAGAAACGAGCCTCGCCGAATCACTCACCCGAGCGCTTGCCAAAAAAGATTCTTAAAGGCACCAACCCGCCGGAGGTAAATAACACCGAGGAAAACGCCGTTCACCCAAAGCGCTTACTTTTGCGTTTGTATGACACCCGCCACCTAAAAATCGGTCTATTTCCCGGCAAAGCCATTCGCCCTCCCTTTATATTAATAGTAAACATCTTACGATTCTTAAAAGTCGACCATTTGATATCAGCCTCATGATTCTCGCGGAAAAAAGTTTGGGCGGCAGCGTGGCGGATCCCTTGGGATCAGGCTTGGGGTGCAAAAACGCCACCCTAGCAAATCGCCAACTCAGCGATACCCTGATGGGCGAATCATGGTTCAGATGAGGGTTTAAGGCCGGAAAACAGCTATACTCTTAGTAATTATCAATTCAGTTGATACAAATCTTACCAACCATCGTGACATCATCAAACCGACCTTTTCTCAGATCCGTATTCATTTGCAGCAGCCTGCTGGCGTTTTTTGGGTGGCCTAACCGAGGGCTATCTCTCGTCGAATTGCCCAGCGGGTCGGTTACATTAGACACGACTCTCTCGGGAACCTACGACTCGTATTTTATCGGTACCTTCGATCATTCCCCCGATTATTATGCAACGTTGAGACCGGTGCTCACCTACTCCCATAACGTCGGTCCAACTAATTTAAAGATCTTCGGCGGCGTCGCGGTCAATCGGTACGACAAGAACTCACGCTTCGATTCCGAGGATGTCTCGGCGGGATTCAATTCCAATTTCCCCGTCGCAGAAGGCTCACGCTTGTCCGGCGACCTTGGGGCAAACTACAGCGAGTCGACCCAGATCGATCCCATCGTAAACGATCGTGTAGCGATAAAAACCACTCAATTTAATCTCGGCGCGTCCTACAGGACAGGGCTCAAGACCACTCTTTCTGACGAAGTCGGTTACACATACAACCAGCGAAAGATTTACGGCAACCAAACCATTGCCTCCAACCGCCTTGGCTTCAGCTACGCCGACTTTCTAGAGGACACAAAACTCAACCTGAGCCACAGCTACACGCGTACTAAGACTTCGGCCAGCAATTACGCGAGCTACGTCTACGATCCCCAGTACCTCGCGGGAATTCCAGATGTGCCGATCGACCAAACCGCCAATTCGTTTAATCTTGGCGTCGCCCACCCGGTTTACGGCCGGATCATCGGCGAAGTAGTTTATGGCTACATGATTTTGCACCGTTCCGCACAAGAGACAGACCGCGGTATCACGGATGAAAAGAGCCAGACCATCGGCTTTAACTTAACCGGACCGCTGCTGCCCCCGGAGCGCTTTCCAAAAGTTGAGAGTTCTGCAACCATCTCTTATCAACAATCTTCCTCGCAGGGCATCAACGATTATGGCCAAAAGATTGTCACGGGGAACATGCATCTGGCATGGAACGCACGCGAACGCACGCGCCTCATGTTCGGTGCCTCGCGCTCACAATCTCTCGGCGCGAATAATTTTTCGGTCGCCAACACCAAAATTAACGCAGGCGTGACGGAAACCATCGGTCTCGCCACGAAGCTGAGTGCGGATGTTAGTGAAACGTGGCTCACTTACCGCGGCCTCAACCGCAACGACACGGTATTCGAAGCCAATGTCAGCTTGCAGCACGCTCTCACTCTGCGCTGGAGCATCGGAGCCAGCTACACATTTCAAGACAACCATACCAACGCACCGAGCACGAGCTTCCAAGCCTCGCGCTTCCGGCTCGAAAATTACACGCGCCAAGTTGTGTCTCTGTGGGTTAGTTGCCACTATTGACCCTTTCCTCTACCGGTGAGACGCTATCAAACTGACACCACGTCTATGCGAAATCTTAGCCTTTTAACCGTTATTGCTCTAGTCACAGCGGGAACCCCCGTTGCGATTTTGGCGCAAAACACATCCAGTCCAAACAGCGCCAATAGCCAGAACCCGACGCGATCGCAGCGACCCGCCTCCGGTCTGACGCTTGTGCCGTCGTCGAACACCACCGCCGCGGCCGCGGCCGCCGCTGGAAGCTCCGCCATCAACAACCTTGATCTGCCGGCCACAGATCCCGGTTACCAGCTGAGCAGCGGCGATGAAGTCGCCGTCATTGTTTGGGGCGAAAGCGATGTTTCCATCGATCAGCGCATCGACACCAAGGGCGTCATCCGCGTGCCGTTGATCGGCGACGTCAATCTCAGCAGCAAGACTGTGCGCGAAGCCGAGAAATATCTCGAACAATCCTTCATCGACAAGAAACTCCTCTTAAAGCCGATGGTCACGATCTCAGTCCGCGACTACGCGGCGCGCGAGGTTTCCGTGCTCGGCGCCGTAAATTCGCCCGGCAAGTACCGCATGCCGAAGGAAGCAGCGAGCATCGAAATCTTCGAGCTGATCACCAGTCTCGGAGGATTCAAACCCACCGCCAAATCCGACGAAGTCAAAGTCACCCGCGTCGACGAATCCGGCATCGAAACCGTCTCGACCGTCAACGTGGAGAGCATGATTTCCGGTCGCGGTGCGAGCAAGAACACCCCAAAGAGCTTCCTCGTTTATCCCGGCGATCGCATCTATGTGCCGGAGCGCCTTTTCTAACCAACTGCCGTAACCTTCAGGCAACGACATGTCCAAAAATTCGAAAACGAAACCGGCGAAGCGAGCTGAGCAGGACCAGGCCTTCTCGACCTTCACGCCCCGCAGTATCTTAAATCTCTTCCTCGAACGCTGGTGGATCGGACTGCTCGTCGGCGCCGCCGCCGCAGCCATATTCGTCCTCGCCCAACCCAAGCAGGACATTTACTACCGCACCGAGGTCAAACTGCTCTTCGAACCACGGAAGGAAAGAGTGCTGAATGTTCAAGAAGTCGTCGACACCACCACGTCTTCGCCGCTTGAGATCAACCATCACCTCGAGCAGATGGCCAGCACCACGTTCTACGAGTATTTCGCCAGCTCCTTCACGCCCAAGGAAGTTGACCAAATCCAAAACGCCTACCGCGACCCCGAGCATCCCGACCAAGCACCGCCAAACCTTGCCTCGATCATAAGGCCAAACATCCAGCCTTACAACAAACGCAATACCACCATCATCGTGATTCCGGTCTCAAATCGAGATCCCGACATGGCAGCACTGATCGCCAATCGCTTCGCTCAAAAATACATTTACTTCACGCTCGACCGCGCCAACACCGGCACCAACTCCGCCATCCTTTTCCTTAAAAACCAGTCAGAAGAGAAGCGCGTGGAGGTGGAATCCGCCGAACGCGCTATGCAGGAGTACCGCGAGAAGCACAAAATGGCCTCGCTGGGAGAAAATAAGAGTGTGGTGCAGGAAAAGGTCGGATCGCTCGGTAGCAACCTCGTGCAGGTCCAGCTCGAACAATCCAGTTTGAAGACCTTGATCGATACCGTTGAAGATTTCCAAAAGAACGGACGCGACCTCTTCGAACTCACCGCCATCACCTCTTATGGCAATATCGGCACCCTGAAAAATGAACTCGACGGGCTAAGAGCCGAACGCCGGCAGCTGGCCGAGCGTTACCTCGACGAATGGCCGCGCATGAAGGAAAATGCGCTCGGCATCGAAAACATCGAAAAACGCCTCAAGGAAAACATTGCCCTGGCCATCGCCGAGCTTCGCACGCGCTACGCCTTCGCCATCGAGCGCGAGTCGCGCCTGCGCGCCGATCTCGCCGCGGCAGAAAACGACGCCCGCGATTTTGATCGCATCACCATCGACTATAAATTCCTCGAACAGGATGCCGCAACCAAACGGTCCTCCTACAATATGGTCAACGATCGACTCAATGAAACCACGATCGTCAGCCAGCTGGAAAACGTAAATATCAAGGTCCTCGACCGGGCTCCTGTGCCCGCCATCCCCGTGACCGGCACCCCCCGCCAAGTCGCGGTGGGCGCCCTCATCTTGGGCCTAGCCCTGTTTGCCGGCCTCCCGCTCGGCATCGGTATGATGGATACCCGGGTGAAATCCCAGACGGACATCGAACTTGGGCTCGGACAGGTTATGCTCGGCGGCATCAAGACGATGAAAAAACTGAGCGAGACCGAACGCCCCAACGTTTTTCGCCTGGGCAAGGACGATTCGCTCTCAGAGGCCTACCGCGGTATTTTCAGCGAAACCGAAATCCGCTCCGTCGTCGCTTTTCCGAAGCGGATCCTCGTCACCAGCAGCGTTCCCAGCGAAGGCAAGAGCCTCACCGCGAGCAATCTTGCCGCGGTCTTTGCCGCACACGGGCGCAAAACATTGCTCGTCGATTGCGATTTCCGTCGCCCCACCCTGCGCCGCTATTTTGGCAGCCCCGGCGGCGTCGGCCTTTTGCCCTGGCTGCGCGAGCACGGTCATTCGCCCGAGGTCAAAGTCGATGCAAAACAACTCGGCATTTTCAACATTGGTGCCGCCTTCGATCTACTGCCTGCCGGCGATGCGATCAAAAATCCGACCGAGTTGATCGACCAAATCGCTGCCTGCGATCTCTTCAACAAGCTCTCCACAATCTACGACGTGGTCATTATCGACACGCCTCCGTCCGTAGTTTTCCCGGACGCCCTTCTGCTCTCACGTTTCTGCTCGGAGATGATCTACGTCTGCCGGTTTAAAACCGTTCGGCGCGCCCAGATTAAGAAAATTCTTAGCAAATTCAACGAATCCGGAATCACCACGCTTGGTCTGGTGCTTAACTGCGTCCCAAGTTCGGCCCTGCTCAATTATGGGTACGACGGCTACGGCGCGTACGATGCCGACTACTATAAATCCTACCAATCCGAATCCGAAAAAAAGGCATCGTAATCCGCCTCCTCCTCCAACTGCCCGTCCAACGCCAGCCGATGTCCTGACCGACACCGGCTGCTTGGTCTAAATAGATCCGCATTTCCATCCTGTGAGCACGCTAGAAAACCCGCCCGCCATCGAAATCCATATCCGGCCGAACCAAGGCTGGCTCGCCATCGACTGGAAGGGTCTGCTCGATTACCGGGATCTGCTATTTCTCCTGGTACGGCGCGACTTCGTCTCCCGCTACCAACAGACGATTCTCGGGCCAATCTGGTTCATTATCAACCCGCTCATCTCAGCGTTGATGAATGTGCTCGTCCTCAATGTGGTCATTGGCGTTTCCACTGACGGCACGCCTGCCATGCTCTTTTTTCTCAGCGGCCAGATCACTTGGGGCTATTTCTCCAGCATTCTCGATTCGACGGGAAACACCTTCATCAGCAACGCCCATCTCTTCGGCAAAGTCTATTTCCCGCGACTCATCGTGCCACTCGCGCAGGCACTTTCCAACCTGATCAATTTTGCCATCCAGCTCGCTGCATTCCTGGCGATCTGGGGCTGGTTGAAAATCCACCCGCCCGCCCATTCATCCTTTGCGCTGGACTACTCGGTGCTGGCGCTCTTCCCGCTTTTCATCGTCCACATGGCCGTGCTCGGCCTTGGCGCCGGCATGGTCATCTCCGCATTCACCGTTAAGTATCGGGATTTCCGATACCTCACCAGCTTCTTGCAACAAATCTGGATGATGGCATCCGCGGTTTGGTATCCGCTCTCAATCTTGTTTTCCAAATTGCCCGAAAAATGGCACTGGCTGGTGGTTTTGAACCCGATGGCCTGCATCATCGAAGGCACGCGTCGGGCATTCCTGGGGGCCGGAACTTTCATCCCGGCCTACTACGCGATTTCCGCCGGCATCACGCTGGTGGTCTTCATGGTTGGGCTGATGCTCTTTCAGCGAAGCGCGCGCACTTTTGTCGATACGATCTGATTTGCTCACGCGAGCCTGGCCATGAATACCGTTGTCTATCAGTCGTTCCGGACGGAAAACGTCCCCGCCTGGATTGACGCATGCATGGCAACGGTGCGCATCTGGGCGCAACAGCAGGGTTTTGATTACCGGTTTTTCGATGATCGGTTTTTTGATCTGGTCCCATCGTCACTTCGCCCGCGGGCATCAGAACACAAATGCCTGCTCACCGATTTCGCCCGGCTCGTCGCCGCCCGTGATTTGCTGGCCGAGGGCTACGATCGCGTCATCTGGGTCGATGCAGACCTGGTGGTTTTTGATCCCGAAAAATTCACCATTGCCATCACGTCTGGCCACACCTTCTGCCGTGAAGTCTGGCATGACTTCACCCTGTTTGGCCGTCCCTATTTCAAGCTCACGGTCAACAACTCCGTCTCGGTTTTCTGTCGCGATCAACAGCTTATTGACCTCTACCTCAAGGCGGCTACCACGATCCTAAGCAGCAACCAGCCGCTTTCGGCCGTTTCCATCGGGACCGAATGGCTGCATCAACGTCAGGCGACCGATCCTTCGCCGTTGCTGACCAATGTCGGCATCCTCGGGCCAGAAATGATGTACCGCTATCTTCACGACGACGCTCACTTCCTGCGCCCGTACCTGCGCTACCAGACCTCGCCGGTCTACGCCGCCAACCTCTGCCATTCCAAACTCGGCACGGTTTACCGTTTTGCCGGCGCTCCCGAACCGTGGGAATTGGATGACAAATGCCTCGGCGCCTTGATCAGCCGTCTCTGTGCCGACCGGGGCGCCTCGCTCAACGCGCATTTCACAAAACCTTACACCCCCGGACGCAAGGAATTTGCCCGCCCTCTTTCGCGCACCCAGGATTGGTTCAGAAGAATCCAGCTTTTTTGCGCACACAAACTGTCCCTCCGCCTCAGTCGTTCACCGGCCGGTAGTCGCTAGGCGCATCACTCCAAAAAACTTTTCGCACCACCACATGTCGCAACCGATCATTCAGGTCAGAAACATCTCCAAAAAATACCGCCTTGGAAAAATCGGGATGACCAGTTTTCGCGACGAAATCGGTCGCCTCACCGACCGGCTGCGTGGTCGTAGCCACGCAACCACGCCCTCTGAAACCGAGTTCTGGGCGCTGCGCGACATCAACTTTGACGTCACACCGGGCGAGGTCGTTGGCATCATCGGCCGCAACGGCGCAGGCAAGAGCACCCTGCTCAAAATCCTCAGCCGTATCACCGAACCCACGACCGGCGAAATCCTCATGCATGGCCGCCTCGCCAGTCTGCTCGAAGTCGGCACCGGCTTTCACCCCGAGCTCAGCGGTCGCGAAAATATCTTTCTCAACGGCGCAATCCTCGGCATGCGCAAAATCGAGATCGCGCGGAAATTCGACGAGATTGTCGCGTTCTCCGAGATCGGCGGCTTCATCGACACGCCGGTCAAGCGCTATTCAAGCGGCATGTATGTGCGGCTCGCGTTCGCCGTCGCCGCGCACCTCGAACCGGAAATCCTGCTCGTCGACGAAGTGCTGGCGGTCGGCGATGTAGACTTTCAAAATAAGTGCCTCGGCAAGATGGAAAATATCTCGCACGGCCAGCACCGCACCGTGCTTTTCGTCAGCCACAACATGACGGCCATCCGCCGCCTGTGTAGCCGCTGCGTGCTGCTGGAACGCGGCCAGCCAAGCCGCGTGATGAGCGTCAACGACGCAGTGGAATACTACTCCACCCGCCACGCCGCCTCCGCTTCCACCGTGACGCTCGAAGAACGCGAACGCTACGACAAGCAGGGTCGCAACGCCCGCCTGCTCTCGATAGGCATCGACGGCGGCAGCCTCGCCTACGGGCGCCCGGGGTTTGTCTCTGTCACCTTTAGCCTCAAGGAGCACACGAAAGGCGTCATGATCGGCATGGGTTTCGACACGATGGAGGGCCAGCGCATCCTCACCCTCGACAGCGATACCAACGGCTCCGCCTGGGACCTCGCGCCCGGCCATCACACCGTCCGCGTGGGCCTCGATTACTGGCCTCTCCATCCCGGTTCCTACAAAGTCAGCACCGCCGTCATTTCAGGGCACAACTGCCTGGATTCCGTGGGCAGCGCCGCTGTCTGGGAAGTGCAGACCAGCGAAGCTGATAATGTCTCTGACCGTGGGTTCGGTGCCGTCCGCCCAAAACCTATTTCCATCCTCGTATCCATTCCCTGAATTCAACTTTCGTGACCAGCGCCACGTCCAGTCCAGCTCGTTCCCGCGGCGTCTACATCCTCGGCAACGACGTCGTCCTCGAATTCGCCATCGGCCTCTTTCGCAGTCTCCGGCATTACAGCCCCGACATCCCGGTCCGGCTCCTGCCCTACGACAACCGCCTCGAAAAACTCCGGCCCTGGATGGCGCGTTACAACATCCAGCTGCACGAAGACCCTGACTACGGTTTCTACGACCGGCTCGGCGACCAGCTCTGGGACGAGGTTCACATTGGCCACCACATGTTTCGCAAGTTCGCCGCGTACTCCGGCCCATTTGACGATTTCCTCTATCTCGACATCGACATCGCCGTCCTCGCCCCTCTCGAAAGTCTTTTCGAGGACTTCGCCCGCTCCGGCGCCGAATTCATGACGTTCGACAACGATCTCGACAACGTCTACCGGCGTACGCCGTGGCGCGCCGAACTCGAACAAGCCGGCCGCACCAAAGGCTTCAACGCCGGCGCCTTCCTTTCGCAGCGTGGCCTTTTCACTCACGCCGAGCTCACCGCGCTCCTCGCCGACGCAAAACGCCTGCGCGAAAACTTCGTCTACCAGTACGACCAGCCTTACTTCAACTTCGCCGTCGACATGAAGGGCCTGCTCCAGGTCCGCCTGCCG
>Ga0302322_100003398_pt1 | contig 13667 bp, 10 predicted proteins | sample Fen_T0_2_FD_203757 | JGI IMG/M metagenome (GOLD analysis project Ga0302322, IMG submission 203757) | Peat permafrost microbial communities from Stordalen Mire near Abisko, Sweden - Fen_T0_2 | ecosystem: Environmental > Terrestrial > Soil > Wetlands > Permafrost | place: Sweden: Abisko...
TTCGCTCGCAGCAGCCTTCCACACCTTCGCGTTCAGCGTGGTGGTGCCGGTTCCGCTTGCTTGCAACCGGACCCGCAGGGTGTCGGCGGCTGTCGGCACGACACCGCTGACGACCGGGCTCCCCAGAGTCGTCTCGATGCCATCGACCACCTTGGTCAGGTAGAGCGTCACCACGCCGGTCGGCGGTCGCTTCACCTTCACCCGGTAGTCGTTGTCGGTGGCGTGCCGCACCGCCAGCGAGAAGTAGCTGCCGGCGCCGGTCGCCACCTTGTCGAACGTCACGTCGACCCGTGCGTCCACCTCGCGGGCGCTCACCGACGTCAGGAAAGCCGACGGGCCCGCGCCGGCCGCCGTCATCTTGATCTTGCCCGTGCCACCGCCGACCGAGAACAGCGAACTGGAGGACGACGACATCCAGCCACCGCCGAGGTCAGCGACACCCAGCCCGCCGGCGACCGTCCGGCCGAAGGAGTCGGTGGCATACACGGTCGGACCGGCCGTCGCGGACGGCGGATAGACAGCGAATTCCTGGATGCTGACCCACGTGGTGCCCGCGCCGTCGACCGCGGTGACGGTGAGCCGGACGTAGCGCGCGTTCACCGCTCCGGTGCTGAACTCGTCCAGCCGGCTGCCGCGGGCGGTGTTCCCGGTCTGATCGACCACCAACCGCCAGTTCACGGAGTCGGTCGAGGTCTCGATCCGGTAGCGGTACGGCCGGTCCAGGTAGGGCACAAGCATGGAGTTGCCGATCGGCACGGCGCCTCCGAGATCGATGGTGGCCGACTGCGGGAATGCCGGGGCCGACCAGCGAGTGGTCACGTCACCGTCGTTGACCCGGGTCACCCCGTTGCCTGCCTGCTGAGCGGTCGCGGTGACGGGCCGCCCGGTCGACGTACTCGGGATCAGCGCCGCAACCTGGCTGCCGGCCAACAGATACGCGCCGACGCAGAACGGCGGCGAATCGGCATTGACCGTCCCCGACGAGGTCCCGGAAGGGGGCGTCCGCGGCGCGAGGGCGGTGTACGGCGCCCCCGGCGCGGCAGCCGTCGGCTGGCAGTTGGTGACGAAACCGCTGGGCTGCAACGCGATCGTGCTCAGCCCCTGCCAGGCCTTCGCAACGGCCGGCTGGTAGGTGGCGGCATCCAGCAGACCGGCCTTGATGCCGTACGCCAGCGCGTAGGTGATCAGCCCGGTGCCGCTGGTCTCGGGTTGTGGATAGAGAGCCGCATCCAGCAGGCTCGAGCGCCAGAACCCGTCACTGCCCTGCAGGGTCACCAGCTTTGCCGCCATCGTCCTCAGCATGTCGGCGTACTTCGTCGCATGCCGGTCGCCGACCGGCAGCGATTGCAGCACCTCGGCCATCGCCGCGATCACCCAGCCGTTGCCGCGCGCCCAGAACACCGGTTGTCCGTTGGGGTCAGTCGTCCCGACATACGTGCAATCGCGGTACCACAAGCCATGTGCCGCATCGAAAAGCCCCGCCTGCGACTTGCTCTGGCCGTTGCAGACCGAACTGGTCGCACCGAGATCGTGGGTCCACCCGTACAGCGCGTCCATCTTGTCCAAGTACGCCGGATCGCCGGTCCTGGTGGCCCACCGCGTCCAATCCGGCAGACCCATGAACAGCGCGTCGATCCAGTAGTACTGGGAGACGGGCAGGGAGGTGAGGTCGATCGCCATCCGGGAATCCATGGCGGCAAGGGAAGCCGTGGAATCGATGGCGTTGAGGTCGTAGTAGGTCTTCCCGGCCTTCATGGTGTCCGGGTTGATCGACCCCGAGGTCAGGATCTGCCAGCCGTTCGACTGGCCCCAGCTCAGGCCGTCGGCCAGGTACTGCGCGTCACCCACCTGCCGGTACAAGGTCTGCAACCCGTCGGCGTACGTCGCCCACGACCAGCCGTTGGTCGGCTTGACGGTCGTGTGGGCCAGCGTGGTGCGGTAGTAGTCGGTGGCTTGCCTGGTCGCCGTCAGAACGGCGGCGTGGCTCGGTAGATCACCGGTGCCGGCGGACACCGAACTGGCGGGGCCGACCGTGGGCATGAGCACCAGTGCGATCAGCAGGGCAATTGCGGCCGCGATCATTCTTTTCATGGCTCCGCCTTTCGCGCCCCCCTGCCGCGGCGAAACGGGTGTTGCCCGAGCACCTCTCGTCGGCAGTTGATTCCCACCGTTACCCTTTCGACCCGGCGCCCGATAGACCCGGACGTCCCGATCGAACGGGACGAACGTCCCGGGCCAGGAAAGGGCTCCCGCTGACCGGTGAGGTCGGCGGGAGCCCGTCACGGACTGTTGGAAATCAGAGGCTGAATCAGGCTGAATCAGAGGCTGCGGTAGGTCACCTCCTGCGGAAAGGAGTATCCGGCCTTCTTGATCCACTGTGTGTACGTCTACGGGATGTTGGCGACATTGCTCTTTCCGGTCCAGTAGTCGACCTGAAACAGTGCCTGGTAGCCGTGCCCGGCCTTGCCGGTCAACTTGTCGGTGTTGAAAGTCCTTCACCTTCATCAGTCGATCGACATAACTGTCAGCACGGCGGAAATCACCACCAGGAAGGATCCTGCGATCAAACGGCGCACCGGATGCTTTGCACCAGGACTTTCTCCGGTGCCTTTCCGGGAATGAAGGCCCTTGATTCTCGCTGTGGTGGTGTTCATTTCCTGCTCCTTTGCTCGGTGGGGCTCTTTGCCCTGCTGTCGATGAGAGTGGACCCCCGCCCTCAACGGATGCTGGTGATGTGCTTCTCGCGTCGGGCCGGGGTTCCCCGGGGGTTCGACCGGCGTCGCGTCGTCCCCGGACAGCCGCTGCATCGTCGGCAGTGCCCACCCGCAGTGGACCGTGCGGATACTCTCCGCAGAGAGGATCATCAGCTGGGGGGTTCGTCGTCCATGTCGCCGGATGAGTACGTCAGATGAGACACCACCGCGCCCTGCTGGTGGAGGACACCGAGGAGTTCGTCGCGATCGGCAGCCGGCTGCTGGAAAACGAGGGCTACCAGGTGACGGTCGCGCGCGACGGAGCGGACGCGGTGCGGCTGGCGCGCTCGCACTCACCGGAACTGGTGCTGCTCGACATCAACCTGCCGAGCATGGACGGCCTCGAGGTCTGCCGGAAGATCAGGGAATTCTCCGACGCGTACGTGATCATGCTGACGGCCCGCATCGAGGAGTTCGACAGGGTGTTGGGGCTGGCGGTCGGCGCCGACGACTACGTCACCAAGCCGTTCTCGGTGCAGGAAGTAGCCATGCGGATCAAGGCCATGCGACGAAGGCCGCGGCAGACTGCGACGAAGTCGCCGATGTTCGACTTCGGTGACCTGGTGCTCGACCCCATGGCGCGGGAGGTCCGGGTCGGCGAGGAGTTGATCGATCTCACCAGGATCGAGTTCGACCTGCTGGACACCCTGGCCCGTGCCCCGCGTCGCGCGTTCAGTCGGCGGGCATTGCTGGCTCAGGTGTGGGGCGAGGATTGGTTCGGCGACGACCACGTGGTCGACGTGCACCTGGCGAACCTGCGGCGGAAGATCGGCGAACCGGCGAGCAGTCCGAAGCACATCAAGACGGTGCGAGGGGTCGGCTACCGGTTCGACCCCTGAGCCTCGAGCCAGCCGATCATGGCGGTGCGAACCCGATCACACGCCGCGTTCAATTCGTCGACCGCGCTGGCCAGGTCCAACTCGTTCAGGGTTGGAGCCTGCAACTCCACGGTCCGACAGATCCCTTCAACCTCATACGCACCGAACAGCGCGCTGGCCGATTTCAGGCTGTGCGCCACCCCGCTCATGGCGCTGCGGTCGTCGGCGCGCAGGGCGGCGTTCATGGCCGCCTGCCGCTTGGGGAGCTCACCCAGGTAGATCCGCAGGGTCTGCTCGACGAACTCGGCCTCGCCGAGATCGTCGCCGAGGGCGGCCAGGCGGTCGGCATCCAGAACGGTGGTCATCGCTCCATCTTGCCCCGCACGATCGCGCGCAATGGCCTTCCTTGATCAGATCTTGACGTTGCCCGGACGGGATCTTGGCAGCCGCACGGTGTGCTGTACCCATGAGAAGACTCCACATCGCGGGAGCCATCGCGTGTCTGCTGGCCCTGACCACTGCCAACGCGTGCGCCGGGGCGACCGGGCAGACGGCCGAGGCGCCATCGACCGCCGCCGCGCCGTACTCCGCCTACTCGTCAGGTTCCGTCGGCGGCTCCGGCGGCTCGGCTGACTCCAGCAACGGACCTGTCGCCGACGCCGCCCGCACGGAGCGGCTGGCCAAGGGCGGCTGCCGGCCCGTCCCGCCGGCATCGACCTCCTTCACCCAGACATCCGACCCGGTCACCACCGGTACCGCCGGACCGGCGGTGCTGACCGTCAGCGGCCGGTTCGCTCCCGATCGCGCCGCGCCCGTCACCCTCGATCTGGCGCAACTGGATGCCATGCCGCAGGTGGAATGCACGGTCAACGACCGGGAGGCAGAAGGCCGGGATGCCACCTTCCGTGGTGTGCTGGTCGCCGACCTGCTGACCGAGATCGGTGCCCAACCCGAGACCACGGTGCACACCGCTGCGCTCAACGACTATGCGGTTGACCTACCGGTCTCCGACATCCGTGATCTGCCGGTGCTGCTGGCGACCCGGCTCGACGGGCAGCCGATGTCGGTGGCGCATTACGGGCCGATCCGCGTCATCTACCCCACCACCGGGTACAACCTCGACCCGACCGTCTACGACCCGCGCAGGATCTGGCAGCTGTCCACGGTGGACGTGGCATGATCGCGCGCGCACGGCGTACCGTCCGGCGGCTCGCCGCTACCAGGGGCGTGGGCACCGTGCTGCTGGGACTGTCGGTGTTGATGCTGGCCGCCACGGTCACCATCGGCGTGCTCGCTCTTGACCAGGCCCGATCGCTGCAGAGCAACGTCGCCTACACCCAGGAGGCCGTCGACTCCAACGTTCGCACCCTCGGCCAGGTCCAGCGGGAGTTGCTCCGTCTGCAGGTGCTGCTGGCCGCCACGCCGGTGGATCCGACCGCGCTGGCCCTGGAGGAGGCGTTCGTCGACCAGCGGACACAGGAGGGCGCGTTGCCCTACCAGGGCCAGACCCTCGGCTCGGAGGAATTGCTGGATCGCTCGCGTGCGCTGGCCTTACGGTGGAAGACGGACGTTCGCCCGGTGCTCGACACGGCTTTCGCTGCAGGCGATTCTGCCAAACTGGCCGCTGCCGCCGGGCTGGTGGTGATGCTCGAGAAGGACTACAACCAGCTGGTGAGCGACGGCGAGATCAGCCGAAAGGTCAGAGCAGGCAAGGCGAATCAGGAGACCCAGGAGCTGTTGTCGGAGACCGGGATGCTGATGATCGCCCTCGGCATCACCGTGGCGCTGTTCCTGCTGTTCATGGCGGTGGCGGCGATCGCCTCCCGCCGCTCGCTCCGGCAACGGGAAGCCGCCTCGGCGAAATTGGTCGCGCTGAACGAGGAGCTGCAGACCCATGCCATGGTCGTCCACGCCACCGATAACCTTGTCGTCATCACCAATGTGGCCGGCGAGATCGAGTGGGTGAACGAAGCCTTCGTCCGCACCACCGGCTACTCACTCGACGAGGTCAAGGGACGCCGACCCGGGGACGTGCTGCAGGGACCGAACACCGACCCTGAGACCGTTCGGATCATGCGCGAGGCCGTCGCGCAGGGCACCGGATTCACCGTGGAAATCCTCAATCAGGCCGCGGACGGCCGCGAATACTGGGTGCACATCGAGGCCCACCCGGTCCGCGACGACGCCGGCAGGGTGACGCGATTCATCGCCATCGAGACCGACGTGACCGATCGGCGGCGCACGGAGGAAACCCTGCGCCAAGCAACCGATACCGCGCTGAGCCTGGCCGAGGAGAAGGCCAGCTTCCTGGCCACCATGAGCCACGAGATCCGCACCCCGCTGAATGCCGTCCTCGGCGTCACCGCGCTCCTGCAGGACACCGACCTCGACTCCGAACAGGCCGGCTACGTCGCGACGGCGCAGCGCAGCGGCAACCTGCTGCTCGCGCTGATCAACGACATTCTCGATTTCTCCGCCCTGGAATCGGGGAAGATCGAGGTGGAAACCCGCGGGTTCTCGGTCCGCGGGCTGATGAACGACGTGCACGCCATGTTCCTGACCACGGCCACCGGCAGCGGGCTGGAATTGGCCTACGACGTCGCGGACGATGTTCCGCCCACCGTCTTCGGCGACGAGAACCGCATCCGCCAGGTGATGCTCAATCTGGTGAGCAATGCGCTGAAGTTCACCACCCGCGGGGGCGTGCAGATGCATGTCGGGATGACCCGGGACGTCGACGCGCCGGACACCAACGGCGGGTTCGCGTTGCGGATCGCCGTCCAGGACACGGGTATCGGAATCTCCGCCGATCGGCAGGAACGGATCTTCCAGCCCTTCACCCAGGTCGACGCGTCGACGACGCGCAAGTACGGCGGAACCGGTTTGGGCCTGTCGATCTGTCGGCTCATCGCCCATCATCTGAACGGCGACCTGGAATTGCACAGCGAGGTGGGCAAGGGATCATGCTTCACCTTCACCGTCCCCGTCGCACTCACCGGCGATACCGTCCCCCGACCCCGGACATCCACGATCCCCGCGCCGGAAGAGTTGTCCACTCTGCGGGTGCTGCTGGCCGAGGACGATGCGACCAACCGGATGGTCGCGCTACGGATGCTGAGCCGGCTCGGGGTCACCGCTGACGTTGCCGAGGACGGCAAGCAGGCGGTGGAAGCCGCGCTGGAGGGCGACTACGACCTGGTGTTGATGGATGTGCACATGCCGAGGATGGACGGGGTCGCCGCGACCGCCGAGATCCACCGGCTCGCCGGACAGGGCAGGCGGCCGACAATCGTCGCGCTGACCGCCACCGCGCTGGAGGGCGATCGCGAGCGACTGCTGTCCGCCGGCATGGATGGATACCTGAGCAAACCGGTGACGCTGGCCGCCCTCGGCACGCTGCTGACCGGAGTCAGTGACGGCCACCCGACCCGGATCGATCGAGAACGCGCCGGCGACCGGCGACCGGTGGTCACAGCCGGCACAATGGGGTGAATCAGCGTCGATCCGCACACCCACCGCACACCCGGACGGTCATTTCATCGGCTATTCCCGCGGAAATGCGTGGTGACCGGCGACCATTGATTGTGACGTATTCCGTGATGCATTCCGCCGGGGGAAATAACGTGGTCGACGATGGTGCGCAACTCGCGGCAGTGCCGATGCATTTCGCCTGCATTGGAAACCCGCCGGGCGGGAAGCTGTAATGCAGCTCATGCGCAATGCCGTCCGGCCGTACGCCTGGGGTTCGAAGACGGTAATCGCCGCCTTGCTGGGGCGACCCGCGCGGACGGAGCCGGAGGCCGAGGTATGGATCGGCGCCCACCCGGCAGATCCGTCCGGGCTGGACGATCCGCGGGAGGCAGCACACTGGACGAGGCGATATCGCTCGATCCGGTCGGCACCGTGGGCGCACACGTCGCGCGCCGGTTCGGGCCACGGCTTCCGTTTCTGCTCAAGGTTCTGGCGGCGGACGCCCCGTTGTCCCTGCAGGCTCACCCGTCGAGTCGACAGGCTGTGGCGGGATTCGCGAGAGAGAACGCGGCCGGAGTGCCACTGGAATCCCCAGTGCGCAACTGCAAGGATCCATCGCACAAACCCGAGCTGATCTGCGCCCTGACCCGGTTTCATGCACTGTGTGGGTTCCCCGGAATTCCGGCTGTCCCGGATGGAACTGACCGGCGTCAGTCATCCCCTCGATTACCGCGGGCCGCAGATCCTGCTGGTCGTCGACGGCGTGATCACCGCCACCGATGCCGCCGGCCGCGCGCTCGATGTGCCCCGAGGTCGGTCGTTGTGGATTCCCGCAGCGGAGGAAGGCACGTCGATCTCGGGCCATGGCACGGTGTCCCGAGCCACCGATGGACTGCCGACCGCGGGATCCGTGGCCGCATGAGAGGGACGAGATGAGTACAGCACCGACCGCTGACGCAGTGGTACTGGTCGGCGGTCAGGGAACTCGGCTGCGGCCGCTGACCCTGACGACACCCAAGCCGATGCTGCCGACGGCAGGGGTGCTGTTTCTCGACCATCTGCTCTCCCGGATCAGCCAGGCCGGGATCACCCATGTGGTCCTGGGAACCTCGTACCGAGCGGAGACCTTCACCGAGCACTTCGGCGACGGCTCGGGCTTCGGCTTGGAGATCGAGTACGTGGTCGAGGACGAACCGTTGGGAACCGGCGGGGCAATCCGAAACGTCTACGAACGCCTGCGCGCCGACGAAGTGCTGATCTTCAACGGCGACATCCTCTCCGGTGTCGACCTTGCCGGCCTGCAGCGGACGCACAGGGAAATCAAGGCCGATGTCACGCTTCATCTCGTACGAGTTGCGGATCCGAGACCATTCGGCTCGGTGCCGACCGCCACGGACGGCCGGGTACAGGCATTCCTGGAAAAGACCACCAAGACGCCCGCCACGGACCAGATCAACGCCGGTTGCTACATCTTCCGCCGGTCGGTGATAGCAGGCATCCCCGCGGATCGGCCGGTCTCCGTCGAGCGCGAGACCTTTCCCGGTCTGTTGCGGGCCGGTGCCCGCGTCTTCGGCCACGTGGACCGTTCGTACTGGCTCGACCTGGGCACACCCGCTGCGTTCGTCCAGGGCTCGACCGACCTGGTCGCCGGCGTCGCTCCGACCGCTGCCCTGCCGAAGGCCGCGACTCACGACTGCGAGCATCTGAGCCTGCCTGGGTCGGACATCGCCTACGACGCCGTGCTGACCGGTGGAGTGACCGTTGGTACCCGGGCTGTCGTAGGACCCGGTGCGCACCTGAACAAATCAGTGATCTTCGACGACGCCGTCATCGGGGCGGGCGCCAGAGTTGACGGCTCTGTCGTCGGAAGGGGCGCGCGTGTCGGCGCCGGCGCGGTAGTGGTCAATGCGGTGATCGGCGACCGAGCGGTCGTCGGCGCTGGCTGCGAATTGCTGCACGGTGCCCGCCTGTGGCCGGGAATCGTATTGCCGGACAACGGAATCCGGTTCTCGGCGCCACACTGAACCGAATCGATCTGAAGCGGACCGAACTGCAATCAACTGCATTCTTACGGCACCGGCCATGCCAGATCGACGGCCAGTCGGCGGTGATCGCTGCCTCGGTTCGCCTGTACTTCGGCTCTCGTGACGATCACGCCATCGTCGACAAGCACATGATCGAGCCGCATCAGCGGCATGACCGGGCCCTTCCATTGCGGCCAGGTCGCACCGGTTCCGCGGCCGGCTTCAACGAAGGCATCACGCAGACCGGAGCTGGTCAACTCCTGAAATGGCGCATGGTCGCTGGTTGCGTTGAAGTCCCCGGCCATGATCACCGCGCGGAACCTGTCATCGCGCAGTTGGGCAAGACCAGCCAACTGTGCCCGCCATTGCGCAGCTTTCGGCGTGCTCTCCGGCGCCATGGTGTGCACGTTGATCAGCCGGACCGTTCCTGCCGCGGTCGCGACGGCGGCCTGACCCATCCGCTGGCCCGCCACGTCGATGGCCTTTTCGTTCGTGATCGGCAGCCGGGACAGGATCGCCGAACTGTAGATCGTGCGCAGGTCGTTCCAGACCTGATAGGGGTAGGCCTCGAAGAGTCCGCTCATCCGGAGTTTGGCGAAATTCTCCATGCTCACCTCCTGCAGGAGGATGACGTCCGCATCCGTCGCCGTCAGGTCGCGGCCGAGAGTGCCGACATCGCGATTGTTGAAAAGCATGTTGGCGGAAATCAACCGCAAAGTCGCAGCGCGCGGCGGAGCGCACCGCTGGTGTCCTCTCTCGTACTGCCGGCTGAGCCAGACCACGTTGCCCGCGGACAGCACAGCGGCCACGGCCGCCAGCCACCACTTCCGCTTCACCACCGCGGCGACGGTCAACGGATACGCCGGGACCAGCAGGCGCATCCCGATCCCTGCGACACCGATCAGCACCGGGTGGCGCTGCGTCCGGGACAGTCTGACGAGCCCGACCGCCGCCATGCCGACGGCGAGTCCCCAGGCTCCGACAATCCAGGCTCCGACATTCCACCGTGCACCGCTGGACATACCGATTCCCTCCGAGCTGAAACAATTCCCAGGCCAGCCGCAGCTGTTACGTCCGACCAGTGCTCGAGCCGCTAATTTCGCCAGATTTGATCAGCGGCCATTCACCCCTCATTGCTACACCGATCAGTCCACTTCACGCGCCGCGTCGAGGCTCATTTACGCCTTTGCCTTTGCCTTCGCCTCTGCCTTCGCCGTGGTTCCGGCGACCCAGTCCCTGGCCACGTCAAAATTGCGCCGTGCCTCAACACCGAGCGCGGCGCTGCGGTCACGCACCTGTGAGCCGACATCCGCGCGCTGCTCGATCAGCGCAGAAAGCTGGTCCGCGAACTCCGTCGCCAGGAAGGGCTCGTTGATGTCGGTGCTCCACGATGCGAGACCGAGCATTCCGGCGAGCTCACGCACCTTGACGTCATAGGCCAGAACGCAGGACGGCACTCCGAGGATTGACGCCATCACGATGGCATGAAGTCGTTCGCTGACCAGCAGGTCGCAACTCTCGATCAGCCGGGCGGCATCGACGTGCGTGCGAAGCTCGTGGCGATGCATCGGTATCGCCGGCACCCGAGCGGCAAACTCGTCGAGGATCTCCCGGTCATCGTGCTGCTTGAATCCGACCTGCATTGGCAGCGCGTGCAATTCGATGGGGTGGTTCGCGTGCACCTGGTCGAGTCCCGCTGCAAGGCGCTCGAGGAACAGCTCCCAGTTGTCGGGATTCTCGATGTCGTAATTCAGGTTGAGTGCAACCCGCAGCGGACCTGAGCGGGTGACCTTCGCCGTCGGCGGCGCAGTCGTATCGCAGTCACCCAGCAGCCAACGCCGGTCGGCGGAGAACACCGCGTCCGTCGCCCGCAGCGGATCCAGGCCGAGCGCGCGGCACGTTGCATGGGATTTCTCGTCTCGCACCGTGAGCTCGTCGACCTGCGACAGGATCAGTTTCGCGAGCCGGTGTCCCTGCTTGCTGCGCACCGGACCGACGCCGATGTTGAACATCGCAATCGGCCTGCGGGCGATCCAATGGGTGAAGGTCACGATCGCAAGGATCATCGCCATGGTGGAGTAGCGGTTTCGTCCCGTAGATGCGTACAGCTCCTTGATGATGCTGCCTCCGCCGAAGCAGAGCAGATCGCACCGCAGCAGCTCTCGCGCGAGTCGCACTCGGTCCCGAGTGGTGTCGATCACCTCGACGTCGAAGCGCCCGGCAAGTTGTTCGCGCGTGAAGTCGGGGTCGTAGCTGTTGATCACGTAATGATGCTCGGGTCCGAGCTGCGTGAGGAAGGTTTCCAGCAGCAACTCGTCCCCGATGTTGTATTGGCCGTGCGTTCCCAGAAACACGATCCGGCGCGAGGTGGTGGTCCGCGGGGTAGTGGTCATTGTCCTGCTTCCTTCATTGGCGGTGCGGGCGGTTCACCAGCGGGTGCCGGTGGTGACCGTCCGTCGGGGTCTTCAGTGGTGTCGTCATCGGTTTCGAGCGAGTCGTCTCGGTTCCCGTCGTCTTCGTTAGGGCCGTCGTCCTCAATTCGACGTCGCGACCGCCAGCGCACCAGCAGGACGCTCAGCATCAGCAATAGGGCCGTAGCGGCGAGCCCGAGCCAGGTCGGACCGACCACACCGCCAGGGCCCGGCGTGAGATCCTGCACATCGGCGGCGGCGAGGTTCAGCAGTTCGTCCTGGGTCAGGTTCGCGTGTTCCGGGTTGGCGGCTGGATCTACGTATCCGTCCGTTGTTCCCGTGGTTTCGGTGTGCTCCGAGCAGCCGAGCGTGTTCGGGTCGGTGATCGGGGTGACGTTGGACGGCAGCGCCAGGGTCTCGTAGGTCTCCTCAGGAATCAGCATCATTCCCTCGACGAGCATCGGATTGCCGTCGGTCTTGTCGACGGAAAAGGTGTGCGTGCCGGCCGGTGCATCGACGACACCGAGGTCCTGGTAGGTATATCCGAAATTGACCGGGACCAGCGTGTCGGGGATCGCATCCTCGAGCTGGGCCACCGACATTGCGGAGGTGTCGACCGCCTGCCGGTCCGAGTTGTAAACCTCGGCGGTATTGAACATCTGTACGTTCGAAGCCGGAGAACGCAGCTCGAACGTCTTGTCGTAGGAAAGCGTTGGTGAGGTTATTCGAACCGAGTTCGCGGTGTCCGCGGTGCGCATCAGCAGGCGGTAACGGCCGGCCTTCTTCACCTTGACCGGCAGATTGAACTGGGTGGCGCGAGGCACTCCGATGAAGGAGCCGCGCAGGGTCCCGAAGATGCCGGGCGTGATCATGTTGGTGCGGTTCCACTTGGTATTCGAGAACAGCAGGAATGAACGGAACATCGGCGAGAGGTAATAGCTCGATGCCACGATATTGGGATTGAAGGCGAACATTCGTGTATCGGGAGGTGAGATGGCCTCGGGATGGTCCAGCAGGTACAGGTCGACGGCGGAGGTGTGCGGGTCGTCCGTGAGCAACTGGATCGGCGCCCCCGGTTCGGCCTTGGCGGCGTCGTAGTACGGCGTGTACTCGAACTTGTAGCAGCGACTCAGGTTCCGTCGGTGGAATACGAGGTTGAGGTAGTTCTGCCAACTCGAGTCGACCAGCAGCGTCGGGCGGTTCGCCTTGGGCTGGTCGGTGATCTCATAGAGGGCGTAGCTGCTGTTTTCGAAGCGGAGCGCGATGTCATCGTGCAGGCGCCTGAGCCCGGGCTCGACGTAGCTCTCGACATTGGGCAGATACTCGGCGCCGACACCGCCATTGTTGTGGATCTTGCGGTTGACGACGATGTAGCGGACGCCGATATCGCGTGCCTCGTTGATCCACCAGTCCTGCTGGTAGTAGAGCCCACGCAGGATGAGGAAGAACTCGAACTTGTTCTTCACGTCACCGGTGAGACCGTAGTAGAAGCTCGGCTTGTCGAGATAATAGATGAAAAACTTGTCGATGAACTTGTGGTCGATGCCGTTCTCGTCGCCGACGAGCTTGGCGGTCTCGGTCGGGGGCAGCACGACAGTCTTGCCCTCGGGCAGCGCGTTGAGCGCATCCTTGAGCTCCCTGAGATCGCCCAACGGAAAGGGCGCGAGGAACCCAGCCATATCCCCGGAGGCAAAGACCGTGCGGTACGGGTCGCTCGACCAGAAAGGCACAAAGAACACTGCCGCAATGCAAGCGGTGGCGAGCAGTCGCAGGAAGAGCGCGCTTCGCGCCGCGACCCGTCCGGGGGCGCGCGGCGGTCGTCCTGAGGCGCGACGCCTGACTGACCGGCGGAGCCGGGCGCAGCGGGTGGACGGCTGCGAGGTCATGCCGCGCGCGACACCCCGCAGGGAGCCTGTGTCTCGCGAGACACCGGGGCCGGCCGCCGTGCGCGCCCAGGAGCCGCCGACGGCGTCGATAAGGTAGGCAAGCGTGAGCGACATCACCAGCGGTGCCAGCATGAACAGGATGAGCTGGAATCGGTGCGGGAATCGCAGCACCTGCACAATGGTGCCCGCCACCGTGACGACGAGGTTGCCGATCGTCGAGTGGCTGGCGTTGGCGGCGATCGCGATGTTGGCGAGAGTGCGGTGGAAGGTGGGGAACCACAGCGGCTCGGCGTAGCCGATCGTT